>Ga0065711_1006990_pt1 | contig 24660 bp, 15 predicted proteins | sample Hoacrofraction12_FD_59098 | JGI IMG/M metagenome (GOLD analysis project Ga0065711, IMG submission 59098) | Hoatzin crop microbial communities from Cojedes, Venezuela - Epithelial fraction 12 v2 (version 2) | ecosystem: Host-associated > Birds > Digestive system > Esophagus > Crop | place...
CGGGTTGCCCAGAGAGGTAGTGGAGGCCCCATCCCTGGAAACATTCAAGACCAGGTTGGACAGGGCTCTGAGCAACCTGATCTTGTTAGTGGTGTCCCTGCTCGCTGCGGGGGGCTTGGACTAGATGACCGCTAGGGGTCCCTTCCAACCCAAAACTTTCTATTATTCTATGATTTAGGTTGACTTTTCACAAAACCTCTGAACAGGAAGCATTTCTTACTGTCACTGGAAGGAAGAGTTCTGCATCTGCTGCTTCCATAGATTTCACCAGCTATGTTGCTCAGCTGATCCCTTTTCAGTTGTTTCAGTGCCATAAAGTACCAGAAAGATAGTTTAATAGTAATTGTTTTGTTTTTAAAATTGTTTAGCTGGGTCATTTTTTACTGTAGGGTCAGATGAAGACAACCATCTGATTGGGAAAACCGATGGGAGAAGAGAGGGAAGGGTAGTTTTGAACCGTTGTATCAGCATAGCCATCTCAGTGATGCTTATATTACTACTGTTCCCCTGTTCCACAGAAATGACAATCGCTTTAAATCAAGTGATGATGCAAAAGCTTATTGTGTGTGTATGTCAACCACTGACTTATGAGAAGCAAAAAGAAGATAAAAGACACAGGTCATGTCTAAGGTTTTGATTGTTTCTCTACACTGTAAAAACCTAAAGGAGGAGAAAAGTACCCCCCCCCAACAGTGCAACTGGGGAACATTAAGACAATTTAAGCAATATTCTTCAATTGCTCAGTCTTTCATTACAGGGTAAATTAAGCAATCAGTGGGAGTTTGGAATGTATATGCCTGTTTGCACAAAATCTGAATGAACAGGACACTACAGTTGCTTGAATTAAGATCAGATGAGCGAGACTTGCCAAGCTGTGATTCTACAGGCTTTTCTTTAAGGCAGAGCTAACTGAAACATCCTTTGCACCATAGTTTCAGTCTCACCTGTATATCACCTTTGCTCCTGCATCATCATAGCTGTTCAAGAACTGTTCAATAAATAGGATCACAGAATTCATAATGCTGAAAAATATCCCTTGATTTCTGGTGGTGGGTCACTTCTCAGCTAAATCTGGTGTGCTGGCACAACAAAAAGATGTTGTAAAATCCAGTGGAAAGAAAATTTTTTAAATATAATACCCTTATGTGGTAAGGAAACTTTAAGACTTCACTGGGCTGGAATCTTGGCTTGGTTCTTCCTGTGTTACCCCAAGTCCTGTCAAATACAACAGCGCTAACAAGTTAGCTTTTCTGTAGAATTCACTTGCATTAATGTTTTTTTTTCTCATCAGTAGCGAAATACTTCTTTTATCTTTAGCTCTCTAAAATTTAAGTATGTATGTTCTTACAGGAGCAAGTATTCTGTATCTAAAGAAAAATCTACGGTACTTGTGAAACCTTAATGTCTTTATATTAAAATCCTCCCATTCTCAAATATACTAGGTCTTTATTTTTGTATCGTCTTATCTTCCAGTTTTCCAGCAACTAAATGATTATTCATTACATTTTATTATTTTTCTAGACTGAACTGGTATCAGAATCGATGTTACTGAAAAGTAAACTAATCTGAGCAAGACATATCTTTTTGTTAAGCCATCTGAAGTTCACAATTCACTCATACTATGTCTTTTGCTAGTTTATGTAACACAGGGACATTATAGCTAGCAAAGATCTATTAGAGTACTTGGTTCAGTCTTAGAGTGGTCCTTAAATCTATTCCAACTTTTAATGGCATGCATGCAAGGTAAAAATTAATTTTTTTTTAAATAAGAACATAGAGATACTCTGTGGCTTAAATATTTGATGAGTCGATATCTTTCAGGTACATTTTGGTTTATTAAAAACTAGTGTCAACATATCTTCTAATACCTAAAATTAATAGTTGGCAAGGCTCAAAACAAGTGAAGTGGAACTCAAGGTACAGGAGCCTAGCCTCACAAATATTTTTAAAATTGATGATTGTTCTCAATTTAGGAGATTTATTACTATATTTAGAAGCTTAAAAATGTATATTTGCCTACATAACACCTGATAAGCAGAGAAGTGCTGATTCAATCTCATTTAAGTAATAGGGAACAGATAATCAGAAAAAAGCTAGTAGAAAAAGTTCATATTAGAAATATCTTAGAGAGAATGGGATGAATATAAGTCCGTTCATTCTTACACTTGTGCCCTGGACAATCAGACATCTCCTACAATATTTGTCTTGTTCAATTGCATTCAAAGAATAGCTAAATCCAAAGTGAGCATGGAGCTCAGGAGGTCTCCAGTCCAGCTTCCTGCTCACAGTAGGACCACTTCTGAGGTCAGACCTCCAGTTACTCAGTGCTTCGTCCAGCTGGGTCTTGAGAACCTCCAAGGATGGAGATTACACAGCAGGTCTGGGGCAGACTGCTTCACTGCTGGGCTATTCTCAAGGAGGAAAACTTTTCCTTACATTCAGCCTGAACATTTCTTTTCTCAATTTTTGCTCACTGTCTGTCCAGCCTGTCTAGATCTCTCTGAATAGCAACCCTGCCTCTGAGTATACTGACATTCCCCCTGTGCCCCTCAATAATTATCTCTATTATAGGTACATATCATTCCAGTCAGGCTGAAGCTGGGTTTGTTTCCTATGTGTATAGTTTTCACGTGATTCTCACAAGATAAGTAAAGATCTTTCTCTAACTTGGGAAATCATCAAATCTCTCTCTGTTAATACCACCACCACCTTTCACTTGAATGAGACCTTCCCTCTCAACTGTGTTAAGATTTAACATCTTCATCTTTGGATTCCTTCAACTGGGTGACAATTTGGAAGTTGGAGGACTTATGCAGGCGCCCAACATTAAAAGAATTTTCTGACTTTCTGAAATAATCACCTCTCTTACAGGTCTTTTGGGACAATTTGTAAGGTTTGCAAAGCTCTAGTTAGGACATGACTTCAAATTTCACCTCAGTTACTTCTTCGCAACATTTCTTTCTCTCTTGTTTATTTACATGAATTATAAAGCTGTAGTTCAACAAAAATCTTTTTGTTCGCCCCCCTCCCAACTAAGAGAGGGTCATGCTTGCAATTTTTGCTCCATGCTTTAAACTCAGAGGTTAAAATATGATGTTTAAATGGTGACAGAGAAGTCTCAATGAAGAAATTGAGGTCTTTGACCTCAATCTTTGCTGCTTGGAGTGGGAGGGGGGAGAATCATTGTGTGTTTGCTAGCTGAACTACAGTAACCTGCATCTGACAATTTAACCTATTAGGTTTTTAGCATTTTCAGATCAGATCAAAAGCCTCAAGATCTGTGTAAATAACACATTGCAATAAATTTTCTCTCATTTAAAATTAAAACCAGAAAAACAATTATTTAATTAAAAAAATAAGTAGACTATGAGAAATTATATATAATATATACTTTAATAATTTAATCTCCCACCTCCTAGATGACTCTCATTGTATTTCCATATTAGACTTGGTTTTAGCTTGTATATGGTCATAGGAGATCAGTCAGGGTAATTACTGATATCAGAGGAGCAGGCAAATTTAGAACAAGGTGAGAGGATGAAATGATTACATGAAAGTCAAGAGTGAAGTTGACTTGAAAACCATTTAAAATCCCATTGAAATTGTGGAAAGGGTTTGACTTTTTTAATACTATTGTTCAGCAAAAATGAGTCCTTGTTTTCTGAAGTGTAGATAGTGGAAACACTGAAGTAAATTCATAACCCTAAGCCAAGTTCTCTTACAAATATATTAAATTATATATTATTAGAAAGAAAACTCCATAATGGTTGCCTAATTTTGCAACCTGACTCCATAAATTGTGAATCAGAAAAAGGAGAGGAAGGACAGGCATTTATTAATAGCTAGCTTTGCTTCCAAATACACTGAAATAAGTTGAAATATATGCTATTGTCTCTAGTGATGTAATATTTTTTATGTAAATTCAAAGATTATTATTTCAGCAAATAGCTTCAATGTTTTCTGAATCCTGAGTTTAGACGGATATCCTCTAGAAGCCTTCATGACACCTTTAAAATCAAGTCCAGCTGCTGAGATAGACAAATGCTAACTCCTACAGCAAATGAATGACTTGTTGGAATTCTGCTGTGCCTCAGTAAGCATTAAAGCGAAATCTGTAAAAAGGACATTTACCTAATTTACTTTCTTTAGTGCAACTTTTCTCAGTAAGATCAAAATTAAGCTTATAGCTTGGTGCAATAAGAACTTCTATTTGATCACTACTAAATTGGTCTTCAAGGCCTTCTCTAGCTCCATTTGAGAGTTTGTACACATATGGAAGGGCTGGGGTTTTTTTATTCTAGCATCTCTTCAAAGTTACAACTGAGGTTTTCTGTCACAAGTCTGCTTGCAGGGAATCCAAGCTGCTCCATTTCTGTTTCTAACAGTTCATTCATGCTTCCTACACAGCCTGGAGGTCAATAGGTGGGGACATAACAGTTTATGAGGAAAGAAAGAATAGTTGGAACTTGTTGAAGGAGGGCACCTTAAGAAAATTCTGTTACTGAAGTAACTAGAAGCTCAATACCACAAGCGAAAAGTCATTGTTTTTTGTGTTATACATCTATTGATTGTATAGGAGAATATTTTTCATTCTGTTTCCAAATTAAAACTTGTTCAAAGTATCAATATATTAGGAAATGTATTCCTCACTTCTATGCCTTAAAAAAATGTTTTCACTGTTCTGCTTGTTTTCTTTGTTTATATAAAAGAGATATTTTGCACTTTCAGTGTTTTCATGCTCTCCTGAAAATAGAACTTCTGGAGCTGTCCTTTCAAAAAAAATCTAAAACCAGCGCATGATAATTTTTTAATTATTTTCTACCTTCAAGCATAATTAACAAGTAATCTGCATGAACACATAACTCCTTTGCTCTAAAATTCATTAAGAATGCAGACACATATTCTGCAAGGTTATACATGGGACTTGTAAAATGTGGTATCATGGGTTTTATTTAACAAATGAAAACAGAGGGAGGTCACAGTTCAAATAAAGTTAGACAAATATTAATATGATCAGCGTTTGTTTCAATGTACTCTTTTTCAAGGAAGAGAGAAGCAGAAAGGACAGAGTAAACAGGAGCAGAAAAGAGTTGAAGAACAAAGTATTCAAGGTAGGCAAATTTTTAAAACAATGTACAGGTTGTGAGAGAGAAGTGGAGAAAATTCAGTGGAAGAACATGAAAACAGAATGAAGAAGAGTTATGCAACACATGGGAAAATATGTGAGAAGGAGGAAAGGAAATGGGAAAGGCGAAAAGAAAGGGAAGAAAGAGGAAATTGTCTAAAACAAGACTAGAATGGTGGAAGAAGTATGTTAAAGGTCTATCAGAAATATCCAGAAAGTGAGATATTTTACTTCTAAACTTAACACTTTTTAGTCAAAATTCCCCATAATTAAAAAATTCCTGTGTTTCTTTTTTTTTAACTGACTTTCTTTTTCATTTCCCAGGAGTCATTATGAGTACTGGCATGGTTCATCTAATTAAGTATGTTAGTTGCTGAGGTTAGTAATACGTATTAGATGGTGTCATAATATTCCCCTCCCTTTACTAAAAGGCAAAAAGAACATAATCTATCCTGTATTACAGGCAACAAAATAGGAGATATAAGTCCATATTGTTCCACACAGGAGTCATTCAAGATACAAAATTCAAATTCACAAGTCCACAACCCAGGGCTGTTCTGTGGCAGGATTTTACTTTGGCTCTTCTATTATACAATATAAATAAAAGTACAATTTGAAATCAGAATTCTAGGGCTGTTAGGAGAGATGGATTTGTTTGAATTATTTTCAACTGTTATACAACTCTGTTTTTGATGAGATAGAATTTCTTCAAATTTCAAAAATTAAAAAATAAACAAATAAGAAATTTGAATACAAGGGGGAAACATGAGATGTAAAGAGTAAAATATTGTCAATACTATTGTATCATTACTAAGCAGTCTGTGCTTGGTTATCTTATTTTTTAAGATTGCAAACCTTTGTTTAGAACAATAGTAGTCAATATTCTCTAATTAGTTAAATACCTATTTGTATTTTAGTACCTTCTACAAAGACTTGTCACAAATGCAAGATTTATTGGTGGCTCCTTTTCCTGTGTTTTTATAGGATGAATGATAATTTATGCAAATTGGTGAAAACAGGAGGAATAAAATAGCTAGCCAAATACACGAGACTATGAATCACACTTATTAACAAAAGAATCGATTAACCCAGTCAAGATTTCTCTGTAGACATCTTTTCTTTCCCCAGGTGCAACATACTGTCTAAGCAACTGGTGAACACTGTCAGCTCTATATAGAGTAGCTGGGGCATTGTCTGCATTACATAGCAAATTCCCTCAAAGTCTGCCTGAGAAAACTATTTCACTCAGACAGGTAAGTTCATGAGAATGCTTTGCCTAGATTCCAGATGCCATAAGCCATCACACTGATATGTAATTTGTTCTTCACATGTTCCTCTTCAACGACACATCAAGAAAAAGGACATTTTTTGGCACCACAGGATGTCCCCAATGAGCAAAGATCTATAGATTGCATGCATGTACTAATTGAAGATGCTAAACTAACAAGAAGAATCTGGAAATAGGTATCACTACCACTACAAAAGGAATGAAGCAATTTTTGGAGTCCACATGATAAATATTTTGCTAACTGTATATAGCCTTGCAACCTGTTTACTGGTATTACTAATTCTCGGCAGATTAGTTGTGATTACCAGCTAAGGATATACAATGAGTAGTTTTGGAATTGCTTTTTGGGTACATATCACCCTAAGAATTTATTGTTGACCAAATTGAAAACAAGGTTTTTATTTCAAAATATATTAAGCTTTGCAGTTTACAGTATCCTTTTATGTCTCCAAATAAATAAATAAAACAAATAACTCTGTTGTGGATAGGTAGGGCTTGGCAGTCGGAAGATGTCGCGCTGTACGGAAATATGGGGCCCTTCTCCGGATAGCCAATAGCGTTTAGCCTGTGACGTAAGAAGACGGAAGTGACACTGTAAACCCAAGCTATATAATGCTGTGCTACCCACCAATAAACGCCATTTGCCGTCCACCACATTGGTGTCTGTGAGCTGATGGCCCGAGCGGCCTGGGATTGGTCACCGTGCCGTTCCTGAACCAGGTCGCCACGCCTCTGAAGGCAACAAGTGGTGCCGAAACCCGGGAAACTTGCCTGGAAACGGGTGAACGGCGTCCGGAGCAGCAGGACCAGCCCGGCGGGGATGACGCTCCTGGAACAATAAGGAGGATGGAAGCCCTTGTGAAGGTCGTATCACAATTACTGAAGCAGTGGGGTATTGATTGTAAACCCAAAGATTTTACTCTCGCAGTTGTGAGGCTTTTGCAAATTGGGGTCATTGACCAGCCGGTGGATATTCTCCACCCCGAAGTGTGGGATAAGTGCACTAAAGCGTTAGCCGAGGAGACGATGTCCTCGGGTTGGGGGAAAAACCTTAAGTCGTGGGGAAAAGTCGTGCAGACCCTGCAGAAGGCCATACAAGAACAGGAGACCTGGAGGGCGGCAAAGAACTGTTTATTGGCCACCCCAAAATTGGGAATCGGGGCAGCCACACAGACTTTGCACCCCGCAGACGATGACGACTCTGCTGAGCCTAAAAATCTGCAAGAGGGCGACACGTCCCCTCAATTCCCGAACCCTGACCCCCTTATGGAGGGACAGAAATGAGTTAAATCCTTCTGGGGTGGGTTAGCCGAGGAGGCTAGGGGTGCCGCGAAAAAAACAGAGTCTGAGGAAGTCTGGGCTAAACCACCACCCTATGCGCCCCAAGATGGCGCCGAGCACAAAGGAGAAGGGCGGGGAGAAGATACCCTTGGCGCGAACAGGGAGGAAGCGCTAGAATCAACAAGCGCACACAAACGGGAGGGGGAGGAGAACAAGAAAGAAAAGGGCGATAGAAGCGGCCAAAAAGGGGACAAGAAAATGAGCGAGGGGCAAAGAACCAATCAGAACGTGCATTTCAAAAAATGCTCTTATCGGGTAAACACCCCACCGAGCGGAAGGTGGGGCGGGTCGAGAGGGAAGGAACGGCCTGCCCACAAAGGAAGTGGGCGGGGCCAAAGCCCGACAAAAAGGTACTGGAAACCAGAAGTAACCAGTCAGTCGAGTTCCGACTCCGAATCAGACACTAGCTGGGACAAGTGGCTCGCAACTGATTCAAACTTAGCAGAGGAGGAAACAGAGATAGACAAAGTCGAGAGCCAAAATATCCCCATCCAAATTAAAGAGGAACCGCGAGGGGGAGAAATCCCTCTCACGGACTGGAGGAAAATAAAGATTGCGTGCGCCAGCTGGGCTCCATCAGCCGCACTAGTGTTCCCGGTCCGGGTGACGGACAGCGGACAGAGGGTCCACTCGCCAATAAACCCTAAGGATATACAAACAATTGTTAAGGCAATCGCGGATAAAGGGCTTAATTCTGCCATGGTCTCCACCCTCATAGATGGTGTCTTCGGGGGAGACGATATGCTCCCGTTCGATATAAAACAAACTTGTCGACTGATGTTTGACGGGGCAGGGACGATCGTTTTTAAACAACAATGGGAGGACAACTGTGCAAGGCAATTAGCCCAAGTAACTGGGGCGAATCATCCACTGCATGGCTCCAGCCTGCAGCGGTTAATGGGCACAGATCCCACAATGATTACCCCCCAGGCGCAAGCCCAGGGCCTGCGGGCCCATGAAATTATTACAACTACTCGTGTGGCCAGAGAAGCTATTCGCACAGCCTCTAGAGTCATTGCCAAACCATCGCCATGGTCCACAATANAGCAAAGTGAAAGTGAGAGCTTTACACAATTTGTGGATCGTCTCCAAGCGGCAGTCAACTCTTCGGCCTTGCCTGCGGAGGCAAAAGGCCCAGTCGTAGCAGAATGTTTACGTCAGCAGTGTAATTCGACAACCAAAGAAATCCTGCGATTGCTACCGGCGGGGTCAAGCATTGTGGACATGATTAAGCATGTCGCGAAGGAAGAGCATCTAACCCTGCCGCGGTCAAAAAAGATGGAAAAGTTAAGTGGTGTCCGCTTAAGTCCATTAAACCGGACCTTCAGAATAAAACTAATGAAAACTGTGAGTTTTTGATCACAGGGCTGGATCATCGGACACCCCCGTAACCCGTACACTCTGGTGACAAAAGGAGATGACAAGTCAGCAAACGTCCTGTCCAAGCCTGGAAGTTCCACACTGGCAGAACCCAGACAACGGCAGAATAGCCTCCGCAAGGGAGGGCTACAATGCCTTTGTGTGATCTTGATTTTGGAGCTTTTCACTATAGGACAGGCAGAACTAAATTACCATCACCATCAGCCATACAGGTGGATCCTACGGGACCTTGCAAGTGATCGAGTGATAAGAGAAAACATAACAGTAGGGCCGATCGCGATGATTGTGATGACACTAATTTTTGGACCCTGTATACTGAATAGAATCGTGTCGCTCGTCAAGAGACAGCTAGAGAAAGTTAACATTATGTTGGTAGAACACCAACAGCTGCTTTAAAAATGTACCTACCCAGTGTTGCCCCCCGTTATCCCTAAAGTTACCCCAACTTTCACCCTTTTACTATGCATTATGCTTTTTACTCAAGTTTATAGCATATACCTTTTAAGAGTGTTATAAAATAAAGAATAAAAACAAAATAAGAATAAGAACAAGAATAAGAATAGCAATAAAATTTTTAAGATTGTTATATTTTAGCTAATTTAGAAATGTATTTGTCTAATGTGCCTTATGTTTGTTATCGTAAGATTTTCATATTTACATTTTTTAATTGAAGTTAAGGTTAATTAACGTTAAGCCTTATAGTTGTGTCTTAAAGATAAATCTCAAGACTAAGTATTGAGCTTAAGTCTTACAGTTAAGTATTAAGATTTTTATATTTTATATTAGCCTATTTAGTTAAGCATAAGGAGGGGGGAAATGTGGATAGGTAGGGCTTGGCGGTCGGAAGAAGTTGCGCTGTACGGAAATATGGGGCCCCTCTCCGGATAGCCAATAGCATTTAGCCTGTGACGTAAGAAGACGGAAGTGACACTGTAAACCCAAGCTATATAATGCTGTGCTACCCACCAATAAACGCCATTTGCCGTCCACCACATTGATGTCCAAGCAGCCTGGGATTTGTCGCCGTGCCGTTCCTGAACCAGGTCGCCACGCCTCTGAAGGCAACACTCTGTCTAGGACTTAGCACACACATTTTAATTAACTATCAGTTAAATATAGGATATATTGTGTTGTTCTTACGCTGAAGAGTGACTTCCTCTTTGTGTAGTGGTTTACTAGTGGGCAGCTTCAACTGAAAAATTAAAACTCAGGAATGAAGTCATTTGATAAAAACTCTTTATGTCTTCATGTCTGCCGTTAGTACATAACACAGGAACACCTTTCTGTGATAAAGGGTTTTAACAAATCTGTTCTGGAGATGAAACACTATTAAAAATGTGTAAAAAGGACTCCCATAAAATATTATTGACTTCAGGTTTAGCTGTCTTTTAATAAATAAGTGTTTTTCACTGAATAAGGAGTAGTGCAGCATAGTCTAGAGATCATAGGTCTATATGACTCTGCAAAAAACAAGTATGGACAAAAGATTGATCAAATGCATAACAGAAAAAAATAAATTAAAAAAATAACTGCTTAATAGTCAGTCATAACATTTAATAATAAGACTTTTCTGAATTTAGCTAAGGAACTAAGTGTGACCTCTAAGAAGCAGCAAAGGTGCGCTTAAATGCCAACAGCCTGGTAAAGAAATAAAGGTTCTTCAAGTATATATGAAGGAAACTAAATCTGAGGATTAAAGTAAGGGCTTCGCTGAGTTGAAAGGATGTTTAATTCAGGAGGTGAAGATATAACAGTGTAGTTGGCAGAGTATTTTGAAGGCTAGGTGAGAAGTAAAAATTTTGCTATCACTAGAACTTCTTAGAGAACTACTATTAGATTATGAAGAATTCAGTTACAGAGGAGACTGAGAAATGGCATGACTCAGATTTTATGTATTTCTACTCAAAACAAACTAAGAAAGTTAAATGAAGAGGCTCCAAATGAGCAATTGTTATAGAAAGAGTGATTCATTTTCACAGAAAAACAATATAAGAGATGGAAACTACATAAAAAGAACTGATTTGAAAAGAAGACATGTTCAGAAGCCTCCCTCACCAAAAAAAGAATAAACGTAAGACTGAGTAAACAAAAGCTATAGACAAAAGTAAAAAGTGTTTGAGACATAAATACAGAAAATGAGAGAAGAACAAATAGGACCACAATGAAAATGAAGTCAAATAAAGGATTAAAAATATTTAGATTAGAGATAATCTGGATATAATTCAAAGAACCAGGAAGAAATAATAATTTGTATTCAGGATTCAGAAAGAAACACATAAAAAATATAAAACTCATTGTCAGTAGTTTACATAAATCTATCCAACTGAGGCCGAAGGTGGAGAGAGGGGATTGTCCTAAATTTATGAAGTAAGAAAAGTAATCCATGAAATCAAAGGCACATTATTTTAACATTAATCTTATATAAAGCTTTAGAAAAAAAATTGTAGAGCAATTAAAGGCACAGATGTAAATGGAAAGTAGAATAAAATGTAATACGGGTTTATCAAAGAAAGATACTGCTAGATTAATCTAAGTTTTCTTTGGTAAGACAATTAAAACTCCAATAGTACTCATTTACCTGGACTTAAAGACTCTGCTGTATTAGCACAAAAAATGGAACAGATCTTGAGAATTCAAAAAATTCCTAAGGTTAGGAGACAACATTCAGAACGAAAGTTATAGATAGCTGTAAAATTTTTAAGAATCTTTCTTGCTTAGTATGTTTTATTTGTGACTATGACACAAATAAGTAGAATGAGCAGATGAAATTTTGTCAGTAAACAACTACAAGAGGGTTTTATTTCCAATACAGAAGAATCCTGGAATATCACCAGGGAAAAGAAACATAAGAGAAAATCTTGAAATGTAATAGAATCGAGATTAATTTCAACAGTACCTAACAATTCTGGGGAATAACACAAGTTTTAGATGTCCGTAAAACATTAGCGTGACACTTGCAAAGATAGCCATATACATTTGTAGGTTGCTGAGTTAATTTTCATGGAGATAGAAAGTGGTTTAGTGTCATTGTATGAAGTACTGTAAGTGAGTTTATCTGGACTATTGTGTATAGTACTGATTATCCAAGACAGAAATTTTAGAAAATTTATTTTGTAAGCTTGTTAAGCAAAAGGCTGAACTGTCATGAGAAGAAGGTACCTGTACACCCATAAAAAAGCTCTGAAGAAAATTAACCTGGGAATCAGAAGGTCTATAGCTAATTGAATATTAAGTCTCTAGAAATAAGTCTTGTATTTTCAAAAAGGTTGGTAGAACTCTAATGTTTAAAGATTAATCTACAAAAGCTTATGAAAAACGAACACATATGAGTTGATGCTTAATCCAGAGAAGAATTGGAACTGACAAATCAAAAGGTCCACTCCAGTCCTATGATTTTGTTTTTGCAACCATACCGGGCTCTCCTCCAAATTTTTGTATTACTAACAAATCTTTTATTGGTGTTAACTCTGCAACATCATCTTATTCCTATATCTCTTGTCTCTATAAACAAAGCTAGTGTGTTATTTCAGGGTATAAGCCCTGCATCATAATTCTATCTGTTTTCCAAGGTGTGTTGTAAATTAAAGTTCCCTTTCCTTAAACTCTGTGTCATTGAAACAGAACCTTCTCTACTAATTCCATCTTTCAAATTCTGTTACATGTTATTTTTCATTTATAAAGAGATTCAGACTTCCCAAGAGTATGGTAAATATGAATAATTTTCAGTGTTAAAACAGATGTAATTCAAACAAACTGAATTTTATGTCATCCCTTTTATGATGTATGGAGTATATTTCAAATCTCACTAAGGAAACCAGCATTTGTCTAGTTCATGATATTTAAAAACTATAATTGTTCTTCATACTAATTCATTTTCTGAAAACCTTGCTATGTTTATACACTCTTAAATGTCATGATGAAAATATTAACATCTTAGGCATTTTTATTCATTATTTTATGTAAGCATCCTCATGGAGATTATTGCATGTAGTGAAACACATCTATTTGTATCTATTCAAAGTGATAGTCAGTAAGGTGTCTGAAATTAATTAAAGAACTCCCATATTGCAGTTCTAACCTGAGTATTATACTTACTGGATGAAATATTAAGAAATTATATGCTCCAAATTGTATTTAACATTGCAGATTAAATACAGCAGTTAAAAATTTTCAACCGGAGCTTTTCTGAATGCAAGTTAACTGTCATTCCTTACCAGTGTCACTCTAAAATACAAAGAATGAGTCCACTAAATGTTGCCTATTTTCAATCAAAAGTCAATTTTATTCTATTTTTACTCACTAACTCCTGACCCAAGACTGTTTCCATTATTCTGATTACATTAAATGTCCCTTTTACCTAATAAATTAATCTTACGGATACAAAATTATTTAAATATACTTTAATATAGTTATATTGGTCTAGTAACCTTCAGTTACCAACCATCTAAGATGTTCTTTTTCCTCTGTCATAGCAGAGTAGTGTATAAGTAGATAAAACAAATTTACTTCTCTTTCAGGAGTTGCGACTCTCAGCCATTGTCTCCTCCCAAACAAATCTCACAGAGACTCAATGAATATCCATAGTTAACACATCATTGATTCAAAGCTTCTCTTACACTGGTACAATGTACCATGAAGTCACATTTTTTTGGGTAGCTAAAGCAGACTTTTACTGGACAGAAAGTAAGAAGGAGCCAACAAAGAGATCAAAGGAACAAACTGCATTAGTAAAGGCATAAACATGCCAAGTAAAGAAGAGGGATACTTCAAGCAGGGGCATCCCTAATAAAATTACAGGCTCACAACACACAACACTGATTAAGTTAATAATTGTAACAATGTCTGGATGCCAAATCAGATGACAAGCAGGCAGAAAGCATTTTCCAGATTTAAGAACAAAATATTTTAACAATATTAAGATTAATTTGTAGTTCTCATCTACAGGGGTAAAAGTCACTTTCTTTAATGTGTTTGACTACTGATCATACAGGAGACAGCTTATGTGGCTTTTCTGCTATTTTTACCGTTGACAAGACTGCAGTCAGGTTTGTAGCAGACAGCAGTTTTATAAAAAACTGTTACAATATCCCAATGGCTAGTACTGACTACTAACAAATTTAAGTTAGAAGGAAGGTCTCAGTGACTTCTCATTAAATAATACTAATTTAAAATATATTTTAAAAAAATGAAAGTCTATGCTAGCTATGTAATGAAATTGGAGATCTGTTTCTGATTATGAGTTGGAGGTTCTCAATCTGGAAGACCTCATATTCTCTTGGAGATGATGAAGCAAGCCTGTTGTATTGAGAAACTAATATTCTCTTCCCTACTCAATCAATTTTGCTTAAACATCAGAAAAAAACAGAGTAGTTCATTGTACAATGAATATTTGATAGGCAGTTCCATTTTACTGACCCCTAAGTGGAAATGAACTAGTGAGAAAGAAAATGTCTAGATTTTACATATCTAAATTATGTCATCAAAGTGCCTCTTTCTACACAACCTATTTGATTCTAAGTTTAAAAATAAAAAAAAAAAAAAGTTAATGAGCTTGGGTACTGTCTGAAACATACGAACATTATGGAAAAATCTTAAGTTTATACCCAGAATTTCACAGTCATCTGCTGCTTTCTTTCCAGAATAATTACATTGGCGTTATCAACATTTCATTTTTTTAAAATAGACTACAAGTTAATAAAACTTAAGTTACTATGCAGAGACTGCCATATTACTATCTAATGCAGCGTTAGGATTTGATCAAGCTAATTTACTTTCTTTTACCATAGATGAACAACAGGAAACTTTTCTTTTGTATATTCAAATACATTGTTCCCTCTGAGTGTCACAAAAATGCCTGGTATTTTTTACAGAATTAAACCCCTGGCACTGTTGGCACAAAAGTTTCTTTTTTTTTTTTTAATGTTAAAATGGCTTTGCAGAATGACAGAAAGATATAGTAAGCATTTTTATATTAACAAACAGGAACAAAACACATGACAGCATCATACAACAGCAAGTGAATTATCATCCAGAAACAGAGAAAACCTGATATATTCTTTGATTAGAGCACAGGTATTTTTTTCCCACTTTCTTTCACAAACTACTGCCATCAATGCAAATTGGTATATAACCAAAATATTTTCAACAATCTTGAAATCACCAACACATTTTAGAATTATTGAACTTCAGTTTAAATTATTTGAAGTTTAATTATTGTTTTCTTTTATGGACCCCCACAGTAATACAAAATAATCATAAAAACTACAAACAAATTGAAGAGGTAGGAAAAAAGACTTTCCAAGAGAAACTGTGTACACCATGACAAATTTGTTATGCTATCCAAATTCTTCCTATACTTCCTGTCATAAAACACTTTCATAAGACACATTTTAGCTTGTTTTGGTCCCCTATCAACATACTTTGTCACGAAGAATATGACCAGAAGTGACAGGGTCTCCGTAGCCAAATGTAATAATAAACATCTCTATAGCAGTCATTAATTTACATTGATCTATAACAAACAGTGCAGTCCCTCTCACATCACAAGCCACACATCATTTTTGCACCTTGCTGAACACTCAAATACCTTAGCATAGGAGACAGAATCCACAAAGACATATGTCAAAAGAGCAAAATATGTCAGGAATACATTAAAGCTACTTTTTCAAATTTTTTTGAGCTTGAAATTATTTCAATTCTTTTAGGAAGTCATGGAAAATACGAATGGAGGAGAACTCTTCCAACTGTACTTATTTATTCCATCTGGGAAAAATTCTTACTGATCCAAAACCAAGATTGGTTCTGGCTGGGTAAGCAAAATGCAGAAATGAAAGGCCCCAAAGATTTTTAATATAATGTCATTTGGATCCCTGATGTTCCACTTTAGCTATGAAGAAGCTATCATGTGTCAGGGCAAATGAAAAAAAGAAGTAGAAAGAAGGAATAGTTTTGGAAGAGACAAAATCTTAAATGTTGTCTTAAATGCAAACAGTTGAAGCACTGAAGCATTCTAAAGAAATTCCATGCATACAACATAACTGAATTCCTGTTCTGTGAGTAACTCCAAAAAATAATTCATTTTTAAAATGTGATATTGTAGTTTGCAGTTTTCTGCATCAAAGGAGTTTAATATTCCTCCTTGATAGTGTTTTGACATTGCTTAAATAGAAAAGCACTTGTATAAAATCCATTCTTTCTTCTTTCTTACAGGAAAGGAATGCTTGTTGTCTTTTAATATGTATCTCAGGTGTTGAAAGCCATGTATGCATGGGTGGTAACATTCAGGTAACACTCAATGTCATTAAATATATAAAATTAATGTCTTTATACTGACTAGCTTCACACATCACGACTGGAGATGGCTTCATTACTTATGAAGCCATGGGCATTAAATATCATTTGGAGTCAGAAATTTGTTTAAAAATTTTTTAAGTTTTTGAACACGAATATTTTAATACCATTTTTTGTAGTGAAACATCAGTAGTCATTTAGGAGGCATTCAATAGGTTGGTGTGTCTGAGCAGAATTATTAAATTGGAGTAGGATGGAACAGACTTTCTGTAATGCAGGTCTGGCCTGTCATAGGAAGCAATGTCAGAGTCCCCTCTCCCTTACAGAGCTAATGCTCTGTGCACACATACGTAAAGTATTATACCATTTTGAGTGGTATCATTGCAAATATGAAATGCAGTCCTCTGAAGTAGGGACATGTGTATGAATCTAAGGAAGTTGAATATCAGTGGATAAAGGTTCATAGTAGAATAACAGACTTGAAGATCGGTGTCATTAGCAAAACTGAGATTTTTTTTTAATTTCAAAACATGTAAACTTGGTCTACCTTGACTTTGTACAGGTTTAATAAATTTCACATTCACGCCCTATTTAATAATGTAACTTTTAAAATGTGATTATTGATTTTCTTCAACAACCCACTTTAGGAGAGTCTTGCAGAAACTCCTAAATTTACTTAACAATCTGTTTTGATTTTGTAATCCCATTACAGGAGACATTCCTTCTTTGCATTCTCTTATCTTTCATATTTCTTCGTACATAGCACACTGCCACACTGTGCATTGAAAGATAATAGGTAAACTATAATTACATTTCAGAATTTAATTTTTGGTAACAAATGTTTCTTAGAGCTCCATTTTGTCATGCTGTTAAATATATCTGGATGAAATCCCTGGAAAACACTTATGAGCAAAGCTGATTAAGAATTTAAGTTTCCAAATGTTGGAATTAAAAGTAAAAATGAAAACTGGAAGATGGTACGTTTCTTTTTATGGCATTCCTAAGTATAAAATCAGCATGTCATGTGTAGCTGCTGTCATAATCTTGCCATGTCTCTGAGCAGGATGTATTGTAAACAGCGAACATAACAAGCAGATATTAGAAACAGTGTCTGCATTTTATTGAAGGATATGAAGACCGTCTGCTGCAAGGCTACATAACTGATGCTTTTCATGCCTATTACATTAAAAATAAAGTAATGCGGTCACTACAAAAAGTGAGTAGTGTCAGCTACTAAATTTTATCTCATTTATTCAGGCTAGGAATCAATTGCTTTAACTATGATAATTGCCTGTCATATGGTAGCAAATGTTGATTTTATTAATAGTAGCTGCTAAAAAAACCCAAAACACAATCCTCATCCTGTATTGTCTTTCACTTTGTGTAAGAATGTCATCAGTACAAAGTGAGTAATAAAGCAAATGTAAAATGGTACTGAAACAGTAAGTTAGTGTTTTATGTTCACTTCTCAAAAATTTGCCGTAATGCAATACAAATGTCATAAGAGAGTCTGCTCTGACCTTGTCTGTGCCCATGACTGAAGTAGCTCCTGATAGTAACCAGGTCTTCCCACAGCTGTCTCTTCTCCTGGCTGAACAGGCACCTCTCTCTCTCTCAGTCTTTGCTTGTATGCCGTGGGCTCCAGCTCCCTTACCAGCTTGCTGGTCCTCCACCAGGCTCATTTTAGTACACCAGTGTCTTTCTTCTGGTGGGGAGCCCAAAACTGGAGAGAGTTCTCCAGGTAACATTCCCAAATGAAACATTCTGTGAATTTAATTAATAATTTGAACTCATGGAACTAAAAATAATCTTGAGATGCCTTCAGTTTGGATTTGAGAAGCATGATGTTTCCAGCATTGTAGATGTCAAAGCAATTTCATTGGCTGATTCAGCTTCAATTTCGGCACAATCAGCAGACTGGCATCTTGAGCACTTAGAACTCAACCAGGATATGAAGAACAGCCTGTTAAACAAAAAGAATTCAAGGGCAAGCAATGCCTAGTGAGGCAAGAAACATTGTAAAATTGATACTGAGACTGCATGGATAACACTACAGTGAACTGTATTGTTAAGCTAGAAAATGTGCTGAGTCATCTCAATGTTGTTATTTAGGTATGTGGACAATAATTTGCCCTTAATTTCACTGGAAGACCAATAAGAAACCGATCTAGTAAGATTCCGTATTTGGTTAAGATACATGAGAAAATATATAGAACTACTTACATGGCTTACATGGCTAAATGTAAGGGCCGTGAAAATGATCTAAGGGCTGGAACACCTCTCCTATGAAGAAAGGCTGAGAGAGTTGGGGCTGTTCAGCCTGCAGAAGAAAAGGCTGCGGTGAGACCTTACAGCAGCCTTCCTGTACCTGTACCTGAAGGGGGCCTACAAGAAAGCTGGAGAGGGACTTTTTACAAGGGCCTGTAGTGACAGGAAAAGGGGCAATGGTTTCAAACTGAAAGAGGGTAGATTTAGATGAGATAGAAGAAAGAAATTCCCTGCCATGAGGGTGGAAACGCAGTGGAACAGATTGCCCAGAGAAGCTGTGGCTGCCCCCTTCCTGGAAGCGTTCGAGGCCAGGTTGGATGGGGCTTTCAGCAATGTGGAAGGTGTCCCTGCCCATGGCGGGGAGGTTGTACTAGATGATCTTTGAAGGTCCCTTCCAACCCAAACCATTCTGTAATTCTATGAAATCTTAGTATATTTCCTGATTGTGATCCATCAAAGTAATTTAAGTCACAGCAGATACAGCAGGAAACAAACTAGATAAATACAGCACCTAGGGCTAAAACTTTATTACATATTACTGTTCATTATCATCTAAATATCAGAGTTTCTCAGTTCTTTGTCCTTGTCATCAGCAGGTTCCTAATCCTGCGTACAGTTAATTCACCAATAATTAAAAACTACGTGATATAAGTTCTCATATCAGGGGAATAATTCCATTTCTTTCATTATTATTTTTCATTTAGCTAGTCCATCTAGCACTACTGGGCATATAAAAGACAGTAGGATAATAATGGTTTTACTGTACACTGCAAAAGCTGAGTAAATCAGTACTTTTTCCTGGACAGCAATGAAAGCCTGGATCACCCAGTCAAACCACAGCAGTTAAAGGCAGCAGACAGATAGCAGTGAGTGGGAGACATATAACAGAACCCCTGGGACACCTCAATACATGTTGGACATGGCACAGAAAGGCAAAACTACAAACTTTCAGTATATGCCAAGATTCAAACTGCTCCAAATCACAGCCTGAAAAAAATCACCTCCAATGACAAACTCTAGAATTGGTCCAGGAATCCTGCTGTTGAATAGCTAGAAAAGATGGGACTTGAAAATATATAATGTTTTACTGGAAATTGCATTAGGTAATTTCAGTTCTTTCAAATAATTATTTTCCTCAGGAGGACTGCCCAAAAATAAGGTGGTATATACAAGTCAGATGATTAAAACATCTTGACAGTCCAAACAAAGTAAGGAAAGTAAAGTGCATCTTCAGAAGTCATACTAAATTAGAGAAATTAACCACATGTTTAAATTCATTCCATAATATTGTTAGTATGAAATATCTTGACTGAACATTTTGTTACCTATCAAATGTTTCCAATTGTATTTTGAAATAGTAATACTGCAACACACAAAGAACACATAACATAACACACAACAACACATAACAACACAGGGCAATTTATTTTGATACATTTTTCTTTTTAAGAAAAGTGACAGTTAAACAAGTTCAATTCTTTTGAACTGTGGGAGCAAAGGGAAGAACAAACTGTGGATGCTAAACAAAGGGAAACTTGATACTATAGTCTTTGCAAAGAAGAAGTCTGCAGAGGTAGAGGTTATGGGAGGTGTCCTGGTTTTGCCTGGGACAGTGAATTTTCTCAGGAAGCTGGGAGGGGACACAGCCTGGGCCCCTAGGCTGACCCAGACTGACGGGGTTTGTGTGTGCGTGTGTGTTATTCAACACCATGTGATGTCATATTCAGTATAAAACTGGGGGAGATGGCCAGGGGAGGAGGATAGCTTCTTGGGAATGGGCTGGGCATTGCATTCCAGATGGTGGGAAAATCACTTTGTGTATCACTTGCTTTGTATATTCTTTTATAAGCATTATTGTTATTTTTTCTCTTCATTTGCTGTTGTTAAACTATCTCTATCTCACACCACGAGTTTTGCCTTTTTTCTTCTGATTCTCCTCCCTGTCCCACCAAGGGAGGAAGGAGTGAGCAAACGGCCACATGGTGCTTTGTTGCCAACTGGGGCTAAACAATGAGATCTTGGACGTTATATGCCATTGGTTTTGGAAAAATATACTAATTGAAATTGTTCAGTAAAAAACTGCAGCAGCAAGAGGAGAATTCAGAAAGAGACACACCAGAAATTAAGTCTATCCACAAAACCCCTCAAATTCTGTTGTGCATCTACAGATGTACAGATATAGGGACCCTCTGAAAAGAACGACCTGACACCTTCTCTACTACTGACTGTGTTCTGTCCCCAGGGTAAAACAATCAGGATTTCTTGGAATTAAAAGAAATATTCTTCATGATACATAGAAAAATCCAAATCAGGAGAGCAGGTGAAACTCTGTGGCTTGTCTCTTTTTGGTCTTAAATTCTAGAGCTATCACTGTGGTTAACATGCAGATAGCTCCAGATAGTTTTTCTTTGTTCAGTGATTGCAAGATGGTTAAAAAAAAAAAAGAAAATGACCCAGAAAGGAAGGTTCTGTAGAAAAAAGTCTGTGAAAACTTAAAAAGGTTCTGCCTGACTCATAAAGGTCATTTAGATTCAAGTGTCTGAGATGAATGGATTTATATAAATTGATTAGTTAGCCAAGTTTTGTACACTACTTTGAACATATATAGGCATCATAGCTGTTCCTAAATGGCCCTCATAAGTCATGCAGAAAATATTTTTCTCTGGGTCAGTTAACTAATGAGATATGATGCCATTCTTCAGTACCAAATGATTTTGACTTAGCTGTTACATGAATGCATAAGTGCACGGTTTTTTGTGTGTGCCAATTACAAATTTATATAAGTATCATGATTAATTTATTCTTAACATCTTAAGTTATTGTTATCTTGGTATTCTAATGCTTTCTAACAGATAACACTACATAAGTATTTAAATTAATAAGCACATCTTTAGTAATTGTAAGATTCATTTTTATGATGCTTTCAATTAGCGTGAATCAACTGGTTAGTGTGAAATGTCCAACTCCTTGCACATAGTGAAATCATTTTTTATTAGTCAAAGATAATAAAATAATATAATAAAAAAGGATAAGACGCTTCAATAAAATTATAGATATGCCCAGAGAACTAACATCTGAGTACCTCAATGTCTTCTGCAGAAAAGGATCAGAGTTCCTAAGAATGAGACAAAAAGAGGAGTATTTACTACCTCATGTATTGTGATTTCCACTTGGTAAGCACTCCAAAACTAAATTCAGTTCTAAATTTTCTTAGAAGATACTCTACAAACTTTTTTCACCTTATTTGATCCTTCTCTGTAGCAAAGCTTTCCAATAGCAAGAACATATTTAGTAGACAATCTTTAAGCAATGCATTCTTTGTGTATCCAATTCTCATTTCATGTTGTGAATGCCATTGACTTTGACCTTGTAACTAGTGACAATAAATGCCACATTCCTCTCTGACTGCATCATATTTCAGGACATACTCTCTGACAGCATCTCTCAGAAGGACATTACCAGTGCATTATGGGCCGTACTCTTACGCCTTTATTAGCCATAACAGAGAAGAGAGTGAAATTAAACCCTGGAGAACACTTAAACCATTGTCTTAAGCCAAGACAAGCTATAGAGATTGTACTAGTGATCTGGCAACTTGTATATCTGTAGAGCTTCAGGGTTTGTGATGAAGGGACAAGGCATCTAGGAGACAATAATGTGACACTCTGCAAGAATGCAAATGCTGTTACCTCAGAGACAATGGTTTGAAAGCTTACAAATTATACCTTCATTCTGGTGTCTGAATCAAATCCACTCCTGCATAATACCCTTGTAGGTATTTTTAATTGTATATTACTAGTGTGCCTCATTCTGATGAAGTGTTACTACAATAAATCATCAGTCTGCTGCTCCTTTGATGAGCTGTTGCTTCAGCATGCCATTGAATCTGTCATGCAAATGATATATTAATAAGGCGTGCCGATGGTGTGTTCTACAAAAGATGGCACTGCCTACAATACAAAGGGTTTTGGAATGTATTCAATATGATTGCAAGATAAAAATTCAGTCAGTATACAGCATGCTAGGAGCTGGTTTCCAAGCTACACTATAGAATCTTATGTTTCTTAACTATTTCTGGCATTATGTTTTCGCAAGCCTAATTTCCAGGAAATAGGCAGGGGAAAACACTTTTCAAAAGTACTGTTTCAGTTGAAGTAAGACAACCAGTATAAAAACAACTGCTAGCTTTTTATGAAGCAAGAGGTTTTAATTTCACTATACAAAGAACAGGGCAGAAGAGAAAGTACATAAATACGTGAATTTAGTTCTATGATGCAGCTAAATGAAGTAGTACAAAGCTGCTTTGATAGATATGAATCTTACACACATATTTAACTTTGTTCTGGAGTAGTAATCACAAGATCATTACTGTGACCTTAAAATTATGTCCATGATCTAAGTAATACCATAAGAACTTATAAAAAAATGATCAGGTCTCTACTCTAGTCCTTTGTTTTAATCTAGATGGAATAGAAGAAAACATTGTAACTAACAATAAAAGCAATCTGTGATCTTTGTAAGCACTTCGCTAAGCATTAAATTATAATCACAGATTGACAGCCATAGAATTATCCCATTTTTAACTTCTCTTGGTTTTTTGCTTGGGAAAAAATACATCTGTGAATATCAGATACCTTTGAATTCTAAATATCGTGGAATATCTTCAAACAGGTCATACTAGTAGAATCATACCCCTATAGCAGTAATATCTAGTTTAAAGAAATCATAAATATTCCTCCAAAATTCTTGAAACTTAAATTAAATTTGGAGCATTTTTATCTTGTTTTGGAAAAGCAATGTGTAGAAATTTTAACTAATAAAAATTCATGTGAAAGAATATTCCAATTACCTTTAGATTTTACAGTACACAAATTTTTTCAGCGGACAATGAAAAAATGTTAACTTACATTGACACAAATCTGATATTTTGTCAGAAAAATATTGATTATTATATAGACATATTATGTTATGGGTAAGAAACACCTGTTTTAGATTACACATAATACAAGATCTGAAAAATTGTGATAAAAATTGTTCATACCATCATATATATAGCTAATGGTGTCAGAACGATGTTATGTTGTTGCAAATACGATAAAATGTTTTCAAACTACCACCATTTTGAATTAATTCAGTAAACACATATGTCAAAATAATTTTCAGTATTTTCTCAAGTGAATATTGCTTGTTAGTGATAACTGTATGTTTTCCTCTGGTACTTACCTACTGTATAGCACAACAGCAATACAAAGAAACTAGATATTCATGGCAGTTTCTTTCAAAAGTATTTACTGTTTCATTCAAATCTAACACGGTAAACCAAAAGGCATGAGAATTATCAGAGACACCAGAATACCAGCACTGAGAATAGTTTAAAACTTCAAATACAGAGAAAATCTGAAACAAGTTTTATAGGGAAATGGTCTTTTACAAATTAAAATGTAAATTTTGTACTTAAATAATAAAAAAGTAGAATGCTTTGACAATTTTAAATTTGCTCTCGATTTTTTTACTGAGCTTTTAATCGAGACAATAGTTTTCTGGGAATAATTTCAGTTCTGACAACTCACTCACTGTCAGAAACACCTCAGCATAAAATTTCCAATCAATCACTTCACAAGCTCTCTTCTAAACACTAGCATCTATTTTCCACATAATATGATGTACATCAAAAATGTGTCTAGTATCTCTTCTTAGCTAAAAAACAATAATTTTTTTGTAATAAAAATTTTCAAGTTTAGATGAAGAACCTCTGAAAGAAGATGGTTTTCTCATTTTTCACAGCTTACAGACTCCATTTAAGATTCAGCTTGTTCCTTTCCTTGTGACTGGAGCATCTCCCCCACGAGGAGAGGTTGAGGGAACTGGGCTTGTTCAGCCTGAAGAAGAGAAGGCTGTGAGGGGACCTTATAAATGCCTACAAATATCTGAAGGGTGGGTGTCAGGAGGATGGGGCCAAGCTCTTTTC
>Ga0065711_1004656_pt1 | contig 24659 bp, 24 predicted proteins | sample Hoacrofraction12_FD_59098 | JGI IMG/M metagenome (GOLD analysis project Ga0065711, IMG submission 59098) | Hoatzin crop microbial communities from Cojedes, Venezuela - Epithelial fraction 12 v2 (version 2) | ecosystem: Host-associated > Birds > Digestive system > Esophagus > Crop | place...
CAGGCGGGTCTTGAATATCTCCAGAGAAGGAGACTCCACAGCCTCCCTGGGCAGCCTGGGCCAGGGCTCCGTCACCCTCAGAGGGAAGAAGTTCTTCCTCATGTTCAGACGGAACTTCCTGACTGTGAAAAGTCGTCCCTTTTCAAATCCCTACACACGCTGTGTGAGGAGCTGCCTTTACAGAATGGGCCAAGAAGGACAAGTGGGCTGGATGAACCAAGCCACTCGAGTGGTACACGGAAACTTGGCCAGTGGAGAGAAGTAACAGGCTTTGAATATCTCTTCCACCATGTCCTATATCTGATGTAAAGCCGCACCGGAGTGAGGGTTTCCATCGACATATCGAAGACACCAGTTGAGTTTGAGCTTAGCCAGCTGGAATAACCCCGTAGTGGTGTAGGGCCATAACAGGACACCCAAGTCTGTGGGTCTTATTCAAGGCCAGTGTTCCACTCTGGGGGCCATGGGGTTCACTGCACTCTGTACAGCAACCCGGCACCCATGGTTCTAAGCACCCAAAGCAGAGTGCCTCAAGAGCACCTCTTCTAAAGAGACAAACTAGCTTGCACGGCTTGCTTTGCTTGCTTTTGCTCTTTTTTTTTTCTGTCCAGGCCTGTCCAGTCCACTAAGATATATTAATTGTTTGAACATATGGTTCATCGTGCTTTTAATCTGATTTACTAAGAGACAAGGCCCACGTAGTCACATTGTCTTAACCTCCTGCTCTTTCGTGTCATGTCTTAAAACATTTGTAATTCTGTTTGCAAATCTCAGCTAAGTTTGACAGAGCAATAGAGCTCTTAAAGATACTAGATTCTTACAGGTGTTGTGAAAATTGGAAGCTGGATAGATTAAAAGTGGGAATTCAATATTTAGCTGGTTTTTTGGCCTACTGGCAAGCTAATCGATACCCCCATGGCGCAGAACCAGGCCCAACACACTGCCTCCTGCCCGGCAGGAAGGTGGGCAATACTGGAAGGATAAAAGGATGGCGTGGTTGGGAGGGGATGGGGACAGCATGGAGTGACTGCTGGGGAATAGTTTTGTCGGAAGTAACTCAGCGAAAAGCTGCTTTGTTTTGATGGGGAATAACAAAACTGCATCAGAGGAAGGGCCATTAGGTCAAAATCAGGAGAGTGGGTTTTTGGGTCTACCTTATTTGTGACACCTGTGAAATCACTGAACTCTTCTGTCGTTCAGTTCCTCCATCAAAACAAGGTAAAGCATTCAGAGTTCCTCATGTAGAAAGGGCTGCAGGTTGTTATTTGTGAAAGTAGTGTGGTGTTTCTGGTACTGGTCAGGGTGGGAAATGCTACAGCATGCACAAATCAAGCTAAAAGTGTTGTACCTTTTCCCTTTCTTCTTGCCTCAGAAATAAAAACAACTGAGGAAGGACTGGGCTTAGCGTCAGTGCAAGATGAGAGAAGGGTCCCATTAATCCCTGTTCAATCCAGCCCAGTGCCTCATTTCCCGAAGGCTCATTTAGAACAACAACAGTTCGTTTTCTGCAGCTTATGAAAGACACGCTTGCTCCACGCTCCCTTTTGTGCAGCTGAAAGCAGCAGGATAGCCTTGCCCTGTAGGTAACGCTGGTTTCCAGCTACCAGCCTTCCGATGGCCGTGGGGTGGGCAGCTCTCGGAAATGTTGTGTCCCGTTTTAGAACAAAGGCTGGCGTTCAGCAGCCTGCGGAGGGAAGGCGGCTTTCGGGGTGTCCCCAGCTCCCCGGGCAGCTCGGCCGGCAGAGGCCGGCTGCCTGCAGGGAGCACTGCTGCCCCGCCGCCCACCCCGCGGGGCATCCATCGCAATAAATGCGCAAAAATACACCGACGGCAGGCCTGGTGGCGTGGTGTTTTTGAAAAGTTAAACTTCACCCTCGTGAAGCGCCTGCATTGCCAGCTCAGCCCTGCAGTCACCAAGGACAAAGTGAAGCCACTGTTACAGCTCTCTGGAAAAACAACTAAATGAATTATACTCAGATATTTTAATGTATGTGTCCAGTGGACTGTATGACAGGTCTCGGTTGTTGATCTTGCAGTTTGTCCCATTTAAACGTGAAGTTCATCGCAGGCTAAGGTAGAGGTCGTATTGCCACTTGAAAAGGCATCCTCTGGAGTTTTGAGCCTGTGGAGCTGTTTCACATGAGGCAGAGTATGACTCATGCTAATGAAAAGGGTAAAGAAGATTTTTTTAAAGAAATATATCGCAGTTAAATTAGTTTAGACAGCATGACATCAGAGAGTAATTAAATAGGTTTGTTGGAATTCCGTTTCCAATTCCTGAGTTCAGGTTTGTAAAAGATTTCTGAGCACCTGCAGGTCTCTGTGTGTGAAATATTTTCACTGGAAAGGATTCAAAACTTTAAAAAAACCTTTTAACACAGAGGCAGCATTACGCCATTCTTCCTTCTTGGAAAAAAAACCCCTTGGATTTAAACAGGACTCCTTCAACTTTTCAGTCAGTTTTACAGAAGAAAACGAGGTGGTAAACTTTCTCTTTTCAAGAACAAGTTCTTTATAGCTGCTAACTGAAGTCAGGGGAGATCGTATCTGAGTACATGAGCATTTCCACTATGGGACTGGATACAAGTATTGAACAACGAGATTTGAAATGTTTTAATCTCAAACGAAAACCATTTTTGCTGACTTTGGTTTTTAATTTCTTTCATGTTTTCTTCTGCCAAGCTGGAGGAACCTTTTCTGATTTTTCCTTTAGTGGCATTCAGAGGAAGACCAGAGGATGAAAATCCTGCATTTTCTCACTTTACTGCTTTGGCATTTGACTTGGCTGTCTCTGGATCTAGTTCCTGGAGCGCTGAGTAATTCTGAAGCAGGCCAGAGTAATCCAGGATCTAAACTAGGTTTTTTAAAAGCAGAAGGAAAAGAGAGGAATCCCTCAGCACGGGCAGGTACACTGAGGACTGCAAGCCATGGATATAGTACTGGGACCTCAAAGGCTAGAACTAAAAGCAGTGCCGTTCAGGCTGGAGCTCTGCTGGCCAAGAACGATGAATCAAAGAAGGTTCTCTCAAGAACAGCAGCCACGGAGGGCAAGGTAGGACATCTCCCCAGCAGACCTTCCGGAGTAAGGACAGTGACTCCAAAGGTTCAGAATCTTAGCAGCAAGGTGGCTTTGAAAAAAACTGGCACAAGCAGTACTGACACTGATTCTTTCAAAACCAAAAAGGCGAAAGAGCCTGTAACCCAGAAGGAAACTAAGGAAACTTTCAGACATCCCCCTATAACGCCACATGAATACATGCTCTCTTTGTATAGGACTCTCTCAGATGCAGAAAGAAAAGGTGTTAATGGAAGTGTAAAACTGGAGGCTGGACTTGCCAATACAATAACCAGCTTTATAGACAAAGGACAAGGTAAGAAGCTCGTGTGTGCGTGTGTGTGTGTGTGTGTGGACAGAGAGAGATGTCTGAGTGTGTTTATACACGTAGAGAGTATTAGAAAGTAATCATACTTTGTTGAAGTCAAATAGCTCTTTTTAATGTAAATGAAAACGTACAACTTTTTGCTGCAGATTTTGTCCTCCTGTGTATCGTGGAAAATTCATTTAGAGGCAGAACTAGGTGGTTGTGTGGCAGCCAAACAAAACATTTATAAAATATTTTAGACGCATATTGTTGAAAAGCAATCAGTCTTTGCATGCTTAGGTGTTTAAAAACCTTTTAAATTTTTGTCTTATTTTCTTTCCATAAGTAGCTCCTGGAAAGTGCTAACATTAGATTTTTTTGTAAAGTATGTCTAACAACACACGATATGCTAAGAACAGGGCTATTCCGTCAAATAACCAGTTTCAGTATCAGAGGGTCAGCTTGATTTGTTCAAGGTAGAATTGTGAGGAACTACACTGTAGACCCAGGAGTCGTTATAGCGTAGGGTGGGTGTATCTGTACTAGCTGGAAGCTCATGCTCTCAGGTTCCACCAGCCTTCTGTCTGCAGAAGCCCACAGCTAAGCACAGACTAGCGAGAGTAAATAACTTCTGGGACTCCAGCACTTGCAGTTCAACATTCTGGTTCCAAGCTTTTTTTGGAACTTTGGACTAGTGTCTGCCTTCACACGAGAAATAACCCGGCTCCCAGAGAATGATGTTCACCTTACTGCTCTGGTTGGAGAGCCCCATGTTGCTTCCAGTGACGTTAGTAAGAGTTTTGTCACATACTTAAGGAAGCAACACAGGCTACAGCTGATAAGGTAATGGTGATGGAAGGCTCAGCCGGGACTGGATTTGTTTGCCATTTCGTTATGAATAGCTTGGCTTCTTGGAAGGGATGATTCACTGCTCACAAGTGCTGCATTGAGGTTCTCAGCTCGCCACTGGAAGGCATCGCCAAAATGTTGGTTTAGCTTTATTCCTTGTTAGTGCTGCTCGTGAGCTTAACCAAGCAAACGTAGCGTCAGGTTAAAGGGAGGCATGTTTTTCTGCGCAATCTGAAAAAGCTGTGAATCATGTGGAGTTAAGTTAATAAGGCAATTATCCTTGTGTCTGGCAGTTCCTGGGGGATGTTGGTTTTAAAGGACTAATTCACTATTGTATCGTCCAAGGGTAAATTTGCTCATGTTTGGAGCCAGCATGAGGCCTGGGCACTGCTGAAGCTCTGTTTCGGTAATTTAAGTAGGACACAAGTGGTGAATAGGCCCTGTGAGTACTCAGCCTTGAAAAAGGACTATTTTTCAATTGGCTAATTGCTACTTTGAAGCTAGAAAATGCCCGCCAGTGAAAGAAATGAGATTTCTACAAGGCAAACTCAGAAACTCATTTCCCTGTTGAGTCACTGAGTTCTTGTGGGTCTCTGCACGGAGCTGATCCCTTAGACAAAAATTACTCTTTCTGTTTGGTGGCCTAATTAAGGAAACTTTTAGGCTTTGGGAAAACCATTAAGAATTGAATAACTGATATTGATCTGTGCTTGATATACATTTAAAAATGTGTATGCTTTTTTTAGACGAGCGAGCGCCAACTATACGAAAACAAAAATACATTTTTGACATCACTGCCTTAGAAAAAGATGGTTTGCTGGGAGCAGAGCTTCGAATATTGAGGAAAAAGCCTTCTGATTCGTGGAAGTCTCATTCTTCTGGAAAAACTTCCCAAGTGAAATTATTTAGTTGCTCCACAAACAGACAAGCAGCAACACTCCTGGACTCTCGTACTGTCAGTATCACAGATACACCAAAGTGGGAAGTGTTTGACATCTGGAAACTTTTCAGGAACTTCAAAAACTTGGTTAACTTATGTTTTGAACTGGAAACTTTTGACAGGGGGAGAGCTGTTGATCTCAGGAGTGTGGGATTTAATAGAACAGGAAGACAGGTCAATGAAAAGGCTCTCTTCTTGGTATTTGGGAGGACAAAAAAAAGAGACTTATTCTTCAATGAAATCAAAGCTAGGTCCGGCCAAGATGACAAAACTGTTTATGAGTACTTATTCAATCAGAGGCGGAAGAGAAGAGCTCCTCTAGCAACACGGCAAGGGAAGAGGCCCACTAAGAATCTGAAGGCAAGGTGCAGCAGAAAAGCCCTCCACGTGAATTTTAAGGATATGGGCTGGGATGACTGGATAATCGCCCCTCTAGAATACGAAGCGTATCACTGCGAAGGGCTTTGTGAATTCCCCCTTCGATCCCACCTGGAGCCCACCAATCACGCAGTTATCCAAACATTAATGAACTCGATGGACCCAGAATCGACACCCCCGACTTGCTGTGTCCCAACCAGGCTGAGTCCTATTAGCATTCTTTTCATTGATTCTGCAAACAATGTGGTCTACAAGCAGTATGAGGACATGGTGGTGGAGTCGTGTGGTTGTAGGTAGCAGAACAGTTGCTCATGTGAATATGTTATGCAAGGAAATATGACACATTGAACATAACCTCTCCTCAAACAAGGTTAACTAGATTTCTGGCTTCTAGGGTAAGTGCGTTTACAAGGATGCAACAATAAATCCAGTGCTTCTTTATGTCTCTCCACCGTGGGCCTATTTCAGTAGCATTCGGATGCTGTCATGCAGCCTGATAGAAGGCCTTGTGCTGGCAGCAAGAGACTGGCTCTAACTGAAGTCCGTGATAGAGAATATTATACCTCCACACCTCGAGATCGCCTGCTTTTAGCCTTGAGGCAGTGGGTAAAGACGGTATCGGTGAGCTGTGGATATGACCTGTTTGAGCCTTTGAACAATGTTCTTGAGGCTGAATTTATGTCTGAGTCCCATGTGCTTTGTGCATTAAGAAATGTAAGAAAAGAGTCCTGATGTCTAGAAGAGAAAGTTGTGTTGTGGTATGCTCCCATCTTGGTGTAAATAGTTCCACTGTAATATGATTTCTTTCTGATTAGCTCTTGAAACTATGCATATATAAAAAAGGAGTCATTAAATATAACATGTTGATTTAGTTTTAAGTTTTATGTGGAGATAGGTGATGCAGGAGGTATTTGCTTCCATGTAGGTTTTCCTCCAAGCTACATATCTTTCTTAAGTATCCACCTTTCCATTATTATGTAGCAAGATATATTACTCTGTATAAGGTCCAAGTTGTTCTCAAATGCTCATGGTAAAAGTGTTCAATTATGGCATAAGATGTAATAAATTATTGACACAGTGCTACATTGTGTCTAGCTGTCCAACGCTGCATAATTATAATGCTATTAAGAAATTGTTTTTAATGTTTTTGTACAATAAATACAAGGGACTTTTCAGTGCAGCAGAATACCAGCAGTATGCAAAACATGTCCATGTATGTTGCTTGCCTCTAACTCTGCTGCCACAGAGAGAAACCGTGGAAACGGAAGAAAGACCTGCAAGTATGGCGTGGTTTGATCTGGTGGGGAATGACACTGTCACTTGATGTATCTGGGGCAAAAAGGAGGTATGCAGATGACTGCAAAAGAGCTCAGGTATCCTTTTATTCCACCCTCCAAGGGCTGCGTGTTTGCATATCCCCTTTCTCTATTCTAGACATGGCTTATAAATTTATTGTGGGATTACTCTGTGTGTGTTTTCACCTACAAAACTAGGTACCAGATGTTCAACTGTAGACGGATCTGAAAGGCCATAAGAACCATCAGAAGTTATTGAAGCAGCTTATCAATCCTATAAAATATAAAAGCTAAGGTTTCATATTGTTCCATCACAGTTTACACCATCAAGTCACACGGCTGCCTGGATCTGAACTCTCCTCCGCACAGCATCACTGGTGTGGGTAACGGCAGGGAGCTGAGTATGGCCCCTGAGGTCCCTCTGGTCAGTATCCCAAACTGGATGTGCTGTGTAGCTCACACTAGCAGCAAACTGTCCTGAATTCCTGCTCAATAGCCATAGGGGAACGGTGACAAAGAGCTCTGCCCTTCCTCCTGCACTCTCTAGGCACCTGAGCCTTTAACCAGCTCAAAATAGCTGGTGAAGTGGCCTTGCTGCCAGACACACGGCGTTCCCCTGTGCAGGCAGACCTGTCGTGTGCCATAACCTACAGCAAGGCGGTACAGAAAAGGCACTGCAGGGAGCCTTCATGTGCATGATCTGTCTGTAATAGCACTGTGGTTTCTACCTGCAGGAACTGATACTGCTTGGTGCAGGCCATGCGATAACACAAAACAAGGTGGCTCAAAATGCTGTACTTGACAAGAGGGCGAATTGCTAACTAGCAGGTTAACAGGCTTGTAGAATGGCGAGCACTTCAAGCTACTTCGTAACATGTGCATGAGAAATTCTGGCATCTTAGGGATCTGTTCTGTGGGCCAGGGCTGTCCCCAGGGCTCCTCTGTCTCCCTTCTGGACTCTTGGTGTGTGCGCTTCCCAGGTCCTGCTCTTCCTCGTCCTGATGGAGTTGTAGGCCAGGACCAACAGTTACCATCCCCTGCGCTAACTGCTGATCACCAGCTAGTCTCATATGACTCTCAAAACAACAAAGAGGTCTTAATTCTAAACTTTACTACAAGCTTATTTAGATACGGTTTACCATTGCTACAATAGGAGAGAAGACATTCTCCTGCAAAGTCCACAGCCAAGAGGGCACCTCAGATTTCTTCTGCCCGTTCCGTTCAAGCAGTTCCTTTGCTCCTGGCTGTTTTCTAGGTGACTGGCTTGCAGCTTTTAAGGATCCTTTCTCTAGCACTGGCCACAGCTCCCTTCTGGAGAGGTTGGCTAGATGACCACGAGGAAGGGTCATCTCCTTCCTTCCTTGCGTGAAAGAGTGCTGCTCCCCGTGTGCAAGCCTGTTTGCACATTCCCAGTGAAATCCCTGTTCCCACACATGACAGACACAGCTGTGCCGTGCCATTTATTAACCACACAGGCACATTCCTCAATGGTCCAGGGTGATCAGTTTAAAATAGCAATCACTGCCTATTTAAATTCACTTGAAGCAAATGTAAGTTGTCTTAACAAACAAGTTAACTCCTGGGATTATAACTGCCTGCAAAGGGCAGTTTGCTGCAGTTCCAGCTGGATTCCTGAGATGCTGCAGCAGCTTTGGAGGAAGGTAACGTTGGTGTTACACGCAACGCATGACCGTTTGGAAATCTGAGGAGGAAAATCGCTGTACCCTTCACACTACAGAGCTGTTGATCAGCCTGAGGATCCTGGTGAGGCTGGTCAAGATAGAAGGTTTAAAAAACCTCATAGGTATCTGTCTGAAATTCCTCTTTCCTGTCCTTTTATGAATTTCTCAATACATGAATAAAGGAAGATAAAGATTCTGGTAAATGGGAATTAAGCTGAGTATGTATCAGCATCTGAGTGGGAAAAAAATGCTAAGATTTTGCAATTATCCCAAAAAAAACAGTATGAGCTGAGGAGAAATTGAAAGAAATACTGACATACTTAAAGTCTGAAAAACCCACACTTTGGTAATGGTTCAAAAAACCAAATTCTACTAGGTAGTAGTTATACCTTGAAGGGAAAAGAAAAAAAAACACCACTGGTAGGTCTTTAATACCAGTTTAAACAAATTTGAAACTACAGACACTAAAATGCTAGAATTATCATGGATCATTACTGCATCAGAATTGCCAGATATTGGGTTTGGCCTAAACAGAAGCAATTTCAGACCAAGTGTTCAGGTTAGGAGGTAACATGACATTCGCTTGGCTTCGCTGGTAGCTCAAATGTGGTGACATCCACAAGGGACGGTCCTGGCACTGCTCAGGTTGGTCCAGCTCAAAGTGAGGAGTTCATAATGGTGGGCAGAGTAGGTGGCACGATTAGGGTCATTTTTTCACTTTTAGCTTTCAGACTGAATATCCTCGGTTTATAACACTGGCTATAAACCAGCGCTGTGATGTCCAGAGTATCCTTTTGCATTTATGTTACTGAAATTGTTTGATAACTCTGGGAATTCCAGTTCAACGCTGTTTTATTCTGGAGTGGTCTACTGACTTTCACCATGGTGTAAATGTATACTAGCCTATGGGTGCTTTATTGGTGTATTGTTTGAGTCATTGAGATCATCTGCCACAGACATCTGTCTTCGTAATTAATTATAAGATACTTACTAAATGGTTATGATCACCTAAATCTACGGTGTGGAATGGAGGGACCTCTTTCACAGTGCTTCTCAAAGCAGTTTCTGTTATTCCTAATTCAACTAAAATTTCAATAGTAACAAAAAGATGCTGCCACGGTGAGCTGTGATTTTTTTTCTGAATTCCACATATCTATTCAACTTCTGCTCACAAACCACTGCAAATCTTGTCAAGACTTCACATGGAAATCTGCAGTTTTGGTTATCTGGCCTGAGAACAGAAACACATATCGAAAATTCCCCAGCTATGTGAATGGTGGCCATTACAAGCATTCGTTATCACTGATAGGCACAAAAGCACAGCTGAGGTGGACTTCACTCAACCCTCGTTCCTCTCTGAAACCAGAGGCTTTGGGACAGGGCACAGTCTGGGGCTGACGCACAGCAAAGAAATGGGAAAGGAACAGAGGACCTTGAAATTGCCGAAGTTTGGCACTACTTTCTTTAGCCTGGTCATTATATAATGTGCAAAGATAGACACCCTAAATTATTGTTACGGCTTCTTCCCATGGGTGAGCTGGTGTTAGCAACTGGATGGTAGAAACGTGCAGAAACCTGAGCTGTAAAGCAATACAGGTTAAAAGTTCAGCTTTCCACCTTTACGATGGCAGGTTTCACTCTCTCACTGAGAATGCCTCATTTGTATTTACTTTTTAGGGTCATTATCTGTCCCATGAGAGTCTTTGTGAAGGTCCAAATTTCAAATAAACAGTACACTATAAGACAGGTATGTGTGGATAATTTTTGTTGTGTTTGGCTAAATATGGGCACTAAGCTCAATAGGTAAACATAAAAGTATGCCATTTAAAACAATGCATTCCCATTAGTGTTTGAATATGTGCCTAAACTCCATGTACACTTTTACATGGTTATGTCATTTCCTGTGTAAAATGTGCTTGTTTATATAGCAGCCATATGAAAGATGCAGTAACCCGCAATGTGGGCTATTTGAAGCTTTCTTTAAGAAACATAAAAACCCCTTGACCCTTGTATAATAAAAGGTGTTAAAAGATACTGCTTTTATAACATCTTAGCCAAGACTAATAAGAATGTACAAAGCAAACAATTATTTTTTTTTACTCCATAGTCCTGGTCAATCACGTGTTATTTTATGAATTTACTGTTGCTGTTGGGTAGTAAAATGATATTTAAAAATAAAATTGCATGAAATTTCATTGCTTCTCAACCAATTTAATAAACAAGGAAATCTTAACATTTTTTTAACACCAGTAAATACAGTGCAGTAAATACACTTCACTGAGCACTCAGAATAGCCCATTTATTCTGTCATTCTGAGTTTACTGATGTCCCTATTTTGCTGGGGGCTTTTTTCAGAACTAGTTTCAACTTTCTGCAACGATTTGGCCAGCTGAAGTAATGCAAATGGATTTTGTTTTCCCTGATGTCATTTTGAAGGACACAGCTGTCAAGAAAAAATTACAAAATTACTCCGTTAATAATAACAGTGATTAATTGGCTGACCCTCTGCTAGGGGACAGAAAATGCTTTTTTCACTGGGTTTTCTCTAAGTCTCTTTGCTGTAATATCTTGTGCCAGGCTTTGCCATCCAGGAATCCAGGCTGAGCAGGCTCTGCCCATTCTACTGCCAGAGAAACGCCATTAAAATGAGGGTTATGCTTCTGCACGTTCAGTTACTGTCTGCCTGCTTTTTATAAGATGCCATTTATCATGGCATAAAGTCAGCAATAAGCCTTTTATTGATAAAACCAGACACAGTTCATTTTGCTCGTGCGAAAAGCTTCAAAACATCAATCTTTCTCCAGAAATGTTGAAGGAGAAGCACGACTTGGGTCCTCCCCGGGCTTAGAGAAGGGGATGTGTATCTTCGTGGGAGCTCTCTTTTCTGTGAAGGTGCAATAAGACTCATAAACTTTAGACGGCAAAGTCGTCATTAACTCATACGGTTAGCGATCAGATTACAGGAACCCAGCTAGAGAGGATAAACGGCTAATGGTAGCGCGGGGAGCAGCCATGCCGCAGGAGGAGGTGCTCTGCAGAAACACTCGAGGGAACATATCTTGGGAGGCAGGACTCGGGGAGAAGCGGCTTTCGGGGGAGGCAGATGGGCAGTTCCACAGCAGTGGAGGGCAGCAGGGGCTGAGGAGGGGTGGGAGACTGAATAATAAGCTGGGCTGAATGCAGGAGCAACCGCAGAGTGAATGTACACCCAAACAGAGCTAGAGATGGGTTGGGTGGCAGTGCTGCTGGTGGGAATAGATGTGTCTACGTGCCTACCAGGAAGAAAAAACTTTTTCTAAGTGCTTGGTGTGAGTAATTCTTTCTTTCCACTTGCTTGTCCTTCTGATGTTAGTGGCTTTCAGGGCTTTACTCAGACCTCCGGCCCAGAAGATGCTGATGGCTTAGAACACAAGCAGGCTGCTGAAGCCCACCAAAGGCAGAGAGCTTCTGACAGTGGCTTTGAACAGCCAGAAGCTGTGGTAGCTTTAGCACAATACTGACTGTGGCCATGTGTGCTCTTGTGGGAGGTCCAAAGCACCAGAGCTGGGAATCCTGAGTCTGGATGATGAGGCACTGTCATTTACGAGATTTTCAGATGGATCATGAATTTCACTGCTGGGCCACAGGCAGACAAGCAGTCTCTCTTCTCCAAGCCATGTGCAGTCTGAGGTTAAAAAGACTGATCATGCAGCTCTGGACAGTTACTTCGAGTGCCTAACTTTGGCATTTTGGTGCTTTTCACAACAGCCCTTGGCTCCAGCAGGCTGATTCAGCCCACTGAAGTAAGTGGCTTCCCAGAGAGTTGGAGGGAAGTGCCAGGCCCTGGAAGAGCGAACTGCAGCGTCTGCGTGCTGAGCAGGGAGCTGACGGGCAGCACCAGGCACAGTGCCCCAAACGAGTCTCGTCTCTGGGGACAGGTACCTGCAGCTTGGGTCCCTCCACCCTTTTGGGATCCAGCTGCAGGCACGAGAGGGTCTTATTGTCTAGGGAAAGAAAACGCAAACAGTGGAGAAGTTTTGCTCTTTTTTTTTTTTTCACTTGGCCGGGGCATGAAGGGCTTGGGCCCACTTCCTTCTCCCTGCTGCGCTTCTGCCTGGCTGGAGGCACCAGGACGGGGGAAGTCTTCGTGTCTCCCGCTGCGCAGCTGGACTTGGACTGCTACTCGGGAAAGTTCCATTGCTGTCTGCACCCTATGACATGAAGCTGGACAGCTTGCAAAGGGGTACTGAGACAGACATCTACCCCGGCACACCTTGCAGGGAGCGTGCCCTTTGGGCAATAGGTGATCTGACCTAGATTTCTGATATAAATCACACAGAGGAAGGACTTGTACTAAATACTTCCACATTGAACTGATTCCTTTTACAGCTGGGTCCTTAGGTAAACAGCTGCATGACAGACAGCCTGATACTTTACGTACATTGTGAGAACCGCTGATGGATGAGTCCTACAGGCAAGAAATACAGAGCATGAGGAGGGGGCGAGGAGGGAAAGGAAGTACTTGAGTGACTGGCAGCAACACGGCTGATGCCCCGGCTCTGGGCGGGCATCCAAACAGCTACTCTGGCACATGAACGCATTTGCAAGAAGGTGTCACTGACACCAGTGATGATACATGTCGCTATATTTTTACAGATCCCTGAGCTACAGCCTGGTGTCCAGGCTTGGTCAAGGCTGAGATGTTTGAACATCTAGTGTCTACAGTCTGCACATTTTCATTTCATGGCATCTACACTGGAATTGAATTCGTGTAGGTTGGTGATGGAAGACGAATCTCAGATGTATGCAGAAATGTTGCAGAAATGGGACAAGTTTATTGATTGCTTCATTTTTTTTTTTTCCTATGGCATAATGTTTTGTGAATAATATTTGATCAGTAAGTTCCAGGAAATGTAAGCTGGAATCTTTCTGAGGCATAGAAACATTAAAACCAGATTGATTCTTTGGAGTTCTAAGAAAAATGAACTGCTGTTTATCTCAAAATACAAACACAGTGGAGCTATCTCTCTCCCAAAACATTATAATGTTTTTGGTAAGAGAAAAAGCTATGAGAAATCATTCACCTCCTGCAAGAGTAATGAAATATTCCCCATGCCAGTAAGATAAGAAAGTGATGCGGAGCATGTGCTGGCGTTGTCAGAGTTTTAAAACATTTAACCTGCACCAATAAGCCTACTGATTTTTAATAAATCTTGGAATTCTGGGGAAATTCCAGAGGTTTGGGAGACTCAGGAGAAAAGCAATTTAATTCAGTACTATAAAGGGTCACTCTGTTGACTTGGCAATTATAAGCAAATTATGGGACTGCTGATGCTGACTGAATCTTATAATGTGATTGAAGGATGGTAGTTTAATTCCTGGGCTATTAGGGCAGGAAGAACAACTAAGATCATTTAGCCTGATGAGCCCTGCTTACCCAAGGTAAAAAATTTTACCTTGGAGTCCCTGAAATGTCAGCTCAGTTTTTACTGCAATCAAGGCAGCAAACACAACTTTAGGGATGACTGGGAGGGAAACAGAGAACAAATGAGAAAACAATATGCAGGCATTCCAGGGGTTTACACGGCTCTTCAACACTCTGTGATACAACAGCGCTGGAGAGGGGCAATAAGAATGACCCAAGTATGAAACAGCTTCTCTGAGAGGAGTAATGAGATAGACTGGAGTCCTTCAGTGAGAGGTGACTGGGCCAAGAAGGAAAAGTGATGAGGGATAAGAATGTGAACTAGGAGCAAGTTTTCACCCAGACAAGAACCACAAATGCACCAAATGTAACCGGTTCAGGACAGGTTTGAAACAAGCATAAAGATCCTGATTCCTACAGTGCAGCCCAGCTGCAGAACTCCTGACCACACCCTGATTTGGATGCTGGAAGTCTACACATGTCTAAAAAACCTGAAGAAGTTCATGGAAGAAAAATCCATGAAAAGCTGCCGAACGGGAGTCCATGGGACTTTCTGAGCCACTGGTAGCTGGAAGCTGAGAAGCCATGCCAGGAAAACCTCGCTGCACGTTTGCTCTGTCCTTATTTTCTTTTCAGGGATCTGCTGTTGCCTATAGGAGATGGGCGAGATGGATCCATGGTCTGACTTGGCAAAACCATTCTTACGTTCTGCATGAAGCCCAAAACTTGCAGTGAACAAGTACAGTGGGACCTCCTGGCTTAATCCATTAAGTAGGACTTAACAGGGCTTTGGCCACTGTCCTGTTAAAGAAGCGTGGCTTTCTGATGTGGTCTCTCTTTTCCCACCATTTTTTTTTTCATAAGGAAGCCTATTTTTAAAGTTCCTTGGAATTAAATGACGCTATGTAATAGCTGGGTATTATGTATTTGGAACGAGAGATCCAGGATTGATTTAAAGACCGAAAGTTTTAAAAAGCTTACCGCATTCAGCTCTAAGCTAACTTTGTGAAAGTTAGCACTTCATTTTTTAATAAGCAGCTATTTCTACCTACTGTCCAGTTTCCACTTTGAATCAGTGAATTGGCTTCTTTGTCTGCTACATGAAAAAACTTACTCCCATGGGCATTGTTCTGCCTATGTAGAATGTGATGAATTTTTTTCTTTTATTTTGTAAGGAAGACGTAGATCAACTTGGTTATGCTTTTGCTGTGCACCTTCCTTACCAGATTTTTTTTTCTTGTTCTGTTTTTTCCTTTAGACTTTCACTTCTCCAAATACTTTTTGTAGTGTGAACACCAGAACGGTCTCATCAATGCCATAGACACTACTAACTCTGTACTTTTGCTGGATTTTGACCTTCATTATAGTCCAGGGCTCAGTCTTTCATCGCAGCTACAGCATCACATTAGGAGTTCAAACTCAGCCTTCTGTTATGACCAGCACGGCTTTTCCATAATCACTGCTTTCTAATGAAAAACTTTCCATTTTATAAGTTCTTGCCTCATAGTTGAAAATCCTGGTTTACAGCTGAGTTAAAAAGCAGCTTAGTCCCAGTAAAAAGTTCCTGCTTGACAAGATTTATATAATTCCTGTTACTCATTATGAAGTAAAAGTTACTTTGCTTTTTAGGGTGAGGCGCTGAGACAAGTAAAGGCACAACCTCACGAGCCCTGTCAGTGCAAGGCTCAGGACCAGAGACCTGTGTCCCGGGCTGGAGAGCTCCCCACCTTCCCGGGCCCCCAGGAGGAGCGAGCTCTTCAAGAAGGAACAGAACAGAGATGCTGACTGCAATCTGTACTTCTTGCATGTTGCAGTGCTGGGCTTCAAGAGCTGGGCAGAGAACTGACGGACCCTCCGCTGCTCACACATACTCACTAAAACCCTTTCTCTCGGGACATTCTCCAGACATCCCAAAGGTGAAGATCAAGATGTGCTCTCTCTGGCATGGATTTAAAGGTTACTTGAAAGCTGCTCTGGAGCAGATCCCTGATGCATACAGAATTTGTTCTGCTGTCAGCCCTGAGAAGCACATGCTTTCCGATCGCTGAAGGAGGTTTGCACCTCTTGCTGTGAGTCCATAGGGGACCTCTGTAACCTGCTTGTAACAGCTTGCTCCTGGCCAGAGGGTACGTGGCGTGCAAAAGCTCTCACCGGTGCCCTGCTCTCCCTGCACAGCGCTGGCTGTCTTGAGGAGGTTTTAATTCTGGGCATTGGGCTGTTTTTTTCCAGTGGCCTCCGGTGCAGACGATACGGAAGCTCAACAGCCGTGCTCAGTTCCGTGGCCTGGCAGGAGTGGTGCGAGGCACAGCGAGGACACCTGTGCTGCTCCTGCTCAGCAGCCTCCGAGAGGCCATGGGAGTGTGCTGCTGGGCACAGCCCCTTTAAAGGAGCCTGGTGGGCCTTTCGCTTGGTCTTTTGGGATATGGGCAGTACAGTGACCCTGCGTGAGCCAACCTGTTGCTCAGTCCCTCCGGGATTGCTCAGAGCAGCAGGAGCCTCTCACTGCCACGAGAGAGGGCCACTATTCTGCCCTGTTCACAGCACGTGGCCAACCTCTGTGGCTCTTGTTGGGAGCCATGTGAGGGGAGGGAGGAGGGAATGACTGCTGGAAGGTGGTGGGGTGAGGGACGATGAGGACATTTCTGAGTGAAAATTGCTCAGTCTTTGCTAGGAGGGACTGACAGCATGCCTCTGATAGATTATCCAGGACAGCCAAACCTTGCCCCATATTATATGGTTTTCATCACAAACATAAATGTACTTGGTATAAAACAGAAGGTCAGGAAGGTTTAAGACATGGTATATGAGAAAACATTTTCCAGATTTCAGCTTCCTCCAAGGTAATATGCAAGTGTAATTAAAACAGAACCTGGAAATATAGAGTACAGTACCCTATTGAAAGTGTGTTGTGTGAGCTGAACTCCCTTCATTGATATTTTTCCAAAACACACAGCTGCAATAATCTTTATCCAGGAGAAGGGAATAAATTAAGTCTGAACACCTCTGCATATAGTACAGTACAGTGTATAGCACTGCACCCCATATAACCTCTTAGCGGTAATGGAAAGCTGAAGGAGGCACAAGTGGAAAACCTCTCTGACCAGTGAACACTTTCTTCTTCAGAAAGCATACAGATGAGAAGAAAAGCTCATGAAGCAGAGGCGGCTTAAGTACTGGGATGTCTTGTTTCTGAAGCGGTCTGCTCAGAAAGCTTTGAGACTCTGCAAAGGCAGGGTGCCAAAGCACACTCCAAGTCTGACAGGTGGGGAGGGAAACGTCCTGGGCTTGCCCCAGCAAACAGTGAGTACTGAGGGCAAGCTGAAGCGAACAAATAGGAGTTTATCGTATTAACGGTAGCAGCAGCCACTAGGCTATAGAAGCTCGGAAAAAGTAATCAGCTCCTATTTCTACTTCCCTTGAACAGTTCAGTCATGGAGTTCAGATTTTGCCTGCTAGGCTTTGCCAAATTCACTGAGGTGCAGCACTGAGGAGCCTGTTCTGCTTCACATCTGCTTCTCCTCCTGCGGCAGTGGTGCAGGAGAGGGGTAACGCCCTCCTGCAGACCGGAGCAAGGACCACTTTGCACCCCTAGCCAAGGAATTCCAGATCAGGGAATTGATCTCCATACTTGCCAAACCCGTCAAGGCCCATAATGCATTATAAGGATTGTACTTTTATTGAAATACTCTCTTATTTTCATATTTTTAAACAGCATTTATGCTGGGAAAAAGCAGTAGCAAATGTATGCACACTGACAGCCCAAACTGAGTATTCAGTCTTGTGGAGAGGACTAAGCATCTTTATGTTACTAAAAATATAACTAGCTTCCATTAGAAGTCCTTTTTCAGCTTGTAATGTCATCCTGAGGATGGACTTGGTCTCCAAGTGTCCAGATTTACTCTGTATGCAAAGGAGAAAAATTTTGCAAAAGCAAAGTATCCCAAATTCATTATAAACTACCAGTTCAATCTTAGAAATGCCATTTTCCTTCAGCACGCAGACGGAGCTAGAAATCCAGTGGAACCTGGGTTTCCCCACGCAGTCAGATGGCCCTTCACGGCATTTCTGGAACTCGGAGTTCTGGTAAGAGCAGTGCAGAAACATCCCAGTAAGCTCTGGAAGAAGTCAATCCACGTATAGCAGGGCTCCAAGGGCCTGTTATCACCAATCCACTCTTCAAGTCCTGAAACGGTGCCCTAGACAGGACGTAGTGCCAGACCTGCACTGGCTCCCTTGGTACATACAAGGCCCTTTCAGAACCTGGAGCACTGGGAACGTGTGCTGCAAAGACTCGGGTAGCTGCAGGGGCCAGCTGGCAGTCTGGCAGTATTGGCACTGAACCAGAGTTAATAAGACCTGCTGGACCTGAACTGAGTTTTTGCAGTTGGGTTTCTCTTGATCGTGATCTCCGGAGCGTCCTGGACTGTTTTCCCTCTTGTTATCCGGAGTGCCCCGGCCCTGCTTGTCCCAGGTAACATGGAGAGATCCTGTTTCCCCATATGATAATGACATTTCCTTTGACTTTACTTCTGCAGAAGCAGGAGCAGGTGGTTAAGAAGGAAATTAATATAATTGAAAATCTGCACTTAGACAGGAATTCTAGACTGAGCAGAGGAAAGTTTGAAGTTGAAAGAGCTGTACTTTTGCCTTAGTCTAAAGTATGTTTGTTTTTCAGAAGGAGGGATCTCTCCCCAGCAAATGCTGGGCTAATAATTGCCTTATCAAGCTGATTTTGATTCTGCATGAATCAAAGATTCAAATCAAGAAGAGAAAAATGCAAGAAATTGTTATGGTACTTTACATATTTAGAATATTTCAAAATGGTTGATTAACCTGCATAGTTGCATTTGAAAACACAAAAACACAGGCCTACATAAAAATGATGAGTCTGCTTTTCTGTGTGAAAATTGAAAAAGCATGTTCTATGATAACATTTGAAATAAAATTATGTGCTGATAGGAAATTAGGAAGACAAGAACATAAAATACTTTTTAAAGCCTTTGTTCAACAGTTATTTATCATTCCTTGTTAATTAAGTCAAAAAAGAAACAGAATGATAGTAATGACCACTGAACCAGCTTGGGAGAAGTTAAATGCACGTGTAATCTCAGGACCACAATAGCCCAAGGAGCTCTGTGCAGTGTATGGTGAGTCTTTTGAAAGTGGACAGAAATACACAGGTTAGAAAAACACACAGAAAATCTTCTCCTGGTGAGTTACACACAGAAATTCTGACTGCAGAGTGGTCTGCATAGAACATCATCACTGCTGGAGGGGAGGAAATGGGGCAAGCGAAAAATACCAGAAAAGGTCACAGAGGTGCCTGTCTCTGAAGTCCGAGAAGTGGAAATTCAGGAGAGATTTAACCTGGAGATTCCAGCTTGGCAGATCAGGCTGTTCTCACTGTGCTAAATTCTTGGGTGGAGCCCCTTTGTCTTTTCAGTACTGTATTGCTTACTCTGAAAGACAAAACCATTCCTCAAGACAGAGATAAGCAGAGGCCACACAGGACCTGGACTGCTGGCTGACCATACCGTGTGTCTCGTATTTTTGACAATATAGTGTCTCCAGATGCCCATTTGTGCTTCTTATTTCTGATGGCACTACAACAAGCTACTTAAAAAAAAACAACACCAAAACTGTTTCATTCTCTTTTATTACGTGTATATCCATTAACAGGGTGAATAAACAAGTAATGTGATAAAGGTTACAGAAGAAAAAACTCGCAGAGCTGTGATATGAAGCCTCATCTCCAGAACAGCCAGCCAAGAGTTTCTCCACATCTCTGTGATGCTTCTCATGGCAAACAGCCTGAGGCTGATTTCTTAAAGTATTAGCAAAACTCTGCACTAACCTAATACCTTTATGAACTTGATATCAAAGGGAGAAGAATGGGGTTTGCACTGAGCATCTTGATGTTAAGTATGAGAAAATTTTCACAGTGAAACACTGCAACAAGCTTCACATGGGAATTGGGAATCCCCTTACTGAAATGTCTAGGTGAGGGTCAGAGACACATGCACCAGAGCAGTCTAAGTACATTTAGTTACGGAAGTGGAGGATGGTCTAGATGATCTTTTTAGCCACATACCTACAGAATTTGCACATGTCTGTAATTAAGCCAAACAAAGAATAATATAACAACCTAGAATCAAAGTCTCAGTCTCTACCATAGCCTAGAACACCCAAGTGAGGGCAAACATTCTCAAAATAGCAAATGATCCATGCAGCTGGCCTGGAACATTCTGACACCACCTCATGTAAAAATGACAGTGTCTCAAAATTGAAGTTTTAGGGGTAAACACCCAGTTTTGACAAGGTGACATTCTGAGACGAGCATGGAATTGTTAGGCAAAAGACAGGGACTTTGTCCCCCTCTCCCCATGGAGAACAGCCGGTGACCTAGGCTGGGGCACCTCTGTGCAATACTATCAATCTTCAAGATTTGCCCTGATCAAGATTAAGGGATTTTAATCTGAACTTTTCACACCGAGGGTGGTCATCACAATTATGCTAGAGAGGCCTCTGCCTCTCTTCCAGTCTTTCTTTGACACTTTATATCACTAATTAGCCAGTCACTGAATCAGAAAGCCAGTTTCTTTTCTGATAAATATTTCATTATCAGCTGTCCCAGTCTCCCAGTTGATAATACTCAATTCTTCTGTTGCAACTCTTCCTTCCTTACATACTCTTCAAAAAGACTGCGTGCAATTAAATGGGGCTGTGGTCCTGAAAAACAGTTAAGTCAGTAGAAGGCCGCCTGAGTCTGGATCAAAATAGCAGTAAGAATAAGGTAAAAATTCCTATGCTGGCTTACATGTGCTAGGCTGAATAAAAATGGTTAAAAAGAAATGTCAGGCACAACTTTGATCTGACAGTTGTTTGAAGGGCTCAGTTTTGTCAATCCACTTGATTTTGGTGTAGTATTTTAACACTGAAGAAATGCCTGTGTGATTTTAACCCCAGCCCTTCACCGCCGGCTCCCTCCTGCTCTTGAACTAAAAATTTCACAGACCTTTGTTGTCTCCATTCTTGGTAATGGGGAGATTTGGACCCTTATCCTGTTTTCATATATCTGGGTAACAGGTGGATGTGGAATTTTCCCTCCATGAGTTTTTTCAAGTCTGGATAAGCTTCACACTTACCCTTTGTGTTTGGATGCTTGCTGGACTGAGGCTTTAACTAATAGCCTAGAATTATATCCCCCTTCCTGTTCTGCACAGTAGTTGACTTGTCAAAATGAAGCCTTGCCAACCACCGCAATAGCCTTAGCCTAGACCCAGCTCTAGAAAACCTTATGCTCTGCAGAGCCAAAGTTAAACTCAAACTGAACCCAAAGCGGGACCCAACACAGTGTCTGTTCTTGCACAGCTTCAGGAAAGTGTCAGTCCTTCTCCACACCTGGGCTAGAATGATCCCACAAGGGCCTGGGAAGGGTCCCTGGGCCTGCCTGGAGCGTGCTGTGAAAGGCCAGCACCGGATCTCATCAAGAGCAGTCCAAGCATCCTGGTGTCTCAAAACAGCCACCTGGGGAAAAAGGTTTTTCCCTGTGCTTGCCTATCCGGGGACTGGTCTTCAGGGTGATTGTTACTGCTTCTCCCCTTACTCCTTCCTGTTACCTGCAGGAAGGGAATCGCTACCATCCCTACCAGCCCAAGCACCACCACTGACAGCAGCTGCAGTCAGGATGGCGGTTGGACGCTAAGCTGATTGAATAGCTGGCTGCTGCCAAAACAGCCCATCTGCTCTACCCATCCTGTCCCCAGATACACATTCCTGGCATTCCTCTGATCCTGAGGAGAGCTGGTTCCCCTAGCTAAGCTCACAGAAAATTAATCCTACTAAACACAACAGTAAGACAATTTTCTGCTGGTCTGCCTCTTTCAACCAGCTCATTGGCTCAGCACTAATTAGATGAATGCTAGTGCTACCATAGCCAGGGGCAGGACCTCTCCTTTCAGCAATTAGCAATTTTATCTGCTTAGTTGTATTGTCAAACTGTATCCTTACTTCATCCACCAGCCCCATCTGACCAGACATGCAGGAGCAAGGGGAGGCCTCTCCCACCGCCCTGCCATGTGTGGATCATCACTGCACCCACTTGTATGGACGCAGCACGTAGGACTGCACAGCATGGCCCCAGACACCAGAAGCAACAACTCCTGCTGTCATCAGGCTTCTCCTCCACCACCAGTGTCCTAAAGAGAGGACTTTCCAGGTAGATCGTACAGAGTCATCTCTCCACCTGGCTGTCGCTTGCTTTCTGCATCCTGCTTCTCTGCCTCTAGCACACAGCAGTTCCATACCCCTTCTTGGTCACACTTAAAAAATGGCAAACATCATTTGTTTGGAGGATTTTGCGATTCCTCACTCTCTCCCTTCTATGCCTCTGCCCTCCCCCAAGCCCTGAGTTTGTGCTCATTTGTCTCCATGCACTGGTGCCCGATTAGCATCCTCCATGCACACTCAAATCCAGCCCCACCACTGCTGTTCTCCAGCATGTTTTAGCACATTCAAGGAAAGATGCTTCACTGTCCCTCTTTGTTTTTGACTTCTCCTTCACTTAAACTCCTCTAGACTACTTTCTCTCAGCCCATGATTCGTGGCCCCTTACCTCCTCCCTCTAACAGCTACTCCCTCCAGCCGCTCAGAATGGCAAACTCAAAGCCAGCTGCCAGGCCTGAAAGTAAGAGAGAGGACAGGACAGAGGCCAAAGCAGGAGGCCCATTACATAGAAACTTATTACTAAATTAATTATTGTAATAAATAATGTGAAAATTATTTTATAATTCATTATATAAATATCATTATATCCGTTCCGATTCTTCTTTCCTGTTCAGTCACCTGGTTGCCCACACACCTCAGGCCATTGTTAATGTTCCCCAGCACGTTTTAGCACATTCACGAAAGCGAGTGTCTCTGCCATTGTAACGGCCTCAGATGAAAGAACACCAGCAGCTGATAGCAATTTTGCTGCCCTGTCTCTGGGACTTTTTGTTGTTGCTGGTTAAAATGCTCTCACAGGAGGATCTATTATGACTGAGGTAAGACTCACGCAGTCGTGGACTGCCCACGGAGCCCAGCTGAACGGTAGGAACTTGAGGACAGCAAGGATTGTGTACGTAAAGGGGAGTAAATTGCCAGTGCTCTGGCTGAGGAAATCCCCTTAGATATGAAATCGAAATTCAGATCCACCTCCAACTCTTCTGTCCCCACGTCCCCCTCGGAGGCAGTCTGATGTGCGGTTCTGTGCATATGAGGTAGCTGTGTTCAGCTAGACTGACAAGAAAAGGGCTTAGTGCTACATGGGGAGTGACAGAACAGTGATAGGCAGAGGAATCTTAGGTCAGACAGTAATTTTATCCAACCGAAACGTGTCAAAATCCTCCTGTGCATCATTAGGTAAGACTAACACAAACCCACGTGAGTGTCAGGAGCTGGCATACTCAGCATATGTATCAGACACGCAGCTCCGAGCTAGAAGGCGTCTGCTGTGGTGGACAGATGACCACACACCACTGTGAGACTCTGCCACTGACAGAGGTCTTTTCTCTGTACGACCGTACACTGTGGGGGTTCGTGAGCTTCAGCACTTTTAATGACTTCAACTCATCAGTAGCAAAGAGGAGGCTTCAGGAAAGTGTAATCGCTCTCCTCCATTGCCTTCTCACAAAAACTTTGCTGTTAAGAATGGTATTTAATATTGCTTCGAGTCTAATAGATAGAGGACAGCTATGCAAGTAGGAAGAAGCAGAGCTAGCTTAAAGCATCTTCCCTAGAATTAGCTGCAGGCACAAGAACGAAAGGAAACGTAGTGTATCCCTGACAGATCTACAGTTCCCTGCGCTGTTCAACATCCAGCCCCGCATCACAGCTACTCGTTCACTAAACACGTTGTCGGCTACAGTTAAACCTGTTTCAGCAGATAGCTGCGGCGAGTCGGAACATCTCGGAAAAGACCGACTGCAGGCACAGGGATCTGGGAAGTCCAAGCAGGTGATTCCATTGGCCCCCTGAGGCCTGACATTTAAGAACCTATGAAAGATTTCTAAGGACTACTGTGGAGTTTCAGGGCCATTAAAGCAGCTGCTACTGCCCTCTTGAGAAGCTGACATCCCAGTAAACATGCTGGGAAAGAGAGGAGTAGAATATTATAGTTCCCCAAGCCCTTTAAGCCAGCACTGCTGCTGAAAAGAGCAGCCTCGCTCTCTTCCCCAGCTGCTCTTGCTCACATCTGCACCAGCCTCCCACGTACCGAGACGCACATTTGTGAGGTGAGGCGGATGTGATCCAGATCAGGACTAACCTGGCAGAACAAGCCAGCTCATTTTGGCCTGTCGGTGGCTGCTCAGGTTCACTCGGCGGCCCCGTGGAAGCTGGAGCCAGCAGAAGCAAGGAGCAGGGAATGGGCACCAGGGACAGGGGGGATCGCTCCTGGCAGCAAGCTGCTGGCTCCGGGGCCTGGGGGGACACCGGCGTGAGGGGCTCGGCCCTGTGCAGCACCCCTGTGAAATCCCTGTGCTGGCGCCTGTGCAGGCTCGCACAGACGCCGGCTCCGTCTGGGGGCAGCCAGAATGGCCAGGTCGACCTCAGCCAGAGGCAACCACCGCTGCCTGCACGCTGCCAAGGCGCGGAGTGAAAACGCAGCCGCCACCCCCCTTACGGGGAAGGTCAGCTCGGGCAGGCGCGGATTTGCCACTTTTCGCCCTTCCGAACCGAGCCCCAGCCCGCGCCCGGCAGCCGCCGCTC
>Ga0065711_1033881_pt1 | contig 24659 bp, 15 predicted proteins | sample Hoacrofraction12_FD_59098 | JGI IMG/M metagenome (GOLD analysis project Ga0065711, IMG submission 59098) | Hoatzin crop microbial communities from Cojedes, Venezuela - Epithelial fraction 12 v2 (version 2) | ecosystem: Host-associated > Birds > Digestive system > Esophagus > Crop | place...
GTCAGCCCCTGCCCCAGCGACGCCGCAGCAGGGCCGCTCTCCAGCTCCCCACAGCCCTGCCCTGCCCGGCCATGGGCCCCATGGAGCCGGACCTACCCAGGGGCCCATGTCCCGGCCTGTCCCTGTCCCCAGGGAGGTGCCCGATGGCCGGGACTGGGGCTGTCCTGGTTCCCCCCTGGCTGCCCTGCTCCTGGCTGGGGCGGTGGGACGGGCCCTGGCTGCCGGGCCCTGCCCTGACACCCTCCGTGGGGAGCCCCCATTGCTCCTGGCACCGTGACTGCAGGGAGCTGCCGGTGTCCGCTGCACCGTGACGGTTCCGTGCAGGCCGATCTTTTGCTTCACCTAGTGTCTCTTCTTTAAATTTCCTTTTCAGTGCTGATCGGGAGCTTTCTTTGTAATTTTGTACTCTCTCCTGGCCTCATGATATGTGCATGGCAGCTTTTCCTGTTAGAGCGTGATTTAAACCTGGTTGACTTTCTGTACCTTCCTGGCCAGTTGTGTTATATCACGCCCTGTTTAGTGCTGCCCATTCTAGAATTTCTAGTTGAAAAAACTGCTCTGTGAAAAGAATGCTTTTTAATGATGTATTAAGACAGTTTTATTGATGCAGTTCCTATGAACAGAAAATTAATTTGTTTATACAGCTTTAGTCAAGCTGAATTCAGATTTTCTGACAGGTATCTCCATTGCACTTGCTCAATTATGAATGTCTGTTTACTTGTGGAGAAAAAAATAGGCCTCTGCCTTTTCTTCATGCTTTTGAGCTTTTAATCAGAAAGGAGTACGGAGAAGTTCAGTCTTAGGGCTGATCAGTGATTTCAGTACAGGTGGACATAGTAATTGGCAGTTGTCATGTCTGCTTAGGGGGGCACAGCTGCATTAAGTAGCTCTTGTTGCTCTTTGGTGCTGTAAGAATAGTTATGAAGTGCCTGAAGAAACTCTTGAGTTACTCTTAAAATGTGATGGGCTAAATACTTCTTAGTGTTGTTTTTAATTTGTTTTGCCTCGTCCATGCCTCCCCACCATTTCTGAGTGGACTAAAACGTAGCACCAGTAAAATATTTCATTCAGGAGGTGTACGTCTCTACATCTTGGAAAAATATTTAGAGAATATGAAGCATCAAAAAGTGTTAGAGGGAAGGTGGAGAATTGAGATAAAGGCACTGCTTTATATGAGGACTCAACAGGAAGATCAAACTTGTGCTCGAAGGTAATGGCTTTTATTATTATTAGTAAGGCTTAATTACTTCAGCCTTCAGCCTAACAACCCAGTGGTGGAGAAGGAAGAGCTGTAGAACAAGTTCATTGTGCAACTTAAAAGATACTGAGAAGCAACTTCAGCAAGACGCTAAGGAGCTGGGAAGAGAGCTCTTTTAGGAGCTAGGAGAGCCTCATGCTTCATGCATACTTATCGCTAGTTGGAAAAATAATTAGCTAATGTTTGGAAAATACTGTGATCCTTGGAAGAAATGCTCTGCAGTGTGTTGTTACGCTGGTTTGACACCCAGCCCTGAGACCACCCAGTGTACAGAAAGCTCCTTTGTTTGGTGCAACCAAGAAATGAAGGCTGAGAGGTACTAAGCCTTAATGCAAACTCAGTGACGTTTAGCAGTAAGGGTGCGTGTAACAAGACCGTAGAGAAGATGGAGGGTGAAATCCAATCCTAAATCCTCCCTAAACTGGGATGTTCTGCACACCAGTCCAGGTTAGCTGCTTTCTACTGCTGCCAACTTTTTTAGGCATCTGAATTTATGAGGAGTATCAGTGTTTGGCTTAAAAGCATTGCATTCCCAGGGACCAAGTGCTCATCTTCTGCCTGGGGTTCCCTGTGTACTGAGGGTCAGACAGCAAACTGCCTGAATGTTTCCTTTGGTTTACTAACCAGGGAAACCTAATCCAAAACTGAAAGCTGCTTCTGTGTGAATTTGCATAAGAATGACAGTTATTTGAGTATTTGCCTGAGAATTAGATGTAATTTTAGGCCTCTCTGAGCTTGAAGAGTTTTTTAATTATCTGCAACCCAGAATGCTACAAGTTTCTGGATGTTTGGGTAGGAATATAATGTTTTTCCCTTAAATCTGAGTTATAGTGCAAACGTGTAGGAGTAAGAAGGCCGAAAGGAAAGCAAATTATAGATTGGTGTGCAGGAGAGGAAAATGTAAGTTCTGCTTTTGGCCTCTAGGACTGTCATTGCTTTTTATTTGCTGATATTTATATTCATACGAAATTCAAAGAACAGGGTGAAACACCGAACTGAACTCTACTGTATGGTAACAGTTCCACAAAGAACTAGAGCCAAAGAAATTCCGCTAATGTATTCAACATTGACAACCTGTATAAAATGTAGAGCTGTCAACATCAAGAATTCCGAGAGAGGTTATGACACTGCCATTCGAGGATGTAGATGTCTTTATCGAAAGCACTGATAATGTCCTGCACTCCATTGAGAACAGAGGATCCACACAGAAATCTGTGATAGGAAGCTCTGTAAAAAATTCCAGCAGAATTGGGCTGCGGCAGGCAGCTGGAGCAGTTTTTATGAACATGGCAGTGAGGATTTGGAAGACACCTATTATTTCCCTTCTCCTTAATACCTTCTAATCTATCATCCGAGAAGAGGATGGAAACACTGAGGAACTTGGTGGGGAGCAGCGAGCACTGGTTGCTCTGCGAGGGACTGTGAGTCTGGTGTGGTAACCGGCTGCAGAGACCCTGCATGCGGGGCCAGCCCCACAGCCTCCGAGGGGAAGGCCTGGGGGCAGTAGCCAGGTTTGGTCAGTGATTCGGGTGCCTCACGTGGGTGGGGATGTGCCCAGGGGCCAGAAGAGAGCTGCCAAGGCTCACTGGTCTCCAGTAGTACCATCACCAGCTTCCCTGCGGCGTGGGCTAGTAAACACCTTGCTGCTGAATCTGGTTGCACGCACTAAATCACTCATTCTTTCCCTGCCCTACACGTGGTCTTCTGTTTTTCCGCTCCATAGAGTGGTTATTTCCAGTATCGTTACCTGTTCCTTAAATGATGGAATAGAGACTGCTTTGTAGTGTCCTGTAGCTCTGGAGGGAGAAGTTTAAGGTTGTTCGAGTTTTTCAGGTGGGTAGAAGGGGCATTTGTTCTCTCTCTGTCTCTGTGGCTACTAATGTGCTTTCTTGCCTGTCATGGTCTGATGTCCCGATGTAATGTGGGAGTTACTCCAACCAGACCTGGAGTACCTGCAGGAACTGCTGCAGCAGTTGACGTGGTTGCCGGCTGGTTAAGTACTCCAGGTAGAAAGTGCTGCGCATAGGTCCAGGATGTTTTAGTTCAGAAGAGGGGATTATCTGCTGGATGAGATTCTTTGTAGCATGCTAGGTATGTACAGCTGAGATACGGAAGAGATTCTTGGAAGGTCTTGCACAGTCTCATGTAGACTTTGTTACTGGCAGCCTTTGACTATTTGTTGTGTTTAAGGCATCTTGTTTTGGCTGTGTTTTGTTTTGTTTTTATTAGTTGCATTTCAGCTTGCCACCCAGTGGTACAGATCTTCTGCATCTCATCCTTGTCTCCTGATACTAAAGCTTCTCTTAACTGTCAAAAAGTCTGTTGCTGCAAGGCCAGCTTGGGATCCGGTGATTTTGAAATGTGTGAATCTCCCCTCACATGTCTCTGAATGTTGCCTTCGTGACCTTACGCCAAGTCAAATATCACTTGAGCTATTTTTGGTAGCTGTTATTTCAGCAAAAAATTTCTACCTGAATCTCCAAGCAACAGCATTTCACCAGGACCGTGAAATTCTCCTGTGGTTCATTTCTGAATAATGGATTTTTCATCTAAAACTTTGCTTCTTTTTAGAACCACATTTAATATAGAAGAAATGGAAACATGTTTAATGTTCCCAAGGTTGTGGCTTCTTTTACTGACTGTTGCCTCCTCGTTTGTTGTGGTATGTGGAAGTTAAGAAGGCACAGCTGTGTCTTCACAGATGATATTAAAGTGCATAACCTGGTTAATCTTGCCAAGATATCAGCTGTCTGGTAACCTTTTCGTCCAGCTGAACATCAGAGCTCGCTCCAGGACACCGATTGCTGCATCCTCCACCTGCCTCAGGGATAGGTGAGAACTGAAGTTCGCACAGCAGCAGTGTGGGGTAAATTAAACAGCCAGGCCAGAAAAACAGTACGCTTTGGACTGAACTGCTGAATCAAATGTTTGGTTCAGGAGAGCAGTGTTTCAGCAGCTGAAACGGCTCTTTCATGCATCTCTTGGAGAGGATGGTGTTGGCCAGTCGTGTAGTGGGAGCCATACTGACTCGCTTGCAATAGAGTGTGACCAGCTTTGCACACCATAAATCCAGTGAGACACAGGGCACGTGGTTGTTGCTGCAGAAGTACCCACCCTCGCAAGCACCACGGGTTTATGCACCTCCTGTCTACGTCTGAAAGAACTGTAATTGCTGTGTGGTGTGGCAAAATGGAGGAGTTGCACTAGGCTGAAGTAAAAGGAGAGATTCCAGTGCCTGAGCTAATCTGTATTAGCTGCCTTGGGCGTCTGCTCTGCTCAGTGGTGAAATGGGATGTAACAAACTCTTCTTTCAACGGGCACTGTGCTTCTAGGCACAGCTGACATTTGCCTCAGAGTAACTGTGATATATCTGATAGGCTTTGTGTCCCTCCGTTGCCTGGCCTCGCAGTACCCCACTTGTCTTGGGAAGGCATTTCCTTTTCCAGAGCGCAGCAGACGGCGTGACTGATGTTTGCAAGGATTAGAGGTAGGGAGTTCAGGGCAGTCATTGCAGTACTTTGAAACCTGGATTAAAAAGTTGAGGCAAAAATTATTTGTTTTGTGGTTACAACCAATGCTAATAAATCGGGACCATTCTGTGAGACTGATGCCTACTGCCATGGAAGAACCTGCATCCATAGTCTGAAATTCTTTTTTTTTTATTTCCCCAAATTGGGCTGTAGGCAAGCTCTATTGGGAATGGTGCCTGACCCATGCTAACCCTGAACTGTGCTTGAGAATCGTCTGGGAGATGGACAGCTTCCATGGGCTGAAAGCAAGCTGTGGATGGCTCCATCAAAAACTTACTAGAATTGGAGGATATAATTCCAGTGCCCAGGAACACCAGGCTGGTGTTTAATTTGCTAGGACAGAGGTAGTCTGAAAACTGTCCTAAAAAGATTTTTACAACTTTAGTTTCTTAGAATTACTAGGCTTTAATAAGTGTTGTGGTTGGCTTCTAATCATGTTAAGCAATCTAAATTCTGATGTCCTATTTTTAGGAGAATTCATGATGGTAAGATTGGAAAAATTGCATGTGCAGATTTAGAGTAAAAAATTCTCTTCAGAATACTAAGCTATGGGGAAAAGTCCGAATTAATGAAAGTATTATTTGTTATGATTTTTGTTTGATAAATTATTCCATCTGCTTGAATAAGAAGCTTCTGATGCTTTTCCTGACCTCGATATAAGATGTTTTGTCCAGGTACGAATTCAGTTTGTGCTTAAAATTGGTATTTTATGAGGGAGTATTCCAGTGCATAGGATAAGCAAACTCGGAGCAGTGACATTTCAGGAAGGGCTGGAACAAAAAAATGGTGTGAATTTAAGGTTTGATGCTATTACTACATGTTCCAAGCAGTGCTTAAATGGTCAAGAAAGTTATATATGAGCATTGAGAAGAAGTTGGGTGCTTGACTGAGAAACTAGCATGAGATCATGAAGCATAGATTAAACCAGAGGTGCTCGCTTTCTTCTTAGGTGGGATGGGCAAGGAGCATGCACTAACACTTGTATATGCTGTAGCAAGATTTTGATATTGCTAGTAGTAGATAAGTTATTTGAACATTGAAATATGTCAAGTCCAGACTGGAGTGAGCTTAAGAGGAAACATGCCTATTAGTTTAGAGGAGAAAAGGGAGTAATTAACAATCTGCAATAGAGTTAGAAGTGGAAGCCTTGCACATGATCAGTATTTTCAGAATTGTAATACAGGAAAAAAATTGGGAGGATGTGAAATGGCTACCAGTTGTATGCTGCTGTGGTCTGTCCCGTAGACCTTAGCAGAGTAGACTATGAAAAATGCAAAAGTCATTTTGCTTGGTTGTGTTGATGGAGTGTTGTATTTCTCATTTGTTTGTTACAAATAGGAGCTTGTGAAATGTGAAAAATATAATTCCTGTAGGCAAGGCTTATTGCTTCTAAAAATATCGATGATTTGTATGGAAGAGGATTTTTTAAGCCTTTTTCATATGGAAGAAATTAATTTTGTTTTCTCAAAATTGGGGAAAGTGGAAATTTAGGGTTTTTTTTTCTAAAAATAGCTTATCTCCTTAAAGCAGAGTAACTGTGATTTAAGGCTTCTGAAGAAGTCCTTCAGAGAGCACTTATTTGTGTGCTTGTGTACACACAAACATATGTCACAGATGTGCAGTATTAAATAGTGATTTTAAATAGAATGACCATACGTATTCGAACTATTTGGTTAATAAGTTTGTGGAAAAAGGATTTTTTGTCTTTCTTCAGCGCAAAAATACAATTTAAAAAATCTCAAAATGGCATTTGTAGGTCAAAAAAAAGACGTTAATAATATTTGGAAACTGCAAAAAAAAAACAAAAACAAACCAACCCCCAAACTCCCCCAAAAGCCAAAAACAAAACAAAAAAACCAAAAGTCAGCCAGCCTGTCACTCATATTCAGGAATTGCCAGTCACTCTCTGTGCAGAAGCACAGGGTAAGACAGAAAAATTACTGTCCAGCATCAACAAAGTTTTGACAGCCTGTTGGAAATCCTGCGGTAGCCCATAAATGTTTTGAGGCACCAAGCCTTGAGGGACTGTGACCTTTCCAAAGTGACGTGGTAATGTGCCTTGGGTTCCAGTGAACAGCAGGGAGCGTGGGCACCCTGAAATGCAGCCACCTCTTGCTCTCTGCAGGGCTGGGATCACCACACCCCGCTCTCCTGGTGGGATGCTCCAGCTTTTGACGTTTTATGGTGTGGCTGAGTGCCATGTAAATCGTTTTCAATTTCCTGGAGAGTATGTGCTGGGAGTTTTGGATAGGGTTCTTTCTAATGAGATCTGGAACAGATGCATTAAACTGCAGCAGTGGTGTGAGTGTTTTGTGGTCCATCTGCAGTGGTTGGTGTCTTTGGGGAATCCGTGTGCCATCTTACTGTGCACGCACAGTGCATCAAGACCGCAGATGAGAACTGAACAAATGTCAAACCCCTATTTCTTTCTACTTGATGGAGTAACACAGTGAGATGGATAAATGCTCTGTTTATAATTGACCCACTCTTACAGAAGGGGGCCAGAAGAGTGTGAATGTTACAAACGTGTTGTCACTAGGCAGAGCTGAAAAGTATCTAGAAGGGATCTTCTTATGCTGGGTGGATTTATTTATTGTAATACTGCCTGTATGTTAGTACCAGAGTTTGCTCCTTGCGTGTGCCTTGGTGGCTGATTTTGTATTCACTTAGTGTAGCTTGATTTGTGAGGTGTAAATGTTTGGCCTGATTGCTGACATTTCTTTTTCTTGTTTTAGATGTACGCAATTACTATTTTATGCATGTTTTCCAGTTACTAATTTTACTTGTTTGGTGCCATTGCTTTGCAACTGGTATACGGTATAGTACTTTGTAACATATTGTCTAATTCAGCTATAGAACATACAGATTTTCTTTACATTGACTTTGCTCTAGGTACCTAATTTTAGGTTCTGACCTGTTCACTTTGCCACGTTCAGTTTGTCTTAGGTCAGGTTGTACATTGGTCCTCAGTGATATCTTTCCTGAAAACTGCAATTGCTCGCATTACCTTTTGGCAAGATAGCCTAGCTCAAGGGAGAACAGCCACCGTAAATAATAATATGCGAGATGCAGGATGAAATTGGATTACTGCTCAGTCATTGTTTTCACTGTGATATGAAGGTGATGAGTTAGCCGCTAGTGAGTTGCACTGGTTTGCGTTGTACCCTCTGACAGGTTAGACAAATTAAATAGTAAGCATCAGCCCCCTAGAAGAAAAGATTTTAATGCATAGGATGTCATTTAGAGTTAACGCAAATTTCAGCTTCATTTGCCTCTGCAATAGAGGCAAGGGGAAAAGATGACCAAAGAGCGTATTGTGTGTCAGTACGTCAGAAATATATAATATAATGGTGCCCAGGTTTTGGGCTGAAGAATTCGAATTCAGATCAAATGCAGGAAACATCCAGTTCTCCAGCTCTAGATGCTGCTGGTTGAGTTACTGACTTTGGGAAAATTTTTATACTCATCTTCAAGGCAACTGAACCCCATAATGAGGTGGAATTGCCAGCACTGTTTGAGTAATGTAAAGATGTAGCAAAATCAGCAGGAAATGAAAACGTAAATAAACAGTAGTTAGTAAGAATTGCTTTTTCAGCAAAATAGGATGTGTTTAAAAGACCAAAAGAGGAGAAATAGATCTGAAAGCTGTAGTGAATACACAGATCTGAGCTCAGAATATCATGCTATGCTGAAGAGCTGAATATTTGCTGCTTATAGAGCTGTACGTAGCAGGAGCAGTAAAATAATAGAACCATTTTAAACTGGAAATACAGCAGACTAGGAAGCCCTCAGTCTGTTGTTAAGTAGTATATATCTTAAGTTTGTGCTTTTTTTTTCTTTTATTTATTTTTAAATCGGCATTTGGTTTTTTTTGCTCAGTAGTTTTCTGTGATCTGAAATAGCATCAAATGCTTGTGCGAGCCAAGTTGCAGAGATCACCTGGTTGAAATGCTGTGGTCCCATGGATACCTTGTTCCTCTGTTCCCAGCAGCACAACACAGGCTCTTCAGAGGTGAGGTGGGGTAGTGGAATTTGTAGCAGATAAGATCAAAGGCAATACTTGCCTTACGAAAGTCACAATTGTTCCTTTTATACCCCCACTGTATTTTGTGAGTTAGGTTAATCTTTTGAAGTATGAGGAACGTGTTCGTTGACGAATTAATCTCCTACTAACCTAGAATACTCTGAAAGCATGTGAATTTGTGACCACCCAGCCCGAGAAGACTAAGTCCTCCTTCAACCCAATGTTGATTGCTGACATGGTACTCATAATAAAGTGATTTACAGACACTTCTTGGAAATCTGAAGTCTTTAGCGGAAAGGAGAAAACAGTTAAAATAACATTATTTTATTTGTGACTTCTCTCCCATGTTGGAGTTACAGTTACATTGCATAATTGAAAAATCCCTATGGCATGGTCACTGCATAGTATTAGTAGAAGTTTGTAGGAAGAATAGGAACATTAGTTGGCTGTAATTCCTTTTATTCAGCTAGGGTTTGCTTTTTTTTTGAAAGAGAAAGTAAATAACCGTGCAGTATAGGAGTGTTTGCATAATAACCATGCAATATAGGAGTGTTTGCATGTGAGAAATAAAGCTGTGAAAAGGAGCACAGTAGTTTCTCAGTTAAAAAGATTTAATCAATTTAAAAGGAGTAAGCTCCCAAAGTTTATTTTAGAAATCAGGACAGGGATCTAGTCCACATAAAGAATCTGAATTTCTTTAAGTGCATATGTTCCTTATGGGATCAGCTGAGAGAGTGCTTTCAGGAGGAGGGAGTTTCCAAATAGGTTTTGGCTTGTACTTTTCTGTTCGCTAGTACTTGGCTTCAACAGCCGGTGTGAAAAATGCTCTACCATTACACATAGTCGTCAGGTGGTGTAGGCACCTTCCCACACTGGGGGCTGAACAGATCACTGCTGTAATGAGATATTTAAATTCAGTCGTCACTTGCAGACCTTGGTAAATGTCATAGTACTGTTCCTGCAAGTCTTGTAGAAAAATAATCTTTGCATGAGGAGTTTACAACTAACCAAGAATTCCAGGATGGGGAGGATGAAGTTGTGTGTGTATGGGTGTGCGTATATGTACAGGCTTCTGTTGTCCTGGCGGCCAGAGTGTCTGATAAGGCAAAGGTAGAACATCTGTGCTGAGCTGTACGAATGAGGGAGGTTTTGTGGAAGGTTAGCAGAACTAGCAATTTTGTTTTGCCTTTTTTTGTTTGAGGAAAATGAGATATTTCACTTCTTCCTCTCTCTTAGGTGTGGAAAAGGAGCCTTTCTTAGCATCGAGCTGGTCTGGGTTTGAGAATCTAGGCTGGGTTGGCTCTGAATATGAAGACTACCCATGGATTGCTGTTAGGAAGGGGCAGAGAAGAATGATTGCTCTCTTCCCTCCTGAGTAGACTATGGCAAAGTATATTTATACCTCTAAAAGGTGATACATTTTTGGTAGATGTTTTAAAAGGCTTTGCGCAATTGTCTAACAGATGAGGAATTTCAGGAGCATTTCAAGGCTTTCGCTAACACTGCGTCACTCCCCTTGTCTAGTCATTGAGCGTTGGCTCATTTCCTGTAGGTAGGAGAAGGTGTTCTGCAGAAGTGTTTTGAAGTTAGGATACATGAATGGTGTCTGAGCTGATGTTAAAACTGTTTTTTTGCCTTTGATACCTCTTTGCAATGAGTTACGGTGATGCATAGCTTAAAATGGAGGTGCCCAAAACTGCCCTGGCTCTATCAAATACAAGTAATTGTTGTTGGTTCATATCTGTTAGTGGTAAGAGTACTCCACAATCTGCACTCTTCTTTGGTCAAAAAATGTAACTTGCCTGGTTGCATGAATCGTCTTCAGAGGAAGGTATGTTAAGTAGTGCTGCTGAGAGGTGTTTTTAAAGGCCCTTACTCATTAAAAAAAAATAAAATACATAAGCACTATTTCAGACATGGACTTTAAAAAATATCTGTGTGATACTTGTTACAGAAGAATTGATATTAAATCATTCCATTGCAGCTTTGTTTTTCCATATGACATTTTATTCATATTTCGATATATTTAGAAGTCATTTGAATATTTAGACTTACTCTACTATTTCTGCAAGTTGTTGGCAGAATGCTAGGCAGTGACACTTTTAAACACTGTGAGTAGCTGGAATTAAAAACCCTGTTATGTCTGATGTCAGTTTTTGTGATCAAAGCTGTGACTTTTGTAGCATTATCTCTAAAATAGGCTGCTGTGTTCATAGCTTTGTCTTTTATTTACATAAATGGATGATGTGTTTGAACTTCTTACTCCTGAGCTTACCGTTGTATTAAAAAACTCCCACAAAACAAAACTCCACCAGAAAAACCAAACAAAAACAAGTCGAACAATCCCCCCCTTGCCAGTTGTGATGGATATTGAGGGGCGTGCACAGGGCTAAGACAGAAACGTGGCCAAGAGTAACCGCACCTCACTGAGCTGTCAGAATTGCGAGCGTGGGGCCTAAGCTTGGAACCACTCTCTGGACATGTGCCTTTCTGCCTGTTGACTATGGAAGGAATTGGAAGGCAGCTGTGTTTAATGGTGAAGCACTTCAGTGGGATGGACGTGGGACCTGTGCTTGTAGACTGTTCTCCTGTTTTTGCTGTATTTGAACTTTAGGACTCAGGAGCACTTTCCAGGTTCTGCCTCACAGCCTGGCCATGTCCTGTTTTAATATTGGGGCGAGCCTTGAGCACACACTGTTATTTTCCTTTTCATTTGCTTCTCCTTTCAGCCTGAATCCTGGTTTACAAGAAAAGGAAAGAGGTGTGAAGGTGGAAGAAAGCCGTAGTGTGCTCAGATCAGGTCCTCAGTCTGAATAAACTTACAGCCTGCTGCAGAACATAAATACTCTGCAGTGCAGGTGTAACCTAAAAAGCAGTGAAGTCTGCTGATGGGTTGTGGGTCAAGACTTTCTCCACTGAAAACGGAAGAATGGTGGTGACTAAGATGGTGTAGCACAAGGGAGGCAAATGCAGTGACTTTGGCAGAGCGGAAGACTAAGAAACTTCTGTTTTACCTTTTTGCAAAAATCACGCGTTCACAGACTATGTGGTGCCTAAATTGTAGGGTTTATTTCATTTTTAGAACCAGTGGATTCAGCCTTGAAACGGCTGCTGAACAGCACTTGATTTCAGTCTGCTTGTAATGGTGTGGGAGAGCAAAACCTTTATTTTGAGGAAGTGATCTCACATGCTATTTTTGAGGTACCACGAGCACATGGTTGTGCTTCATTTAGGATGGCCGAGGCCAGATGTCTACTAAGCTTATTTCATTAGGATGATGAACTTAGAGGAGGACTGCAGAAGTAGGTGGTGATGGTGAATTTTAAACACAGGAAGCAGCTGATTGTTCAAAGAGCATCAGGGTATTTATTACAGAAACATAATAGGAAGAAACAGGTCTCCAATGTGGAAGATTCCAGCCCTGAAAACCTGATGATGTTTCTCTGTTAACCAAAACGGATTTGCTTTCGCTTCCTTCCTGAGAAACATATCTACCTATGATTGTAAATAATGACTTCTCCACCTACCCTCTGACATTTTCCCTGTGATAGTTTTAATAATTGTGGCTCATATGAAAAAAATATTGTTGAAAAAAATAGTTGAACACCTAGAATTGTTAATTTTACCATTAGTCCTTATGAATGACATATGTCTGTAGGCTGACAGATGTTCTTACTTGCACATATATTTTTTCATGTTCACATTCCCTTTTACGTGACGAGGTATCATATTTCTAAAGATCTTTGTAAAGTTTGCATTTCGTGTAATTAAAAACCTTCATATTTTTAAGTATCAGTGGCAATTCTGAATGCTACAGCTTACCTTGTAATTGCCAAATAATCTTGCAGAATGCAAACAGACATTTGAAAATTCATCCTGCCCACATTTTGGTCAATTCCTGAGTTTTAAAATTCATAGCATATGTTGCTTCCATTTAAACTTACTTGATATGTAAAATTAACTCAGGTAGATCTGATAGGCACAAATAAAATGCAAGGAGTTGTTAAAAGTTAAGTGATGTTGCAGGTTAGCTTCCTGGAGCATCTGCAGCCCAGGGAATTTGAGGATCCAGCTGGAGATTGCTGGGCCCGGGAACAACACTTAACCTTCCGTAGATGTGTGATTCAGCGAGTTCAGAGGCTTGCTAAATTCACCGCTGATAATAAACATACATTAACTGTCAGAGGAAAAAATTACCAGGACCTTTAATGTTCTTGGCTAACAAAATCTCGCTCTAATGGGGTCCCATGGCAACAGGTTTTAGATACATAAATCAGTGGCTAAAATCCTCTTCCATCCACAACAGACTCTGGACAGTGTGTGCTCATTATTGTTCACTTCAGTGTTTTCACTTGTGTTTCATGGGAGAGTAGTAGCTTAGTCATATCACTCCAAAGTTCTGTCTGATTTTCCTAAAAGAAATCTTCAAAAAAAAATCCTCAAATGTCCCAAGCAGAGAAGAAAGCAGATATATACAGAGACGAGAAATCTTCTTAGTGGAACGAGAACACATCGTCTCAAGTTCAAACTCTAGGAGCATCATTTTTCTAGTAGCGGGTTTTCTGAGGCCTGCTAAGTAAAGCAGCTCCTACGTGTTTTTGTAGTAATTGTGTTACAGTGAGATTGCTTTGTCCTGGGGAAAAACAATTACCAGGCCATAATCCCCACTAAAAAGATCTATTATGATTTTCCTTCTCTGAAGTTGAAATTTGACCTTGTAAATACCTGGGTTTCATTATAGAAGGTGGATTGTTCACCACTTTATTGATTGAGGTTTTTTTGAGAGATTTACCAGATACCTGGCACCAAAGAGTAAAATTTAATTTTATTCTTTTCTAGTGAAAAAGAAATGGGAAAACTTTGAAAGAATCTTTCTTTTGGCTATGTTTTGAAAGAAACTTCATAGTGAAAAATAAGCAGTTCAGTAAAGCAGAGAGAATGCTTGCACTGCGCTGACCTATTTAGTCTGTATTTCATCTGGTTGTGATAATCCTGGATGAGACTCCTTAATTCTGCTAAGTCTATTTACAAGAAGCTGTGGTCTTTTTTTACTGTTTTAAATGGTTTGAAAGTAATGCTGTTTTAATGATGTTGGATAGTCTGGAGTTTGAAAAGTAGTCATACTTCTAGAATAGTAACAATTGACAGAAAATTGACTTTTCAACACTGGAAAAAATGAGTCAAATGCTCTCGATGTGAAATAGTTGCATTGTCCAGGCATCAGGGCTTGCAGGCCTCCCTCAGTGCTTTCTTTCCTTCTGAAATAAGCGCCTTTACCTCTTGTAACCATGATAGCCCCCTTGCCCAGTATGAGTTATACTAAAATTACATGCTGGCTGTGATTAACTGGTCTGTTTGCACTAGGTTTGAGGGTGAGAGCACAGCTCTCCCCTCCTTGTAATTGGGTTAACATCACTTGAGTAAAACTGCTTTTGCTGTGCAAGATGTTTGTTTCCTCTCCATGACCGTTTTCTCTTTCCTCCTCAGTGATGAAAAGACTTTTGGTTTCGTTCATAGAAACATGCTTTAATGCTTAATCAATATTGGATCAAAATGTTTCCAAATTGATTCATATCCATGAATGAAATTCTTTTAAGGTCTCTTTGGACCGTTCCATATGCTTCCCAGGTTGTGCTTGAGGAAAAAATGGTGGATTTTGTGTATGTATATGTACATTTTCTGTAATTTTTGGTTGAGAGAGTGACTTTGGAAGTTGACTGGTTAACTATTAGACGCTGTGTTATTGTGCCAGTGCAGAATGGCAAAGATCTCTACCTCCTGCTTTTATTGACGCTAAGCGTTTTTGGGTAAAGAGGACACTGATGTTCTAATTTCCCATTCTGCTGTCTGCAGTAATTAATTTTCAATATACTAAAGAAAAGTCTAGGAAAATTGGAAGGCAGAAGCTGGCAGATAAAGATGACATTTATTTTGGTCTTACTGTTGGCTAAAGGAGAGCTGGAAAAGCCAGAGACTGCCAGACAGAGCTTCCTGGCAAGGAGAATTGACCTATCTCATACCTTTGGAAAAATCACTCTGTATGACTACATGTGATATAAAATTCTTTCTCGTTGCATCTGGGAAATCGTTTGCAGCCTGTTACCAACAGTCTGGAGACTGGAATGTTCCTGCCTCTGCAACTGATTTACATCCTGGGCCGAGGCACAATAAATAAAGAAGATTGACACACAAAGCCATCAGTGATAGTCATCCTTTTTTGTTCTAAGTCTGGTGATTATATAGGCTTAAAGTAGATTTTGTCTCGTTATGGTTCAATCTTTTCTCTTTTTTTAATTATGGCTTTCCATTTACTTGGTACCTTCATGTCCCAGGTGAACCTTGGCTCCTCGCATTCTGTTGGACTGTGGATGGACACCTTGCAAGAGGTTTTCTTAAGCTGGCAACCACACAGACTGAATTGCAGGATAATACTTTCAGAAAGTTCAAAACAAACTCCGTCTGTTTTTTTCGTTTTAAGCTTATAAATGACTCTTGTTAATCTCATGATATTACTACATTTTAAAACCTTCTTGCAGTGTCTAGTATCTCTTGCTGTAACGCAGGAGCAGTGTGATCTTACGACTGGTGAAGTAACTCTGATATTTCAGTCAGATTTTTTCGGTTTATTTGATGGCGCACAAAATCGGGGAGACCAAATTGGCTGGAGGAGGTAAGTTACTCCTGTAAGTCATGCTTAAACAGGAAATTAAGGAGAAAAAAACCTCCAATCCACCTTGGAAATTGTGGTTTTACTATTAAGCAGAATGGTAATGTACTGTGAGCCAGTGCTGAAGTGCAGTAAATAGGAAAAAAGTGTCATGGTACTTCTGCATACTTACAGTTTGACCTACGTATTAGCTACGATGATTAACTACGCATACTAAACATACTTGCACAGATCTGAATAAACACTACCAGCAATCTGCTAAGCTAATACAGAGCACAAATTTTAGTTGTCATCAGAGGTTCTTTTTTATATAGGCTATAATTTTTATAAGGTGATACAATTTTTTTTCTGACTATACAAATATAATTTGTTAATAAAGAAAAAAAAATCATCTAGCTCCTCGAAGAGGGGAAAGGATTTCTGGGTATGGGGGTTTTGTTTGTTTGTTTTAATTCATGGTTCAGGTATCATGAAGAAAAGGTCTTTTGCCAGCCTTTCTATCTCTTTCCAATTTGAGAAATAATCCAATTGTCTACTTACGATAACTAAGCAGTCAACTTGGCTGTTTGGAGAACATTGTCCTAGTTCTGCAAAAGTTTGATAGACCTGATGTTCCCTTCCAGGTACATTTTAGAGAGCAGAAATTAGAACTCAGAGTGATTCAGGTTGCATCTACTTGAGCAGCTACCTTTTCTTTTCAGCATGATCCAACGCAACGGTTGGGTTCAGCTGGTCAAGCTGTGGTAGCAGTTCTTGACTGCAAATGGCTGGGGGCTGGTGGCGAGCATTGGTGTTGTGGGGTGGTGGAGCTGGCTTCCGCCCTCTTATGACAGATCTGGGATCAGTTGACCTTCCAGTGACAGCCCATTTTTTCACTTTGCCTTCTGTCTGGAGGAACCAACTTGTATTAAAGATAAGTTTAGAATTAAAATCACATCTTTACGATAAATATTAAACCTTTACTTTTCTATTGTTTTCCCAAAGTAATTTGTTTCATAGTGTAGATCTTCATCAGTGGTGATCATGGAGGACTTCGTTTTTTCCCTGTTTGTGTTTTTATTTTAGCCTTAGAAACAGTTTTACTGGAGACTGCTTGAAACTGTCGGCGGTGCTCTTTGTGATGCCCTGCTGCTTAATAAGAAGGAGGAGAAATATTAAATTGCTAACAATTACATCCTTTCCTGAAGGTAGTCTTTTAGGCAATTTGAATTAGATTACTAAATAGTAATTTGGTTAGAATTTGAATACTAATAAAAACAAATGAAAAGAAGCTTAAAATTTCACCTGCCCTGCTTTTTGGAAGAGTGCTCTTTAAGGTCCTGGGTATGCAGTTTGAGGGAATATGAATCAGGAAGCTGGCCGGTCTGGGGAAATATATCCCTGTTGTTTATACAGCACAGCTGTAAGATTTCTGCCACTAGCAATGTGACTGCTGTTCAAACTGTGCTTCCTAGTGCCAATTCTGGTTCTGGAAGCTCTGTACGGGGACGCCTCATAAAAGTAGTTAGGTAACAAGACAAAATCCCTCAGCACTTTCCAGTTTCTCATCCCTGGAAAAGAAAAGGCTCTTTTAATTTCTTTCTGATTTATTTATATGCTGAATCCATTTTCTTGGTGGGAACACATATTGCATTCTGGCATTGCTACTTCACATATGGCTCAAGACGCTCAGATCAGGTTCCTGAACACGGAATTAGTCTCATTCCCTGGCTATTTCTGCATCCCTTCCATCATCCTGAACTGTATCAGGTCAATGCCAGGTTTCCACTGGATTGAAACCTAGAAGAGTCTAATAATATTAACCTTACCTCCCAGCTCTCTATATTAAAGACACTGAGCAGTGTTTCTTTGGATCTCATTTCTAGAGGAGAGACAGTGAGTGGAGTAACATGTTGTTAGATAGTAATAGTTAATGGTTATTAGAGGGCTTAGGGATTTTTAAAAAAACAAATTAAATGATGTTATTTATTTTCTTCACAGGGCAATTCCTTGCTGGCATAACACTGTGTACTGGCAATTGCCCTCACAGTAAAACTTTAGGAAGACGTTTTTGTTAATCAGTGTTTAGTTGTTTGAAATATTTAATAGATGAACAGTGTAAGACTGATAAAAGAGGAGGTGAATTTATTCAGTTGGACTATGTTGTCAGTATTTCCCAAAAGTATTTTAGGGTTGCTTTTTGAAGATTTAAGCATTACACTGATACGTGAATATACATTGAATTGTAGCTACTTGACTGTCTTTTATCAAACTGCTGGATCAATCTTTCTTACTTTGGCATCCAGATTTTAGATGCTGAAATGAGAGGCTTAGAAATATTGAAAATTAAATCTTCCAAGATTGCTTTGAAATCCGGTTTCCTACTTGGCTGCTGTAGCAGATTCTAAACATGACTTCTATGCATTTATGAACTCTATATGTCTCTTAAGTGTTTATGTGCAGAAATGTATGGGTCCATATTCTGTGAAAAAGTGACATCAGTCAATAGTCGCATCAGATGCTGCCTGCTCCCTGTTTGCTAATCCAAAAAGGTAGACCTGTGTGAACTAGCAGTTGATCTGGAGTAGGTGACTCTGTATGTTGCTTGTCTGTTGTTTCACCATTACAGAATCTTTGTATGCTTGACTTCAGAGGATGGGTAAATCTGTAGCTTACATCCTCTGGCTGATGCCTGCTGTGCTCATTTCTGTCTAACTGGGATGCCTCCGTTTTGCCTAATGGGATGTTTTTTTAGTAGCAATTGAGCAACAATTCAGCAGTGCATTCCCAAGCCTCTTCTACCCATCTTTATTATAATAATCTGTCTGTAAGCTTAGATGTACAATAGAGCTAGCCAGCTCAGTGTCAAGAGGTCCCTACATAACTCTCAATTCTATTTTCCTGTAATGGAGGAGAGCATTTGCCCTCCAAAGGAGCGGTGGTAATGTAGATTGTTCTCATTTTCACCTCTTTTGTTTCGTTGTGATTAATGTCTATGAAAACTGCATAGCTGATTATTCAGACAAATACCAGATTTAACGGTACACAAAGATAATGGTCTGCTGTTATTGAAAAAGTGCACCTTTCGAATCACACAGTATGAAAAATAACTCACAAAAATGTAATAGAAGGAGTGGAACTCTTGAAAAATACTGGTGATGGAAGATGCCTCTTTGCTAGGTCTCTATTTGTGATGTGCAAAGCTCCTATGGGTGCTGCTGGAGGTGTATGCCTGTGCAGAGAAAACTCTGCGTCAGAAAGCTTTTTGGCTGCCTCCTCGCCATTTGTCTCCTGAGATACCGAACGTGTATGTGACAGAAGTGGGAGCTGAAGGTCTGAAAACTCAGGTTTCTAACTTAAGTCTCTGACTGTCACTATCAGGAAGATTCTTCTCTTGCTCTGCAGCTGTCAATACAAAAGATGTTCATTTTCATTTGTAGTATTCCACTGACATACAAATATAATTTAAATATAGTATTGAAATCCGTGGTGGGTTTATACTTGTCACTGCTTTTTATTGTCTTAGTCATCACTCCATTTCTTAGCTACTTCAAAAGGGCACCACTGAAAATTGATGCTATTATTTTTCACTTTATACATGACTCTTGTTCTGAAGCATTGCTGCTTGTCACAGTCTGCCTTTTCCAGTGCTGTAACTGAAAGCCATAGTTAAGCCTTTCTGTTTTCCCAGGAGTTTTATGCAACTGAAGTCAGATGCTGGGAGTTTGGACTATCACATTGTCCCTCTTGGTCACTCCCTCTATTTCATCAGGCCTGTGTCCTTGCATTTGGTGGCCCTTTGGAAAATGCCAATGCGTTTTAGGATGCTCATCATACCATGGCCATGGGAGTGGGGTTTTGCCTGTGGGCGGTTAGGTATTGGTGGTTGCACAGCTGTTGCTACAAGGATGGGGGTACTTTCCTCTTTTGAATCACAGCGCCCAGGCAGTAGTATTTTTGAAAGGACTATGGTAAACTCCCGATCTCAGTCTCACTGAGGTTGACGAAAGTATTTGTCTGGGATTGTAGGATCTTTTGTTTGGACTGTAGGTTTTTAAGGAGGTAGAAGCATACAAAGATTTAGTTGTTTGTATTAGTATTAACTGAGATGATTTGAACCCCACTGCTCAGTGTTCAGTGAAGTAACAAAATGCTTATGCTTCACAGTGGTGCAGCGTGTTTGGGTAACTATCATGTCACTTGAGTTATTCCAGTGTAAAACTTATGAGCTCTAGTATGGAATCAAGTCATGAATATCTGACCTTTCTACTGTTTTTGTCACACAAATATGACAGGATGAAACAAGAAAGTGTCACTTCTGGCATCAGAATTCTCTGAGATTTCTTAGTATGTCTTCCACTAAAAATAAAGTGCTATCACTGGTCATCTTATTTTGTGCCTTATAGCACTGGCTGTGCTTACAAAAGCTTGCATTTCTGGTTTTATATGATTTCACAAGAATCCTTGTCATATTAGAAAGGGTAAGATTTTGTCTTGGGTGGTAATAGAGGAAGTTTTGGTAATATGAATGCTAAAGATTGAAAATGGATTCAAGAGCTGAAAGCAATGGAAGAGAGGCTATTGAAAAAAACCCAAAACAAAAGCAAACAACCTTATGAATTTTAAGCAGTTCTTTATTTTTCAGTGTTGGAAATAGGCAGAACTTAAAAATTCAGAAAGTTTTTGACATTCAGAAGCTAGATTCTCTCCAGATCACAGGGAGTTGGAATGGCTTAAAAAGAATTGCTGAGAAAAAAATTACCAAATGCAGCTTCTACTGGTACACGGCAAAAAAGAGATTGCTCAGTTTTTTCTGTGGGGTATTTGTACCACAGGACAGTTTAAAGTTGAGGCCAGGTGAACAGGGAGGGCTTGGCAGAGTGCGTGTTTGTTGATGGTAACAGGTAAGAGCAAAGGTACTTGCAGTGCCAGGTATGCTTTCAGTAACTTTGGGAGCAAAATTATCTCCTCCCTTTTGTAACAAATAACTAAAACTGGCAGTGTTTTGGAAGAGATTGGAGAAACAGTGAATAGTTTGTTTTTTTGTTATTAATCTTACCTAAATTGAGGACTTTGCTGTGGAGACAATTTGAATAGCATAGGATGTGCGAGGTTTTATAGCCTGCACTGTAGGATAGACTCAATGTATTCATTACTAAGCATTTGATGGACAAAATGATTATATTAAAAGTATGAAGAGCACCTCCAACAGATGATTGGAAAGAGATTGAGATTAAACTGATCTCTGTATCAGTCTGCTGTATATCTGAATGACTTCTGAATATCTAAACTTTAGTGTGGTATTTTAAAGATGTTGCTGAAAAATGAATGGAAATTAAAAATAATGGGTTCTTTTTTCACTTAAAAAAAAAAAATTCTTCTGGTTTACTTGCTAGAATTAGCAGAGGATACTGTCAGACTCCTGAGTCCTTTGTGACCAGCTCAGGAGACTGTGGCTAAAATCAGCACTAAGCCTGCACTGAAGTTATGGTCATTGTTAAACTTCAGTTGGCTGAATTGACATCTGCCACCCAGAAGAAATTTCTATTGTGCTTTTAAATCGCTAGTGTTTTGTAAGGGTATGTACATTCAGGTCTTCTACCTGAGTGATGCATCGAGTGTGATGACCCATAAAGATATTTCCTTTGTGCTGGGCAAATAATTTAGCACTGAACAAGTTAGGGAAGAATAGTTGAAAAGTAATAGCAATAGCAAGGCTTCCTTTTAGTCTACATGCTAAATGTGTTGTATGCATCGTGTGAAATTATTGCTGGGACCTGCCATAGAAGAGGAAGAAAGTAGCTGGCTGTGTTTAGTACGTCCCTTATGCAGCGCTGAATGTGTGACATGGAGAGCAAGAGCCTGTACTGGTGCAGGAGCTGACCTTACCAAAGGGAAAAAATAGTTAAAAAAATATATTAATCTTCCTAATGCTTTTGTGTAAGAGCATGGGGAAAAACTTAGTTGTGCCTGGAACCTGATAGGTCATTTGATTTCATCATTTTTGGCTTAGTTTGGTGTTGTTTTACTTGTGTTGAGTAGTGATGCAAGTCCCACAATGTCAGCAGTGATCTTACTTTGCCAAAGGAGTTGTGTGAGTGCAGGGCACACCCATCGTTGTTATTTAGATGTTGCCATTAGAGTGCCACTTGGGTACGATGCACCTGTGTCCTGCAGGAGGGAAACAAAGTGCATGGGAATGGATGCAGTGATGGGATAACAAGGCAATTTAAAAAGAGAACGAGGAAGATTTGGCAGGCTGTCCATGTAAATCCTACTGATGAAAATCCAGTTTTTGAACCACGGCATCTTTCTTGAATGGGAAAAAAGTAGATACATTGTAAAATTCTGATACACTGTAAAATTCTAACACTGTACCTTTACCGTTTCTGTACATTTTGCCATCGAACTGGTCTGTTTTCTGTAAGCTCTGCTGGTAGATACTGTTTATCATAGGGACTAATCATTGCAGAAAGTAAATAGGTTGCATTAATACACACATTCATATGCACATCATGTGGAATGTCGTTATATGTCTCATTTGTAGCTTTAAAATGTCTCTTATGAGAGGTTATATTGCTAATTGAAGACGACCTGGCTCATCAAGCAAAATCTTTGTGGAATGCATTAGAAATTGGAGTTGATCCCCCTCCCCACCCCCTTTTTATGTATTTGTACACCAGTATGCCAGCGACATTGTTTCTGAGACCTGGGGAATCCTATGTTTTCTATTGAATAAGCATGAAGCTCAGATGCCACCGGCAACAGCTTTGTAATGTGGAAATTAATGTAAAATTCAAATAAGGAGTTTTGTGCTTTCAAAGCTGTTTAATGTTAACATGCAAAAAATTAAAAATCAGTTGCCAGATTTTGTTTTCCAATTATTGTTAAATGAATTTCTCAGTATAACTCAAAAAATGTATTTTTTTTCCCCGTTTTTCATCCTCATTCAGAATATTTAATGGAGAGTTAAAATCAAGTAACAATTGCAAGGTAAGTCTTCTTAAAAAACAAAATAAAAAATCTCACAAAAACTTTCTCCACATCATTCTGGCATGCACTATTAGTTGTAATTCTGCCTATCTTGTTATGGTAAGTGCCTGTTCTGAGTTCAACCTGATACCACCAAATTGAAAGGTTGGTTGGCTAGAAGAGTGTATACGTTAAAAAATTTATATAAATATAATAATATAAAACTAATCTCTCATAGTCTGTATTTCTTTGAAATTGTTAATTCTTTGCCTTGATTTTTTTCATTCAAGCTGACTTTTTTTATATTTGCCTTTTTTTAATTTAAAAATGTGGGCATGCTTTTTTTGGATAGCATTCTTGTCTTTTTTATTACTTATTTACGTCAGTTTTCAATACCACTCATGTCTAACTCTAGCAGAAAGGCTTAGAAAATGTAATAAAATTATCTGGATGGGGAGAACATTTGTTTTCTTCTCTGCGGGTCTTCTGGAAACTCTTTTTCTTTACAGCAGCCTTTCTGAGTGTCAGAAGGCAGTCTTTGCACAGTGGGGGTGCTTCTGCTCTCGCTGGCAGGGCTCCCGAGGGGAGCCATACGTTCGGATTCTGCCAGGCCTGGCTGAAAGTCAGCTGAGGACGGTTCAGGCTTCCTGCTAGGCAACAGTGAAAGGTCATCGTGCTGGTTTGGGGGAAGGAATCGGACCCAAGGGTTCGCAATGCCGCACATAACTTTGTTCATGAAGGCAGCGCTTTGTTTCACGTTTTACAGAGCTTGCACAGTTTTTTTCCCCTTTATCCCCACTTTCTTTTTTTCTCCATTTTCTGCTCTTTGTTAAAGTGCATGCAAAACCTGAGAGATAGTTAGTTCTGTGTTTTTTAAGGAACTTTATTCGCCTCAGGGCTATATTGTTACACTTCCAAAAACTTAAGTGAACAAAGATGACTTTTAATTAGGCCATAAGCTGGGGGGGGGGAGAAGGGGAGAAAAAATAGTGTCTGTACTGTAAACGTGGTGTAAACCTGTGAGTAGTATTTGCTAGAAGACAAATTTGTCATGTGTTATTAGTAAGTTGTGAACTTTTCCACACATATGTTTGACTTGCATAATTGTGTTTCATCCTAGTTATTTTGAATGTTTAATATTCTCAGTTACTGTAGTTGTCTTGTGCTTTCTTTCCCCCCCCCTTCCTGAATGAACACCGTGTGGTTTGATTGAGAAGAACAGAAAATAATTGCTAATAACATCAACAGTACATATTTTTAAGGAAAAATGACCTCTGCTGTAATTGTTAATGATCTCCAGATTCAGGAATACATGATGTTTTTCTGAGTGCCATGATTCCCTGAATCCTAGCAAAACAACTTTCGGATTGTCTCTGTGAGAATATGGGTGGATCCGTTATCGCTGCTCACTGGATTATCATTAATGGGAAAGTTGGCATACGTGGTGGTGTTTAACTCTTGTTCTGTCTGGACCTTCGCACCTGGCTGATGTTCCAGTGGTATCTGAAAATTAACAGCAATAGATTATTCTGCCCTTCCTGTGCCTACTAAATTGTCAGTCTCGATACATTTTATAAAGAGATGAATTTGAATCTCTCTTACGAGGCTGAGATTCGAGGAGGCTGTGGGAGCGTGTGCAGGTGGAAGCGTGGATTCCCTGCCTGTACAGACCCCGATACCTTGCACTGGCGGTTTCCGCGGTGTGAGAAGGGTCCGTGTGCCCTCGTGGTGTCTCGGCGGCGTCACCGCAGGGCTTGCTCTGCTTTTGCCGTCCGTGGAAAGGCCGTGCTGAGCTCTGTCTCTTTCTCTCTGCGGCTCGCAGGTGTGCCACTGCCAGTTAGCGTAACTGCAGCTAATTCACGCCAGCTGCCTGTGTAGTTACTCCTGTTTGCTAAACAGCTGCTTATGGTTTTGTCGTGTTCTCTCGCTATTGATTATGCTGCTTCCTGTATTGTCTCATGTGGAAGAGTGCGCTTAGACGTGCCGAAACTGCTCAGATGAAGTGGTAGATGTGCGTGGTTCAGCGTTTTACCTGCAGCTTACTGGGGTGCATCCAGCTGGGGCCTGGCAGATGGCTGGGCCCTGAGGGCACCGGCAGCCCTGACTGTCCCTGCCCACCCCCCAGGACTCCCCACCTGCCCACGGCCCAGGACCCCCTGTCCGTCAGCCCCTGCCCCAGCGACGCCGCAGCAGGGCCGCTCTCCAGCTCCCCACAGCCCTGCCCTGCCC
>Ga0065711_1004192_pt1 | contig 24658 bp, 10 predicted proteins | sample Hoacrofraction12_FD_59098 | JGI IMG/M metagenome (GOLD analysis project Ga0065711, IMG submission 59098) | Hoatzin crop microbial communities from Cojedes, Venezuela - Epithelial fraction 12 v2 (version 2) | ecosystem: Host-associated > Birds > Digestive system > Esophagus > Crop | place...
TTTTTTTTTTTTTTTTTTTTTAGTTCAAAAGCTTTTCAGTCTCTTCTGATGAGCAACCTACAAGAGAAAGCCTGAATAGAGCTAGCTCAAAACTGGCTGGCCTAGTGTCTCATCATAAAATATGGTAAAAGCGAATGTGATATGCCTCTTTGTACCCTCCTTAAAAGCCCCAAGTGTGCGTTTGTGCAAAAGCAAGCCTTTTGAAACCAGAAACCTGTAAAAATGGATCCTACAATTAAAATAAAAATTGGCAGTGTAAAAGTAAGACACCCTTAGTAAAGACAAAACCATGCCTCCTCTGGGGTGTTTATAATGTGAATGTTATGGAGAACTGAAAAGAATTCTGTAATTAGCAATATCAGCAAACTGTCTCTCATGTCTTTTGAGTACCTTAAGGTCTATTCTTCTTGACAGGACTGGTGTTATGCCTGAGGTAAAATATTATTCAAGATAAGAAGGAATAGCCAAACTCATGCCATTAATGGTTTCTAAACTTTCATCATTACAGTGCGTGTGCTTATAATTACCCCATTGCACACCCCTTAAATGTCCCCAGTAAAATGTGAGATAAGCTTTTAAGGTTCCCCAAATGAACATCCAAATGGATCTTTAACATAAATCTTTAAAAATAGGCACTTTAAGAGGAGCCTTTATTTAGCATTGATTTTTCTGTTGGTGGAAAATATTATGAAGTGGACCTCATTTTTACTGAGACAATCGCTGTGAATATTTTTGTGGAGTTTTGGTAAGCTAATGTTTAAGCAACTAGTTCATTTAAAATACCTTGGTACCATACAGATGTGTACGTTTAACCTGGAGGGAAGAGGGATGAGGAGGAGGACAATTACAGGATTTCTCTTCTCCCCTTCTTTCCCCCCTTGCTTGCCACTCCTGCTTGCCCAAGAGGAAGAAGCATCGCATTTCAGATCCTAGGAAGTCACACTTGCCCTGTTTGTTCTCTGATACAGGCCTATAAACACAGACATTCAGTCTGTAAACAAGTCAAGCTTACAAAGTGATTGAAAGATAACAGTCCCCCATCTAACAGTGGGAGAGGAGGGAGAGAGCAGGGGGAGGGATGATAGAAAGGCTGCAATAAAAACAGGAAGGTCTCTGTTGGTCCTCTTGAAGTTAGTGGTTAAAAACATCAAAGCGTGGTGTGTGTTTTTTTTGGTTTTTTTTTTCAGCCAGACTGCTGTGTCATTTTATAATTCTTCATAAAGCAGCCATCCAGCCACTAACATACTGCAACTGTTAGTGAGAGCTGTGCTTTGATTTAGAGGAACTACATCCAGCTCCAGGCATGTTAAGCTAAGGAATCTCTTGTAGGTTTACTTGGCGTGTTCTGTGCCATTGAAGAAACTATAACTTTTCAGAGCTGCTAATTGCAAGCTGTTCAGGATTTTTTCCTTTCATTAAAAAAACAACTCACAAACAAATTGCACTCCCCTTCTCTCTTGCTTCCAAACCCCAAATCATTTTCCCAGACTCTGAAGTCTTCAGAATTTCCTACACTGAAATTTTAAGTGAAAAACAAGATGGCAATGGAAAGGAAGAAAAAACGACTATACTGTATACATCAAAGCAAAAATGTACATATATTCAGCTCAGTTCTAAGAAATATAAATTATTCAACAGCTGCTTCAGCAGAGAGATATTTTTAAAGTTAGAAGCCAGCAGAGTGCATCAGTTCTCTTAGATGAGGGTAGCTGTTTTGTTCTCTGAAAAGAGATTTGGAGAATTGCACGGAGCTCTTGTCTGTCCTTGGAAAAGCAGTCAAATAAAGATAGGTGGGAAGGAAGTAAAGAAGGGCGGGAACCTTTAAAGTGGGAAGAGGAGCAGCGATGTTCTGGGAGGGGAATAATGAACTTTCATGTGAACAGTGTTAGAAGCTTCTCTCCAGTGTGCTCCCCAGGCAAAGCACTCTGATCTATTATTGCTCAAAAAGCTGACTTAGCGAAAAGCATTTGTTTTTAGCTTTAGCATAGGAAGAAGAGAGCAGTAACAATTCTGTGGATGGAGAGAGCAGTCAGACCAGAGCCAGCCTTTGGCCTATACTAGAGCAGCCTGGTTTGGGGTTGGAGGCTAGATTTTTCACAGTTTTCCTCCAAGAGAATAGCTGCTGTAAGATTTCCTGCTCCTGTAGGGAGTAGTTGTGTAGGAGGGGTTGCTGCAGTTGGGAGGAGGAGTGGAAGAAAATGTTCTAGGTGGGGGAGATGGTTGGTGCTGATGTCCACATCACCAGATATAATAGGTAAAATTTCATGTCTGAATGATGATTTAAATTTCCTCCAGCTGTGAATCAGGATTTTAGCCTTGATCCTTCACTACTGATCAAAGCTAGCAAACGCTCTCAGCAGTGGTGAAGCTGCAGCAGAGACTTTAAATCGAGGTCAGCAGTGCAGAGCTCATTCAGGGGACATATTTTTCCATGGAATTCCACATGCAGGCAGAATTTGAACAGGTCGACAGTTGCATCCACAAATTGAAACTTGCATACTTCTAGCTTATCTTAATGATACACATAATCAAATACTTGGACGGATAAGTAAAGTGACGTCAGTAAGCCATTTCTAAGAAGTCTCTTTTTTCTTTTATCTAAAGCACATCTTTGCCTGTACTTCCACTGAAGGGAAAATTTATTCCTCCTTATAGTTTTTAACAACTGAAAAAATAAATAGAAGACAGATTAAATTTACAGATTGCTTCAAGTGAAGCAGTATTTCTATAAATGTGCTGATGCTCACTTCCAAAATGTATATTCATTTTTTTATCATCAGCTGTTCATGTTATCAGCAGTTCTAAAAATGTCTGCTCCATATAATATCACTAATAGTAATCAGCTCTAATAATGTGAATACATGTTTTGTCTTTAGCACTGAATAAATCAAAAGACCTGAAAATTATTAGGTAGAATCACTTATGAGTGGTAATATGCTAAAATAAAGAGCTTTAATCATTCTCTGTCCAAACTTCCATTCATATTGGCTTAAATTGAGACTTTGCTTTTAACTGATGGGATATGTGCCTGAAGTGCTACACAGGTACTTAAAGGTGAACGTGCACACACTCACCCAGAGAAACATATTTAAAAGATAAAAGGTAAATAAATGTAGCATGCCTTTTGGGGAACCTCAAAAGGTTGAAGTATTGGTTCTTCAAAAAGGTGTATGTAATGGCTACCTGCTACAGACCATGAGTTAGATACAGTTCCCCCAAGTGTTCCATTAGGGTCCCTTGAAATCTTTTGCAAAAATATCACAGTCCTGGTTACATCGCAATCAATGTAAACGTTCACTAGTATAAGAAAGAGAAGAACTTTTCATCACTGGCTAGTCCAGTTGCAGGGGCTCATCATGAAAGAGCATGGAAACTTCTTGAGTACAAGCCTAAATTTTGAACACATAGTTAGGTTTTAGGAACATACTCAAGCCACATCATTGCCCAAAGGGGCTAGTGGAAAAAGAGAGCTGAGGTTGCCTGGCAGTTCAGTTTTTCCTGCTCTGTAGAACTTTGCTAGCAGTGTGAAAAACTTAGGTGAATAATGAAACAAAGTATTTGCAAGCATCCATCAGATAAAAGCCACAAAGTTTCTTCAAAGGTATTAGTGCATCCTTTTGTTTGTTTTTTGTGCACATTCATATGCATGACGTTGTGTTTAGAAGACCATCCATGACAGAGAAATTCCAGAATGCTTGCAAGAATAAATATGAGCAAATGTTCATCAGATGTTAGTACCACAAATGACTTGCTCAGTTCTCTTACCTGCTTTTCAAAGCTTGTTCTCCATTCAGAGCAGACGAAACACAAAATGAATTTGAAGATTTGCTTTTTGTTAATAAATGCCTAGGTAATGTTTGCAAGGATACTTTTTTGGACATACACATTCTAAAATATATTAATGGGATATGATCACAGATATAAGTAACAAACACATTGAATTCCATTCAAGTTCCTTAATTAATAAAAAAATCTGGTTTTCTACTGCTAGTTCACGCTTGCATTGGGCCACAAGTAACAGTGAATATTTAAAGTTAACCTGAGTATATTGGATGCCTCATAAAACTGCCATATTTTAGGTAGCTGAGATCCAGTAATCCAATTTTTTTTTTTCCGTAAGAAATCCTTTTGGGGTTGGTTTGGTTTTTTTTAAATCCTTCTGAGGCAGATCAACAGCTGTGAAAGCTACCTTCGGGAAGAACTATTAATTCAAAGTTTTGGTGGTGCTAAACCTATAGACATTATGTAAATATTACCTGCTGCAGTTTCTGTAGGGCTGTGGATACCATGAAAACTACTGAAATAAATAGGGGCCTTCCTAGTGATTTAAATCTACTTTAGTTTAGGCTGCACATAGTTTACTGACAGAGCACCTCACTTTTCTCAGTGTGTTGTGTACTCAGTTCCTTCGTCTGAACGGATGCATTTCAGAGCAGCTGACAAGGCTGCAGCACTTTGAGCCAAGACACGCTTGCCACCAAGCTTGCATGGAAATCCACTGACTTCAACTAAGCTAAGGGGAAGTCAGCACAAATAAGCACGTATCAAACTAATCCACAGAGTGTTTGGAAAAGCTGTGGCACATGAGTTGTTGGATAAAAGTAAGTTCACAAGTGTGATTATTCAGGAAAAATATTGTGGGTGAACAAAAGTTTTTTGGTACTCTAATAAAACTTTTTTCTTAATTAGAAACCTGCATCAGTGAGCACCATTTTATCTTCTTCATTGCTTTCATATTTTGAAAATAAATACGTATGTTTTTCTTGTTACTATTTTTATGTGGTTGAAATAATTAGCTTACAATAAATAAGAATATTACTTATTTATAATAATAAACAGATGGGTTGGTATATGTTTTTCATGTTTGTGAGCCTGAAGTTTCCAAGATGGCACCATCTGTAAGAAAGTACAAAATAATGACAACAGAGTCACTGCAGAAAGGTGTGCTTGTTTCTCAGCGAACGTAGAGGAGAACAGAGAGGGCTCTATGGTTTGATTTCAGCTCACTGAAAGCCTGGGAAGCTGTGGATTTTATATGGCTGGAGCTCAGCAGAACAGAGCTTTGTCTTGGTAACTCAAAATGACTAGATCATGCCTGGTAGCTGGTCCTGGAAACCTGACCCTTGTCACAGGCTGACTACATCAATTTGCTGTAGATTGATGATGTATAGACTGTGGGTGCCCCAGGGGAGGCCCAAGAAAGGCCTGAGAAACATTGCATTGTTAATCCATACCCCTCATTAGCTTCTGCTGTGCTGGATTTCAACGAGCTCGCAGGGCTAGAGGAGTTGGAGGGAGAATGTGGTGTTGTCTGGAGTTGTTATTGTTAGTTGCCTTTTAAATTAAAGGATGTTTTAAAATACCTTTTCTCCAAGTTTAATACATCAAAACTGTAAGGATTCTTTATTTTCCTCTCTACTCCTCTTGTCAGGTGCCTGGAATTCCTAGATTTTATTTGTATATTGATTTAGCACTCTCCCCTCGACAGCCCGAGCTTTATCTCTTCCCGATAACAGTCTCTCTCTATCCTTTACCAAGTAGTGCCAGGCATATTATATACGCTGTAATCAATTTACATTTCACTACCATTCATCAGCTCTTGCGCTGCTGATGGAGGCTGTAGCCCTGCTTTCACTGTTTCTTTATGTACTCGAAACGTGTTGCTTAACTATTTCTTCTCAGTGCAGTGCAAGGCTGTAGTTTTAAATGTGGTTTCCATCAAACAGTGACATCTTTGTCAAACTTAAACAGAATTAACTTTAACTGCCAAGGAAGTTTTGACTGCCGTCATAAAAATGTTTGATTAGTGTTAATAATTTATTAAATTGGTTTGTCCTGACACTGCCAACATGTTGGAAATCTCTCAACCATTAAAACATTAACAGAGGCTGTAATACAATGCTCTTTCTGTTCCACTTTTTATTTCAAGACGACATTCTTACAAGCCTGGTTCTGTGGTCTTCCAATATGCTCTCATTAGGACTGCATTAAAAGATGAAATATGACAAATATTGGAAAGCGTGGGAATATGGAGTAGAGTATGGTGGGTGTAGTTTTGTGGGCACCTCTGCTGCGATTAAATTTTTGCAAAGCAGACCTGTTTTTGCAATGTGGGGAAATAAAATTACTAGGTGAGTATTTAACTGAAACGGGCCCAATGCATTTGATAGCTTATATGTTTTAGGAGGTTGGATGAAGCACAGTTAGAATTTCTGCTAAGACGTGAAAGTTGATATTGGACCTGCTTATGCTGAAGTATGCCATTCAATTATACAGGAAACAAAGTCGTATTTGAGGAAAGTATTAATGCCTTGAGAACAGACTGATCAAATTTTTATTTGATCATTTACATCTGCACTTGAATTGCCAGTGGTAGGAGCTCTCCTATGTTTTACCAGAAACACCTGTTTTGGCTCATGCAGGCTCAGGAGTTGCATGTAACGTATTCCATATAAAAGGCTGTTTAAACAATGACACAGTTTGGTTTGTTTTCCAACTGCATGCAAGACAGTTAAAATGGAGGCTCATTTTGTCCTTTGCAAGTGGCTGTCAATATCAGTAAATTTAAGCAAGCAATTTTGTTTTGGTTTCTTCCTCTATTTAGTACTCATCTAGGAGCTCCAACATTATCTCAGATGTATAGACTGAGATTGCAGGTTGCATCAGTGAAGCACAGAGCTGTTGACAAGTGAAAGAAAAACTTTCATTTTTTGAACTTTGAAAGTGAACTATTCCATAATTATTCATAACAACTGGACTGGCCCTCCCTCAAGTCTTCTCTTTTTGGTACCCAAAAAATGGGGTACATTAGTGCAAGATGTATTTTATTCTACAAAGGTAAGTAACTTAAGCTACTCATGCCTATATGTCCTAAATATCATGTGTTTTTGAACTGAGAACAAATCCTTTAGGCAAAACTTGCTTAGTTTCTTTGTTTTGTCACTCCCAGTTACTCAGGTGCATGGGGTACAAATCTGAAATACTTGACCTTAAGTCAGAGGACTGATTAACAGTGACGTCAATGATAGTACAACTTATCCCTTCTTCCATTTAGTCTCCACTGATTTCTCATTTCTGTTATGTGCTGGACAATTTTATGGAAATCATTGCCATAGATCAGCCTTTTTGCGGTTCTCTAAACTTCAGAAAGTCGTTCTTAAGAAGTTAACAACACTGTAAATGCTAATTTGTTTTAGTATGCACTATGTCTTGCAAGATGTTGGCAAGAACTGTGCAGCAACAGTACATTAATATGTAGAAAATAATCAATTGTTTCCACATCAGAAAGTAATAATCCATCAGCTCGATAAATTCCCAAAAGATATGTCAAATACATGAGTGTTTGGGGAACAGACTTGAGTGTAAACATTAAAACTGTGGCTCTGGAACTGCCAGGAACAGAGTTTCTCTTGCTTTTTTATGCTGTTATTTGGCTTTATAATTGTTTCCTATTTACTTGCTGTGTTAATAATGAAAATTGTTGAACGTTACAGTTCTACATTTGTTAATTACAACGAGAAGATAAGCAGAGCAAGTGACTACTGTGTGGTGTGAGATATTTTAATGTGAAGCTTTAAGTGTCTTTTTTTTTTTTTTCTTGGCAAAGTCACCAGCAATCAGACTGTTTCCTAATGGTTTGGGATCCTACATGCTGTTATCAGGAACATTAGATATTTTGTATCTTGAGATGTTTACCTCAGTTCTTGGCTGGAGCGGGATAAACTAAGACAAGCACTCTTGCTAAGTGCCAAGAAATTTCCATCTGAAGAGCATCCTCAGCTCCTCTGGATGGTAGGCTATGTGTAAATGATCTAAGAGTCTTTCCAAATTGTAAACGAAAGACTGTGTATTATCACACAGTAAAGGCAAGGTGAGGAATCTCATATTCATGGTTAAAGCATTCCCATACATCTTTTTCCCACAGTAAGGAGGGTTGGAAAATTTTGAATTAAGTCTATGAACTAATTATTTTCAATTTCAATGTTATTTCTTTTCTAATGAAACTCATGACTCGGTGACTTTGTAAATGGCCTGCAGTTACATGCCCCTGAGTGTGGTCTAATGAGGGTTGGAGGGTGCCTTTTAGATCATGTTGGTAAATTAAAGGGACTTTTTTTCTTCTAGCTTTTCAAACTAATTATTCTCTTATTTTCATAAGAGAACAATCCTTATATATGTTAAAATCCTCTTCAATGGCACCATTTTCCTGTCCATAGCTTTGATGTACTGCACTTACTTATAAAAAGGCTGTCTATTGGGAACAGTGGTCAATAGATCATGTCATGGTCCTAGCTGTTTAATGGTGAATTCAAATACGGTTATATGAATGAACTGAAATTGAACAGAGGAAGAGAATCTCTGTTCTGTTCAAAACAAAGCCATGCTTTTAATCTCAAATTATTTGTACCCATCTTTTACCCATATTTCTATCATTTAAGGACAGTACAAATAAACAAATAAATGGACCACAAATACTTCTGAGCCCCGCTTCTTTGCTTATGTACTGTGACTGGATGCTTGAATTGATATTGCCTGTTCCCTGTATCTCTGCTCTTAATTTCTGTGCACTTGATGACCTTGATTACCCTTCTGTTGCACTGGCTAGTTCCATTGAATGTCTCTAAAATAAGATATAAGCAAGATTGCATAGTTTGGTCTTTTCAACGCTTTTCACTAACAGCTACAAAATCATGTTCTTTTAACACCTCTGACAAGCCACGATACTAACAAAAGGGACTGTTGCCCAAATATCTGCTAGTTTATAAGAGTGTGTTAGAATACTACATCCTTATAGTTAACTTTGCCCAGCATTGACCTGGAAAATTACAGAGGCTAGCATTCATGGTCTTTGACTAAGTAATGTAATCTCTAAATCTCCACAACGGAACAAGTCCTGACTGTAATCCTGTATGTAGCTCTGAGGCGGTTCCCTCTAGAGGAGAGTTTCTTCAGTTATTAGATTAATAAATGTGTATTGTATAATTATTTAAATGATTTGTATGACAGTGGAGTCCAAGAGTCTATTGGATAACGACTCCCCCAAGCCCCTAGAAATTCAAGCGGAAGATGAAATACAATTATAACTCAAAATTTTATAGATAGTTTTTGATTATCAATTTGCCTCATCATGAAAAACAAAGAACACAAGAGAGAATGATCCAATATGGAAACTGTGATCCTTTGCAAAGAAAATAAGAGGACGTAAAGGATAGGAAGGCTCGAAACTGATCATGACATGCTAAATAAATGACAGCATAGAAGGAAAAAGCCCATCATAAATAACCTATTTTTAAATAATAAATGAGTAATGAAAATCAATGTTAGAGAAGCACTAATTTTCAAGAGAGTTTTGAAAAATCAGAACAACAGACAACAGGAAAGACAGCAACCCCTGAAGATGAGAAAACCAGGCTGGAGAATTAAGATATAGGAATGAGACAACACCAAGTACAGATCTCACCATTTATGACTAGGAACTGAGAGCACCGTGCTTAGTATGCCGTGCTTCTTGTTTTGTTTCCTAGTACAATCAGGTTACGTATTCCAATCTTTTATAAGTTGAGATTTATATCCCTTCTTATCTCTCTAGGTTCGTGTTATTCTAGATGTGAATTTATCTGCATGATCAGTACAGAGCCATCAGACAAGGTGGTGCAAGTTAATGACGATGTCTGCATAAATGACAGTTCCCCAGCCACTCAGGAATTTGAAGTTTCTAAAAGCAAATGCTGGATTTTTTGTTACTCATGAAGTCTTTGAGTTGTTTGAGTCAGTCTTTTGTGTTTCTGTGTTGTCTTTTGTTTCTACTTGCCCTGCCTCATTAGTTAACAAGTTAACTTACATCACGAGTTAGGCAGGAAAAACACAAGAGTAGCTGCTAAGTAACTTCTTACTTATATCCAAGCAAATTATCCACACAGAAATGACTTTCTTTTAAACTCCGATTCAACTTTTCCTTGTAAACAGAGGCGGAAAAAGCCAAGGCAGACAAGGACTCATAATTTTGTCCTGCGTCTGCATAAAGAGTAGTGTCTGACAGTTGGTGCAACGCAATCTTGTGTTACACGGGTGTGTCATGTGCAGAGTTCAAGAATGAAAGCTGTTCCACAAATAATCAATATTCAGCTATGATTATTTAAGCTGCGCTGGTATTGCATGGACATCTTTAACAAGAAGTGAAGAACTTTGTTTCTTTCCAGTAAAGATGTTCTCTGTATTAAAAGACCCCTCAGAGCTGTAGTGCACCTGCACTTTCATATGCAGCCGCATTTGACACGTTAGAAATGCTTGTAGCATCAGCAAATAATTAAATGTTGTTTCTTGTTGTTTTTAAAAACAAACAAACAGACAAAACCCAAACAACAAACTATACTGCCGTTCCTTTCTCTCCTTTAGTCCAACTCGCAAACTGAAAATCACTTCCCGGTTCCCCAGTTAGAGGAAGTTTCTTCAGAGATATAACATCATGTGATTTATGCATTTCTTTCTGGTATAATAAAGATAGGGGAACCTTTCAGCATAATTACTTAACTAGCCAAATATTTACTTTAGATATATTGTAGGTTGTATTGCTCTACAAGACATTAGACAAAGTCTATATTGTGAGAGTGGGTGGAACCTGGCGGCTACCTTCATTCATCCCAGCCCTGGTCAGACTTTTATCAAAAACCACTCCAGGGAGGCCAGACTTATCACTCCCATGGGAAACTGCAGAAAACTTTGTATTGTTGCTCTAGCGGGAGTCTAATGGAGGGTAGATTTTCGCTGGTACAGGTGTTGACAGTACTGCATCCTGCATCTTTTCTGGAGCAGCTGATTGCACTAGAGAGCACTTGTTACAGGATTAACTCTGTTATGAGCATGGGGGGTGGGGGGGAGAAGACGATGTGCCTTGCTTTTGTGTTACAGCATTATGTTATTTAAAGGAAAACGATACTTAGTAAGCAGTGGGATTGCAGCTGCATCCTCTCTCTCTCTCGGTGGAGGATGAGCCCAAGGACAGGAGTGGGTCCGAGGTCTGGGAAGAGCAGCCCATGGAGGAAGGCTTCTACAGCTTCCTCTGGTGTGCCGGTCTGCAGGGCTCTGGTGGGTGTCACCAAATTAGTGAAAAGACTCTTCTATGATGGAAACTTGAAAACAGTGTTCTCCTGCACAGAGACTCTGTCCTTGAAGTGGAAAGGCCAGCACACTGCAAACTTTGGAGCACCACGGAAATCTTAATCTACACCGATAACATATTTGAATTGATCCATCCTTGTGTTTCAGAGCACTTTGGAAGAAATCTCACACGGTATTTTCTGCCTCAGGTTGGAAGGCATGAGCGTGAAAAGAGACCTTCTGCAGAATTATAGGGCAAATGGGAGGAACTGGGATGAAACATAAGTCTCCCGATCTTTGTGGTGCTTTCTGTAGCATCCTAGCCCAACAAATGTATACAGCTGTTCACATTGGCTTTACTTAACTTGCTTAAAGTTAAGTAAAGCGAGTACTTAAATACATTTTTGTATTTAGATGTTGTCACTGCAGGCATGCCATTATAACCCAATTATTAATACTTCTAAAAAAGAAACATTATATTATTTTACATATGCATAAGAGAATTGTTCCTCCTCTGGCTACATTTTGAGAAGTGGGTGCGGGGTGGGAAAAGGATTAACAGGGTAGGGGTGGAAAAATGTATTTTAACAGAAGAAAGAACATACACAGTTATAGTTTCACAGCAAGAAATAAACATTGTAATCATAAACAAATGTAACCTTGAGTACAGAAGACAGTGAATTTATTGTATTGACATATGGTGCTTGGGCAACAATGGAGGATTTGTTCTCTTACATTAGTCAGGACACACTGGCAGGCCGGCCCTTTCTGTGGCCATTGCTTTCAGATAGCATGTGTCAGAGCTTGGATTGTAAAATGTCTAGGAACATGCAGACCAAGGCGAGGAGAAGGCTTGCTTTAAGGGGGAGATGGGAGAACTTCTTCACCTGAAGGTTTGAGTGTGAATGTTCTCAAAAATAATGTTGGAAACCAAACTAGCATAAAGAAAACTTCCCTTCCATAATGTGCCTGCTCTGTATTTCACATTTAAGTGCTTAGATTTGCACTCTGCAAAGCGTTATCTGTGTATGGTATCTTGAGGCATAATAATCCAAAGCGAGCTCCGCAGATTTATGCAAAGTGTGACAAGCCAAAATGACGATGTGGCTCCACACGAGAACATGCCCTGTCCTCGTGTGACAGGGTTCTGTTCTCAGTGTGACCAGCCTACATATCATCAGGTTCCTCACACGGATCCTATGGGATTATGTTTCTAAATCTGGATGTCAGTGAGAGGTGGGAATTGTTTCTTGTGAAAGAAGCTACCCTGGAGGAAGGAGACCTTTATTCTGTGCTCATGGACACAATCTGGATGGCACAACGTGCAGTGCTGCATAAGGATGTGAAAGTCCGCTAGCTTTTAAAGGAAGCAAAATCAAGAATGCATTTGTAAGGAAGTACTTGCTTTACTTCTTTCTGTTTCTGTTCATCATATGTTAATGATAGTTTCAGGTTTTTGGTAATATGACTGCATTGTGGTTCATGCTGTAATAGGATAGAGCTCCTTTGCTGCAGGATTTTGTCCTGTGTATTTAGAAAGGCAAAAAGATGATATCAAGTTCCTTTTCATGAGGGAGAAATGAGGCAGAGAAAACCAAGATGTCTTGACCAAGGTCCTTTAGGGAATTTGTGCAGAACTGCAGAGCAAGATCTCCAAGTCCAGTGCAGTGCCTATGTAATGTGTTGTTTGTATGTGCTATAAGAGTATCTTCTAACTCTTCAATTGTTTGTTTAGAATCCAAACTAATTCTGAACAAAACCCCTGTTTTGTCGAGATCAGATTGCAGATGCTGGATGTAAATGTAACATGAAGCTCAGTTTCTGTTTGGGTTTTTTCTGTTTGTTTGCTTGTTTTTAGTTCTAACACTAGGAAGCTTTTAGGGATGTTAAAAACAAAAGCAAACAACAACAAATAAACCCAAGTCAGAGCTATTCTAGTGCAAACTTAAAAAGGGGATCTCTGTTAGATCAGTACAAGGGAAAAAGAAAAAGACCTGCATGTTCCTTTTCCTGTAAACTATTTACTCCTCTGAAGTAGCATCCTATAAAGGAACAACTCCCATTTGAGACAGTAAAACTAAAGAATGTTTTTGTACATTGACAGCATACACAACAAGTTCTGGGGAAAATTTTCAGTCCAATAGTGCTTCTTAATACCCCACTGGCATATGGAGCCCAGAGAGAAATGTCTAAAAGGTCACCCTTCAGTTGTTGTTGCTGCTGTGAAGATCAGACCTCATTTCCTGTGAGACACTTTTCTAAGAGAGCAGTCTTGTAGCAGCTCTCTCTGAGAGTCAAGGAATAACTCAACCTGGAAGGAACCTCTGGAGGCTGCCGGGTCCAAAAGCCATGCTTAGAGCGGGTCCAACTTTGGAGTTAGATCCAGTTTCAAAGATAACTTGGGTTGCTCAGGGCTATGTCCAGTCGGGTTGTGAACATCTCCAAGGATGGAGACTCCTCAGCCTCCCCGGGTGCTTATTCCTGTCTGTGACCACCCTCATGGTGAAAAAAAATTTCCTAGCATCGAGTTGTAATTTCCTTGGCTGCAGCCTGTGTCTGTTGCCTCCTTCCTTTCACTCTGCACCTCCAGAATTTTGGCTCTGTCTTCTTTAAAAGCACCCCTTATATAGATGAAGAAAACCATAAGATTTCCCTTCACCTTCTCTTCTTGAGACTGAATAAAGCCAAGAACTCAAATTAATTTGCAACAGATATCTCTGGACTTTCAAGACATCAGTGAAGGTCAGACACTTGGGGTAAGTTATTTCCATGTTTGAAGGGAAATGTGTTGGCACAGACACAAGATACCTTGTTGCTAATGTAATTTTTGGCAGGTATGTTCATTCAGACAGGTTCATTAGATGCCGAAAGCAAAGTGTAGTGTAACTTATATTTCTCACATGTGGCCTCACAAGCAGCCCTGTGTTCAAACCTCCAGTCAGCCTGTGTTGCTTTGGCTTGCCTCCTGCTACATGGCAATGCATATCCGAGAAGAAAATTCAGTAAATTATTTGTTAAAGAGCAAAATAAATAATTGTTACCACTACTCCTGTAACTTCTGACTAGAATTTCAATTTAGTTGTGTTAATGCCCAATTTTATTCCCTTTATTCCAAAACATTGAGGAATATTTGAAAAAAGTATGTGTATGGTTTGAATTGTTTTGCAGAGTGATTCTTCACTGATTCCCTAGACAAATTTGATTGCAGCTTATAAAATTACTTTCTGGACCTTGTCTGTCACCAACTTTTATCTCACTTCTTCCATTGTAACCTGCCTTCATTGTAAACAAGGTTTCAAAGATGATGTGAGGACAGGTTGAATGTCCAAACAGAGAAAACAAAGTCTAATTGTGTAGTAAGTTTGCTTTGTCGTTTTTTCAGGTGGTTTTTTTGTTTGTTTTTTCTCCTCTCAGACTCAAATGGGCCTCTACTTGAATGAATGTAATTGTTGTAGAAAAGTTTTCTTTCTTTGTATCCTGCTGGGTATCTTGGTTATCTTTCTTTAGTCCGTGCTTTCATGCCAGGTGGGGATGGGGAAGTGCTTTCTCATGCAATACGCTGACATCATGCCTTCTTGGCTGTGGAGGACTGGAGGTATTTTGTATTCTGTGTCTTCAGCTCTGAACCTATGGGTAGCCAGCAGACTGTCAATACTGTATACGTAGTATTTCCAAAGTCACTTGCCCGCTAATTTGCACTTGCCATTAACATAGTTGCTTAAAATTGCCAGTAAGCAAAAGGGTGCTGTTGTGTTTCTCTTACTCGTTATCTTGCGGTTAAAAAGGTGTTCGCCTACAGAGTCAATGATGCCATAACGTAAGAGCAATCTCTGAGGAGGAGAAATGAGGAAGGAATTAATGTGAGGAGGGAAGCATGTAGCGTTTACTGCTCTGCTAGCTCTTATAGTAGCTGCCTTTGTGATGAAAACCAGTGGCGTGTAATTCTGATGGCTCAGCTTTGCAGGGATAGCAAGAGCTGCATTTGGCAGAGCACTTCATCATTTTGTCGTGATGATACTAGCTTAAATTGCATTGCTTTAGAAACTTCTCCGAGACCTAGATTCCTTCTTGCTAAAACTGCTGAAGCGGTGTTCATGAGATGTTTCTACTGTCCAGGTTCTAGAAAGGCAGCCTATTGCAGATTTTAAAAATCTGCTTGACCAACTATAAATCATGGTTGTGATACTGATCATGCAGTTGTGCCATGAAGAGTAATCTTCAATGATTTTACAAGAGGAGGCTTTTTCTTTGCCATTAGCAGTGGCATTGAATATGGCCATAGCTAAGATTTAGAGACCAGGCAACCCTCTGTTCAGGTGTGCTTTGGCACCAGAATTTAGTTTTCATCCATGTTTAACTGAAGGAACTTACATTCTTCCATTTCCCAATTCATAAAACAAAGCTAAATATCTGGGCATTTTTCCTCACCGGGGCACAGCATAAGTGACCAGAGTGGCCATTGCTGAATGCTGGTGCAGCACGAGCACCTAGAGCCCAGCAAGGCTGGTACCAGGCTGGCTCCCAAGTGAACGCAAGTGAGCAAATCACTCTGAAGGGAATCTCTGTACATGAACATATACCAAGCAGTTTGAGGTGCCTTTAATGACATGATACACAAGTTGAGTTCTCGCCTGCAAAGCCTGTGTCCTACAGCACTCCTTTCAGGGCTCTAGTAAGATGCTTTGTTTTGGTTTTAAACTGTTACACTGTACGCTCCTTTTTAGTTGGTGATCTTTTCTACTGTATTACAGCCTCCCTAGCTGTTCTTCTTTGGGCACCTGTGATTTGTTTTCTGCTACCTAAGTGTAATACTTAAAAGTAATTTTTACTAATGTTCATCTTCTGGTTTAGGACATATTGATTGTTCTAGAGTGTTTTATCAACTTATTATATTTCACTATTTCCATACTAGTCAAGAGCGCTGGAGAACAGGGTTAGACCCCAAATCTTGCAGTATCTCTTTACTTGGTCGCTATCTGCACACTTTTTGCCTGTCCCACTACGTTGTTCAAATCATTTGTTAAATAAGAATTATTTCCAGGATGGATACTTCAAGGGTGCTTCAGATACCTGTTCCTCCCTAAGCATTGTTTTGGCAGTGAAGCACTGATAGATGGTCTTCAGTCAATTGTGGACATACTCTATGGTTACAGCTATGAACATACTCTGTTGTTTACATTTAAACTATTGCTTTCATTAATTTTGATAAAGTTGTGTGAGAAGTGTCATAAGTCGTGTTCAAGCTGAAATACGTCTACCATTCTCCTGTTAGCTACTAAACCTATCAATCTATCAAAGAAGGAAATTGGACAGATTACCATGCTTTTTTCGAGTTCTTTTTATCACTGTTGTATTGCAGTAGTTGAAAATTGATTGCTTAATCATTTGTTCCAGAACCTTTCCAAGACTGAACAGTGGCTTGCGATTTCATCAATCATGCTGTGATTCCTTCTGCTTCTTTTCTTTTTATGCCTGTCCTCTGTATGCTCTCAAAGGTGATTTGCTGTGGTTCAAAGACCATTTTGACTAGTTCCTGAAGCAGTCAAGAGCAGATTTCATGAAGCCTTGCTTATTTACAGGTATGTGTCTTGTCTAAATAATCTTTCTTCTGTCCTCTGGTCAACATTTATTTTCTTTGGCATCCGTAGAGAAAGAAAAGTATTTCTTTTGATAAAAATTGACTTCTCCAGCTACTTCACAGGTCTAAAATGCAGACTATCAAACAAGTAACTGTCATTACTCTAAAAATGGTGGTATTTACCCCATTTTTAGAACTACTAAAGTGATTTGCCTGACACTTCACAGCCAGTCAATGGTAAAGAACGGCAACCAGAAGTTTTTGACTCGTTCTTATGTTACTTGGAACTCAGACCCTTCATTATGGGTGAAGACTCAATTGTGCTAAGCTCTGTGCAAGTAAGATGATCCTGTCCCAGAGTACGTCGTAGCGAAAACTTATGGCAGGAAGCTGGCAGTATGGACAGACAGACAGGACCACTACCGGAAAAACCAGAAGTCAACAATAGTCTGTAAGATAAGCAGCAAATCAGAACTTAGCCCTAAAAATTCTTTCCAACAATTCCTAAAAGAACATTCTGTGAGTGCGCTAGATCAAAGTTTCCTTGGTGATGCTGACTCTTCTTGAGATGAAGAAGCTTGAGCAAAGTCATACCGTGGAAACCCCAGTTACTGAATTTGACCAATTGCCATTTCCCTTCAAGCACCCATACAAGCAAAATGACTGTCTCGGGTTGTCCTTGGCCTCACTGCACCTAACTTACAATCTTGGTATCCCATCAGCCTTTCAAAGAGAACTAGAAATATAGTATTCCCTCTTGTATATTGCAAAAGGATTCACATGGAAGTGTAATATGAGTAAAACATCTTTAGTCTCTGTAAATAATTCAGTATTCAAAGTCACGACCAGACCTAGAAGCGAGATTAACTGGCTTTCTAACACCCACTGTGCATTTCTGCAGGCTATTGTGTTAGCTTTATGCATTCTTGTATTTTCATCATGCATATTTTTATTCTCATTCAGGACTCACCCATCTGAGGGGAGTATATTGAGCTCGTCATACACAGTGACTATACACTCAGTCTTACTGTTCAGCCTCTGTTTTGTGTCATGTGTGTTTAAAGCACTCTGACCTGTTTTGTAATGTGCAGCATGATCTGCAATATAGATGAATCTGGGGTGAGTAATATTTTATTGTTTTCTTGATGGGGTAACTACAAAATTTATCTTCCTTGTACTGTCACTTTAAACTGGCATAGAAAGAAGCTTTGCAGGGACTTTTTTTTGTCCATTTGTATACTGAAGTAAATCTAGGGATGCATGAGCTGGGCTTCAGGAACGATCCTACCTTTCATTATTTTGTGGTCTTTGTGGGAATATGGGATATAGCTGTGTCTGTTCAAATTGAAGATAAAGAACTGAAGAGGTGAAGACTGCTAATGAAAAAACTGAGTGACTTATTGTTAGGAAGGCAGGTTAAGATATCTTAATACATGCTTACTCATTATTTTAGGGGTAAGTCTATATAGGCTAGTGATGTCTAAATAGCACGGATGTAGGAAAGTTTGAAACTCTCCTACATAATGCATTACATTGTGCTGTGATTTTTCTGACATCTGAAAATCTGGAAGGGAGCTCAGAGAAGTTAAGGATATAACTGGCTACATGCTGATTGGCTCACAAAGTAAAATCTTGGATTATATGATTTGAAACAATGTTCATATTTTAAAGAAAGTCTCCATGACATCAATATGTGGAAAATGGACAGTTATTAGACCAGAAAGGAGACATGTCGTGCATGTATTTTAATAGACGTTTAGGTGCTGCGGGTGCTACATGCATGGTTTACTTTGTAGTTATGCTGAACTTTTACATTATCTGTGCATCACTTGAATTTTTAAACTGACTGTAACTTTTTCACTCCATGAAAGCAGGGAAAAGATTTGATATAAAGGCTTCTGTAGCTCATGCAGCTCCTTTTAGATAGCGATTTTACTGATTTGATAACATCAGATGACTTTCAGAGTGGTACCCAAGCCTGCAGATAAAATCAGTGTAGCATATCTATCATGCACGTCAGAAGCACAGTTTTGCAAACGTCTGTAACCCAGAGTCTGGCAACACTGTCTCTGTGCTTGACAGTTTATTTGATTTGTAACAACTCCCAGCCTGGGAGTCCCTCTCTTAAGCCAAACATGCAGACTTGTGCTTTCAGGCCTAAAGTTCCCTGCTGTTTGTGAAGGCTGTGGCCACCACGTAGGCACATGACTAGCCTTACTCATGTGAGCAGTCCCATTTAGATATGTGCATACAAGGCTGAAATGCCATACCCTAAATGATCAAAGTAGTAATCCCAATCTTGAATTCTTACTTTCATTCAAGCACATGCATAATCCTTAACATCCCAAGTAGTGTTTTAATTAGCCACTGAAAGCAGTGGGAGTTAGGCTCTGAAACTGATTATACATCTAAAAATCACTTGGGCTAATTAAATAACTTAGTTTCCATTCATATTCCATTGTCTCTTTCTCTCTTTTCATTAATTTTAACCCACAAAAAAAAAAATCACTAAAATCACCCTCGATGTAAGTGCATATTCACAGACTTTAATCACCACAGTGTGTTGGATATTACTTTCAACTCAGACCTAATTAACAGTGTATGTTTTTATTGAAATCAGAACATTTCTATGTATTACATGTTAAAACACATACTTGTGTGCTGTCACGTTCAGAATATTTTTCTTGTCTATTTCTGGTACAATCCTTAATTTTAGGAGGCATCACGGTACAGTAGAGATTCCTCTGACAGAAAGGAAACCTTAATTTTCTCCTTTCTAATTTCTGGTATATTTGTACTGGTTTTAAAACTGTGTGTGATTTAGGAAACTGGAGCACAGTTTTCAAAGATAAGTGTCCTTCTCAAAACTACTACTGATGTCATTAACAGAGGGCACGGGAGTTGAAGGGCATCGAGATTAAAGAACTTTTCTAGATCAGGTGTGAGTCCCAGGGATACAGTAGTGTTAGGAAGGTGACTGTTGCAAATAGCTCTGTTTCTGTCACTAGCACAAGGTTTTTGGGTTAGCACAAGCCATAGGCATGTGTTTAAATCCTCTTTGCATTTTAAGGTGGAAAACCACTGTGCTTTGCAGAAGCACTGCTTTGTAGAAGATGGGTTAATTACATGATGATATTTCAAAATTTGCTAAAGTGTTTTGCTGAATCAGTGCACAAAACTACAATGGAGAAAAAAAAAAAGTCAAAAACATCCAAGCAGACGTAGATAAGTGTATGAGCTTAAAATGTATTTAGAATAGCTGTGATGCAGCATCACACTGATAGTCAGCATGCTGTTTGGACGTCTAGGCCTGCAATCATGGAGATTAGTGCTGGAGTCAGAAGAAGGGCCACCTGCTTCACTGGGGCTTGGAGGAGTCACCTAACATTAGCATTTTTATATCTGGGTTGCTGAAGGCACAGACAAGTCAAGATTCTGGTATGGCTGGAATAAAGTACCGGTGACTTCATTTAAAACTCAAGTGCCCACTTATTATTCTCAGGTCTCTTCTATGGCTGTTTCCTACCATTTTAAGGTTCTTCAAATCTGCATTGTTGAAGTGAAGACATGAGAAGGACCACTTACGATGATGATGAGGGAGGCTGTTGGATAATTTAATTTTAAATGAGTTGTGTGGTAAGAGCTAGCTTTTTTTTTTTTTTTCTCTCCTGACATCTTAGAGACATCATTGGGATTCAGTGCTTTTAGCACCCCATTTAGTTATTGGAATAGAATTTCTGTTGGAAGTCTTATTTCAAATGAATGATAGTTTGTTGCAAATACTTAGCAGAGGGAACACTGTTTTGTGGTTTTACCCCCAGTTGTTGAGATTGAGTGGATTTGTCTGGAACAATAAAACAGGTTCTGGTAAAATGACTGTGAATCCTCCAAGAAATTTGATTTTCAGTGTGATAATCTCTCGGGCAGGTAGGTTTTAGAAACTGCTTGTGGATAGGCATTGATTGTGGAACAGATTTACTTAGGATGGCTGAATGCAGGACTTAAGTCTTACATAATCTTCTAGAATGTATTTAAGGGTAAGCAAACTATGCATTGAGATTCTGAATGCACAGAGGTACGTGATCTTTAAGTGGGAGCAAATGATACTTCTCTGGACAGTTGTAGTAAACCCAGCTCAGAATTCAGCAAGAGTTTCTGCTTTCAGACTGCACAAGAACTTCTATGGCTGGAGATGATTCTGCAACTCCCTTTTTTAACTCAAGGACACAGATAACTTTATTTTTGAAAGCAACTAGCTTGTGTGTTGGAATGCCTCAACATTTGGATGCTCATTTGAACACACGTTTAAAAATCTGAGGATGTGCTATTTTCTTAAAAAAACAGGCTCTTTTCTGTCCATTGATGTCTGTCAACTAAAAATATGAGTAGCTTAGACCACTATTCCAAGTCAGTGTCAAGTCTATACTGGAAAAAATAGGATAGCAAAAGAAATATTACCTGCTTCTGTTTGAAGTGTGCCTGAAGTAGCATGGGCAACTGCTTGAGCTTCTTGAGGGACACCTGGGTTTGCCACTAATCTATTGACCTCAGGCAAGGTGCATCCCCTCTCTGTTCTTCAATTCATAAAACAGAGACAACATTCAAGGCTGTCAATGTCACATGCTTTCAGATCTTCTGATGAAAGGAGCTTCACAGAAACAAATAATAAGCCTATTCACTGATAATTTCATATCATGGCCAACTTACTTTCCTGGTCAGTCGAGGAATTCTGGAACCGGGGAGCCCAATATGTGCTCTAGGCTAGTCCAACTCTTCGAGTAAAACTTGTGCTGCAGAACAGACGCTTTGTAAGTCTCTCTCCTAAAAGGATTCTGAATGTCTGATATGTTATCTGCTTGTTCTGATTCAGATAGTCTCTATTCTTGGTTGGTTGCCCTTTTATTTTCTTCCCCCCAGTCTTGCAGAAACTCAGTCTTTGAACTCTTCATTCTTGTCAAATCAGGCTGACATTGACCTGCAGGATCAGAAGTTGCTATGAGGGTGGTATGGGTGGACAGAAATTCTTGTGTAGCATGACTGTGTAGGTCTCATATCTTTAGGAAACCAGGGCAAAAGACATGCCTGCCTTCATTCCATTTGCTTTGAAAACCAGAGAATGGTTCCAAACTTGAAGCTATTCTTATCCTTGGCAAACGGGATGGGATGCTAGACAAAAAGTGAAAGAATAAAACTTGCAGCACAAATGGGACTGCTTTGTGCATGACTTTAGTTGGTGAGATACCAGTTAAAATCTTCATCACTGCGTATTTGATTCCGTACAACTGCTTGCTACGAAGGAAATTGGTGGAAGTTATATATAGGATTACTGGTTCCACGTGGTGTTGAACTATCCAGAGAAGACAAAAGAATATAAGGTTAGCCTTATAAAGGCCACAGAAAGGAGAGGAATTGTCAGTTTTCCAGGTTCATGTTGATGAAGTCAAGTCTTTGCACCGAGAGAGGCAAGGTAGATATTTTATGGAGAGGGAACCTTTCTAATGCAAATATTGAATGGATTGTGCAGGGAATAGGTGGGGCCTCTGTCATTACATAGTTGTTGAAATGGTATTATGCAAATATCTGTCAGGAATGGCATGAGAATACCCGATGACCACAAGGCCTCCTGAGCTCCATTTGAACCACATTTTCTGTGATTCTTCTATAAAGTCCAGGTTGCCTTGTGAAATGCAGATATGTCATGATGTAAATAAGACCTTTGTGCAATAAGCTGTTAAAGTTAAGGTTTGTCTAGCTAGAGACAGATAGAGCTGAAAGTTTGGCTTGTGCAAAACAAACAAGCTCACAGAAATAAAGTGTTCCCAAACAAGTCATTCAGTCCTCGGAGGAGGGAGAACCAAAGCATTTGAAAATAGCCACAACTTGCCAAATAGCAACAGGACTCAGAAGCACTTTCAGCAACAATATGAGCACAACTCATAAAATGCTAGCATAGTAAACACCACATAACACTACTGACTTGCTAAAGGCTACAAAGAATTTTACCTCACCCAGGCAGCTTCCAAGCAGAAAGAAGTTTCCTGTTGTTGGCTTCAGTCATGGATCCCTGAAGCCGATGCCATGTGAAACGATGAAGTGTCTCACCCATCCTGTCTGTGGTTAGAGAAGATAAGGTATTGCCCAGCAGGGAAACAGGCTACTGTTTGTTACAGACTTGGGTGACTGAACTTGGCAAGTGCTGCTGCATCTAAGGTCCAGATCCCAGAGTTTTACTCATACATCCAGTCCTTATATAATCTGTCCTCGAGTCAGGTGCTTGTTCAGCCACATACTAATTCCCTGAGATACTGACAGAAAACTCTACCACCTCAGAAGCCGGTTGTAATCGCTTTGAGCACTGCCCAGTGGCACCGGATCTAGCAGCTGAGTTTGTGCAGAGAGCTGATCTTTGGCTATACAGCATTTCACTGCTGCTGTTTCTTTGCCCTCCATGTTGATGCTACTGTATACTTTTCCACTTATTTTAATGGACAATGATGGACAAATATCTAAACTGAAAGTTTTACATAAAAAATTTTGGTTGAAAAGAAAGACTTTAACTGAGCAATATAGCATTTTCTACAAAAAAATTCCATTGGAAGGTTTTTATCGGAAAACTAAGGAACAAAAAAAATGATTAATGATGTTTTATGACGTTTTCTATTTTTCCTTTTTTAGTCAAACAAACTAAATTTACTGAGAAAAGCCTCTAGTTTTCCAGTCAGCACAAGTACCAGGCTTACAAAGCAGTTTTCTCTGAGAAAAACAGCATAAAGAGTTGCTTATGGGGAAATACTAACATATCACATTAAACTTACTGAACCAGGAGGGAAAAGAAACCCTGACAAATCCGCAAATGGTGGTGCCTGCAGTCTGCCTTCAACGCGCGAAGGATGACGAACAGTGACACTGCTGTCTTCATGTATTGCTGACAGAGCTGGTGTACTCATTAACCTTTGATGAAACAAGATGTCACTTTGTTCACATCAAATGCTCCTTGATGCCAGTGCTCAGAGACCGTTTTTGTTGCTGATGCAGACATCAGCTATTGTTGGAAATATTCTCTCTCCCTTCCAGCGTTTCACTGCCCATGAGGATTTATAGGTGCTGATCATTATCAATCTGCCTATGGACTCTGAAGCCAATGGTGCATGTTTAATTTCTGCAGCGTTAATTTACTTTTATTAAATATGTTTATTTTTAAGTATAATTTGGGTATATTTAAACACCTGAAAATGTTACATTCTTGATGTGGTACAGGATGCTGCCATGAACTCAAGGGAGACATTTGGGTGATCTCATCTTTTTTGAGGCTGCGGGAACTACTGAAATAATATCTATAGCGTTTAAAAAAGCTACATAGTAGAAGCACATTGTAGTGGGAAGAGAGGCATTGAATTGTGAAGTATTCTGGTCAATATCATGACTAAACAGCAGTGTAACCTGGTTTAGAACTGAGGTTGCTTAATTCCTAATCTGTTCTCTAGACGTTTATCAGAACTGCCTTCTGTTATCAACATTCGGAGCCGATCATGTTGTTCTATGTACAGTGACTATCACGTCGCTTAACAAGGAAATCCTGGCTGACCATCTCTAATCTGGGAATAATTTATGTCAAAAGGTATTATTTTTAGTTTAGTTTAGTCTTTACTTTGCATGATAAGTACACTCATTTTGCTATGAGATAAATGAACGGGGAGCAAGAAGGAAAAGGAAGAGTTTTTGTTTTGTAGCCCAATATATAAATTTTCATACTGAAACACTGGGAGATCAAAGGTTAGTGTTCTCACAGTTGCTTTTGTGTTTGTTATTTTAGTGAATAGGACAATATGTACAGATGACCTCTAATGACAGTCTTTCCATTTTATACTCCTCAGTATTTTTTTCCTTGCATTAGGGGACTTTGCAGTTTTTGCATTTGATTTATTTGGGTTTTTGTTTGTTGGTTTTGTGATTTTTTTTTTTTTTTTTTTTTTTTTTTTTTTT
>Ga0065711_1007174_pt1 | contig 24658 bp, 19 predicted proteins | sample Hoacrofraction12_FD_59098 | JGI IMG/M metagenome (GOLD analysis project Ga0065711, IMG submission 59098) | Hoatzin crop microbial communities from Cojedes, Venezuela - Epithelial fraction 12 v2 (version 2) | ecosystem: Host-associated > Birds > Digestive system > Esophagus > Crop | place...
CCCGCTCTGCCTTCTCTAAACACCTAGAGCGGGCTGTTTCAAAGGACTCGGCGTTGGTGTCGCTGCTCTCAGTAATGAAAATTAATTGACTCTTGTGGAAGCACAGTTAGGTCAATGCTTAGCAATGACTAAAATTCCACTTCCTGCAAGCTGTATTTAACGCACAAAATCGTGTGTAGTGCTGTCACCGCGTCTTCTTTGCCCAGTTGCCTCTCAGTGCTAGTGAATGCATCGCCCAGACCTCCGGCACCCGAACCAAAGAAGCCCCCGTGCCTAAATAACAGACCCTGCCCGCTTGTTTTTGGTAGCCAGCGGAGCAGCTTGCTTGTCCGGCTGGCTTGGTGCATGGCCAGCGTAGGGAAGGGGTCCATTTCATCCAGGGACCGTGGCCCGATCTGGGGTCCTGCAGCACCACCTGCGTGAGCATCAGTGACCATCGGGACAGTCCAGGGCGAGCCAGTCCCTACAGCAAGGCATGCTCTTTGCAGAGAAATTGTGATGTCTTTGAGAGGGGGGGGGAAAAAAATATCCAAGTGAGCTTGTTTGGGGACTTTATTCAAACAGAGAGCGCCCTGTTAAGCTGTTTGCCTGCCTTTGATGTTGTTGATGGCGTTCGCCTGCTCAGCCAGCTCCTCCCCAGCGTGATGCCTCAGGCAAGGGCTCAAACGAGAGAGGTTCCTCCGACGCTTTGAAAGCTAAATTGAAACAAAGTTATTGAAGTTATTAAACTTTAAGAAGGTGCAAGCGTATGTGCCAGGTAGTTACTTTTTGATAAGTATATACTATTAATAGCACTTTAAAAAACCCAACTGAAGATCTGCAGTATAGGTATTCTTCATGATACTTTTGACTATTATGAGATTAATGGATATGGGGCAGTCTGGAACCGATCCATTAATTTTAATCACTTAGCTCAGTTTGTATTAATGAGAAAGAAGTAGGCGAATCCTATAGAAAGACATGAGAATATATACCTGAAAGGCATACATGGCAATTACACTGTGTTAGAAAATCATTGCTGAGCACTGAAAATAACCGATAACTGAATTTGTCGGATGGACACATCCAACGCACAGGGCAGCGCAGCAACAGGACAGGGGCAGTGCTGCTTTTCTGTTAGGTGAAGCAAATTCTGAAATAAATCAGGGGAGTGAAACAATTGTATTTCTTCCCACTGAAGACCTTCATAAGTGCATATTGGGAGTATGCTGGGGTATATTTGCCTGTTCTTTTACCGTGAATGTGGGCTTATGACCATGTTACGGGGTTTCTTTTCTATGCTTGAGTGTTTGATTGCAGCTGAATGACTCAGATTAATCGTGGTACTTCTCAAGTGCCTTTGGTATCAGTTTTTTTTGTTTATAGACTGGAGACTTAGGGCTCTATAGTATTGCCTTTCTGGCCTCGAAGCTATCAAGTGCTCTTCTTTTCCAGCCTGACCTCTCTCCCCTGCTCTCGCTGTAAGCTCGTTGCCGTAGCCTGAGGCTGGAAAAGCCTAACAAGGGGCTGCCCTGGAACTGGTGTCAGGTTATTAAATGGAACAAGGACAGAGCTCTGCACAGGAGCGACACCCCTGCGAATCTGCCCGGGGGCACTGCCTCTCTGTGTGCATGATGTCTATACGTTATCAGCCTGAGGACCAGGAGCCCTGTGTTAGATGCTGCCCAGGCTGCACCTCATGTAGAGCAGGCTGAAGAGCCACTGCCACCCCGTTGGGCTCGTGCTTCACTCATCAGACAGCCCAGAGGTGATTTAACATGATGGGATGGGAAGAGCTTTCATCACTAGGAAGCCTGCAAATGTTTGTCGTTATAATTAGGGAACGTGCTAACACTCCTATTAACCTGATTGATGTGAATTCTTGGTTAGGCAGAAAACTGATTTTTTTTTTTTTCCCCAAGTGACTGCAACAGAAGACCCATTTAGTTTGAAATGGGAGTTACACGGAGTGTGAATTTGTGATGATCTCTTTAACCCATGAACAAATAGTTAGGTGCATCTTCAAAGGTTTGTAGTGACAGAAGAAACCGCAAAATGAGGATGTGTGTTACAGGAGGGCAATATTTTTTTCTTTTTTGACCCTGAGATGGGACCACAGCACAGAGTCTGGATGGACAGCCCCTCTGTGACTGCCACGCTCTGTCTCAATGCCGGGCTGTCTTACTGACCCAAAGCAAAGCTTGCTGACACTGCACCATCATCACTGGCTATCAAATTTAGGACATAATCGTCCTTCCAAAAGGACAAGGTCATTTTAAAACTGGGAGCAGAAGAAACATGTAAAAAGTTATTATACCAGTGCCCCAATACAGACATATAGTTTGGGACCCACGCTGATATTTGCACAGTATCAAGTCGTCCTTGCCACCTTGGGTCAACGCTATTTCCGACATCGCTGTACCACCTTCCAGGGCACCACAAAGATGTGCCCTTGCCGACCTAACAGAGTGATAAAGAAATCTGCTCTCTTTTTAATGCAATTCTGGGAGAAAATGGCTGCTTTTCAGAAATAAAATGGTTTCTGCTAAAGGTTTACCACAGTACAAGTGGACTCATGATGCAGCTGTAACTGCTGTGCGGCTCTTCTTTGTTCTCCAACTGCATTCACTGGTTTAATAAAAGATCGTAGCTCTATAGGCAAACCTTGCTGTCTATATCATGAATTAAACTCCTACATCCAAAAGGACTTGATGTTGACCTTAAATCCTTGAAAACCTGTTAATATTAGGTCAACTGAAGAAGATGTATAGAACCAGCGTGGCTGAATGTTTTACTTGTACACAGGCAAACAAAGTTTTGTAATACAGTCAAAGGCAAAAAATTAGCTCCAGGTAGGTGCAATAGAGCCACAATGACAGTTATTGGACAGCACTTTGTCCGATTATTATTTATGTAATAGTTGAGGCCACAATAATATTAAAGTCACCCTCACTAAACATACAACACTTTGTATTTTGACAGCACTTCATAAACATTAATGAATTAAGCTGAAGCAAACATTTCTCTGATATATAAACCTTGCCTGAACTGACCTGCAAAGGCAGATTAAAGGCAATGAGGAGCACGCTGCAGTTTAAGTCTATAAAAACCCCTCATTGCCCCTACAGGGCTTAAGGTGGAAAAAAAAAATCGGGCCTCCCATCTGCTGCAGACTCATTAATGAAGTATCAGAAGCGGCTTTTATGTGTCCTGTCATTTGGACATTATACTAATGCAGGGGAAGGAAGAAGGGTCAGGATAAAAATATGGTTCAAAAGGACCTTGCAAAGCTCGATGCATTAGGGCTTATAGCAATTGAGAAGATCTGTGCTTATGTGCTGGAAAAAAAAGATAATTGTAGACCAAGCTAATCTCGTATCTCACTGGTTGGTTGTCCAAGTCCGGGTGATGCCGCCTTCAGGGATTATATTTGTGTTAAAACAGCCCAAGCTGTGAACTGATATGCAACAGCGGGAAAGTCACGTGGTGACGGTCAGCAAAGACAGCGTGCGCTGAAATAGGGTTTTTTTATATATCTGTAAGGAAAGCATGCAGAAACGCTTGCTGGCCATGTGTTTTCTGACTGCAGCCGGTTTTTGGAGGAAACTGTGCTGTTGCCCTGTGTTTAGCGGGAGCGACGTGCCCTTCGTGGGCAGCCAGTGATCCTGGATCCATGCCGCGGGCGGCTTCGTGGGTCGCTCCCGGCCGCGGACTGAGCCGGGCAGTGCTGGGCTGGCTTTAGCACAATGGGAAAAGTACTTAACAGGATAATTGTCTAAAGAGTCCTTCACACAAAATTGCTACAGTCTCATTTTTCTGAGTTTTGGACAAGCAAACCTCAAATATCTGTGGGGTGGGTTTTTTTGCTGAGCTTGCAGGAACTCCTGAATGCAGACTTAATTCCCCCAAAAATACAGACAAAAAACTTCCTTAGCATCTTAATGGTCCCGCTGGGAAAGCTGGCCAAGTCAGACAGTAACATTCAGTAAATCCTTGTTATCTATGCTTGCTTTACTAATGAGCCTGAGTATCATATTTAAATCCCTGTAGCTGCATCTCATATATTGGCTGGCGTGAAAATAAAATATTTCCGTTCAGCTTTTGGTGTATATCGCTGGCGGCTCCGCTCGGCTCCAGAAATGCCGCTCCTGTTGTTAGCGCGTTGCGGGCCTTTGAAGGGTCACCGTGATGAATAGGACGGTGGAGGCCATCGGAGGGCAACAAATCAAACCGAAAATGTTACAGCTATTGGAGGGTAATTGAGAGGCTGTATATTTACACAGGTCTGTCTCCGAAAGATTCCTTTAGCAAAGGCTAAGTTTGATGAAGGGTTTTCCTCCTTGGATCAGGGCAAAGACAAATTCAAAGAGCAACGGAGGCTGGAAAAACAAAATGGGACGTTTCCAGTGTAGCTCAGCTAAGGGGGAGCTGTGGATGTTGGTTGGGAGCAGATGGATGCGACTCCGTTGTGGAGGCAGCGTTTTTTGGTGGCACGTTGTGCGAGTTTATCACAACCCATTTTCTTTTGATCAAATTTGTGCTGTGTTATGCAGGATATTTTAAACAATGTTTTCCTGAGGGATTATTTTTAGTAGGATCAAACTTCAGGAAGAAGCGTTCATTGGGCAAGGCTCTCCTCCTTTGACGTGTTTTGCTGCTTTTCCAAGCTGAGTTAAAAGGAATAAATTATTATTTGTAGATTTATGGAGGTCTGTGTCCCCTTTAGGTCATTAGTAAAACCAACAGGCTCAAGTCTATGCTGAGGTTGTGTCTGGGGAGCTGTGTTTGGCCCTCTCATCCTGAGCAGGAGCTGGGACTGCCATGGGGAAGGCAATAGGATTTTTGAGGAATAACACCCAGATAGCTTAGAGGATAATCATATTTTTCACTTCCAACCTCCGGGAATGCTCCTGAATGAGGTGGAGGAAGCGTCACGAGCTGTTGTGAAGAGCTGCTCCCCAGTGCTCGTGGGGAAGGTGTGCTTCGAAGTGAATTGCTGGTTCTGAAAACACAGGCTCTCTGTACGCAGGAGGTTTTTATGTCCTGCTGCCTCTTTATCTTGGTAACTTATTATAGTTTTATGTCTGTGTTGTGCTGCAAATGGACTGTCCATAATCCCCTTTTTATAGACTTAATCTGGCTGGTGATAAACGCCTACGGAGTCAGCACAGCATCTTCCTCTGGGTGGTGGAGCGGGGCACAGTGTGAACAATTCCTGGCCAAGCTGAAAACGCTCCTCTTCTCTGTGTTTTCAAATCCCCTCTGTTCCAATCTGACTTTAAAGAGGTGTTGGTGTTGACATCTGTGTGTGAAATACAGCTGTGTGTTTACTTCTGGAAAGATCACCGCCAGCTGTCGTAGCTGCGGTCTTCTGTGTGCGCACAGCGATGATCTGATTAGCATCCCCCTTGGTACCTGGAAGTTAACACTGAGCAAGTCTCTCAAGCCGGTTCTCAGAGATGTTTCTAGCGCAGGTACTTGCTGAGATAGGCTGGATGAATTTTAGAAACTGCCTTCTCAAACATTCTGTGAAGTAACTATTATGATTTCACATCACCTGTACACACAAGCCAGTTAATTTGTTTTCAGTGAACATTTGTACGAGTGAATTATTCACCCATCCGCAGTATTTATCTTGAAAATGACTAGACAATTCAGCTCTGTGTGGAGATGTGCCTCCGTACGAATTCATAAATCCACGATCACTGGCAGGACATTTTCTGCAGGGGCTGGTGATCTATTTATTCTCCCTTTTCTTCTCTCCAAGGGTTAGCCCAGGCCCTCTTGCTTTGACATGAACTGCAAGCAAACAACTTGTATAATATTTTACTACTTCCTAGTTTGAATATAAAGCCCCGACAATGCTCTCCGCAGCTTGTCAGGTTAGCAGCTCTCTCAGATGATTATAAGGCAGCAATTTTGTGCGAATTTTTTTTTTCCTCGCACACAGCAGACATAATGAGCAGAAGGGATTATGTGATGAGCTGAAATTACTGAGCTAAATGAGGAATTGCAAATGCAAACGTGGAGCCTTTGCAACCGTTAGTGGTCAGCTCTGAGCCTGCTAGCAGAAGGGCTAACTTTTGGGAGGGGGTGTCCTTTCTTCCCTTCAGAGATGCTCGGAGCTCCCACGCTCTGGAGCAGCACAAGGAGGACACAGAGGGACATAAAATTGCCCGCCTAGATATGGAAAATCAGCCTACCAAAACTGGCCTTACTGTGCCGGTGGCTGGGATTGCCCCTGGGGGTGGTGGTACTGCTCCGGGCTGGGAAGCGACTGGGATTGCTCTGTGTCTGGATGGCCAGTGCTGTTCCTGGAGGAGAAGGGGAAGAGTATTGCTGGCAATTGATAGTCGCCTAAACTAATGATTCAGAAAATTGTTCCAACAGCTTCCTCCGAAGAGAGTTTGGGTTTTAAAGAACAGCAAGGATCTTATTTAAATAGCATTCCTCCATGGTCATTAATAAAGCCATTCTTTGCCAGGGAAGATTCAATATGATGAGCATGAGGGACTCCACCAACCAGGCTGGAGATCTGGGGCCTGATCTCAGCTTGTGTGAACTCGAGCAGTTCCAGTCAACTGAGCAGTAATTTCCACAACCTTAGGAGGTAATCCTGAATATCCGTGTTTTTGAAGAGCAAATTTGCTGAAGCATTTACTTAAGTAAGTGCATTCTTTGGCTAGACCAACGCTTACCGAAGTGCTAAGGGCTGAGTAGTACACTGAAATGTGCTGTATGATGGATAGTTTTTACTAGCAGTTACCAAATATTACAGTCATGCTTTTGCCTAATTGCTGATACACGGCATACAAATAACTATACCTGAATTTCTCTCCCAAGAGCCTCTTTCTTCACATATTTTCTTCAACCCTTTCCAGAAAAAGAAAAGCGTGCTACTCTGTGACAAGAGAGTTTTCTCCATCTGCAAAGGAAAGCTGTATTTTCCCCTGCTTTAAATTATCCTGAAATGACTCACGAATCTTACCTTGATAGCAAAGTGGTTCACTACATTAAAGAGTCTTGCGAAGAAAGTGGCTAAAATGCTGTAACCTGTTTCTGCCGATTTTAGGATTTAAGTTCTGCTAATGCGTGTGTACCCTCTGTTAATGTCTACATGGAGAACAGAGCGTTTTACACTTGAACTTTAGTACCTGAAAGTGAGAACAGTGCAGCTGCAGTTGTAGTCACATAGCAGAGATTATCACACCCACCCTGGCTCTAACTGTTAAGTACCCAAAAACTAACCTGATAGGGAGTAGATAAGCCTTCTCCTGGTACAGGAGAGATTTGCCTAGTAAAGGAAGAGTTTAAATCAAAGCTGTCCTGGATCAAATAGACACCATCTCTCTAACCTGTATCTTTTTGTTATCTGAGCTATTATCTGCGGTGTGCCCCCATCCATGCTGTTCTAATTAGAAGGATAACTAACGGAGCAGTGTGACACCGCTAACAGGGAGACTGAAGTTTTAGTTGAATGCACAAATTAGCTTTGAAGTTTCCTGCAGTCTTAAAGATTTTATGGTAATTTTCTATTTCTGCATAGGCATATTTGCATTTTGCATGACAGTTTAGCTCTAATAATTTGTCAGATATTGCCAATCTGTTGCCAGTAGGGGGGAGCCACCAACATAGAGAGCTTTTAATATTACTGTGCATTTAATGGGCGTCTGGGAGCTGGCTGCTGCTGCGGACAGAGCATGGATATGCCAGAGCAGTAGAGGCATTAAGGCACCACTGACCCAACGAATCACCCAGACCAAATCTGCAAAATGCTGCCTGCAACCAAGCAGGCATGTAGTATCTGACCTATAATGCACTGCGGGGCATTACTTGCCTCCTACTCTTGTTTTTCCATCTCCTTTTGCTGCACAGAATATGTTGGTCTGCTCAAGCAGGAGGGATTGTGTAACCCCTGGTTTTGGCAACAGTCAGAGATATCGATAGGTACTTACCAGAAATATCAGTTGTATGAACAGCTCTTCCTTTGGTTACTACTGTTGGAAAATGGAGGAGCAAATTGAGAATAACTTTGGAGCACAAATTCTCTGGATGCCTTCCCTCCTCAGCCAGGTCCTGTTTTCATTACAGAGGCTGGCAGAAGGCTCTTGCTCCTTGGTCCTTCTGCAGTGTCGAAATGCAGGTTCTATTATCAAGCAATTAAAAACATAGCACCTCTGTGACCTGTCTTTTCTTTATTTGCCAGACTGGGATTTTTTTCTGGTGCTGTTTAGTGTCCCTCCTCCCCTGAGCTATCACCTCCTTATCATCATGTCACAAAGTTCCTTTGCTTTTCCAAACTACCCCCCTTTGACTCAGTCTCGCCTCTTGATCTGCTGGCGCGTCACCTCACCCAGCAAGCCTTGCTGGAGGTTCCCTTTGGCAAGGCAGCAGCAGACTGCTGCCCTGCTATGCTACAACAGCTATGCCCCTGGTGCAACACAGCACGTGCCGGTGGCTTAAGGCATGCCTCCTGTGTGTCCCCCAGCCAGCAGCTTCACTTCTCCCTCCTCCAGCTCTCTCCTGGCCCCTTCCCGTCGCCTGGTTTTCCTGCCCTGCTGTCCAGTGTGCTTTCAGGTCATTAAAAAAGCTCACAAAAGCTCACAGTTCCTCCTTCCACAGCCCCAACTGAACTTCAGCCAGCTGCTGCCACAGCCCAGGCCTCATTTGTTAGCCAGTTCCTTGTCCGATTGATGATTTCACTAGCCTTGCTGTTTTAACAGCCTTATTGAAGTTCATGTAAATCATATCTCCAATCTCACTCCTGTTCTCTCTTGCTGTCCCTTTCTCAGAGATATGAATCAAACATTAATATTGATCAGCATTTAATGCCAGACACAAAAGAAAATCTGCTTTCATGTAATATGAAATATTAATAAAACATTAATGAGGGCAAAGGAGAAGGCTGCGAACATGATGGCCAGCTCATCGCTTTCCCTCTGTCCTAATACACTATTAAGACATGCCTGCATTATGCAGTGGTCTGGGCTTTCACCTGCATTGAAATTTGCATTTGATTTTGAAGTCTGTATCTGGAAAAGTCAAGGGACTTACCGCTCGAAAGGATTGACTGGGAGACCTTAGGTGCTTTTGTCCTCGTATACACGGGATGGTTCCTCAAATACTAGTGCTCTGAATTTTAACATCAATCATTTTATCAAAGTTGGACATGTTAATCACTTTCAAATGCCATGCCTCGTTAGGCTGGACATTTACTTGTGTTCTGCTATGTGTTCCCCATGGAGTACACTTATATTTCTAATGGTGTAGACTAGTGCTCCGAGCTCAGCTAGTCAAAGGGNCTTTGACAGGNGAGTCCCTATTTTGATTTCGGATAGGTGTGGGCTTGCTTGANGTTGCTCNTCAGGAAACTGAGATACAACTCNAGTGCTGGAAGAGCCTTGTCATTATTCTCCTATTAGCTCAAGACTGTGGTGAGGGAGAAAATAATGAATACAGGTGTAAAGCAAAGAATCAGAAAGTTAAATGCAGTTCAATCTGTTCAGAGAATTTGGAAATAAGGAAGCCAAAGTGATCTGTAAAACTATACTTTGATCTGATTTATCAGACATCACAGCTGAGCTGCAGCAAGACAGGCAGCCTAGCTCTCCTGTGTGAAGGTAATCAGGGATACAGCTAAGAGAAACCAGAAGGGTAGGGAAAAATAAGAGAGAGGAACATAGGATGAAAGAACAAAGGACCCAAAGAGAGGACAAAGCACAAACATAATGAAAATTGCGTCTATAAAAGAAAAAGACCTCAGAGTACTCTGTCCATTGCAAAATTAGTTTGTTCAGAGTGGATAGCGGAGCAGCTCCACCGGATGGGTCCGGGTACTCGGGATATACAAAGGCATTGCTGAATGCACTTCTGCTGCGTTGGGCTTGATGCTCTCCTGGGTTACACCTGACTTTGATGTGGTTGATGCAGGTGTGGGTGAGAGAAGTAGCTGTACTCTGAGAGCAATTGTCAACTAATAAGACGATACAAGAAAATTAGAAAAATAAGGCTAAAAAGATCATGAGAGCCACCTATTCTATCATTATACTTCAAACATCAGATCTCACTAGGAAAAAAAGCCACTCTTACCCCAGGCTGTGTTTTTATCATGAACTTTGAAGATGCTTCAGTGTTTACCAGCATCTGCTGATCTTCAAGTTAAGTGTAGCCCCCGCTAGATTTATGCGCTGCTGAAAGAAAGAGAAGCAGAGTTATATTTCTGCCACACTACAGAGTAACTAGAGATGCTGCAGTCTTCTAAATCATTATTGCTTATTAGGAAAGCTTTTGTTTTCACTGCTGCTGGATGACAGTTCGTTTTAATTTTGCTTTCTGAGGATCCTCTCCATCACTGACCTGCAGTCTGCGTAAGTGGGAATATAAAGCAATTGACATTAAATCAATATTAATTCAGGAGTGCGTCGGGTTTTTTCCTGCTTTTGTAACAGATACTTATCAGGGTCTTATGACCTAGCAGTCTGAAGCTGTTGAGCTTCCAAATGCAGGATTCTGAGGGTCTCGGAGGGACGCTCCTGAACAAGCACAGGTAGCGTCCTTTGGGCCATGGTTGTGTTGTGTGTTTAGCTCCACACTGAGATTGAATGTCAGTATTGTGATCTTGCCTTTTAACAAAAACAGTCGCTGCAGTTATTTCCAGGACTCATACGAACCAGTAGCAACTTCACAGCTGTTTCACCCAGAAATCTGTTGAGCAATTGCTTGGTTTGCTCAGTGTTTGAGTAGCATGAGTCTAATCTGGTTTTATTCTGTTTCATTTTAGGTGAAAGTGAAGATAGAGAAAAATATAGTTGGGGTTTTTTTTATGGATGGTTTTTAAACAGGTCTAAAGCAGAGTTTGTCACTTGTGAACCTAGGATCAGGACTAGACTTTCCAACCACCATAGCAGAGATATTAGAGCAAATTTTGAAGGAAGCTCAAGCAGATGTTGTTGGGATTTTATTGAGATTTCTCCCCAGAAGTAAGAGGTTAAGTGGAAGGAATCCCAGGGATGCAGGAAAGGAAAGCTGATGCCTATGGATCAGTTTGGCACTGGAGTCACTGCAGGATGCCATATCTGTTGGCTATGATGATGACAAAATTATGAGCAGTTTCCTATTTAAAGACAAGAATACGGTATTTAATGTAGATTTGAAGCAGGCAACACTGGAATGACTCCAGCAGGAGCTTGCTGTGCATAGAGCAATGAGCTAAGATAATTTTAGGGGCAACATCTCAGGAGACTGAAGGGGAAAGAAGGCTGCAGTGCAGATGACAGGGGAAAACGTTCCAGGATTTTATCAAGCACTAATCTAAACATTCAGCCTTCTCAGCAGAGGTTTGACCTCAGGAGATTTGGGATTCATTTCTGGCTTTGCAGCTTTTTTTTAACCTTGAGCAAGTCATTTTATTGCGCTCAGCCTCAGTTTCCTGGGCTTGAAAAGGGCATTCGTGGTACTGTGTCCCTTTATAGTGTACTTTGCTATGTATTTCATAAAAGTATAGCACTATCTGTTGCACCCAGAAAAAGCTTTTTCAGTAGCTGTAACCAATGAGGAAAAAAGGTCCTTCATCCAAGGAGGCTGGCCACCGAGCATCTCTCTTGTCAGTGCAAGGAGAGTGGCAAGCTGAAAGGCTGCCGTGCAGATCTGCCTTGTGCACACCGTGCCTCTGAGAGGGATGGAGGATTTGAGTCACCAGGGCTGTTAATCTGGCACCTTTAACCAGGTATCTATAAAAGCCGGGGAAAATGATGAATCATCAGTCTCAGGTGCTTGTTAAGTGTTCTTGTTAGAGACTATTTCCAATGGTCCGTAGCTTTAGTCTGCTCAGAGTAATTCTGTTCATCCTCCTGGCTGCCCAGCAGATGAGCAAAATGACTGACAGCAGGAATATTCCAAAACAGGGGATATTAAGCAAGCACGCTGATGACTGATGTCTGCTGTTCTCCCGGTGGAGTTATCACTCATGTGATTTAAGTTGACTTCAGCGACATCTTTGCCCTTGAGGATTTCTCTCCTCCTTTGCAGAACTGTGTGCACTTTACTTCAAGTTTTGTGAAGAGCCATGCAAGGAGGATCTTCCTGCTGCAGGGCTGTGTTTCCATCAGTGTCACAGGCATCAGTCCAGCAGGGCTTTTCCAGTGACAGCAAACGTTACGAGTGTCCTGAGACTTGAGCTCGTTCTCTGCTGGCCACTTGATCCAAGCTGAGAACCTGATGTCAGGCTGTAGGGTCCCCAGGTGATCTGGGGTTGCCCTCTCCAAGAGTCTATGACATCGTCTCACACTGAAACAGCATTTTTTGATAAAGGGGAGTCGGACTGACTTCCCAGATTCAGATGATGGTAGAGTCTGGGGAGGATCTGTAGCTCTGAAATCGGTTTCCCTCAAAAACCTTGCTGGCTTTCAGGACATGATGGCTGGAGTGGCATTTCTGGAGGTAACCTACAGTGTGGCTGATGCGAACACACAGAAAAAACAGGGGAGCTATTCCCGCTATGTCAGCCAAGGCAAGGAATAAATGCACCTTCCTACATCGACATATGCATCAAAGCATATAAAGAGATGAGTAAAGTAAGTTCAGACAGTATCAACCTAGAAAGATGTGATGTAATAGCTTCATTATCATATTTATGTCTTCCTAATTGCACTCCACTGAGATCGCTTGCAAGCCTACAATGGATTTCTGTGTAATAGGATCAAGTTGTATTTGATCTTAAGCCTTTTTCTACAGGAAGCTGAAACGAAAGGTGAGATTCAGAAAAGATAATGAAAATTATTGCCTAAATTTGACACCGAAAATATTTTCTCGTAACAGAACTTTCTTCCTGTAAAAGTGCAACCCATTTTCTAGAGTCCATCTGCGTATTTATCACATGCTATGGGAGCAGGAGCTGAATACCAAGGACTTCACCGGTTGGGCTGGCCATGTGCTAAGCAAAGCAGCAGTTATACATAGGGAAGCGATTTGTGGCAGGGTGCAACAGGAGGAAATATGCCTCCTGCATAGATTATAATATGAATTTAAGCCATATTAGTATCTGGTCTCAGAGGTCATCTCCGATCTTGAAGTACTTTTGGCTTCTGTCTTCAATGTTGGTTTTAGTCACGGGTTATTCTGAGTGCCAGTTGTCAGAAAAAAATCTGTAGAATTCCTGATTTGGGGATGATCACCTGTTGTAGCAAAGAGCCAAGGCCAAAGAGCTGGTCTTTACCATAACATGATAAAGCGTGACACAGAACTCTGGAAAGGATTCTTTTAAACAACTTCTTGCCCCACTGGGCTTGTCAGAGACTGACGGGCAAGTCTTGCTGGCTCAAAGTGCTGCTGACAAGTTTGAAGGTGTTTTAGGAAAACTGCTTTCTTCTGGGCATGAAATTATTCTGACAGTCGCTGAGGAAATGTATTCCAGTAATCTACTGCCACTTCATGTGTACTGCAGAGAACTGGAGTTTGCTTCAGCAAAAAATAACGTGTGCATTAATAATGTGTAAAATCATCAAAAATCAACCACTTGCTTTATTCAGCAGTCAGAAAAGGGAATTGCTGTAATTAATGGATGTACTATTTTTTAGTATGTGTGCTTATTATTGTTCTGCCCATTTCACAGATGCGGACACTGCGTTCACAAAACAAGACACCTTAAGAAACCATTTCAGGTGTATGCTCATACTTTGGTTTGCACTGTGGGTTCTCACACCAGCAGAGTCAAACAGAGCTGAGTGTCAGGCCCTCAGCCACCAGCCTTGGGTGACCCTCCCTCCCTCCTCGTGAAGAAGTTGGCTTTGACCAGTTGGCTGATGTAGAGGACTGTGGCCCTACAGTATGTTATAGTTCTGCGTTAGAAACGTTCTGGCTAGATATGCCAGAGAGCTGCTCTGAGGAGTCCTTGCCAAAGGACAAACAAGGTTTGCCAAACAAACAAGGTTTGTTTCTGGGACAGCGAGTGATGACTGAAGAAAATGAATAGGAAAAGTTAGAGGAACTGTACTGAAGAGTCTCACTGAAGGCTTTTTTTATTCAACATTGGTCTTATTCATAGCTGTGGTAAGTATGATAATTGCCAGAAAGATACGCAGAGTTTCTGCTTTGGGAACCATCACTCAAAGTTAGTAAACAGTCCGTTGGCTGCATCGATTGCTGCCCACTCCAGCTTCCTGCAGGCAGCCCAGGGCTGTGTCTGCAAGGTCTGACGGGGTGCTGAAGGACTTCGTACGGCTGAACTGTGCAGTCTGCACTCCCAGTGCAGCATCTCAAAGTGCTTCCAGGGTGGCTAGCAAAGTTAAAAATGCCTTGGCATAAAACCGCCAAGCTTTATCCTCCCCATAAATTTGTCCAAGGACTAGGAGTGTTTTAAGGCACATCAACCTAAAGAAGTTTTAGAGTGCGCTGGAAAAGAGCTATAGTGCTGCGATTTACAGCCAGGAACGTTCACCTGGACAATAAGAATCCTGGTGCATTGAGCTGAAAAATATGCTGCAGTGTATGGTATTGGCTTGTTTGCAATAAAACACTAGCCTAGTACATTTTATTGGTTTTACAGCCATTTATTGTTTTGGTTTCAGAAATACAGTATGTAAGCAAAACCGATAAAATTGTTTATTACATAGTAATTGTTCAAGAAGAGAAAGACTTATCAGAAGAGGTATCTCTGAAAAAGTATTCAGTGGGTCTCATGTATTAGGAGACAAAATGGAGGAGATGGTTGAAGACCATCCCAAGTTCTCCACTGTCTTTAGAGGGGCTAGACAGAGACTTTTTCACAAGATGTTGGACAATTGCCCATGAGCTTTATCAGTAGGCCCCCACATGAGCCAGTAATGGAAAGCAGAAGCACAAATATTTACTATATCAGTTATTTATTTGGCTTTTACTAAAAGGTTTCAGCTACCCAGGGAAAGAGCAGAGTGAATCAGAGAACACCTGTGAGACCAGACACAGAGAGAGCAGCAATTTGACTAACAAGTATCGCATTCAGGTGGCCAGCTGTGGTTCTCCTACCCTTTCTTTTGGATTTTTCTCTCATAATATTAGATACGCTTGCTTAAATTCAAGTCTCGGCTCTGCAAAACCGTATCTACTTGCTGACCTCTTCTTACCTGGGCAGTCACATTACCACAGTGCGTATGATAAAATAACAAGTCCACGTGTATGTTTGTAAGGTGGAGGCCCTGGATTTCGGTATTTGTACAGTGAAACTTGGTAATGACAAATGAGTGATTAGTGTCAGCCTTGTAGGACTGAGTCCAAGGAAATGGTGTTGAAAGAAAATCACCAGAATTCTGATGATTTAGGACAGAGCGGAGTTTACTGTGGTTTACGCTGGGAATTTTGCCAGAAATCTGAAGAATGGGACAAAATAAATGGCAAAATGTTGCTTCTAAACAGTTAGGGACCAGATAGTCTTGGAACCTTTTTTATCTCCTTTGTACCTGGTCAAATAATTCATGTCAGTCTTCAAGTCCTCTGGAGTAGCTCAGCACTAGTGGCTCGTGTATTTGGAAGAGCAATGTCCCCACTCTGCCTTCTCATGCTCAGCTTCTGTACACATGAGCATCCCATGAGCAGCGGCTTTTCCAGGGGACAGAGCAGTTTTATGGTACAGTGTTCATCTTTCCAACCCCATTGAGAAAGACTCTCCTCCATTGTATTTCCATGTAGGTAAGAACAAAAAGACAAAAAAACCCAACAACAAACCCCACTACATTTCCTGAACTTCCAAAGCGGCGGGGGATTTCGTTTTCAGAGGTACAGAGCAGTCATGGACCCTGCTCCCTAGCTTTGGACATGTGAGGTTGGACCACCAGCCGTAGGACTGCTTCTCCCCAAAGGATGCCTTTGGGAAGACAAATTCCTTCAACACAGGTCAAGTACGTGAACTTTCATCCTGACCTGAATCTGTAAGGAGGTGTGTTTGGTGCCTGTTCAGTTCCCCCTGCAGCCTTGAAATGTTTGCTGTATCCTGTGCCCTATTTAGCCTTTCTATTCAGCTGCCTGTAATTGAGCAGCTCTTTCCAGCACACCCACTACAGCTTCATCCTTCTACTGCAGGAACCAATTCTAAGCTATTATTGCACTGCTTAATGATCCCTTTCAGGCTGTTTTGGAAGAGTAGTCCTTAGCGTCTCACCCCAGGGATTTAAATAGGCTCGTACATCAAGGCCAAGCCTTGATAATTCCTTTATTTCTGGTGGCATTTTAAATCACACGGAAACCAGGAGCAGCTTCTGAGCAGGAAAATGACTTCCTGCCATTAGGCAGCACCGATCACCAACCAAGAACACTCTTGAAATTTATATTCTTAACTCTGGCACTTGCTCAGATCTAATGAATTGGGCTGGGACAAACAAATTACTGTTTCAAATGTTAAATTTCTCATCAAAGGATTTGCTTTCAACAACGTGTTTTAGTAGTAAGAGGATGGGTGTTTTTTTTCTTTTCTGTGTTTACAGTGTTTTCTGTGTGTTTTTCTTTTCTTAGTTTACAGGCCCATATGCAATTCCATATTGCTATTTCAAACTGTATTTCTGAGAGCTATCACGCCGAATCCGTGGTTTAGCATACTCTTCCCTATGTGCCTGTATACTCTGGTTTCTTCCTTCTCTCTTTAATTTCTTTAGCCTGTGAGTTGAGGTCTTACAGTAGTGTGGAGAGAGCAAAACTCTTTAAATCTTTCAAATCAAAACAAGAACTTTTCTTTTGAAGAATTAATCAGCATCATGGCAATAATGAGCAATTATAAGAAGTTGGTAGCCTTTCAATAATTGTACTCCTGTGGCTTTGTTCAATAGATGTTAGTTCACATTTTTGAGAACTCCTTTATACGCTACTAAGATCATCCTTGTAAAATCACAGATTTCCTGACCTTTTTCCTCTTCAGAGGATTTTCACTGAGCACGCTTGTTCTACAGAATAATTGTTGGTAGCACTCCTGAACTCCAGGTACTTTCAGCTGAACCTCTAGCAGCGTCAAGTTCTTTATTTCCAGAATGTGAAATTCTCTTGACCCTTGTTGAGCACCGTCAGAAAGTATTATAGATGGATTTCTTTGTAAACATTGTTGTATAAATAGAAGTTTATGAGAAAGGCAAGAGAGGATGATACAGCTCTTTCCTTGGAGACATCTTTATGGGATTCAGAGCTTTCCTTGGATAAAGGCAGGTGGAATGTGACTGGAGGATAAAATTATCTTCGAAGAAAACACAGAGGTTTAAAGCAGCAGAAAGAAGAATTAATGTCTAATAGTTCTTATTCAGTCAAAGAATCGGATCTGGATTTTATTTAGGATGCAACCAAAAGCTGACAACAGTCTAAATATGTATGGAATTTTAACATGAGATTTGTTACACAATGCAAATATTCTAACATATTGGCTACTCAATATTATTAATGTAATTGGAAATTAACTTACTGATATAACTTGTTTACGAAGGTCTGTTAAAAATACTCAGCATCAGAACTACAGAGCTGTGCTGCATTGGTTACTGATGGGAGAATTTTTGTCAATCTTTCTGCTCCCTGATTAAATTCTGTAACTAATGAATTCAGTATCTGTTTTGGATTTTGCTATTTTAAGGCCTATGAAAAATACAGATTTTTCTAAATGGCTCATTATAAACCATTGAAATTATAAATCACAGCACACTTGTGTTTTCAAGACAGTAGAATTAAGAGGGCTGAAGGCAAATCAGCAGCAGACCCAGCCTAGCTACAAATACTGGTTTACTTGCTTCATATAAATAGGTCTTTGCCCCTGCTTACTAACGCATAGCGTCAGTTGTGCGATAAACTACTTGTGCTGCTGATTGTCGAGCATTTAGTCTCTGCTTGCAGCACTGGGATAACAGCGGGTCTCAGAAGCAGACACAGATTAGGCAGAGGTTGGAGAATGGGGCTCAGCCTTGAGCTCGCATCTCCAGCTCCGCAGCAGTGCTGTGGGTAGCTCTCTGCACAGCACTGGCAAAGAGCTCTCATGGTGTCGTGAGATCCATCTCCTAAGGTCTGAACATCTCCTGAAGACTTTCAGACAGCTGACCAAAACCAGAGATGGGTAGACCCGCACAGGGAGCTGCACCTAAGGAGAGAGAGCTTTGGGAAGAAGCAGGCACCTGTAAGGGACATGAGTGAGCAGCTGAAGGCCTCGCTGGGTGCTTCCTTCCCATGAGGAGCTTTCTGGACCGTGGACATGAATGAGGGCCTCACTACCACACTTTGCCAATGTGGAAGGGGTTGCTGGGGCAAAGCCCTGGTGGTCCTGTGACAGCAGCTGTTGCATGGCTGCGAGTGGAGTCTCTTCGTGTATTGCTCTGGTAGATATAATTCCCCAGAGTCCTGAACTTAACTACTATGGTCATTTCAGTGTTCAGGTCCCTGAAATGAGAACACAGAACGGTTTCCTTGTGAACAACGGTGCAAGTGGAGTAGCAAGTTACAGAGCCCAATCCTGCACTGCTGAGAGCATCAACCAGATGTGGCTACTGTACCTGATGAACCCTACAAATGCCATCCTACCTCTCCCGATGAATCTTTCTCCTCCATTTTCTCTATGAAGTTCTCAAAATAAATCCCGCTGCCACATAATGTCCCTCTGCCGCCATGTTCTGTGACCCACACTTTCCCCTTTGTAGCCCCTTCCTCCTGGCCAGCATAGAGGTGGTCAGGATTGCTGCGTGTCCCTGCGGGTGTTTGCCACAGCGACGTACAGTGATGGATAATGAACCGAACTCATTTAACTGCGCTTCCATTTCTGATGCTAGCTCTCGAATTCAAGTACGTCTTTGCTCTTTCTTTGTATTCAGGTTGATTGAGACGGTTTAACCATACACAATATTCAAATTGCTTTTATGCATGAAGAAATTTTCAAGAAATCAATGCACTCTTCAAGTGACATAATTAATACATGAACTGACTGCCCTTTAAAGACAGTGGTAATGCTCCTTACTAAGATCAATGCACTAATACTACATTCAGTAATGTACTTTTTAAAAGTTAAATTCTTCATCGTTGGTATTTGAGTAGGACACAGAATTAGGCATGCCAAGCTGTATTTATTAGCAGAAAACTGATTATTATTACTGACCAATCTGCTTTTTAATGATTCAGTGAGCATGTTGGTTTTTATAGTAATGAATACGGGGCTCTTAATCAGGTGATCTGACAAGTGTGCAATTTGCCTGGAAAATTATGCTGGACTGAAAGTGGTTTTGTGAGGAATAAAAAAGGGAAAAGAACCTATAAAATGTTGCCATTTAGAGGAGAAAGAGATGGGAAAAGCTGCAGGAACAACATTGCAATTCTTTCTGTCTATTGTCTGTATGCAGATATTTGGCTAAAATTCACAGTTAGTATCAGGGTTCTATTGTGCCCTACTCAAGGCAAATTTCAGGTCTGTTTTTGCTGGTCTCCATGGGAGGTTAAAGGAGGATCAGGAGCATAATGCTCTTTACAAGCAGGAGGTTAGGGTTGGTGCTATGAAAGGCCACTGTAAAATCAGATGTCTGAAGTGCCCTTGTGCTCTCGTGGCATGTCTACCTTCCTTTAGTTAAAAAGGGAATCTTTATTTTCACTTTGAGTGCATATTTGTCTCATTCTTTACCCAGTCCTGTTGTCCTAAGGCATCTTTCTACCAACTGGATCTATTTTCTGCTACTTGTCTTCTCTTACTCTGTCTTGTCACTGAAAGATGCCTGCTCCTACATCCAAGAGCCTGGGCTGAAGGAATGATGATGGGTCTTATGGGCTGCTCTTCATGCTCACCACAGCCTAAGCAGTTCCTTACACCGAGGAAGTCTACAGAATGAAATAACTGACATACATCTGGCAACAGAGATTGAATGAGGCTCGCTGGAGACTTGTGTTGACTTTAATGGCCTTTGATCAGTCAATAAAGACTGACTGTCACCAGTGACCTTTACCAGTGTGCAACATGAAAAATGAATATCCTACACCAAACCTTTTTTTTTTATTTGCTTTCATTTAGCTATCTCTCTCCCTATTCTGCTCTCTATAATTGACTAGATGATACTGTTGTATTTCATTCTGTTGATCCAGTTGTAAGTGAATGTCCAGCTCTGGGGTTCAACTTAAGCATTATTGGACACTTTGCATTCCAATTGACTTTATAAAGAAAGTAAATAAAATCTCTTTTTCATAGAATGATCCCAATAATTTATTCATGGAGGACTCAATGTGGTAAGCAGGTAGACAGGAAACTTCCTAGGGAGCTACTTTTAGGATTACATACCAGTTTTTTCCAAGTTCTGGCATAGCATCAGTTTTAATACTCTAGCTTTTTTCATGTGTTCTACATCCCCAATAGCATTTGAATAATCAATATCAGTCTGTGGCTGTTGTCTCCCAGGTCACTCACATACCAAAGGCTGACTGAAGGCAATGTAAAGAGGCCCATCGATGCCAGAGTGCTTATCAGCTCTAACTCCAGAGCTGGGGTCCTTCATGTTGCGCACAACTTCAAATGGGGCACTGTGTGTTGCCTGGAGGAGCCACCTTTGTTGGTACAAACTTACTGAGTTTTAGGTATCAGATTGGTGCTCGAAGAGAATTTCCACTGAAGCCATCCATTGGAAATTGTGTATAAATAAAAATGTTGGAAACGCTACTAGTTGCCTATTGCATTGTAGGACCAGGTATACCTATGATTTTTTTTCTCCTTCCCTCCATTTTCTCCTCTTCCCCAGCCAATGTACAGAATACTTGATTAGAATGTCAAGGTAACAGGTGCGGTTTCTTTATTTGCTTTGGAAAAAAAGTCATCAAATATGACGGACAAAGGAAACAAGGCATGAAAGACTTCTGCTTTCTTGTTCTTAAAGGACTAAATGGAGCAAGGAGGCAATTTCAACTCTTGTCTCATAAATACCCTTACTTTTTTTTCCTCCTAGGTTCAGTATTATTTTTGTATTGTGTGCTGACCTCATACAAAAAAGGGTGTGTGAAGCTGATAGAGAATAAGCACCAGCAGTGAATCAATATAGGTGAACTAACTCCAGATGTAAAAGTGCATTGGAGAGAAGCAATATTGCATTATTTTTGTATTGTCTGCAACACCTGAGCCTTGAGTATCATTTGGAAATATAGAAATGTCCTTTTATCTACATTATGAAACCAAAAGGATTCCCTGTCTCTTTGCTCTTTGTCATCATAAGCTGTTGTCCATGATTGCATGGTATTTTGTATTGTCTTTTGAAAAACTCTGAAATGACTGTTTAGATTGACTGCCTGAAGTGAGCACTAGGTAAGTCAAAGCACATTGTATTTCCTTTCCAGGCCTGGGAGACAGGTGCATCACTCAGGAGCATCTTTTGTCTATATTACAATCGTAAGGTGCTTTGGTGCTTTTGTTCCACAATGATGAAAATTACTCTCTTTTTTTTTTAAACCTGTCTTGAAAGCTACTTGGTGTTGTGAAATTTGGTCTAGAGAAACTGTGAAGCTTAAGCTTATAGTTATGTATGATTTGATCACTGATGTTGCCCACAGTAAGTAGCTACCACAGCCTCCACCCTCACAGACAAAACTTCTGCTGCTGCTAGAGTTCTTCATTATTTTCATTATGGTAAAACTTGAGTAACTATCAAAAACTGGGGTGTGTTACACCAGGAACTACATAAATTCAGAACAGTAGATGTTCTATGCTCTGATGAGCTCACAGTCTGAAAAGACAAGACAGCCTTGGTCTGGGGTTAGAAGTATAATTGTGGTTTTTCAATAATCTCACATCAACCTATGGATTTTTTTTAAGGAATGATGGAACGCAGTCTTCAAATGTTATGATTCCCCGTACATCTTAATATCTTCTTAGTCTTCAAAACTCTACTTTCGTGACAAAAATAAACCAGTGACGCAGTGAGCATTGCTACACACAGCGTAGCTGTGAAAAAACAACTCAGCTTCCTCTCTAAGCTCCCAAGGCTGAACACCATATCCATTGGTCCTCAGATAGCTGCCGCCTCTCCAGCAAGAAACTACGGCTTTCTAGCACAGGTTTAAATCACACCACAAAGTACTACCATAACTGACTGGTCCTTTCATGAAATGTCCTCAATATTTACAGTTGCAGAAAGTATATGCTTTGATTGCAATATTTATTAGGTTTTGTCTGACTTGACCAACATTTCAGCAGGGACTTAGCATGGGACTGGCCATGGAGAGATCTCAGAGAAACTTACACCTGATTGATGCCGCAGCAGTCCTCTTCAAGCTGAGTCATTTCTGAGTGTTTCTCACCTTAATAGCTGAAGACCGACTGTAATTCTGGAAGTTTAGTTCATTACAAGCAACCACAGGAATGGGACCAGCAAAACCAAGCATCTATCAAAATGCCTTGCTCAGGTAAGCAATTAAAATATCTGAAAGTACCTTCAACACCATAAAACATTAAAAAAACCCCTGTTACCTAAACTTAGAACACTTTTAGCCGAGGAGGAGGGAGGGTAGTTCAAAATTAGTCATCATCTAGGACAGGCCGAATGAGCTCATGCTTTGCATTATTTATTATGAAGATCAGCTATCATTCTTTCCAGTGTCACAGTTTTAGACATTCATAGTTTTGACCCGTCCTCAATGGAAAAGCTTTCCCGCAGTGACAAATTGGGAACCAGTAGAGAGTTTCATCAGCGAAGGTGGCTTGTTCTCATGTAATGTTGTGTTGATTGTCTGGAGGTTTTGTAATAAACTAGTAAAAATCAATAGGAACCACAAGAAGGGGAACTGGAGATCTAATAATTCTATTTATGTAGAGCTGGTAACCAGGAAGATTATGGGAATTAATAGATTTTAACAAGATGTTTGTATTGCTTTCACTGCAGAAGGCATGAATAACTAAGAACATTGTATGTACCCCTCCTGGAAATGCTGAGCAGCTGTCTCGATTTGGTTCCATGTTTCAGCTGTACTTCGAAAACTTTCCTCTGTAGTTAGTGGTTTTGTCACAAAGTACAGGTTCACTGGACTTTGCAAAGCTAAAAACTTCTCCCTGAGTAAGAGCCCATTGTGGCAATTAAGAGTTGCTGGTAGCTGTGGAAATAATAACTTTCTTGACCTAACAAAGGTGGTGGTTTGCTCTCCTGCATGAATTGCATACCTCAGCTTTTTGGATAATTTACATGTTTCTGATTTAGATGATGCAATGCAGCTATTGCACTTTTGAAAATACAGGGCATAAATCAGTGAGAGTGGTTGTTCCATGCAGAACAAAACAGAGTCCTTGGATATAAGCATACGTCACTTGCTGACTGAAATCAATGCTCTTCTTGCTCACCTAAGGACAGAATTTGTCCTGTGAACCAACAGGGAAAAAAAAAAAAAGAGAAAAAGAAAGAAAAATAAAACACAAAAAGAAAGACAGAAAAAGACAAAAAGACTCCTATCAGCACGTTGTTTTTATAATGAAACGAAGGAAGTGTTGGTAGGAAGAGGGGAGTCAGCTGCTTGGGAAGGAATTGTGGATTTTGATGTGAACCCGTGATGCACAGAGAAAAAGGCTGATGCCTTGTGCCATAAAAATCAAATGTGAAAAAGTTCATAATTTAAAGCTCCCCGAGGTCATAATAAATAACTCAGTCCTCAATTATATGCAGTTTCTCCGTAACATAGAACTATCTCCCCATTTTTTTGTAAAAATCCGTCCATAGACCCTTGTCATATATGCATGCATGTATATATAGATAGATAAATATATGGATCTGATTTACTCTTTGTCCATGAATGGTTATCTTCTTGGGTGCTTTGTACTATATGATCTACAGTAACCCGAGCAGTAAAATAAGGGTTTTCAAGTGTGAATTCATTGGATTTACTCCCATATTCTGTATGTGTAGTAGAGATGCATGAAGCAGTGCCAACATGAGATTTAACTAAAACAATAAAGCTGAATGCGTGCTTTGCCAGTAGCCCTAATTCACCCTCACTTTCTCTTCCTAGGATTGTCACTAATAGGCAATGACTGCTTCCTAATTATTATTTAAGTTTAATAGCTGATTGTTGTTGCCTAATGATATGAATACTTCTAGCTGCGGTTGGTCAGAGAAATCACTTTGCCTTTCAAGTTCCTGAATGGATGTGTTTGCAAACATTTTGCCTGGCACATTTATATAGGAAGAGTTGAAATCCACATTTCATGAACATGCTTTCTGACTCCTTTAAATTCCTTTTCTACAAACATGTCAATTACTCTGGGAAAGGCAGTGAACTTTTCTCAGATATGAGCAAAAATAATTTTAAATTTGGATGAATATAGGCTTATTTCTTTGCTCCATTGCTTCTTCAGTTTTATTTGAAACAGAAAATGTATATTGAATTAGGTAATAGGAGCTGTGTTTGAAAGTCTTTGTCATGCAGCAGATGCAGAAGAGCAAGCGGAGTCAATGCAGCTTGGCTCATCCTGCCTAATTTTGGGGTTGAACTGGGGCACACGACTGAACCTCAGCTTTGGCATTTGCCAGAATTGCCCTATGACATGCGTCTCCCTCCTAGGACAGAAAAGGGCATCGTATTGTCTGAAGAAAATCGTCTCCTTCCCAAGTGGTCATGACCTAAAATGCTCATTTTCCTTTTCCACAAACCGGAAAACTCAGCTCTGCGGAACAAAAACCATACGTTAGCCGGCCGGCAGCCTTGTGTGAGGAAGTAGGTAAATTTTGCTCTAACAGAGAGGCTCAAG
>Ga0065711_1033882_pt1 | contig 24657 bp, 13 predicted proteins | sample Hoacrofraction12_FD_59098 | JGI IMG/M metagenome (GOLD analysis project Ga0065711, IMG submission 59098) | Hoatzin crop microbial communities from Cojedes, Venezuela - Epithelial fraction 12 v2 (version 2) | ecosystem: Host-associated > Birds > Digestive system > Esophagus > Crop | place...
GGTTTTGTTGCAGCATTCCCAGAAATAGCTATAAATAGGCAAAACAGAAACCCGGCTAGTTTCCCAAATGGGCTGCAGGAATTTGCACAGACAAATCTCCCACTGAAGCCCGCAAGGATTTGATCATGAAATGTCCCAGTCCTGCACTGAGAATTCACCTCCCACCCAAACACAGCTATAAGAACTCCTTGCACAATGCTCTTTGCAGCTTTGAAGCGTAAGAAAAGGATGCAAAACAGGTAAACAGTGACATAAGGCCAGGCAAAATGTGTATTCATGATGATGCATGACCTGGCAGAATGCATTACTAGACCCAATGACAGTCAGTTATGACGTGTGACTGCCTATCAAATATGACATATGGTGCCATTTAAAACACATGTAACTGGGCACAATGCATGTCATTTATGACACATCACCACTGTTTCTTGCAGAAGATGGGATTAAATGACTCACCCCAATAAACTTCCTGAGAAACTCCCTGGAGGATTCAATGTCTGTATTGGAGAGCTCAATGTAGTCTCCCATCATGCCCTCTTCTGTGGCTGGCACCTCCCGGTAGAAATGTTTGGCCCTGGCGTAGAACTGCATCTCCCCATTGATAACTTGACTTGTCAAAGCGTAAAGTTTCACTGCAAGCAGACAAATCACTATTTTATTGTTAATGACAGATATTTCTGGTTTAATTTATTGTTCTGGAGGCATAATGGTGAAGATCTATAAATTTAAGCTGAGCCTTCAAATCACCAAACCTCTGTTTCTAAAGCAAAGGTGGAAGGAAAGATGTTGGATATAATTCTGCAGGACCTTGCAGGGATACAGCCCCCCCTTGGGCATTCAGTGCCTCCCAGGCTCAGACGGCGTTTTGTCATCACACTCTGTTTTCACGTCAGTGAAAAACCGTTTCAAGTTTGAAGTGAACACGCATGCCCAAGAGAGCAAGGCGTTTGATTTGTTCCCAGAAAAGCTGTGGGCGGCATTTATTGCTATGCAGGGTCATCATTTCCGCTATCACAAACCTAACTGTTCTGCAGATTTCCGTATACGCTTTCTAGCCATTGACAGCTGCACTGACAGTGCGCTGAGACAAGAGTGGATGAATGAGGCACTTGCTCTGGCTTATTTTTAGTGATACCGTACAGTCTGTGGCACCGCAAGTAAGCTGAACCGAAGAGCAGATGGGAGTCTCGGGCCTAAATGAGTATACGGGAGGGAGACAATTGAGAAGAGACAGTGCTAAATTTTCAGCTGTCACAGATCAAGGAGCAAGATAATCAGTGGGTGATATACTGGAAAGTTCCTGTGTGCCAGAAGCTTGGATGTTTCTTTTCATTGCTTGAGTATTTTGCTGGTAATATACAGCAATCATAAGTCTGAAGCTGTTCTATTAAAACCTGTCAGCTTTGCTGAGTAAAGGGCTATTTTCCCCTATTCTTTAAAAAACGGAGGTCTATCCTCCACGTCCTGGGTTTTTCCATACTCGATGTGCACTGGCACATCAAAAGCAGGTATGATTTACAGCTTGAAAGTTTGAACTGAGGCAGGCCATAAACAGATTACTTGGAAACCAGCACCTCTGACTGTCTCGTGTGCGCATACAGGTGCCTGGGCATTTTCCTGTGTGTACGACAGACCTTCCAACAAAAACACAGCTACAAGCCTGTTTGCGAAAGCTAAGCAATAAGGAGGGACGGAGTCACACTGGGTACAAGCCTTTGCGAGCACCACCTTGCAGTGTGAGACCAGCTCTGCTGCAGGTTCCCAGCGTGCTCGAGGAACTGGAAATGATCCAGCAGCAGGCACCTTTTGGGTTAGTAACAACAGCAAGGGAGAGCTCCCTGCCGGCTGCGTGCACAGGAGGAGCAGGGAGCAGTGCTTTGTCGCTGCGTCTTTAAACTTCCACGGGAGCACAGCCGGTTGCTGCTGGGAAGGGTCTGAACAGGCCATGGTTTGCTGACGCCGGCTGGGGAGCAGGAATTATGCCCTCCACACAGAGGATGAGAGCTACGCCAGAGGCCCTGAATGTAAGCCTGGAATGTATTTATTGAGGGCAAGCAAGCTCAGCAGGGAATGATAAGTGTGTGCCTGCCCATCCTCATCAGGAGAATGACATTTTGGAGGCAAATGAGGGGAGGACAAAGGAAGTAGGATGGGGAATAATCACCACCAAGGACCACTCGGAACAGAATAGTGCTATTGGGTTACACATAAGCAGCATGCCTGGCATATCCTTCATCCAACAAAAGCAGCATTACCAGCCCCTCTTGTCATCACCTGCTTAAGTCAACTGCTGAACGGATACTATTAAAGCTTTAATCCATTACACATTTATGTTATGCCTGAGAAATTTATACCGCAAGAAGCACTGAGCCCAGCAAGGGTCAAACCTGGGAGTTTTACACACTCCACTGATTATATTCACATACTCAGAAGAAACCATTTAGCTGAAGAAATTAATACGAAGGGGGCAGCAGACAATCCCCAGCACAACTTGGCCAGGGTGGTTCCCAGAGCCTGGGAAAACGACTCCATCGGTGGCTGTGATTCTTCCAGTAAACGATCTCCATTTTCCCCTGGGAGTGGCACCATCTTGTTTTTCTCTGTCTCTCTTTTTTCTCCATTTCAGATGCCAGCCTGTCTGGTGAACAGAACTGAATCCCTGTATGTTGGCTTTGCAAGATCTTCCATATAAGAGTCCAGTGATAATTTCTAGGGCTTGTTTAATGTACCTAGCAAGGGAGAGTGATTTATCCCGTTTTGCTAGATTGAAGGGAAAGGCATTTACAGGCTGTCTGCACACCAGGACAGGGCGCTGCTGGCAGTATGAACAACAAATATTCAGAGTCCTTCTACTCCAAATGTGAGCATGACCTGAGGCAACACATGGGGACGATATGCTGTTCAGGATATCAGATCTGCAGTGTGTGCTCTCAGATTTCTCACTCAAAACCAGTGTCAGGCTCGCAGAATGTCTGCCGGGACTTGCATGCATACACCAGCTGACTGCGGCTGCTCCTGGGCCAGCCGGGGCCCCAGAGCTCTGCCTTCCATGCTGGCATTCGAAACCAGCTCTGGGCTTAGCATCCACAGGGTCTTCTCTATGCATGAAACATTGCAAAGATCTTTTTATGCAAGTCTCCCACCTGAGGACATGCAAGGACACAGGCTAATGTAAAAATACTGTACCCAAAGTCTTCTCCTGCAGACTCACGGTCTCACTCATGCAGCGTGTGATTTATAGAGATGACTTCCACCTCTTGCTCCCTCAGTGTTACTCCTCCCTCTTGTGAATTTGCAACACTGCCAACTCTCTCAATGCACAACGCAGTTTTCCAGACACAGCCAATCAACCTCACCTCTGATCTGCCTCGCAGCTGTGCCTGGGATGCAGGCTCCGGCAGCAGAACCAGAGGGAGAGGGAGGTTTGCCAGCTTGCAGGAATCTACCCCAAAAGAGAAGCGCGAGGAGGCACACATGTCCTTGGTGGCAGTTAGTGTTGCAGCTCTGCTCCAGCGGGCCTCCTCCTCACCACAGGACCTGTCTAGCCAGAGGCATCTCCCCTTCCGTGACCCATGTGGGACTATCTATCTCGTGCATCAGGAAATGAAATAACTTGTGAGGTCTGTTACGGATACACAGCCTCATTTCCATGAACTTTGTAAAGTAGGGCATAGGCAGGATAGGATGATGGAGGCTGCAAGTCTCTCAGACATTGCAGGGAGGGGGCAGCTGTCTTTCACAATGTTTTCAGCGTTAAGGCAGCTAACTTTTAAGGTTTAAGGTTAGAAATGCGTTTCTAGTAAAGTAAGAAGAAACTTTTTTCATGCCACATTTGGTCTCTCAGCTGAATCTGCTGGCAGGTCCCCCACACAGAGCTGGTTAAAACAAACCCACTGCAAAAGCAGACTGAGAACAGGAACTGGCTCCCTAAAGATCACTCCACAGTCATGAGACATTAATAATTTTCAGTCCCTGCAAACACACTCTGGATGCAGAGTGGTGATCTACAGCTGAATGCCAACCTCTGGACTAGAAACAGAGTATCTACCTAAGCCTTTCTGCCCTGCAAAGTCCAAAACATTATATCTAATATTTTCTTACGGATCAGTTCAAAATTTTGTTTCCCAGTGCATCTGATCTAAATCTCTAGAGAAATGGACCACTTAATACATAAGTCGGGGGGCAATCCCCACCTGTCTTACAGTTCTTGGTTGCAGGGTTTACTCATTATTATATTTCCCTACCAGAAGTAAATGTTGCAAGTAATTTTTTTGAAGTTTTTATCTGTGACCATTATTTTATGGCTTCAACTGCTTTCTGCAAGCTACTGAACTAATTCCAATTTGGCTGAGTATTCCCTTTTAAATGCAACATCTGCTTTGTGCATCAGTTGGAAAATAGTTATCTGGGTGCAGGGTGAATTCACCTCTCTTCTGTGGTCCGAGAGACATTTAAATTCTGTTTTATAGAGGATGAACACCAGCCCACCCCCAAAGCAGATTTTACTTACCGACACGTGCCTCACACAGAGGAATATTTGCGTTCATGGACCAATCATCTAAGTTTTCCACTGCAGATCTCGCCCCACTAGCACTGAGTCCCACAGCCCATGTAAACACAAACATAATTTCCATCATCTGAGTAGCTCCATTGAAGTCCACTGGGCTTAAGGGCATTCACTCACATTTAAGTACATTGTTGGATCAGGGCCTGAAGTTACTCATGTCTTTTATTTATAAATGTTACCCTGGTCTGTAAAAGTGACATGTTTCTCTTAACAGGCTGTGATACCAGATATGCTCAGCTCATAAGTAAACATGCCTGAAAGTGCTCCACCACTGAACCTAGCAGTAGGGGGAAAGTGGAGTTAGCATAGCTTAAACCAAGCTTTCTACCTTGCTGACCCTGGGCAGCACGGCAAGTGCTGTGACCCTGGTAGCTCACAGTCTTAGTGTTGCTTTAGTCGTTTAATACTGTTTACACAGAGGTACCTGGATCTAGTCTTGAAGCTTGAGAAGCTGAGTCCATTTCTGCTCAGTTCCACTCTGAGCTGCACTGGAAAATGTAATTTTGCAGAGATGTTCAGATCCACCACGTTCTGTCCTCTCCATCACAGAAAGCACTGGATCACAGGATAATCAAGGTTGGAAGGGACCTAAGGAGGTCTCTAGTCCAAACTTCTGCTCAAAGCAGAAACAGACATGAGGTTGGATGAGGTTCATCAGGACTTTATTCAGCCAGGTTTTGAAAGCCTCTATGGATGGAGAATTGTACGACCTCCCTGGGCAACCTGTTCCAATGCCTGACTGTCCTCATGGGGAAAGAGTTTTTCCTTATAGGCAGTTTGAACTTCTTTTGTTTCCATTTATGGCCACTGTCTCTTGTCCTCCTGCCTCACACCGCTGTGCAGAGCTCAGCTCCATCTTATTGATCTTCTTGTAGGTACTGGCAGGTTGATATGTGGTCTTCCTGAAGCTGTCTCTTCTGGCTGAACATGCCCCATTCCCTCAGTCTCTCTTCACAGGGCATGTGCTCCAGTTCCCTCATCACCTTGGAGGCCACCCAACTCACTCCATGTCATTTCCTGCATTGGGAGTTCAAGACTCCACACATATGGTCTAATGACTGCTGCGTAAAAGAGGGTAATCACTTCCCTTGATCAACTAGCTATGCTTTTGTTAATACAGCTCAGGATACTGTTGGTCGCCTTTGCTGCCAGGACACACTGCTGGTTCATGTTCAGTTGCTGTCTACCAAAACCCTATCAGCAGGGCTGCTCCCTGGCCAGCCACTGCCCATCCCGTAGTATTGTTGCCAGAGGTTCTTCCCTTCCAGGTACAGGACTTGGCATTTGCCTTTGAATTTCAGTGAATTTGAATTTCACTAGGTTCCCACTGTCTCTTTCCTCCAGCCTATTTAGGTGCCTCTGGATGGCAGCTCTGACCTAGAACTTGTGGACAAGTCCTACCAGTTGGTCATGATCTGCAAATGTGATAAGCAAGCAGTCCTTCACCTCCTCCAGGTTACTGATAAAGATGTTAAACAGGATAGGTCCCGGGACAGAGCCTTGTGGTACTCCACTGACCTTGAGATTTGACCACAACTTTCTGAGCCCAATCACCCAAACACTTATTACCCATCTGACTGTCCACCCATCCAGACCATGACATCTTAGCATGCTGTGAAGTTTCTTGGATGTGTATTCACAGTGCACAAGCTACCCCATAGCACCTGTCCTTACGCATGCTTTTACTTCATGACAATAACCCTGGAGTAACAGACATACTCCATGTTCACATGAAGGCTGGACTCACAGTATCTTTTCCATGGAGTCAGACTGATTTGGATAGGCTGGCAATAAACTTGTAAGCTCTTTAGAGACGTTTTAATGACTCAGGTCACGAAAAGTCTGGCAGAGGGGATCTTTAGACTGATAGGAACATTTTACAAAGCTTGTTGGCTGGGAATGGAAATTCAAATAAAATTCAAAAATTTCAGAAATAAAACATAGTTTTACAAGAGTAAAGCAATTAGGCCTGGAAACAGCTTAATGATGGACCGATGGATTCTCAGTCACTTGCAGCCCTTAAACAAAGGTATTTTTGTCTTCATATATACATACTGTGACCCAGTCATAAGTTACAAGCATGATGCAGGAACTTCTACACGAAACTCTAACCTACATTTTCATAAAGGTACCTTCTAGCCTTAAAATTATCTATTAGTACTTACCCTAACAGTTAACACTGTAGGAAATCCTACTCACAGTTCTAATATGTCGTGTTTATTTTCAAAACAAATGAAAGAATAGCATTTTCATAGACTTCTTGAGATTCCATTGACCTATGATTGACTTTCCCTCCTTTCCATCTTTCATTCCTTTCCATTGTTCACAGCTACCAACCACTACGGATATGAGTATTTATCTTCCATGTTTCATTTTAAATAGCTTCAGATATTGCTGCATTTGAAAAGCCACATCAAAATACTACGATAACACGAAAATGCTTTTTCTCTTTATCGGACTTATGAATTCTACCATCCTGACCAGAGTTCTCACTGGGGTCTGTATAGTTTCACACAATCAGGTAAGATAATCCACTCACCTAAATGGATCATTCCGTTAGGAAAGAGCCCTCAAGCATTCACTCTACTACTCAAGAGCAGTTTAACAGATTGCACAGACGCATCCTTCCCATTTTAAATTCCCACAGTTCTAACATTGAGGGGAGGCTGAATAATTCTGCTTCAATGTGCTAACGTAATGCAGACTCAGGTCAAATCTACTTTTTAGCTATACTGTCCTGGGGAAATTTTGTTTCTTACTCAGGGTCAAATTTTCCTAAGAAATTATTATTCATTTTCTGCATCTTAAAAAAATGTCTTGGCATGCTGTACCAGAGGCTTTCACTGAAATCTGGCTATAAACAAACATTTTGGAAGCATTTTCCTCCCAGACAACAAACATTATGTTATACAGCCTGCTGCAGAGATCAGGATTACAAAGACTCTTTAAAAAAAAAATTAAAAATCATTACCTTTCCAGCACTTGTCCAAAACAGTATAAATGACAAGGCTTAGGACACACTGAATGACAACAAAACAGGTATCCGGCAACAGAAAGTAAGGCCTGTCAGCTCTGCTAGTTTTGCATTTGCCCTTCCAAGTTCCAAACAGGTCAATGCATGTTTTACATCAATGGTGACAAAAAAAGGAACCATCAGCCAGAACCCAAATTTTCTTTTGTGGTCTTTCCCTTGCCCCCCCTTGTTTTACTTTACATAAAACCACAGGGTACTGAATTAGAGGGAGCTGAGAGAGAGAGTACCGAATGGTTTAGCTAGCGCTGTAGTTCGCTAGCCAGGCTTCTCAAAACTACTGCTTAATGTTGTTAAGTGTCTGCACTCTACCATCTAACATGATATGTTCTTCCGGAACACAGTCACACACTCACACAGATGCTCCTGCCCACCAGCTACTCACCCAGGGGAAGCTTTTCCAGCAGATAGAGGTAACACTGAAAGAAGTCATTTCGGATCGCCGTATGCAAGACGAAGGACATACTGTGCCGACAGAGTTCTTCATCTGTTTTGTTCCAACGCGACTTAAAGGCCAAATGTGCTGCTTTGTAAGCCATGATGAAGACGTTTTTTGCAAATGTGGGCAGTTGCTGTGGCTGGTGCTCTCTGTCCTTCCAAAGAGGCAGAGGCAGCGTCATTTAAATTGTGGCAATGTGCTGTCATTCTATATCGGGGTGTGTGTCTAGAGCAGTGCAGGGGGCGGAGGCGGGCGAGAAGGGAGTGAGAAATGCTGGCTGTTGGCACTGGCTCAGCGTAATCTCTGGAGTGTCGTGCTCTGAAATGAGCAGGTGCTGCTTTTTCCTCAACCAGGAAATTGCTTAGCCAGGGTAAAAGTATATCTACTCCAAAAAAGAGTGGCGTTAATTCAATTACACTTTTCCTAATCTATTCAGCCTTCACTTCAAAGGAACTCAGATATTATCCAGGATCTCCTGTCTCCCTCTTTTATATCTCACAGGGTGATTTTGTTTCTCTGTCTCTTCCTTGCTATTTGTGTTTCAGTCCAGGACACCCAAGAGGAAGGCCAGAAGACAGAACATGGACATGCCTCAAGACAAACTGTGTATCCTAACAAATTGTGATTATAGCAAGCAAAGAGAAAGCAACAGATTCAGCTTCATGCTTTGCCACTGTGTATGGCAGGGCAAGCCACTCTCTATGCATTACAACCTGCCCGGGTTCATTTAATCTGTTTAAATGGTATAGGCTACCTCATCAGCAAAGGCTAGCTGGAAGAAATTGCTGTCTGGGAACACAGGAATGATAAAGCCAGGGAAGGGTAAGAGCTTTTTGCTTTAGCTAACAAAATACATAGAAGAACAAAAGGATACGCATTAACAAACTTAGAAAAATATATTGGCTGGAAAAGAGAAGGAGGTTTAGGCCACTTGGGCAAAATTCTAGTAGGGTGAGAAGCTGAAGTGCTTCTAGGATGGAAAATGCTAAGCTGCTGCAGCGTACTGTATATCATAAGTATATCCCATCCCAGAGGAGGATCAGGCCCTCAAGGGACAAGGAGAGACAGGTCCTGCTCCAAAACCTTGTTTGCCTCTTGGTAGTTCAGGCACGCAGTGTGGTACAGCTTCAAGCCTCCTGCGTTGCAAAGGTACCCAGCAAGGGGATGGGGGCTTTGTACCGACTGCACTGACCTCCACACACTGTGCTCATGAGGCTTTCCCCTTTTGAAGCAGTTTATTCCAGCTGTCTGCAGCGTAGGCACACTATAACGCAGAAACACATGACCAGAAAGTTGAATGTTTTCAATGCAAAAGGGCTGCCATATGTCCTGAGCAGTATGGCAACTCCCAACAAACATCTGATCAAGCTTCTGAGAGCAGAACAAAGAAGACCAAGCCTCCACCAAGGAAAATCGCTAGTAATTTGGCTACCGATGATGCCAAGCAGCATTTAGAAATGCATCAATTCAAGCATATTTTCCAACATGACTCACTTCCTTGGAGCAGTCAATCTCTCTGTCTCTGCTTTGATACTCCTTATTAAAAGTATTTAGGGGCAAAAACATCCCTGGGTATTACTGCCTTTCTTGTTTGACCAGCTACCATCCTGTACTACTCACTCACACCTAAGTGCACTGGCACGCTGCTCCCCCAGCTGTTCCAGTCTACATTATCGTGCAAACATGTCGGTGAACGGATCAGTGAATTAATCTTATTCAGAAAAATATACTGATTTTTCTTTCAAGTGGGATCAGTTCCCCAATCCAGCCCACAGCTGACACAAGGGAATTTGTCATGTGCTACAATGTGGGGGCTGGAACACCCACCTGGGACGGCGGTGTGGTAACCATACAGCCACACTACACAGTGGCCTTACCAGTAATGCAGATCTCCTCCCTGTGTCCTGTCAGAGAGGTGTGCTGGAGGGGGTTCGATGACAGTCAAAGGTAATCTAAGTACTGGAAGATTATGTTTCTATGCTCCCACCCCTTCCCTGCTCATGTATTCCTGTTGTTGGCGACCCTGCTGGGCCGTTTCAGCTTGCTGCATCAGTGCCTTTTCCATCTGGCCAGCACTGTGAACCAGCTCAGTGCAGAGCTTACAATTGCCAGAAAAGTGCAAGAAGGGACGCAGAAGTGTGCAGCTGAGGATGGGGTAGGGAGAGTGGGATCATGAGAGTGATCAGCGCAGCTCTAGTGCCACTGCACCAAAGCCCTTGAAATAACTCAGCCTTGAATTTCTTCCTGGTTATGTAGTTATGAGAAGCACCAGGCTCATGAAGTCATGAAGGCACACTCATAAAGTCCACAGGGGCTGGGGCTTTCACATGCGCTAGGAGGATGTGAAGTGCAAAGGCAGAAAAAGGCACTGTTTCTCTGGCTTTCTGTGCACAGGCGGGGCTTAACTTTCTCTTTGGAGCAGCATATTTGGGTTCCCCAGTGCCTGCGAAGCACCCCAGCGACTGTGACTCCAGTGAAGCTCTCTCGATTTACACCCTTTGAGAATCTGGCCAATTATGACAGTGAATACATACACATGGAAAACAGGGCATATTTCAGGGTCACTCCCTATCTTTTTGATGCCCTGCAAGTGATCTTCTCATAGCGTACTCCTAGCCCACTTTCCTTAGGAAAAAAGATATGTGCAGTCATGTTGTGTATGTCTCTGTCTATGACTTTTATTACCCCACCACGAAACATTTAAACCTATCTATCTGTCTCAAACAAATCCCAGAACTACTTCAAAGCTTGCACCAAAACAGTAGATGGGGTAGAGAGACAGGTCTCGTCCTGGTGTCACTCAGCAAAGTGAGTTTTGCTTTTCTGAGATACCATAAAACCCATCAGCAGGAACAGGCATGGGTACATCTGCACCTCTCTAATCTACCATTCTCAACCATCCAACATAAATCTGTCAGAAACAACAGTTCACAGGATTAGTTTTTCAGGCTGAATGCTGGTTATAACTGGTTTTGATAAACTGGTGGTGGTTTTGACTCACAGTAGTCCCACCCCATGCAAAAAAGAGTGAAGGTCTACAGAAGGCCGCATAAACACCAATTCTATTTATTCTGTTTGCATGTAATCAAGACTAAGGCCCTGCTCCCAGTAGCTCTATAATCTAAGAGTAACTGTGAAAACCCACTCAGATACTAGTGCAGCTAAGCAGGTGAATCACAACATCATCAAGCCTTTTAAAGCACTTTCAAAGCACTTCCTATTGCTGTCAAAGGTTAGGCAGAAACACAGATTTGTGCCCAGAAGTGCCTGGAAAAGGCCACAGAAAATGCAGGTTCTTTTCAAAAAGTGGATGCTATATTCTCTGCCAATTTGTCAACAGCAGTGTCTCAATGTGTCTTGCAAAGAATAACTCACAACTCTGCTTGCTTCATGCTATCTCCTAAGCCCATATTCTGAGCAGGAGTGGTACCGATCTACCCAGAAGCCTCAAAAAATTAATCCACTAATATATACACTACATCTCCATCAACAAGAAAAGTAGGACTTGAGTATGGGCACGATGGCGCCTATAGTATTTGTAGAGTCACTGCTGAAATGTGAGTAAACTGACTTCTCTACTGTAGTTTCCTTTCCCAAATCGCCATTTGACTCTTTCTGAAGATGAGGCAGAAAGCCAGCCTTTTTGTTGCTAGTAGAGCCACTGGAGAGTCTGGACCTCTGGATAAACTGAAGCCCTACACTAAAATAACAGTAGGCACAGCCATAATGTATGACAGTCACTGCCTCAAACAGCTTCTGGTCTAAAAGGAGAATGTGTTTGTCCTTCAGTTGCTAAACAAATAGTTCCTCCATCTGTCGTCTTCTTCCTCCCCATGAGATCAGGTAGTTCTAGGACATTGTGTTTATCACAGATTAAAATGAAGGATAAGCTAGCGCGGCTTCTTGTTAAAATACCTGCAGCTGACCTCCGCTTGAGAGTAGCAGGTTTAAAATAAGGTATCAGATGGCTTATGATGAGTCACTGCAAGATCCAAGGAAGATCTGTTTGTTGGAGTATCAGGGTATTTAAAGAGAAGTTGGACTTTGACATTAGTAGGTAACTACTTGTCTCTGCCAATCTGAGCTCTACACACTACTTCTGAAACACATCAGCTGCACAGAAGAGAAAAATAAAAACATGTACACTAGCTCCACATATCATGCAGGTCACAAAGGGTCAACTTTGCCTTTAAATTACTGTGCTCTGCTTACAGAACACCTGGTACGCAATCTGATTTCCACACAGACACACCATCAGGATTGCTGTAAGATGTCTCTTTATCTTAAAAAAGGCCTGTATATTAATTCTTTTCCCTCACACTCATGCCTGGCACATGCTGTCAGGAATAGACACGGTTAAAGCAAGTAATTTTTGTTTTATCTTTGCCAACAAGTTTTTTAAAGTTCCTGAAAACCACAGGATCATTTTGCAAGAAGAGGCACAGGCAGAAAGCACATGTGCAGTTATGAGGACAGTGAGAACAGCTGCAGGTTGGATGGCAGGTGACAAACTTTACAACTGACTTTGCTGCAGCCAGAAAAGCAACTGCCTGTATCGTTCTGGCTGCAGCTTTGGTGGCTTATTCAGAGCAACAGTGTACGCCAGTGTCTGGGTGTCAAGCTGGGAAACAGTAATATGACAGTGGATGCACTAATTGTCTGACTTGTTGAAGTCCAAAACTCTTAGTCACAATCCTCACCCACCTAAACTCCACTCATGGCTCCAATTAGGCTCAGCAGACTTCAGAAGTATTACTGTGAAAATAATTTGGTTTTGAGTGTGAAATTGAGAAAAAATAGTGTTTTGGGTTGATGAGAAACTGAAATATTTCTCTTTTCTCACCCGAAAAAAAATTCTGCGTCAGGCCAAACAACATGCTTTGTTTTCTTTGCAGGGCTATTTCCCTCTTCCACTTCTTTATTTGTTTATTTGTAATTACATTTAGGTTAACTTGGTTTCAGTGTATCATTTACAAGTACAAACAATAATAACTTTGTTGTCACCAGTAGACTAGTCAGTCTGGCAAAATCACTCTGTAGCAAAAGGACCCAAGGAAATGCAGAGAAAAACAGGTCCTTGGGCAAAGACCCAACCTTTGGATAGGACTTCTGATCTCTCATAAGAAACCCTTGCTTTGAACCACATTTCCAAAGCAGAGGAAGGTAGGTCAGGATGACTCACGCCCTTCAGGGCATATCCTGCACAATTCCCGTGCACTTTCACGGGTGCAGTCACAGCAACAATCTGTTATCATTTATACAGCTGGAATTTAGCAATCTGGAATACCATCTAAAGCAACAAAACACAGCGTGTGAGCCCTATGGGTAAATACATTACAATTCATGTAAATGAAATTGGCCAGCGCTTTATCCCTATGGAGGGAATACACAGCTCTTTTCCTCTAATCCTTCTAGCTCTGGAGCCAACACTAAATTACATTTTTAAGGGAGTGAGTGAAGCGACTCTTAGGTAGGAGCAGCAGCCTGCCTCATCATGTCTCAAGCACGGCAACAGTCACAGCAGGACCCTGATTTGGAGATCCATAAACAGTATGCTAACGTAAATAGCGATATTTGGGGAGGACTCCTGCATGGTTTGGCCGTGAGGATTTTGTTTGGTTCTGGTTAGGGACTCTCAGTAGTGCCGGGGCTGAAGGGAAGGAAGGGCAGGGTTCCTGATTAAACTGCAGCAGGGGCTGCTCTGTTGTTCTTGATAAGAAGCATGACAGCTGTGCCCACAACATCTGGTTTTCATTGAACCCTAGTGAGAGTTCCTTGCTGAGTCTCTTCCACCCCATATGCGGTGGTTTAATTGATGGAGCCTGAGAAGGTTTTAGGTCCAGTGTGGAATGCCGCCTTTCACTGTGATATGTGACTCCAGATACAGTAAGGGCTGGGCTGCTTAGAGTCATCTTTTAAAAGCATTTCTTCTCAATATTGAATTTTGCATATATTGCCCTCTGTTGGCTCAAGCGCATGAAAAAGCTCCTTTTCTAGGTGAAAGCTAAAAAAATATCTCCTTCTGGCCGAGTGGCAGGGTTTGTGGGTTTTGGAAAATGCAGGCACAAGTTAGCTGTAGCCTTGTGCGTGTGTGCATAGTTCGTATCCCCCATAGCTCTGTGTTTAAGAATGCAGGCACAGCTACGTAACCAAGGAGGAAGGGGGTCTGGAGACTGGCTGTCTCAGCTGTTGTGGACTGCACATAAGAAGAGAGTTTTAAGGAGTGACCAGAGGGGATAGTGGTTTGGTGAGCCAGGATAAAGAGGATGTTGCACACTCAGGAAACAGCACAGAAAGCAATACAGAAAAAACAGTGGGAGAACTGGGCAAGTGGGAGATAAGTTAGTCTTAATCTCTTTCAGCTCTGGCATGCAACTGACAGAAATTCTTGAGTAAAAAGTCTCTTAAAGCTTTATTTTCAATTCCAAAGCAAAAGCAAGACAGCAAGCAACACCATCAAAGTTCCTTCTTCACATAGCGCTGCCAGAAAAACATGCCCTTCCACTTCCTCTCAGCTGGATCCTTCCTACCTAAGGCATATGACTGACCAGTCTGCTCAGACCAAAAAGCATCTTGCCCAGTTATCCTGTCTCTGACAGCAAATGGCAGCAGTGCCTAGGGAAACAGTCTAAACCCATCAGCTAAGAAATGTTTTTTGGCTGGTTTTTAGCACTTCTGTGCTGCTTCTGCACAGAGCCAGACCAGACTTTTTTGCTTAACTCTTAAAAAGCCCAGGCACGAAGGCCCCCATCCTGGGTACACCAGTGTACACGCCAGTGATGCGACGGGACATGAGTGGTGATGCCAGGAGGGGACAGCCTTTCTCTGGAGTGTGAACATCATGACAAAACAGAAGCTCCAACCTGAGGAAGCAGAGAGTGCAACACATAACAACTGATCTGTAGAAGAAGTGATTCATGCAGACCACGGGTTAGAGAAATCATTTAAACTTCTGCAGTATGCTTCCCTTCTTAGAGAGGGTGAAACATAAAGGTCCAGGCTTTCAGATCTGGAGATCTGTGGATCCCTCCCTGCTGTTGGCTAGGACGGCAAACATCAGATTAGCATTTCCCTGACCTAGTACAGCAGCACATTTCACAGCAGTGGTGGAGAACATCCTTTTTGTTAGGGCAGTTAAAATTAGACTGGAAAATGTGTTGCTCTGCGAGCCCTAGAGCAACAGGATGCTTAGTTTCTTTTAGATTTGTGTCTTAACTGCTTCTACCTGAAATAAGCCCCATAACTTCTCTGACTTGGCATCTGTCGTGAAAGATCCACCCCGGACAAGAAACTGCCTGTGCTGCAGCCAGGCCGGCGCTGCTCCGCGACAGCTTGGCCAGCCCCTTCATCTGTGCTGGCTGGCTAGCATGCATGGAGGGACTGACCCCTCACTGCTGCCAAAGAGCTGAACTCTGCTTAACTCTCCCTCAGCACAGTCCCTATCATGGGTCTCTCTCATTCAGCTGGCAGTCAGAGCACAAAAACCTCTAGAAACTTAATTAACTTCCAAACTCTGTGCACATCTTTCAATGGTCATTGAGCTTGGCCAACATGTCATGAAGTTATTAGAGAGAGAAAGAAGAGACCCGATGAACGCATGGGTAAGGCACAATAAACTAATTTCCTGAGGAAGCCAAAAGAAAACAAGCTGAAAGTAAAAAAGAAAAGTTGACTGTAGGGAACAAAACTGACAAGTGACCTTGAAAGGCCTCTCCCACCTTTAGCTCCTGAGAAGGAACTGTCTGGTAGAAGCCAGGGCAGTGTTGCACACTGGGGAAATTAGAGGGTGTCAGAAACTGTAAGCAGCATTTTCACTAGATGAGTAAAAGTATCACAAGTATACACCCCTGCGTTTCAGACACAGTGCATCTATGACACTGCTGGCTTGGATAGCCTTCATCCTTAAATCGTCTCCGAGTTGAGTGGAGTTTCACGATACCAGGAACTATGCAGTTAATTCCTGTGCATACCTTGGAACATTAAACTCAGTTTCTGGAAAACCAAGTGATAATTATCAAGGGACAAGAATACCAAATTAAGCCCAACTCCTGGACAGCATAAACACATGGGAACATGGATTGCAAAGACTATAAACACACCTCTTCTTGGGAAATACCGCTCTTACACAGAGGAGAGGCTCAAAATCTGCAAAAAACACCTTTGTCCAGAACTGAAAGTAGAAACCTAAATGATCAAGCCTGGAAACTATTTGCTTTGCATGAATACTTTCTATCTCTATTTCCTCTTTCTGTGTTTTCTGAGCTCTCAGACTTGAACCAGTCAAAAGCCAAATGTCTGTGTGTTGTCCTTTGGAACCAAAAAATAATCAAGACATGAAAAGATCGAGATGGTTAAATGTCTCCTCCAGAGGCTGGGGATTAGAAGTCTGGGCAAGTAGCAGAGAAGGAAAGAAAAAAAGAGTAAAATAAAAGAAGAAATTCTTAAGTGACTTGACAAGGGAAACTTAAATCTTATGTTTAAGGGGTTAGGTTGTACTAAAGCTTGAAAAATTAAATCCACAGCTGTCTCCAGAGGACTATATCTCACTAAGAAAGCTTCAAGTAAGTTTATCATGTATCCAACACCTAGACATTGGACCTCAGGGACCACTAGGATAATATTTCCTCTGGATTAGCAAGAAAGCTAGTATGTGACATTTGTATGAAACTAACTTAAAGTTTAAGGGGTTTTCTTATTATAAAATGATAAATGAAGAACGAGCATACTGGGAAGGAAAGTTCTTACAGTTTGTAAATCTAACACATCCCCACTATTTCTTTATAAATGCTCCGTTATCTCCTGAATTAGTTTTATTTGGTGACATCAGTAATTTGATGGTTTTACGTCTATCATCCTCCCAGTGAGGATCAACGTGTTCTTTATGAGCAATATTTTTAATCTCATAATCCCCTTTATGAGGAATGCTTTTAATTTCAGAGACCATGAAGACTGGCATTGAGACAATATAGCATGTATGAAAAAAATTCAGGAAACTATAGGAAACACAGGATGGATCTGGCACAATTGCAGTGCTTTCCTTCTTCTGGGATTCTTCACTACTAGCCAATAAAGCCCAGGATATGTTGGAATGCTATTAATTAACTCACCTCGCTGTGCCTTGCCACGACAACTAATATGCCCCTAGGTTCCAGGGAAATCTGAAGAATCATACAAGATGCAATACTTAGCCAGAGCTGGGTGAACTAAGGACAACTTTAGTATGTTAACGTTGAAATCTGAAATCCAACGGTGAATTGAGTTTTGTATGGAGGGCAAAAAATAAAACTCAGAAATCTATACAAAGGCCAATGTTGGAGTTTTGTAGGATATAACATTTTTTATTTATGTATTTCACACTTTCTGTGTCTGTCTAAAATGTACTGATGTGAGGAAGCGACCACAAATCCCCATAGCAAAATGCCTACAGTCTGTGGATGGGCTAGAGTAATCTAGCATTATCCCACTCTGCCCACAAAGCACACCAGTGACAACTGCGTTTTCCAGTTCTACGGAAAATCCTGAGTTACACACCTATGTGCTAGTCTGTGCCCATACAGATGAATATGTAGGAGGTGTAATGAAGAAAAAACATACATAGCGAAATTAAATGGGGAAAGTGAAATGAGGGGAATTACCTAAACAGCTTACAGATGGTAACTAAATTAGTTGAAAGCCGAAGGATTGTTTTTTCAACACACAGCTCAACAGCATTGTAAAACGTCCATTACTGTAACCCAGAAGCTCATGAGAAATAGTAATTACCAGAGCTGAACTCCTGGGCTCTCATATTTTCTTACTCATGGGCTGGCCAACCCAGCCCCCAGTCCTTCCCTCCCCCAGTGCTTTCCAGACTCCTGGAAAGCAGAGCTGGGAGGGTGAAGAAATATGCGTCACCCCATGTTCCCTTCCACCTCTCAGGTCTCCTGTTGCCCCCCATACACCTTGTTTTGAACACTTTCACCTTCCTCTTCTGACACAGCCTCTTCGAGGCACCCCATACATTCTCCTGACATTCCTTCACTGTGTTCACAGCCATCAACTCCTCTGGCAGTTTCTGTGCTGAGCCGGCTAGGACAGCACCTGTAACGCACACTGCTCCAGAGCTCAGGCTGCCTGCAGGTCACACCCACTGTTGTCAGAGACATTTTGGAAAGCTCCTCATGAAGATACCTTGCCTGATATCATCCCACCCAGAACTGATGGCTCAGGTGGAGTACAAGGTGGGGTCTAGGCAGAGAGCAATTCCAGCCTTAAGGCTCTCCTAACTGTGAGGGAAATGCAGCCACAGCCCCGGTAACGAATCTTCACTCTCTGCATCCTGATCGTTATCAGCTCCCAGCTGACTGTCACATAAGTTACATTTTTTTCTTACAACTCTCAGTTCTATAAGCCAGCCATGTTGCCACATGTAGTTCTGGGAAACCAAGCAGGTTGAAGGGGAAGTGCATTAAAGCAAACAAGTACAGGATCTGCTTGGGTTCCTGATGAGTCTAAAACTGACTCATCACCCTCCCTGCCCAGTGGACTGTTTCCTCTATTATTATCAACCATGATGTAAATAAAACAAATTAGCGTAAGAACAGAACCCGTGAAAGAATTTACTGTACACTCATCATCCACATTTCTTTCTCAGATTTAAAACCAAGAGGGACTTCCATGATCACCTAGCTGGCCCCTCAATGTAACACACACCAAAGACGCCCATCCATTGATCCCTGCACCAAGACCAGCCTTATCACTACCAAGCAGAAGGATTACTTCATCCCCATAAACAACATGAGGTCATCCTTCTTACCTATTCAGCACCGTAAAGACTTCAGCTGAAGTACTGTACCCAGGTTTGGGCATGGCTCTTCAAGAAAAACATGGGCTGACTGAGTAGCTTTGATACAAAAAAAAGGAATGTTTTTTCTTGCATCAACAGAAATTCAGTCCTGGAATAGATTCCCCAGGAAGACTATAAAGCACATCACTGAAGACGTCATACATCCTAAGATAAGTTATTCCACTGACTAAGTGCTATCGCACTAAAATTTTATGCTTGATTTCAGGTACAAATTGATCTAGGTTAAATGAATAACTTGCTTTAAGCCAAATGTCACCTGAGCAAAACCACTTCAGCTGAGATACTTGTTCCCTACTATCCCTTTGCTTTTTCTGACAAAAACTGAAAAAAAGGCAATTCTTTTTGAGCAAAGCAGAAAGAATTTGATGATCATACACAGAATCCTTTTCTTTTGGAGGGGAGGGATGAGGAAGAGATAGAATTCCTGATTTATGATCAAATATAGACTTGTTCAAGTGTAAAGGAGACCCCTTCTTGAAAACACTTAAGCTGGTGCTTAACTTTATTACTGTGGCAAAATTAAGCATGTGCTTGAATGGTTGCAGAGTCAGAACCGTAAAATGTCATAGCCTTTATAGCTATGAGTCTGCTTTCTGCCTGCTGCATCTAATAAACATTAAGAGGTGAAATTCTGTCCCCATCAGGGTCAACGGTAAAACTCTCATTGACTTCAGCAGAACCAGGATTTTGCACAAGAAATCTCCATCATTGTCACTGGGGCCCACAAGACGATATTAGCAGAGAGAGGCCAGCTGCTCGTTCTTGTATGGACACTTTTACGTTTCCTCTTTCTGTGTTTTCCTTAGTCCAATTAAAATCAACCCAAACCGAAAGCACATCATTGGCTCTTTGGATAGGGATACTGCATTAAGGCTGTTTGTCAGAAAACAGGCAGAAATTTAATAAATACACAAATTCTAGTGGACCATATATATTGAACATACACACAGAGAACTTACTGATGAGCAGATGCGGCACTTAGAGAAATGGTTTAGTGGTGGACTTGGCAGTGTTAGGTTTGCAGTTGGACTTGAAGATCCTAAAGGTCTTTTCTAACCTAAATGATTCTATGATTCTATGAAAATATAGAACATGCTGTTCTGTGTTCCCTCTTAAAGGGCTGATCCCTTAATAAAAAAAAAGGTAATGTAGCACCATTATGGTACATTTTATATCTTCCAACACAGATCAGCCTTGCTTAGGACATGAGTAAACTGGTGTTTTTTCCATAAGTAGCAACCCTCAAGTCAGGCACTGAAAATCTGCATAGATGGTTGCTTTGCCACATCACCAGCTGCAGCTGAGCTTGGGTACTGTATTCCTGCCTTGCAGGCTTGCGCAGGTCTGCACACACAGAGTTTATGCACCCAGAGTTTGTAAAACTCCAGCTGCTGAGAAGCACTGAGGCACAAGATGGCAGAGGTCAGTTTACCACCAGCTGGATATACTCACTCAGCCAAGTGAACAAGAGTACAAGGCCATCAAACCAGTTCACTTTCATGGAAGTGAGCAATTCTGATCTAAATAAGCCAAGGGAGAAAACAATATACCCTTTGCTCTATAATGTCTACTTAAAAGAAAGCTCTACTTCGCTATAAAGAGGTCTGTTTCTTTTCACATCTTTAATTTTTTCTTTCTACGCCTGAAACAATGAAAACCTACAGTTAATTTTCTCACTGGTTCCAATGAGCTGCAAATTGATGCATTTACATAGGTCAGTGTTGAACTGGATATACTATAAAATACAAATCAAGCTCTCCATAGAGAGTCCTGTTTTCATTTTTGTGAAGTCTCATGTTCCAGAATAACAAGAGCACCCAGTATTTACCAGCACGATCATGTGTCATACAGAAAAAGCCCTTCGCTTGTGCAGATGTCCCTGTCACTGCTGATCAAAAAGGCATTCAAGAATCACCTTGATCTGCATCCCAAGATTAATTTCATCCAGAAGAGTTAAGCCAGACTTTCCCTTTGCATATCAGATTTTGCTTTGCCTCGTCTCACTTCTTCCTTCCAATATAAACTTATAAGCCCAGGGTTTATTACCTCCATACCTCAATCACTTACTATGTGACAGCACATCAGAACAACATCATCTCTGTCCCCCACTGAGCAGCACAGTCTAATCACTTGAAATGTTTCTCTGAAAGTCATCCTTTCAGATTGCTGTATTTCATTTTAGCTAATAAAAGGCCTTAAGGAGTTTTATACACAGTTCATTTTTACAAGCTCTAGGAAAATATCCCATATTCACTATTTTTCCCATGAAATACACCCATATTCTTTTTTCCTGACAGCAAGATGCAGTGTTCAATTGAGAGATTACGAAGCTCAGGGTTGCTTTGGTTTCTTAATTTGGCAAACCAGAAATTAATCTATTACATATTAACAATTCATTTGCTATAGAAAAACAATGTTGGTTATTTTGTTTGAATTTTTTTTCATAATGATGTAGAAAAATCTGTGTAGGATTTTAATGAAATTTTGAAGAAATCAGACCCCAAGGCATTTTCAACATGCAGTCTTCTGGTTGTACATCAAAGGCCCATATAAAGTTCACTGAGACAATGGAAACACCTTTTCTGACTTCAAAATCAGGCTTAGCATCAGTACTTTTCAGTTGCAATTAATCTGTTTTATACTAAGAGAACAATTAGGAAGAAATAAAACTAAGTTACCATGAGAAAGTATGGTGAGCATTGCTCCGATGTCACAGAGTGTACTCTATCTGGTTATGAACATCTGGCCACATCCTGAGGAAAAAAAAAATATTTTTTTGCATAAAAGTATGCTTCCTCAATGAGATTAAAAAGGGTTTTCACTTTTTAAATGCAAACAAAGAGTAAAAATGTTGTTGATTTCTTCATCTACACTTATTCTACAAAAAAGTTGATGTCCATTTCTTCCATGCGTATTTTACCACCTATTTAACCTGAGAATACTCCATGGTTGTGTCTTTCCTCTTGTTCTGTTTACCCACCTGCATCGCTCCTCTCTCACTGAACTTCTCTTCACGCAACTTCCTCCACCATTCTCTTCCCATTCTGCTTTTCTCTGCAACTCCCCTGCTCCTTTCCACCTTCTTTATATTCCCTCACTAAAAAAATCTTTTCTTCTACCTGACTCTAGAACAGTATTTCTTACAACTGCTCTAACAAAAAAAAAAACCAAACCCCAAACCACCCAAACAAATCAATAAAGGAGAAACCCAGAAATATTGCACATTTCAGCTTCTCTTCACAAATTGATCACTTTTCTGCCCCAAATACCACTCTTTCTTTCTCCTTGTGTATGCTTCTAACATGCAGGTGAGGGGAATCTCCAGGGTGCCGTGGTAATGCCATAAACCTCATCACACTATAACAAAACGGATATAAGAAATTGTGCAAAGCAACATTACCAGCTCAGGGAAAGGCTGCACAACCAGACCTCAGGCGGCATTTGTTTTACAATTTAATTTTAAAAGAATCTACAATGCAGTGCAAGGTTTTTAGTGTTTGCACCATGTGATTTTCTAAACCCAGCATCAACTGGTTGTCACTGATGGACAAAATTATCTGATCTTGGCACTGCTTGTGGCTCAATCGCTACAAAGCTGAGGTATTTTCATTTGGACTCTATAAGGCTGAAACCGGCTCTGCTGTCCTTTCAATTTTAGCCCAAACATTGTAGAATGCTTAACTGCAATAAATGTTCCCTTTCTCATATTTTTCAGGTCTCACATTCTTTTGTATCATTCTCCTCGTGTAATCTGTGACCTACTTTTCCATATGTGTCCACAACTATTCTCCATTTGTAGCCATATGTGATCAGATTAAAAAAAGAAATTCTCAGTGAAATAGATGGAGATTGTCAGGTACTTAGTACTCAGGAAATATCAGACTATTTATTTCTATGACTTCAGAGTTTAACATTTGGGTCATGCTTATCTGAAGAGCTGCTGAAATCACTGAAGAATTGCTCTGATCATATAGTCATAGATATATTTTTCTTTGTGACAGTCATTAACAGAAAATATTACTGTGATAAAAAATAGAATAAGGACAGTAACAAAAGTGTTATGTTCTAGCAATGCTTTGTAAATTCGTTGCTCTACGGTAGCACTTTATATTTCACAGGGTACTTTCTCCATTTTCTGTTAAAACAAGGCAGGGCACAGTATGGATAGCACAAAATATTTTTTGCTGCTCTGTCACAGATTATGAAAATACATTAATTTTTAGTGTTCAAGAGGATCAGTAGACATTTAAGTATTTATATTAATATTTTGCCACAATAAAAACAGAAGCTTAGTTACCTGACTATTATTTATTTCTGTATTACCCCTATGACTCTGGGTAGACAGCCACTTCGGTTGTATGTAATGGGGCTGTAGCACAGTAAAGAGCACGGCAGAAAACAGTATATGCACGGATCTGCCCTGCTTCTTACATGTACAAACTGCTGTTAGTTGCTACTGAGTGGTATTGTCCTTTTATCCTGAAACCCAAACAACAATCCACGCTCCTCAAACGATTCTAGAAATAAATCATCTCTGCAAACCCCACACAACAGTTGTACTGAATTTTACAAAAACAAGCAGAAATGACAATCTTACTTTGAGGAAGTACAGAGAGAGTTCAAAACGCCAACAAGACACCACTGCCCCTAGTTCTATGTGTGAGCCGTTTGCTTTCTAACCAGATGAACAGCAGGACTCTTAGGCAGCTGGGGATGGGCCTGGTTTACCTCTATCACGGATATTCGAACAAACAGCTCAGAAGAATCTCCATTCGGGACTGGATGTTGCTCTTATATAAACTTTGGTGAAACTACAGCCCATTAAGATGGTTTCTGATACCTCTTGGATATGATGTCTTTTGGTTGTTCTTTAGAGTAGCTGGGAAAGAAGGTAAGGGGACAGAGAATTCAGGTGCCGGCTGTAGAATGTAACACATCCCAACATAACTTTGGGTTTCCAGCCACTTGCCTGAGGCTAGAGCTACAGTAGTATCACCCCTGTGTCTCCCACATGTAAGCAGGTGAGCAACAATGCTGCTGACCCAAGAGGAAGGTTGTGTATTTCAAAACACCTTGCTGACCAAGGCTGCCTTAAGGCTGGGCTCAGCTAAGAGATGTCGGTGTGGAAAAGTGACGGCTCAGATGGCCACAATGGGGCAGGACACCACAACAGCCCTTCTTCAATCCTCCCCTAAACAGCGCAACCAGGAACGTAAAGTCCTTGCAGGTTCCTGAAGTTCCAGGTTCCTGAACTAGCAGGAATGAACCAGGTGGGTCTCTCTGTAAGGCCAGGACGGTTTCTTGACTCCCTCTGGGCTCAGGGACCTGTGGCCGTGCCCTCCCGAGGTCCCTGCTTTCCTCAGCACCGTTTCCTTAGCTGGGGGACCAGCCTCGCCCGGCCTGCCCTGCGCGGGGCCTGCAGGCCTCCGCGTTCCGCCGGCCCTCCCGTGAAGGAGCGGGCAAACCCTGAGGCAGCAGCGGCGTCTGGTAACGGCCCCGGCGGGGGTCACCTACACCCCTGGTCTGCGACGGCCCTGCGAGCTTACCTAGAGCAGCGGGCAGAGGCCATTACCGTTGCACCCCGAGGGGGAACTGGAGACCCCGGTACCTCCACGCGTGCCGGCAGGGTTCGTGGCCCGGCCTCCGCCTAAGGAGGGGGGGGGACCGCCTGATGCCTCGGACCGGGCCTTGAGGGGCAGCACCTCCCCCACGCCTGCAGGGGGCGCCAAACCCGCCTCACCCCGCCCCGCCGGCACGCGGCGCAGGAGGGATGC
>Ga0065711_1033883_pt1 | contig 24657 bp, 13 predicted proteins | sample Hoacrofraction12_FD_59098 | JGI IMG/M metagenome (GOLD analysis project Ga0065711, IMG submission 59098) | Hoatzin crop microbial communities from Cojedes, Venezuela - Epithelial fraction 12 v2 (version 2) | ecosystem: Host-associated > Birds > Digestive system > Esophagus > Crop | place...
AAAAAAAAAAAAAAAAAAAAACCACACACACAAAAAAAAACAAAAACCACTAACCCACTTTCATAACTATTGTAAAAAGCCCAATTACCAATGGTATTTGAACTTTCTTGAATTCTTCAATGCATGATTGCTTTTTAAGAAAGCTTTATAGGGAGTAAGTGTGCAGTTTCTTCGTTCACCGCTAAAGTAGGGTTTCTTATTCCTCAATTTTCTTGGCATGGCATCATCACTTTGGCTTGCCTTTTTCTGGAGATACGCTTCAAGAAATTGTTGAAGAAAATGACCAGGAGTCACTTTTTCCCAGTTTATCTCATGAGGGCATAAGTGGGAAAGCAAGTTCCATGTTCATGATCTTTGACCCATGTGAAGCTTTTGAAATACTTCATTTCCAGTGAGTTGTCATGGTTAACCTTTCTTCCTTCTGTTCAAATGGTGTTTATTCAAAGATCTGCTCATTCTCTTTAAAGAGAATCTTTATTGGAAAAAGTGTCCATGTATATATAAAGCTCTTGCTCCTCTAGTTTATAAGTACTTCAGTTTTAAGAAATGTGTCATGAAGATGTAGAATTAAGCAGTTACTTTAGTACACTACACTAATGCATTAATACATGCATTAATTAGAAAAAGTAGTATGAACAGACTAGCGAGAGAAGCTGCAGAGACGTGGTGGTTTTATGGACTGTTACATTTCAGGAAGTACACAGGGTGGTTGATGAAGTGCTACTCGCAGTTAATGGAGGCAGTCTGAAAGTGAGCTCTGTACTTTCGAGAAACTGCGTACCTGAGACAGCATTGGAATCTGGTTTATGTGAAAAAGCTGTTTCTTGAAGAAGAGTAGCTTCCCACATTTATCTCTTTGTAGCTAAATCTTGCATTAGACATCTCCAGAGTTCACAGCTGTGTCAAATATCTGTGCATATAAATACTTGACTCAGCTGTTCAAAGCCAGTACCCGCTCCAATTAAGAGGAAGAAAAAGGGTCATACTTTTTGCATGCTTCCTATCTGCTTGTTCTTCAGGGCCTACATAGAGACCACAGTTGACAGTGTTTTCCTGCCTAAAGATGGAGGAGCAGAAAAATGAAGAAGCAAAGTAAGCTGGCATTGCTCTTACTCCTTGCAGGTCTATCGCCTTAAAGGTAGCTTGGTCTTCAAAGCAAAATTTCTCTCTTAAAATGGACTTCACTAGATGAAGAGGGATTCAAACAGGTTACTTGATTTATTTGGTAGCAATAAGTTTAAACTTATTTGTGTCTAATTGTTGGGTGATTTGGTGGATCTTCTCATCAACCTGTCCAGTAAACTGGGGGGGGTGGGGGGGTGTTGCTTATCTGTTACTTGCTTGGCTATTATAGTCTCTTCATTTCTGTCATGCCCCTTTGAGTGTATCCATTTTACAGCCCTGAGATTGGGTGATCTGGGGCATACAGACAAATACTGTTGTTGGACTTAACTCTATCCTCTTCTAGAAACGCTGGCCATGCTGTGATACAGCATTAGCTTTAGAATGCTAAGTTTTAGATGAGGAAACACGTAAACTTAACTGTCTCCTTATTTGAATGACTGAGATCATGTAATCTAATGATCCTTTTTCCTCCTTTCCAGTTAACATAATTCCTTTCCGATAGCTTTAGAACTGAAGGGTATCATTGAAATAACTGGCTAGTACAGACTGCTGAAAGCTATTCTTAAGGTGATACATTGAGCTCTGTCTTGACTGTGCAAATGGTTTCTTAATTACATATTCTTCTAAGGTTCTTCCAGTAACTTCTTTTTTTCAAGGGTGGGAGGGGATGACAATATGTGAAATGCAAGGCACAGACTTTATAAAGAGATATTGTATGCACTAAGTCCAGTATCTGTTTCATAATGGCTAGAGAAGTGCTTTTTTTTTTTTTTTCCAGGCAGAAAAGGAAATCCACTAGAACTTTGAGCTTCCGTCTCAGGTTTATAGTTTGCATCTGTTTCAGCAGTTGAACTTTTTACTTTAATGTCTTGCTTGAAGATTAATGGATTCTGTTGTTTCAAATGCTGTGAGGTAACTGAAAGGTAGGGTGCTTTATGGCTTAAACCTACTCTTTTATACTTTGTCTTCTTCCTCCTCTGCCCCTGCTTGTTTGTCATAAATGAGTCAAAAGGAATTTGTGTTGGCACTGGATGGAGCTGAATACAATATTAGTTCCAAAGTCAAGCATTGTGTCAATCTGAAAAGTAGAGTAAGAGCAAGATCAAGGTTTAGGATGCAAGCAGTCTGTACAACATGTGATATGGAAAAATAGGTTTGAAGTAGAGCAGAGTCAGGTCAGGCTAGTTGGGAATCACTGAAATGTCAAGTTCAGACGGGACCAGAGCCCTAACTCAGTCTGGGGCACACCTGCAGCCAACAGGCACACTGGTCAGTGGAAAAAGTGCGTGCTAGGCTTTTATTACACCGAATAATGTGGCAGACTGCAGTGTCCTGAAGCAGCTCCTACTGTTGTGGACTGGTGGCTTCTTAGCCAAGAGGGATCAAAGACCTGTAACCAGGAAAGTTTTCTCGGGAAAGTTCTCTTGGCTAGGAATTGAGTTTTTCTTTTTTGTTAGAAAAGAGTAAGAGGAAGGTGAAGTGACATCAGGACTGCTGCTCAAAGCCAGTGGGGTGGTAGATCTAAGTGGGAGTAGATGATAGATGGTGCTTCTGCTGCATGCTGTGGTAGAGATGTCCAAATTAGCTTTCTTAAAGCATTTTGGAGGATATATGCTGGTTTGTGTTTCATTCCAAGATGTTGTTGCCAGACTACCCAACGATAGACCAGGGCAGAGATGCCAAGCTACATGTATGCTGTACAGGTGTGTGCATGTATAAAGGATTACTGGGTGCTCTCAGTGAGTTAAGGAGTAACTGTACAAATGAGAAAACACTTGTCAAAGGGAAAAAGGAAGTTAGTGCTTACATTGCTCATTCCCCTAGTTTGGAGGGAGGGTCAGAGAAACATTTGAGTGTACTGCAGTCTGGCTTTGTCACGTCTTCAAAAATCTTAAAAACGCTTTTTGCTTTTTACTTGGATGCTTCAGAGATTAAGAAAATTGGTCAACCGAGCTGTCATAGTGTATATATGAGCTTTAATTGAATACCACCACCTAAAGTAGTGAAATTGCCTCCGGAGTGTTGTACAGCAGTTGGATATTTAGGGCTGAACTTGCAAATCTGGATGCTGAAAGACGCTTTGGCTTGTGTTAAATTCCTGAATGCCTGTTGGAGAGCCAAAATGGGATTGCTGGTCTCTCACTAAAACCAAGTTGTTAGCTTCTTATTTCAGGATTTGGAATTTCCTTTAAGGAGTTGCAGATCAGTCAGTAAGAAAAAGTCACAAATTACTCAAACCACTAGGTAAAACAGCTATTTGGTAGCTGCTGCTTAAGTTCTGTTACTTGTAAATGACTGTAAGCCTTCGTTATTGACATCTCCATATTTAGTGTTAACTTCAGACTGAAAAATTCATCTTAAAATGTTTTTTTCAAGACAGTGAAATTGCTGCAGTTCACCCAGATTACTGTACTGGGATTTCTGCTACACCCACTAGGTTTGTGTCATTGTAGTGACCCCTTTCCAAAAATAAAGGCATAACTGAATGTTTGTTTTAAAGAAATGGTAGGTAGTGTAGTTATAGGCTTAATTTGTCATGACTTTGAAAGGTGCGTTTCAGTACGGTTAGAGACAATCCTTTTTCCTGTTGTTTGCAGAAACGTTGGACAATTTACAGGTTTGTGGATCTAACTGAACGTTTTCAGTAGTGCCAAACAGATTAAACTTGTGGTGTGAATGGTTCTGGTGGTCCTTGTTTGCAAAAAAAAAAATCTGTGTAGGGAAGTAACCACAGTTTTTAAAGTCAGGAGTGAAAATGTGTTCTGTTGGGTGTGAAAATCAGTGAAGAGTCTCAAAATGTATTGGTACAGACCTGCTTTGCTGGACATCAGGTCAATTATTTCCTTACGGCTTTCTCCTTGCATTGCTTTTGCTTGCTTAAGGTGCAAGCAATGGTTTAATTAAGTTGAAAGATTGCTCTTTATGTGCTTGCAAGAAGAAAATCAAATAGGACCTGGCCTCTTGATTCCTCAAGCCTTCTGACAATGTGGAGTTAAATCAGTGATGGCAAAGATGGAAACTAACATGGAGGTGCTTTAATTTTCTATGTAAATCATCATAACATTTTGTGCTAAACACCTAACAGATGGTGTGACTCCCAGAGATGCTGCAAGATTACTGCTGATGAGAGGGGTCTGTCTTACCTTGCTTCTGCTCCTTACGTTGTACAAGTGCCTGTGTTGGATTCCTGGCACTTCCCCTCTCCCCCAGCCCCCAAATTATTCATCCATTGGGGAAGGTTTCATCTTTCTGTGTGCATGGAGAGGGGAGAAAACAGGTAGCTCAACCTGGTAAGTGCTAGAGCCAGTACAGGAGAGGAACTGAGACCTTCCTTGCAGGGCAGCGGTAACAGTCCTGTTAGCTCAGTTGCTCGCAGGACCGAGAGGTATGTTTTCTTGAGCAGTATGACCCAAAGACATATCCCAAAATCCATGGCCTTGTTTTAGTTTTGCTGGGTCAGCTTTTAACAAAGATGAGCAAGCAGATCTGGCAGACTGCTGTAGGCAGCCACACTAGCTAGTGTGGAACAGGTGAACAGATCTAGCTCGTAGGAGAGGAATGGTCTCAAAAGAATATTTTTAGTTGCCTCCAGTTATTCATGAAACTACACTCATTATCTGTGGTTAGATATCTAGCAAAACACTAACCAGCTTTCAGACTTATGCAGGGATATTGTTGCAAACTGACTTCTGGGATCCTGCTGTTCTTTTTGAGAAATGTGTGTTTGCTGGGAAGAGGTTGGTTTAATTTTCTGATACAAGTGTCTGATTCTTTGTTTAGCATTTAAGTGTTTGAGAAAATGCATGTTGTCTCCTCTTGGATAATTGTTTCTTATCAATAGTAACTGTTAGCTTTACTATAGTAGGGTTTATTTAATATTTCTTTATAGGAGAACACTAATGAGGTGGAGGAAATACTATATCTGATGGTTTGCAGCATTTTGTTGTATCTGCATTAATAGTTGATAGTTTTAACATGGCCACTGTATTAAAAATTAACTAAGCCCTTTTATCAAACCCTGCTTAGTGAACTGAATTGTGGTGTCATGGTTGTACTTTCTGCATACAGATCAAACTTTTGGTCAGTAGATACAAACTTTGGATGTTATTTCGAGTAAATAACAATACAAATAGATGCTGTTGCCTAAGGAAGTTTCCCATTCTGGTTTTTTGTCAATAAGCTGATGCTTTCAGTTTTTCAGAGGAGACTGCAGACACTTGATGCATGTCAGCTCATATGAGCAAAGTTATTTATACATGTGTGCATATATATGAAATTACAAAAACCTGTGTGATATGAAATAAATTTGGGGGGTGGATGAGGAGAGGTTGTAGTAGCTGTGAAATGAGACATGTCTGTAGTATTACTGTGTCAGTACTGTAGGTAATAAACATTAGCAGCTGTTTACCCGGTAAACTTGTTCAATACTGTGAATGTAGTGGTTGTAAAACTGCAAGCTCTTTAGGCATCTGTGTGGCTCTTGGGAGTATTGTTTTTGGTCTTTTGTTGCTTCTAAGTGAATGAAAGATCTTGAGAAACCTGTGATATACTTTAATGCTTGCTGTGACTATAGCCTAGAGGTGCTACGGGCTTGTTTGCATGACTAGAAGGGATTTTGTAGGATTCTGGAAAATGTTGTGAACACACCTCACTGGATGGTATGCTGTAATCCAAGTAACTGACCTATCAATTGGAGTAAATTAATTTCTATGCTTGAATCTTCCTTGCTCTAAATAAAGGAGATGAATCCATCCAGAGGCCTCTGAGGAAGTGATACGTGCACATGGGTGTGAGCAGTTCTTCCAGATATTTGTGCACTTTCTTTGAAACACTTGTGATATTTTGGCAAAATCATGATACTGAAGTCTTTACTACAGAGTCTTAATCTCTTCTTGCCTTTTCTTTAATTCACTGTTTCATGGGATAGCAAAACCTCTAGTTTAAAAACTTTCCAAGCCTGTACTGTCTGGACTATGAAATTAGGCTAGATAACACACAGATAGTGGTTCTCCCTTAAGTGTTAAAATCCTGGTAACAAGAAAACCTTGGAGGTACTTTATTTGTGCTAGGTAAAAAAGTAGCATCATTCAGCAGTTACTGTGTCTTGAATAAATGTCTATAGTTTCCATTTTGTGTAATATTAAAGAGACATCCTGCTTAGGTTATGCCTGGTTATAATGGTATATCTCCTATATTTATCAGTTAATATGAAATTTAACTGTTCATGTTGTCCTATACATGCGATCTTACAGTGGCTGTAGTAATGCTAAAATAGTTGTCCTGTTGATCAAAACGGTGAACAATTTATTGTGTATTTCAGGTATTGAGGGTGATATATCTCTTGCATCATGCGTGAATACAAGCTAGTGGTTCTTGGTTCTGGAGGTGTTGGAAAGTCTGCTCTGGTAAGTACTCTGTGAGGCAGTTCAAGTACATTTTTTTAGGTTTCTCATGTCTTTTTCTCTAATACACTCTCTACTAACACGTATTTTTCTTACGTAAGCAAGCACAAGTAAACATAAATGTATGTAATGACTGCTGAGGGTTCGTTGCTAGAATAGATACCTCCCTTACTGGGTTTATCTGCAGCCATTGGTGTGCTCTCGTATGCTAATATTTCTGTACAGGATTGTTTCATAGTGCTTGGTCAGATCTTTGCCTGTCTTACACAGCGAAGTGCATAACCACAGCATTGTGAAGGTCTCTGGCTTCACTGGGTAACCCAGCCATAGGTCTGTGCTTCATGAAATTTGCACAGTGAATTAGTTTGCCTGTGTCTGGCCTTGGTGACTCCTGTCTCTAGAAAGGTCTTCAGGGTGCTGTTTGCTTAATGTTTGATAGCAGTCTCTAAAGCAGTAATATTTCTTTTATGCAAATACAAATATATATTTGCATGTTTGCAGGAAGTTTAGCATGTTTTCTATGTCTTTCCCTGCAAGTAAGTGTTATAGCTGTGGCAGGCAGATGATTGTAAACCAAATAGCATGTGCATTTTAGTTAAACAATTATAGAAAAGTTTAGTGTGACCTAGACTAGCACTGAAAAAGTTCACAGAATATGATGTTTGCAACCCACCTAAGAACTTTACATCTTTCTGTTTAATTGTGTACCTTATCATAAAGTAAGGTCTAGAGGGCCACCCTGTCAGGTAAGAACTAGTCTCTTACAAAGCGGTTTCTAAAGGAAAGCTTAAATGACAAATCATCTTAGGCTGTGAAAGAACTTTTTTCCTTCACCTCTGAATTCTTTATCTTACTGCAGCATTTCTGGATTTGAACCTGTCTGCTCTGACTTGGCCATTGAGTCTTAAAGTTCCACTTGACTTGTGCTAAAAACGTCCTACGTGCTAGGTACACAGGAATATCCTACTGAGTCTAGTTAAGACTAGTAAATGCTGGCTGTCGTTTTTTGACTAATTCCTGTGCTGGCAGATAAGTAGCAGAGGATGCAGTAGTTCTAAATGCAAATGTAAAAGCCATGCAGCTGTATACAGTATCCTGTTCAACTAAAAACTAATAATGATTCCAACAGTTAGACAAACCAAAAGTCAGTGCATGCTTTAATTCTTACGCTCCAAGTGAGAGTGGATAGAGGAAGGTGTAGCGTTGCTTCAACTAACAGTGCTTAGTCAAATAGGCATATACATCTAACTTCCTGTTGTTTCTTATATAGTTACGTCAGTCACTTAATTTGCCTTCAAAAATGTAATGGATAACTGAGTATATGCTTAGAACAGTAATTTGTGTACAGTGTTTTCAGAATGTCACTATATAAGAAGAATCTTACAAGAACTTTTGTGTTGCAGACTGTACAGTTTGTTCAAGGAATATTTGTTGAAAAATACGATCCTACGATAGAAGACTCCTACAGAAAGGTATATGCAAAACACCTCCCTAGTGTTACAGAAACTTAAAACTGCAGTACACATTGTCAGTTATTCGAGTCATTGCTTGAGAAAGGGTATGCCTGGTAATGCCACATAATACCTGGTAACTTTAACAAGTTTGAATGTAAAGGTGCTCTTACAGTCTGTCTAAAAGGAGTAATTGAAGACTAGCTTTTTAATGTTTAAGCATAATACCTTACTAGCTAGTCGGTAAAAAATGGTAATTGCATTGTCAGAACTGGGACCAATGGGGTATTTTTTTCTTAAGTAAAATAAACTACCACTTCTTTTTTTTTATCATACTTAGTATTATTTTTGTGTGTGTTAGTATCTGCAGGTACATTTGGACCTGTATGTCCAAGGTTCTAAGCTTCTTTGCTACTAGGAAAATCTGCTAAAACAAACTTGAGGCTCATCTTTAGAACACTGGAGGCAACATACTGTATTCTTAACAATTTCACTGATAGCTTGATATGCTTCCATTAGATGGATTGTTGTTCTATTAATAAGTTAACACAAACCTATCATAAATGAACAAACACTTACAGTGGCCTGTCAGTTTCTCTCTTCCCATCTTCAGAATGACAGGCTGAAAGGTCTGACTCTGCTTGCATCATCTTGATCTCCATATTGCTCACTCTTTAGTTTCAGCTGAGAGCATGATTAATATTCCAGGCGAAGATAGTTTACATCTGGACTGCTACCAAAAGGCTTAACCATTTGGTGAAGCAGATTAGATTTTGCCTATGTCAGTTTCTTAATTTTTTATTTTTTTATTTTTTTATTTTTCTGGCTGAATTACTTTTTAGATACGCTGATACTCTGATGTAGCTCACTACATGGCCACAAAAATACCAGTGTCTATACAAGGGAGGCAAGATGCACCAACCCTAGCTGGGAATGGGCAAAAACTGAAGTACCTCCTCTTTCATCACTGGTCTACATTGATATTGGAATAAAGAGGCTGCATTAACAGCCATTGCAGCTTATAGTTAGCAGAATCTCTTCTGAACAGAAGGTGAATTAGTGAGAGCAAAATAATAATTTCACACTTGTTTTCTTTGACTTCATAGAAATCTATATGGTGGAAAAATCCTGGTCTTCCTTAAGCATGTGGGCTTCCAACCACAGCTAGAATTCTTATTAAAGAGACAACAGCATTCTATATAGCCGCTTTTTCTGTATTAGAGGAGCAGGAGCTTTGGATCCTATCCCGATGTTTGGTGCAGGCCTTTGCTGGGTCAGGCCTAATAAATTACTCCCAAAATATTCACAAGCTGTACTGAAATGAAATGTTTCCTTTGTTATGTATTTGCATTCTTCGGGTCATACTAGTTTCATCATGTTTGCTGGGTGAATTTTTCCAAATACTGTTTCCATGGAGCCTGAAAATATAAAACCATCTCAAGAAATTTTGCCTTTTGCTAAGTAATTTTTTTAACAAAGATATTACAGTGTTCTGTTGAAGTTTGGTCCTGAAATGACTAGGAATATCTCTGTGTGTTCTTGTTTTCAAATCAGCCAGATTGTTGAAGTCTTGCTTAAGTCTGCACAACAGTTTATGTAGTCATTTTCCTCCCTCACTGCTAGTTACAATTCTAACTTGCTACTTTACTTCGGTGACTTTAAAATGTATTGGTTTGGCAGTTGCAATTCTGTACTATGAATACTAAATCTAATTTTCCAATATTTGAAGTTGAGAGGATGTGGCTTGAAGTGTTTTAAGTTTGTCTGGATCTAAATAATTTGAGCATGAAGTCTTAAGTCTTGATGCCTTGGTTTACTCCCCAAATATTGCTTCATAAAGAGAATAGATGCTGCTTAATTAGCTACTTAATTGTCAGCAATACATGCTAAAAAAGTGGCTGTTGAAGGAATCTCCATCCCTAGGGGACATGGAGGTGTGAGAGGAGTGGAAATACTCCTCTTCACCCACCCACAGGCTGAAATCTAGTTACAAAAGAAAAGCTCAAAGTTAAACTAGTGATAATGTGTATATCGGGAACAGGGGGTACAAAGCTCTTTCTGAGTGCTGATCTGCCAACTAGGAATATTACATGCAAATGGAAACAAGGGAAGTGTACTGATAGCTTGAAAGGGAAAAAAAAAAAGTGGGTAGCCTGCTTGAAACAGCTGGAGAGCACTTCCATGTCCTTTTATGCCCTCAAGGCCTTTTTTTTTTTTGAGGTAGAAACTAGATAGAGGAACTCTGAAATGGGTACAGAAACTGATCCAGCTTCTTAAACCTTCTATTTCTTGCAAATTTTTCTAAGCTGAATCAGTTTCCTAAGGGCATCACATTAAGGGCATGTTTTGAGGACACCACTCTTAGTGGCTTGCATGGTTTATTGTTTGCTGTATGCTACTTATTCTTGTGTTGATCTAAATTACTATTCCATGAGCATTAGTATGCCAATCCAACTTTCTAGCTTTTACCTGTACTTTACTTTGAATCTGTGAATGATCCCTGATCAAACAAGTAGAAATTAGTTGTGTTAGTTGCTGATAACCATCATTACAAATTTAGCAGTGTCCTTTTTAATAATCAAAAATCCCGAATCACTTTGCGAAGTGGTACTTGGCTGCTGACGCTGCTTTTGAAAATGTCACTAGGGCTCTTTGAAAGGCTTCTTCCTGCTGTTTTCAAAGTGAGTATATGTATAAACATCTTAAGCCATTATGCTGCTTTATGCATTATGAATTTGCTTATAAAATCATACAGTTCCTGGTGTCTTCAGAGGGGAGAGTTGCAAGAGGAAAAACTCTAACCACATCTTTCTTTTTTGACAGCAAGTTGAAGTAGATGCACAACAGTGTATGCTTGAAATCTTAGATACTGCAGGAACGGTATGTAAAACCAACTTTCCTAAATACTGCTGTACAGTGTTAAAACCATCAAAAGCTGTAGGGATGTAAATGATGATACGTTTCCTTCCTCATTCTCTAAAGAGTAACTGTGGTCAGTGATTGGATTAAAGGATGTTCTTTAACATACTAGTACTTAAACAAAACTTGAGTATTGTGGCAGAAAATGAATGGCAAGTTTCCTGTGAGCTCATGTTCTGTAATAGGGGAAACATGAGACTGAGAATTTTAAAAGATCTTGTGCTGCTGCTTTAAGTTTATATTACCCAGAGAAAAATTTAGGCCTGATGGTTACTCGAGTTTTACTTCTGTTCTTGTAGAGAACACATGCTGCTTCTCCTCTCCTTTTTTCTTTTGTGTGTGAGATGTACGCTGACATTGGGATAAAAATAGTATTGCTTCAGTCAGCTTATGTGAACTCAAAGTGCAGGGTTTATGCTGACCCTTTGCGTACTGGTCAGGTTTTTCTCTGAAAAAAGCAGTCATTTCCTTCATTGATTCCAGTGAGCGCAAGCTCAAGACCCTTGGAGTGTTGCATGTGTTCTCTGAACTATAATAGCAATCTGGTCCAATAATAATTTAAATTCCATATTAGAGTAAGGCCATATAAAGCTACAGAAAGATGGAGTGGCTGTTCTCTCAAAATGTGCTGGGCTTTTCATCTGACGTACAGCAAGGGACTTGGTGAGTGATTGATCAGTCACAACATAGCTGAGTCACCAATGGGAGAAAGGCAAATGCTGTTCCACAGTCATGCTGGTGAGAGTTTTCAAACAAGGGGAAGTCTTAATGCTGCTGTGCAGCACACCAGCGAGTCTTCATATGCAATATCGTAGTTGTCACCAAAGTCTAGGAAATGTGACAACTCTATTGAGTGCCTCCATCCTCTAGTCAATCTCCTGAAAAATGAAAGTAGAATTTAACATAGGAAAGTGCCCAGACTACAAAATGGAGGCTGAAAAGGGCTGCATATACTTTGCGATACGTTTTAAAAAACGTCAGGAGATGGGAAGAAGTTGGTATGTGAGGAAGGATTTGGGAGGAATGTAACTTCTGTAATCTACAGATTACACTGTACCTTCTACTGTACCGCCTCTTTTGAAATTACTTTAGTTTCTGTGTCTTTCCCGTTGTCCCCCCTACTATAGCCCTTGGCAATATCTGGATATTATTCAGCCACTCCAGATAATGTTCCAAACCAGATTTATTTAAAAGCACTTCAGTTTACTGTAATGCTTATAGTCAAATAGTAAAATATTGGTCAGTTTAAAAAGGGGGAGAGGGCAGAAATGCATCGTACTTGTGATCCATTTGTGACCTGAAGTATATAAGCGGTTTGTGTCAGGAAAGTGCAAATTGAATGCAACTTCTGTGTCTTTTTTTTTAATTACAGGAACAGTTTACAGCAATGAGAGACCTATACATGAAAAATGGACAAGGTTTTGCATTAGTATATTCCATCACAGCACAGTCCACATTTAATGACTTACAGGATCTAAGAGAACAGATTCTTCGAGTCAAAGACACTGATGATGTAAGCATCTCTAAAAATGCTTAATACTTACATTTTCAGTTTCCATTACAGATGTAATGCGTGCTCTGTGGTCGGATAGCTTCCAAGCTTTAAATTAAGAGACAAATCAACCAGTAGATGCATAGTACAGAAATGCAACTCTTAAGGCAAACTGGAGAAATTGTAAATTATCATGTGGCATATAAAGAGAATTGTCTTTTTAATTTGTTCCTTTAAAATACTCTATTTGAAACTGTACATAACATTATTCATTAGTACTGCAGAAAATATTTCTAAAGCAACTCTATTTTTACCTCAGTTACTATCAATGAAGGTTTAAAAAAACCTGCAGTTAATTTTTATTTTCATTATGCCTCCTGTTCTTGGTGTTTTAAAAGCAGAAAATTCTAAGTTCTTACAGAAAACAGCACTGTAAACTTTAAACTTGCATGTTAAGTATCTTTTATATTTTGTGTGTGTGCTTGCAAGTAAGTTTGGTTATACTTTTCCCACCCAATTTCAATATGCACTTCTTAGCCTCTCTTTATAGCTTTAATAATGCTAAAACATTCCAGTTTGTAATTGATTAAAAATAAAACTTACTGCGGTTGTAGGAGGTGTGAATACTTACACCCGTAGTAAAAGGAAGAAAGGTATCTTGAATGTGAGACAGCAGTAAAAGTGTGCTTTTAGGTTTTTTACAACCTTGTAGGTTGTAACCATCAGGCAGAAAGTCTTCCTTGTAAGTAATGAACAGTTTTTCTTAAGTGTGCTCATCTCTTTTAAACTGTGCTCATGGAAACTTTGATCCCTTCCTTACTGCATGTATCCACATATGCTTCTGCTGCCAGGAGGCAGTGTATTAAATGTTTCAACTTCGGGGAAGTTCATTGTGACTCTTGTAATACAAACCACCTTGCACTTTCTTAAGCGTAAGCGTTTGCAGGTTTTTCCTATGTTCAGGAGATTTCTTCTGGAAGTGATTCCTCATTATCACAAATGTATCTCAAAAGGGTACTGTTTAAGTTGCATGTGCCTTTCCCATCCAGAACCTACCAAGTTATAGCTTTGTTTAGCATCAAATTAATTTTGTACACTAAAATCAGGATAAATGTGATGATATTTCAAACCTTAGTTCACATGGTATGATTATGCTGATTCACATAAGGTTTTTTTGGTAGTATTTCCTGGAATTGTATTTCTCTTTAGAATGCTCCCCTAGGTCTTGAAAGCCATTCCATAGTATTAGGAGAGAGATAATGAGCTTCAAGTCGAAACTTTAGTTCTCAGCAAAATTTATAAGAAGTTTTTCCTATGCCAAAGCTTAGGCATACTTGCTTTCTCAGTGGGGGGAAATTACATTATCAAAATACTGTAAACCTTTTTTCAGCACTTGAATTTGGGAGAAACTTAGCTATGTCCTTACATTAATAAAAGAAAGAAAAAGAAAAAACAACTTTGTATGATTGCCTTTTCTTGCCACAAAGATCAATTCAGTGTTTTCTGTAGTTAGTAATTTTGATGAGCTAGCATGTGTCTTTCCTTTGTGTGCATCAGCTTACTAATAATGCTCTGGAAAGCAGTGCAGATATGCTGGAAGTAGAGGAATGGTGAAAGGAGCTTTAGCTACCCAGTACAGGCCACTCTTTCCAGGATTTCTGAACGTGTAAGAATCTTGTAGCAGATTCTTCAGTAGACTTCTTGATACCTTAAACATCTAAAAATGAAATCTCATTAGGTCTTCTAGAAGCTGTGAAACTTTCTCAGTTGGCAAGGTACTGAATCTTTAAACTGTTCACCCCCCCGCCCTGCCAAACAGCAGGTAAAAAATGCAGTCACTTTGATTTGAGGATTAAAGTCTCACACAACTGTAAGCTTAAGTTTCTGTTACACCAGAGTTTTATTATTCTGGAGGTCAGGATCCTCTAAGGATTCAGGCAGGGGTTTAGATGTGCATTTACATTGTGCCTTCCCAAAATTTTAATGAAATTTTTGCTGGTATTAAATTGGTTTTAGGTGCCTATGATTCTGGTTGGCAATAAGTGTGACTTGGAAGATGAAAGAGTTGTGGGAAAGGAACAAGGTCAGAACCTAGCAAGGCAATGGAATAACTGTGCATTCTTAGAGTCTTCTGCAAAATCAAAGATAAATGTTAACGAGGTAAGGCACACTAGCTATGGGGGAGGGGTGGCAGGGAGAGAAGGGTGGGACACTCTGTTCTGGTAACCAAACATTACTGTTTGTCAAGAAAAATTAACAAAATTATGACGAACATTCACTATAATGAACAAAACTGTACAGAACTTTTGTGAGAATTTGTGAGATGTTTCTATTAAGGTATGTAATTAGCTTTAAAAAAAAAAAAAACAAACCTGTAAGAGTTAAGGCCTTAAAACAAATTGATTTATTTGGTGTTAAATTATTTGAGATGGTAAGAACAAAATCTCTTGGGGTTTTCTCCAGATTAGCAGCTGATTAGAGAAGAGAGGCAAAAGCCTGCCTCTCTACTAGCTACTCATTTAGCAGGAGCTAGGTGACTGGTCAAACACATGCATTTTTGGGACTTGCCATAGTGCGTGCCCTCTTATCCAGTGGGAGTGTTAGCATAAAGAAAGGGACACAAAAATTTTTAGAGAAAGAAGCTGTATTAGTGTTTACGTTTCTGGAACAGCTTGAATATTATGATAAACCCTGCAATTTATTGCATCTTCTGGAAAACATTGTTTGCAGCATCAGTCTCTCTCTCACCTCTGTGCAAGACCTGCATGTAATCAAATGAGTATGGTGGTTTTAAGCATAGCTGATTTTAAAAATGAGTAATGTGTGTTTAGTTGGGAATTTCTGGAAACTATTCAGTTTTTCTTAAATAGAAATTTAGCAGCTTAACTGCATAAAAATTGTATGTTTATTAAACTAGAACTGAACTTCCATCAGATACTAAAAGCTCTTGTTGGAGTGTTTGCTGCTTTGCAGCCAGTGCTTAGGAAACTGCTAGGATGGCTTTAGTATGAGGACTTCCTTGATTTAGGAGATGCAGAAATAATTAGAGCAATATCAGTTATGAAGGAAACAGATGCTGTTTAATTGTAGTGTGTACACTTGTCTTAAATTAGCCTTTCAACAAAATCATGTTCTAATTAGAATTCTAGGAGATTCAAAGTGCGAGAGTCTCATACACAAATTACTTTTCTAGGAAGTGTTACACTTACATCATGCTCTAGTCCTAGAGAGGCTACTGAATTAATTATCTAGACTTTAAGGTATCTGGAAAAGCATGATCTTATTTGAATACAAGAGACTATTACAGAATATGCAGTGTACATGAGCTACCATGAGAATGTGGAATTAAAACTCTTCTAGAACGTTCTTTAAAAGAAGATCTTTTGAGTGTTTGGAGTTAGAAGGCAGATGTGGCGTGTTTTTTGACCTCGGTGCTACATTGCAAAGTAATAGCATATAGTAGTTGATCATTGTGACATACATCATGCATGTTCAGATAAATTTGACCCAGAGATTAAACAGCTGCAGATTATAGATGCCTGTCCAGTTTGGTTCATTGAAAGTAGAAAAGCCTTGACAGACAAATATCTTAGAAAATAAACGGGTATTAAGTATACGATTTACCTTTCCGGCTTTGTGATAACTAAATATGTACAGGGGTTCTTGAGTACGTGAGTAAATTATATGTAAAGATTCAAGGCTGAAGGTTATGCAAAGCCTCTTAATTCCAATAACCAATGGATTTTTATATTCTCAGATCTTTTATGACCTTGTGCGACAAATTAACAGAAAAACTCCAGTGCCTGGAAAAGCACGCAAAAAGTCATCATGTCAGCTACTTTAATGCATAGCTGTACTGTAGCTCTGAGCCAGGTAAATATTTTAATTCTTTCTCTGTATTATGGCTATTAAAAGCAAACAAAACAACAACAAAAAATACTAAACAACTGTGGTAGCTGTTAATGCAGAACACCATTGAAAATTCTTGATTTACATTATCATAGAAATTTTTATGGTCTTTATTTTGCCATTCCAAAGTCAAAACTACACATATGTGCAAGATACATTCTTCACACTAGCATTATTCCCCCCCACCCCTGCAAGCTTTAAGGTGTTGGTAGCACTCAAATTAAGGATGTTCGTTCTGATATTTCAAACCTTTAGCTTTTGGAAACAGGGTTTGCTTTTTTAAAGGCTCATAGAATATACTGCAAGAGCTCAATTATAAGGAATGCACACTGTAAAATATTGCAGTTTGCATGCTAAAATGTCGCTTTCTGCTATGAACTCCTGCACGTACTTGTGTGATGTCATGGGAATTCAGCTTACTTTCTGTGGACTATATGGATATTTTATAGGCTGCATTGTAGTTGGTACATTTGGAAGAGAACAATGAAGTGATCATTGTAACACTCCAAATATTTGACCTGGAGCTGATTGTTACTAGATGAATTTCTTACTCGTTGGCAGCTGGCTAATATGCTACATGACTAAATCCATGCTTTAAGAATGCTGCTGAAGGCTCAGGCAAGCTCCAGCCTGCTCTTTAAGCAAGCCTTTCCAGAAGTTAGTCAGCAGGCATGAATTTTTTTTCTGCAACTTATTCTTGGGCAGGTTGTTTCCCCCTTTCTACCTCTGAGCCTTAGTATGGACAGAGCTCTCTCTTGATTGACTTGACATCATGCACGTTGCCTGTTCATCTCTGTTCCCTTCAGTTTTACTGGACATACGGTGGTTCAGTTGCTTCAGTGCTATGATCCATTATTTTGTCATCCAATAGACCTATTTGATGTACTGGAGGATCCTGGTAGGACATTTCACTGTCATAAACTGCAAGCTTTTATTAATATTCAGGCAGTGCTGTGTTTAGCTCCTTCTGGTATCGGTATTAAAACTTACTTAATTTGAACAACTTGAATCAGCTCGAAGTAAAACTGAGAGGGTTCCAAAAGCATTAGCTGAGGGTGGCAGAAACGGCTGCTGCATTTCCGTAGTAGGGCTTTCCATTCAGGAGCTTGGATCCTCCAAAGGTGTGTTTGTTTTTAAAGCCACTGGAACTATCATACTGTAAGCAAAACTAGTCCCACCCATCAAACACTACTTCCACAGTTCGGCTTGGATTACTATATGTATCCCAGTTCAGTTTTACTAATTGGGATAGTCTGTTGTGTGTATGTGTACAGTAGAAATATTAGTAGAGGAGAAGTGATAAGGTCATCTTTGAAGTCTGTTTGCTAAGAACTTTGCTAGTTCCTGCTTTAGTCGTTTTAACTACAGAGAAATGACAAATAGTTGTTACTGATAGAACTTCTTGTTTTGTTGTTACAGGTCTGAAGAACTGTTGCCCAATTCAACAGTGCCAGCATTCCAACTTTATTAAACCTACCAACATCTTAAATGGACTTTCCTGTGGTGGTACCCTTTAAGAAATGGATGAAAGCTACTACATCAGTTTGCACATTCTAATCACTTTCCAGTATCACGAGAGATTTTTACTTATAAATATTCTAAGTGTATGCAACTGGTAAAACCAGAGCCTACATCCAGTATTACTGATAAGAGACATTGTTCATCCACCATTGTTGTACATGTATGGAAACTGTGTACTGTATACTTCAACAATCCCCACTTTCTATTGGAGAGTACAATAATGTAAATCCTAAAAGCACCACTATTTTAGCATAATAAAAGAAAGTCCAAAGAGCTCCTATATAGACTACTCCAGATAACTTTGCTTCATCGGTATTTGTAGCTTATTGTAACTTTTTTAAAGAAATACAGGATCATCATCATCGTATTGTACAAAAGCGCTTTGATTAACACAACAGCTATATAGTTTTTTAATTTTAGAAAAAACCTGTGGAGACAGTGATCTAGTCTTTAAGAGTCCTTTCGGTATAACGTCTGACTAAAGACATGGCCTTTAATATCTGTTGGGAAGGAAATGTCCAGACTTTTCAACCTTTTATTGTATGTTTCCTTTTCCTTGTTTACATAGGGAACAATGTTTATAGTTGTGTGTACAGTGGGGGTCTACAACAAGAAGTGTATATTTTAAAACAATTTTTTAATGATTTAACAATTTTTTGTAAATCATTTTCGGGCTTCTGCAGCTGTAGATTCTCACTGTGAATTCCCTTGCTTGCTCATGCATAAGTGTATTTGCAATACCAAATATACAGGTTTAGTACTTTTTGCCTGTTAGTGATTGTTTTACATGTGTAACGTTTTGGTTGAGATGTTAAATGGTGGAAGAGTACTGTGGATGTGAATGTGGGAAGTAATTTTAATCATGTGTAATTGGTCACAGGGCCTAAGTTGCAGTAATTAACTTTTGCTGATTTATTTAACAATGCCTTGTTGCTTTGTATGCATTAACGTTTGGGTGTAAAGATTGTGTGTATATCCAACAGGGAGCCACAGTATTTAAATTGACCAACCTAATGTTACAACTGCTTTGAGGTGGCCAAATGTAAACTAAAAGCCTTAATTAAAGTGGTGCAATTTTGTATGACTTAGCATCAGTAGTTCAATAAATTTGGATTGCCATGCAAGGGCTTGCATTACAGTTATATACTACTTGAATGTTTTGTTTTAGTAGAGCTAGTAAACACTGGGTTTAAATCTCTTGCACAGTGCAGATTCATACATCTTAGGACGAAAAGGAGCCATTATGACTTTGTCTTCTGACAAATACATGCCATGGATATTTCTTCTAATAGCATCCCATGTGCTAGGGTGGATGGATTTCTGACTGAATGAAATTCTACTTACAGTTTGGGACTTGGAATATTCCAAGTTCTCATGTAAGGGAGAGTCTGTCGGAAAAGGATCTGTCTTCAAAGGTTAGACTACCAGTGGCTGTTTTGGGAACTTGAAAATACATTGCCTGCTATTTTCCTTCTTTCCAGAAAGAATTCATTGTTAAAATTGAGTTAGTGTAGCTAAAAAAAAAAAAAAAAAACTCTTGGGAGAAAATATTATTTTTCTGCATGATTAAACAGTATTTGTTTGGTTTCAAGGAAATCTGCAGAAGTGTATTCTTGCAGTATTGAGTGCAGAGTTTTGCAGACTTTAAATATCTGTTAATACTGTTGGACTGTGAAGTGGAATGTGTGGACTGTGGATGATTTCCTGATCTTGGCTGTGCTGCTGAAAATTAATGTCACACCCAAATACTTGGTACCTCCTGTTTTTCTGGCACAGAATTATCAGAGCTTGTTCTAATCCATTCCTGCAAATTCAGTCAGATTAGGTTAGCTAATACCGGTAAGCTTTGAGATACTTCACGTTGCCCAAAGTGAATTAAGGAGCCCAGCTGATGCTTCTTGCTGGTGATTTCATCAGTCATCACCATTGTTTAATTATGGAGATAAAACACTCTTTCACTGTGCAGAGGCAGAGTTAAAACTGAAATTCCTTTTCACTTATCATTAGAAACCAGAGCATGTGATTGATGATCCGCATAAATACCTCTTTCAGTACTCTCCGCATCCTGATTCATCCCCAGAGTAGTTGAGACTGGAGCACTGGATGCTCTAGTTCCTTTTTCATCAGGCACCTTCCTCCTTGATGAGCTAATCAGTGTTTGTCCTGGCTTCACTTTCAACCTCTGCTTATTCAGGTCTTATAACATTTTACGTCCCAGTTGTCCTTTTATCTGTGTTCTTTTTAGTGTGTTTCTTTTCCAGGCAGGTGTACAGATGGCATTGGGTGGGAGGGAGAGAAAATTCTTTGGTAACATCAGAGAGGGGGCCCTGGTCTGGTCTTAGTATCCAGCCAAAGTGTACGGATTACAGGGAACATCAGGCTTTGTCCTGAAAGCTCTGTACTGAAGCATTCTTGGTTGCTCTGTGGAATAGTAAATGTACAATTCCTCAGCATTAGAGGTAGTCAGTTTGATCAAACCCTAGGGAAGTAAAATTCTCAGAAACACATCTAAAGATTGTGCTAAAAAAAAAAAAATTAAGTACACTTTTCCCTACCCCCTGTATTTAGAACTTTGGACAGGTTTGTAAAATCAACACATCATAACCCAGGTAATACCTAAAAAGCAGTATTTTTCTCCTTGAAAATTTAGGCAGGCTTCAAGGGAGCAATGTCCCGGTTGTTAAAGTGAAGATGCATGATAAAATTGATGCTGAGGATGTGATGGACATGAAGTGTAAGGAAAAATGCACAAAAGAATTTTCTTCGTATCTAAGTAATTATGGCATAAGAAGCTGTTCCTGCTGAGGAAGTGAACATCCAGTTCCCTGCAGGAATTGCAACTATGTAAGCAGTTATCGCTTCTAGAAAAGAATCCTGTCTCTTGAAATTTTTGAACAAACTTTTATATATCTTCAGGATAACTGCTTTGTGTACCAGCACTTAAGAAGTTCACACTTGAACTACTTGTACGGAAACAGAACACTTCTCATAAAGCTTTGGATGAAAACATGCATAACTCATATCTTGAGAGCTGATGCAGTAATTTTCCAAATTCAGTGTTAATACACGCATATTAGTTCTTGTAAAGCTAGCTTATGCTTACAGTGCACAGAAAGGTTGCGACTGCTTTATTTCCACCCTCATCTGAAATTGGTATATGTCAGTATTCAAATGTCTGAGCTTTCTATGGGAAAAGTAATGTTTATGTCCTGAAATACAGAAGTATTATTTAATGGAATTGCACTCTTCCTATTAGGACTCTTTCCAGTCAGTATAATTTTTTTTCTTATACCTTACCTTGTTACTAATGCCTTTCTTCATCCTCAAATTATTCTGTGAAATGAATGTCTACTTGCCGAACTTACAAGAATATTTTGAGACTTCGCAAGCTGTTTTCAGATTTCCAAATGAATGCACTGTAAGCTCAAACTACTGCTGCTGTTCCATGTAAGAGAACGTAGCTTGTGGAAAAGTATTGTAGAATTGCGAAGTAATGTGTACTGATAGTGCACAGCTAGAGATGGGAGGTTGGAGGAGAATCCTGCTGGAATTCGGATTAAACTGTGCATTTTTCTCCTTTCCTGGTGTAATTAGAGTTACTGTTTCCTCATGGGTGAACACTAAAGATGAGGATTTTCTTCTTTTAAAATGCTCTAAACAAACTATGGATTAATCAAACTTGATGAATTTTTCTTCAAAGTTTTCTAATCTTTGCCAGTTTGGGGAGTAACTTAAGAGGGGGGGAAATTTTGCCACGATACTGCGCTAGTTCTAGATAGACTTCAGTTTAGACAACAATAGAAAGTTATTTCTGGATGTGAATGGTCAAAAGTAGTAGTCTATATACAGCTGTCCGTACCACTTCTTGCATTGTAATATGAAGATTCAGCCAAACATCAGTGTAGACAGAAAGCTTTTTGTCCAATTTTAACCTGCTGCCCAACAGCATCAGGCTATGCTTCAATTTGTAGCTTTTATTTTGCCTATGTATGGGAAGGAGAATAAAATAAAAGTTGCTCAAATATGTAACAAAATGCAGTTGTATGTAGTTCTGTAAGGTAGCGTTAGAGAAGCAGAGCTCTTAATCAAATTAGGTCCTTATTTCTGAGACTCAAGCACCTTATGCTTTTCTTTGAAAGTTAATGAACAAGTTGAAGATTCTTAAAACCTAATTTAACTTCTGTATCTGGAATGATACTTACATTTGTCGCAAACTTTACATTAGTAATCTGGAGCTATAAGCAAAGTTGTTTGTAGTCTTGATTTTGTTCTCAGTGTTGCAATATCTGGGCTTCAAACACCAGAAATGTGGATTTTGCTGCTTTTTTCTGTGTTTGGGGTTATGGGGGGTTGGGTTGGGGGTTTTTTGTGGTTTGTTTTGGTTTTTTTTAATACCCTCCAAAACGATTGATTTTCACAATTTTGAATCAAGTAGAGGGTGGCTTCCTATTTCCAGTGAGATGTTCTTTAGGGAGAGATTTGTGAATGGAGAAAGGAATGTCTTCCTAATTCCACTTTACTCACTTCAGCCTCAAGAAGTACTAGTTCTGCCGAACAGCAAGCTCTGCAGCTTCATTGTTTTAAGAAAGTTCACTGCCACCAGGATTTTTTTTTTCCTTTGAGGTTGTGGCTGGGTGAACTACTTCATTTGAAAGACATTGTAATTTCTAATTAATTAATGTAGTGTCTTTCGGCTACCATGAACTTAGGCGGAGGGGGCTTTTCTGCAATATTGGATACTGAGTGAAATTGTAGTGGAAGGTACAGTTCCGTCTTTGGTGGGTATACTTTACCTTTTCACACTATGTGGCATTTTTACCTTATACTTCCTAAATCTAGCAGGGAGGAGTCTGTAACTTCACTCCCGTACTAAGTACAAAAATCTATGTGTGAAATCCCAGCTCTCAGAAACTGAGTTTACTGCTTGTAACATGCCCTATTCAACAAAGACCCTTGGCGCTACTGTCATGGTTTTCAGACACAAATAAAATGACAGTTGCAAATTTGTCTCTTTCTTTCTCTTTTTTAATAAAAAGAGGTTTTACCTGAGCTTCCTCAATAGCAGTAGGCATGGGAATCAATTTCCTTAGGCTAAGACCCCCAGAAAAGAGTGATTTGAGAGTCAACATGGGCATTTCAATAGTAAGCAAGCACATAAACACGGTTAAATTCTTAAGATTAGTTGTTAAAAAAGTTTCCTTACATTTAAAGTGAACAATTACACACTTGCAGGAATGTGTTTAAACTAAGAGAAGATGGACTAAATCATGAGCTTTCTTCCTTCTTTTACAAAAAGGCGAGGTATAGTGTAGGGTCCGTGGTTTTCTTTCTGCTGAATGCAGTTGTGCTGCTATCACACATTGTACAAGAACTTTGTTGTGCTTTTGCTTTTGATAGTTCTGAATTAGACTATAATTTTGTACATGCAGATCTCCTGTTTGCAGTTTAGCAATGCATTAGGGCAATTCCTTTGATTTCCAGGAATTGTCTATGTTAAAACATTTTGTAAAGAGTAATTGGAGTTTCGAGTTTACTTGTATGTCCTGAACTTTAACACGGTTGACAGGATGTTCTAGGTTAACTTCATAGAAAGGTAGTGGTGAACAGAGGAATCTCACGCTTTGGCAACAAACCTGCCATGTTTCTGTGTTAGTTGTACTAGCTGCTGAGTTGTCTTTGCTTGTCCTGCCTCTCCGTACGAAGCGTTGCTACCTCTCGTGAGATTCTGACAACATGGCTGCAGTTAGGATCAATGTTGATGCAAATATGTGGAACTTAAGATGGATTTATAAATTTTAGTAATAAATTTAAATTCAGAGTCCTTTATATTATACTAAAGGAACATTATATGTAAGAAGTGACTGGAAATTTTGCATTCCCTTCTGCTTCTTGGAAGCGTAAGATGTTTGCATGAGATTTTCAGTTCTTTTTTTCTCCTTTTTTGCTTCTTTCCTCCTGTTGGGATAAATATGAAGTGGGATGCTAGTCAAAAGAAATACTGCCTGAAAACACACCTCAGGGTTTTTGCCCTGTTTTCCCCCTCGCCCCCTTACCGGAGCCAACTTGAAGCCTTGAAGGTGCTTCCCCAGTCTGTGTTAAAGAGGTTGTATACATTAAGACACGTTCCCTAAAGGGCCCCAGTTCTTTTATTTTCTTCTACAGGCTTGGGAGGTGAGGGTTTTGGAGAGCTGGTTGGTTGGTTGGTTTTAAACATGTATGTTGCCCTCTTCATTTCTCTTCAGCCTTCCTTTTTTTTGCTTCATTCTCATCTGTCATTGCTTTGAATAAACCTGAGGCAGCATGCAAAGGAGGCATTTTCTCTGTCGTCATTACATCTCTCATTTGTTTACGCTTTTCTGCCCTGGGCAAGGGCTAGCCTGAGAGCTCGAGCTGTCAGCAAAGAATTGAACCAGGTATTAATTTGAGCGTTGCTCTCTTTGAATTTCCCACTGCACTACAGAGACAACAATGCTGCACTGTTTTGTGAGAGGTAAGTTCTATTAAATATGTAGTCATGAATTAGGATATAGTAGTTCCTTAGCATTCTTTGAGTTTTCTGCTGTAATGAAGGCGAGCTACAGGGCTTCAGGCGATGCCTTGCACCTCTGCAGCTTTCTGCAGCTGTTTGCAGGTGTATCCATCTGTATGAGGAATTTACGTGCCTCATTAGTACCCCCTTGTCACTGGAGCCCACAGTACTTTAGCCTGTCTATGCTAAAAACGCAGTTACAGAATGTTCGGGGTTGGAAGGGACCTCTGTGGGTCATCTAGTCCAACCCCCCTGCCGAAGCAGGGTCACCTACAGCAGGCTGCACAGGACCTTGTCCAGGTGGGTCTT
>Ga0065711_1009366_pt1 | contig 24656 bp, 14 predicted proteins | sample Hoacrofraction12_FD_59098 | JGI IMG/M metagenome (GOLD analysis project Ga0065711, IMG submission 59098) | Hoatzin crop microbial communities from Cojedes, Venezuela - Epithelial fraction 12 v2 (version 2) | ecosystem: Host-associated > Birds > Digestive system > Esophagus > Crop | place...
CCAGGCCACCGCCGCCCGGGGCCGGGCTTTGTGCTGCCCCGCGGCGCGGCGGGGCCTGCGCGGAGCGGGGAGAGCGGCGAGGCCCCGGGCCGGGCGAGCCAGCATGTCCTCCATCCTGCCGTTCACCCCTCCCATCGTCAAGCGGCTGCTGGGCTGGAAGAAAGGGGAGCAGAACGGGCAGGAGGAGAAATGGTGCGAGAAGGCGGTGAAGAGCCTGGTGAAGAAGCTGAAGAAGACGGGGCAGCTGGACGAGCTGGAGAAGGCGATCACCACGCAGAACATCAACACCAAGTGCATCACCATCCCCAGGTGAGCGGGGGGAAATCGGGGGGCGGCCCGGAGGCCTCGGGGAGCAGCGTTCTGCCGAGGGGCTCGGCGGGCTCGGGGGGGGTGAGGAGAGGGCTCTGCAGCCCCGCCGGTGCTGGTCCTCCCCTGCGTGCTCTGCCCTGGCTCTGTGTGGAGTTTAAAAACAAAAAAAGAGAGAAAAGCGGCAAAACCCGGCTGCAGAACGGGCTCTCTGGCTGGTGGCGAGAGAGGGAGAAAAAGTAAGAGGGGGACGTAGGGGAGAGAATTCGTCTCCAGCCGAGATGGAAGGGAAAAAGAAACGCCAACCCCCAAACTTGGGAGCTTTGGAGGGCAGATATGGTGGAGGTCAGAAGTTTCAGCGTGTCCTCCAGCGCTGTTACATTCAGGTTTTCCTCTGGTGAATGTATCGGGGAGAATGGTTTTGTTTGGGTTGCTTGGCTCCTTCCATGTTGGCTGGACAGAAATGACTCTGACGAGGTGGGTCAGAGCCCTGCTGTGCGTACGCTTTCAAATTACTTTTAAAATCGGGAGGGCGAATGGCACAGCTGAAGGGGATTGTTTGGAGCCCAAAAAAAGCGTGCGAGTATGAACAGAACCAACTTCTTTTTTCATTTTTTGAGTTAACGTTATTTTTAGCCTCTCCACAAGACCATTATAAATCCTAGAGGACGCATGGATAAGTATCCCATCTAAGAAAAAAAATCTCCAAGTAACTTTCAGATAGCTGGCCAGGAGCAGAGTTTTATTGCTGAAGATTTGTGGATTTCTGTGAGCTCGGCCAGATGACTGCCGATTCTGTTACTGATTGTTTGAGGGTTGCTTGGGTTTTTTTTTAAACAAAGGCCAAAGTTCATCCCAAATATTTGAACGCTGCATAATTGTATGCTTCTGCGTGAGAAGATATCTCTGTGTGTGTGTATTCATGCTTCTCTCTCGCGCAAACAAATGTATGCTTTCTTGGTTGTCAGAATGATTTAATATGCAGTAGCTAATACAAAGCAGCATCTGTTGCATGAAAAAGTGAAGCAAGTAGCTTAGAAATGTGGCTATTTGGAACTCCTAAAATTTTCTTCCAGCAACTGTAGTGGGGTTTTTTTAAAGGAAAAATAAAGTCTCCTTATCTTTTTGGTGCTGAATGACCGTGGCCAAGATTTTGTCCGGTAATCCAAGTAGACGTCTCAGCCTTTGTTAGAGTCACTCTGGCTTTGCCTAGCTGAAGCAGATATCAAAACCTGTAGAGCTGCCACCTGATACAAATGCCTTAAAACCTGTATTTTTAAATTCTTGGTAAGCAGTGTGCTTTACATGCAGATAATGCCCTATTTAAACCACTTCCCTGAAATACTTACCATTTGAAAAGGAGAAAATGACTTGAGCGGCCCTGCTGATGTGACCTGGGTATTGTGTCTAGCTGATGCTGACCTGTTAGGGAGCAGAGCCTGAAGCCTGTTACTTCTTTTGCTGGTAACAAGGTGGTTTAGATAAGGGGGGAAGGTTTTGATATTTTGTGACTCAAAGGAAGCAAAGAGATGGGTGGAGTAGGGTGCTTTAATTTGGAAAAAGAATTTTAAAGCTTGAAAATGAGTAGCAATGCAAGTAGATGTCACAAGTCATAAATATCACCTCCAGAGATTGTCCTGGCTCTTCCTACTGCGCGAAAGTGAATGCCTGTTTCTCCTAGACCTTGCTCTGTTAAAGGAAATCTGCACAGAAATGAAAATATTTCATGTTCACTTATGACACAGAGCCTAGATCCTGCAGATCTTAAACCTTGGTATGGGGGAAGTGTCAGCATATTTTGATGGCACCTCCTTATGCCTTGGCACTAGTTTTTAAACACACCACCTCATGTGTACTTTTATTTTTGTTGAGGATGTGCGTTACAGAGAGCCAAATGAGCGTGGTCAGGTTGGTCTGTGCTGGACCCTCTGCAGCAGCGTGCTGAGAGGTCAGTGTGTATCAGAGATTGCAGAATGGTGTGGATGTGTGAAACAGCTTGTCTGGAAGGCAGTGGCAGAGCTGGAACTGTAACCAGGCCTTGTGACGTTAAGAGTGGTATCTTCTCCTCTGGACTGTGCTGTTTGTCCTAGTGTATCTGTAAATCTGATTATCGTGTCATTTGAAATTAGCATTTGCAAGACGATTTTAGTATGGTTTTAGTTTGATTCTTATGGGTTTTTTTAAAATAATTCTACATATTTCATTTTACTATTTAGTCAAATAAGTATGGGGGGGGGGAACCATCGTTAAGGATTAGGTCATGTTGTGCATTGTCTGTAATGCATCAGTAGACTGAATTACAGTGGAGCTATGCCAGTGATGACTCTGGCCCAGCAGGAGTAGGATAAGTCCAAAATTAGCTATTGTATCCATGAGACGAAGCAAGTTTCAGATGTAAAAGTGCTTGAGCTTTGCAGAAACGTTGCTCACGGGAATAAGGGCTACACAGCAAATTCCTGTAGTGATCAGGTGGGATTGCTTTAAGAAAGAACAAAAAAACCATTAATTTTTGTTGTAGGGCTAAGGAATTAGAATACCAAATTTATTCCTGCTGTCATTTTTATCTACTTGGAATTGGAAATATACATACTGCATTCTGTCTCCTGACAGATTATTAAACGATGAATAGTTTATTTGCTTTTGTATGTTTGTTCAGCATGTGTTACTTTTCCTAGTGCTCCATTTGTAAGATGATGTGACAGACACCTCGGGCTCCAGGTTTTTGTGTTGGAAGGACCTGTGGCAGACAGCAACAGGCTGGAGAGACCTTCAGGTATTTCAGTGTAACACTCCGATGTTGGCAGGATTTTTCCTTCTTGTTTTTTTTTCTGCTGGAGCAAGAAGTAATTTCCAGCTGAAAAACCTACCAGCCTCAAACCATCTGATTGTTTCTTGTGCCACAGCTACTGGTGCTCGACAGAGTGGCTTGTTCAGAGGACCTTCCTCCCTCCCTCCCTCCTTTCCTCCTCGGGCGTGCTGCTGCCAAAGCCTGTCCTTCGGAAGGGAGCTGCTTTTAAACCTCTACGCACTCAGCTTTGGTGTCAGGAGCTGACCTAGTGAGTTGCAGCCAGCTGGGTCTGCATGGCAGTAAGACATTTTTTCATTCTGTGTTGGGTGATAAAGTTGAAAACACACATTCTTTTGCCCATTAAAATACATCCTTTGTAGTACTTGCGTTGATCTTGAAAGCCTAGCTTTCAGGATGGGCATTTTTGAGCTGCGGCCTCTCGGCTTTGCTCTGTGAGCAAGCTTAGGTCAGCTCCAGCTGCAGTCAGCTTTTTTGAGTTTTTGATGGCTGTATTTACTTCTGAGACTAAAGAGTACGGTAAGTGTTAATCTGAGGGCAGCAAAGTCTACAGCTGACTTTATACCTGCAGAACCCTATGGACTTCATCGTTGGGAGAAGAGCAACAAGTTTCTAACTCTATTCCTGGTCTCCAGAGAGGCTGTGCTGTGCACCTGACAAACTGTCAGCATTTTGCCCTAGAAATACAGTGTGTTTGGCTGAACTGCGATGAGTGTTTAACTTTTTACCTATGCAGGTGTCTGAACTGCAGAAACCAGGGTCATGTGATGAGCACTTAGTAATTTCTAAAAGCTGTGCAGTATATATAGTCTTGCTGATAGCAGACAAGATAGTAAATGCTGTGTTTCTAGAGCTTCAGTGGTACTACAAATATTAAGACATAAATCTCATGACATTTTGTGATACATTTTCATATGCATATTTTTCTTTTGAACTTATTACTGTTGGGTTTTTTTTTCTATCAGTAGTGGTTTTAGGGGAGCCAGGATTCTTGTATGTAAGGAACACCTTCTTTTAAGTGGTGTTTTTTTAATTTAGAAACTAGTTTTGAAGAGAGGCGGGTGTTGTTTCTTGTGGAACTCATCTGATAAGGGCAGAATGTACCAACTAAAATGGAAACATGGCACGTTTGCTTTGTAAAAGCAGCTCAATAAGGTGTTCCTTAAACGATTTACATTTTGGTGGGGAAGACCACGGACAATACTCAAGTGATTTTAGGAACTTCTTGGGCGTGAGCATACCTTCTGTTGTGTCGGTAGTTGACTGCACAATGTTTACAAGAATCGACCGTGTTCTTAGGATTGGCTTGATACCAGGAAAATATGAAAACTGTAAATACAGTAAGTGACTGTGAAATATCTTCTGCTTTGGAGACTGGTGCCCGTCTGGTTTCAGGAATAAGCAAAGGACCAGTCAGAGTTTTGTGTGTCCACGTGCAAATTTGTTGTTGTGTTTGTGTTTTTTTTTTAATGCTTTTAAACTACCTTGTTTTCAATTTGGCCTGTCCCTGTATGTGAGGAGCTTTAATATTGCATAGACTTGTTTAAGAGTGTCTGCACTTTAGATTATCATTAACGGTGGTCCACTGAAGACAGTAACAGTACAGTCCCTGTGAGCAAACACAGTCGAGCTGCCATTGTACCTGTTAGCTCCCTGTTGCCGGTAATTTTACTGCTACAAAACTGCGTGTGCTAACCTATGTACTGACCTGGCTTTATGGGCAGGTTTTTACAGCCCTGTCCTAACCTTTGTGCTGCTAGCAGTACCCACGTGAGCTAGCTTAGCTGTGGCAGTGATAGCTGCAGGGCAGACACCGCTTTGCAAGTTTTGTGGCGTTAGTGTGGCTGCAGATCAGGTCTAAAGGTGAAAATACGGTATGTAAGTGGACACGGGCCTTTAGTCAGGTGTACTTTCTGTCTGCAGTCCCACTGGTCCATCAGTACCTTCCTCCTCTTCCTCCTTGTCATCTCCCCACAGGGCAAACCCCACTCTCCGGGCACAGAGGTTCCCGCTCCCCGCAGCCCCTCCAGCCTCTTCTCCCAACTCTTGCATCGGAGTTACTCCGTCTTGTATTCGTGTGGATAATTGTGTGTGTAGTTGGCTTCTAGTCCACCCTATGCCATCTTAAAAACCAAAACGCTACTGTTACACCAAAGCAGTGATGTTGATACAACCATTTAGGGAGCGACTACGTGTTCAGTCGTGTTGGCAGAGATGAAGGAGCTGGAGAAAGGTGGGAGGTCAGGGGAGAAAGCATTGTCCAGCGTCGCAGCCCCATCCCTCAAAGTAGCCGCTGCTGGAATAGCACGTCAGACCCAGCCCTCAGTAAGAGTCTTACATCTGTAATCTCTTTGGCAGAAGCCAATGCAATTCAAAACCTTTTGTCAATACATTTCTTTTTTCTTCCTGAGATGTGCCGCCAGCTAACATTTTGCATTAAAACCGGTGGTAAAACTCCTCTTGACTTGACAGACAACACAGCGATGTTTATATAGAACAGTGATGGGCTAAGGGGAAAATATGTATTTTACTATTTGTTGAGATATTGTCAAATATTCATATCTCTGCCTTTTTTCTTCCCCTCTTTCTCAAGAGACTAAAATATTTAAAATAGGTCCCGAAGGGACTCATAAGATTCTCATTATATTGTGTAGTAAGTGTTGAATCTTTGTGAAATAACTTGTTTAAAATGGTTGCTTAACTTTTATAGTATTAGGAAAAGACCCTGAACATTGCAGTCATTTAAATATAATGAGAAATAAATGCAAAAAATTGATGAAATCAAGAAATACAGACTGTACGGGATTATCACATCAGGGATCCAATTAAAATGAGCTCTTCTAATAAATATTGGTTTAATAATGTAAACCTGTGATTGCTATATTATTGCAACAGAAATAAAATTAACAATATTTAATGAACTGAGCAGCCATTAATTTTCACTTGTTAATTTATTAGGAGCTTCTAATGCTGTTAGATGCACAATAATGCCATTATCCTGCATGAACTACTTTATGAAATAAATAGGGCCAAATGGTGCTTGAATTAAATTGAAATCAGATTTTATTCCCAAATTATCTTTTCCTATTTTTAAATTTTTTTATTATCATTTTTTTTTCTAGCTTTCTTCTATTGAGTGCAGTTAAATTTTCAGGGATGGGATGCAGCACTCTCTTCCAGGAAGACTTATGAATAGTCCTAATTAACTTTTGTCCTTGTCTGCCTTGATGTGCTGTGTAAAAAGCTGTTTCCAGTCCAAAGCTGATTGTGTTGATTGGCAGTGAAGAGAGCAGAGAGGAGCGAGGGGAATAAAGGCTGGGCAGAGGTTCTTGTCCAGACACTCCAGTTCTGCTAGGCTGACTCCACCAAGCTTAGCAAATGTTTGCTAATTACATTTTCTTACATGCGACTGGAGTCTGAACATAAAGACAAGGAAGTTGTTGATAATTGGGCTCTTGTGACTGGTAGCACAACTTTCTTCTTTGCAGCTGGAGAGACAATGATGTGTCAATTGTTGCACTTAATACTGCCTGTAAAGGTGTCTGGAAGCCTTTTAGACCTGATCCTCGTTTGCTCACCCATCTCTTCACCATCCCAGTCAGAACGATGGGACTTGCCCTTAGGCAGGCAGGAAAGTTTGGTTGCTGCTGGTACTGTGGCCCTGTAGAAACGGGATGAAAAGCCAGAGCTCGCTCTTTCTGTATTAAAGGCTTGATCCTTCAGAAGCATAGGTCACACATGTGAGCAGAAACAGACTACTTGTGCATGGTAATACGAGCCCCATTAAAAGGGGGGGGGGAGGCGGGGGAAATAAAGTAGCCCTTAGCAAGGGCCCAGCCAGGTAGGAAATAATGACCTGCTTTTGGAGGATCTCCCAGGAACTGCGTGAGCTCCAGAATCATCATCCACTAAGAAGCCCGATAAACCTAAGCTGCTGTAGCTACACAGTTCCAGGTATCCACATTTTCTCATTTAGTGACGAAGTAGGTTTCTCTGTCCTACATGGCTGCGTGTGGTGCAGACAGACCTTAGGCTGTTCAAAATGAGTAGGTCAGGAGATCTGTGGGATTGTATGACCCAACAATTGCTCCAAGAATTGAACCACCATTCCTTTCTCTACGAGAATCTCCACGTGAAGAGGCATTGCTCAGCATGAGCAATGATTGCAGAGTCTGGCCTTGCGTGTATCAAGAACACACAGGTCAGGTAGCAGAGGTCAGTGGACAGGAGCAGCATCGGGGGAAGGACACCAGGAAGCAAGGGGAGAGAATAGTAGTTGTTCCTTGTGAGTTTGATTCTTCAGCCTGCTTGTGTTCAGCAGCATGCTATTCTATGAGGAGTCAATTTGGTTGCATTTTTAAAGCATTAGGAGCTGCTGTTGGTGTGGAAGACACGATGAAATTATAAATCTCATTGGTGAGCCTCGTGAAAGAACATACAAATCCAATAAAACCCATCTGTTGGAACTCTAACCTGTATCAGTCTAGGAAATGTGATCTTGATAACTTTTATTTGTTGCTAGAAATACCTTTACAGCTCACTTGCTGTTCAGCACAGGGGTTATGAGGGCAAAGAAGTGGCACGTTTCAGGTAGTCATGTGGCTGGAGTCTGTGTGTGCCTACCTTGTCCTAGGGCACCTGCACACTCGCCGCAGATGGGCCCTGTGCCTGACCCTGTGAACGGGAGCATCTGCTTTTTGGTCCTCCAATGTGCATCAGTTTACAAATGGTGAGGGCTGTGAATTCTGGAGAGAAGACTGCAGGGGACAAGGTGTCAGGAGAACTGGTCTCTCTGCTTGGGGCCCTTGTTTCCTTCAGGCTTCCAGGTCCCCAAGGAGAATCTTGGGGTCAGGGCATTAGGTGGACCATGCTTAGATTGCTTCATAATTTGTAGTTATCATCTAATCTGAAAATGTCATTAAATTTTTGCTTACAAGTTGTGTCATCGGAAAGGTCGGAGATTATCTTTGAGTTGGTGATGTTCACTAACTGTAACACAATCTTTTTAGAAAGGGAAATCAAAACAGAAATTTCCTCCTTCGTGGTGAAGTGGCAGCCAGCAATGGTTGAATGAAGGATGCTGATACTGACTCTCCTTTTTCACAATAAAAGAGGAAAACCTTCGTCCTTCCTGTTCTAGTTGCTTGAACATGAAAAGAGAAATTCACTTACTCTTCACTGATGTAGAACAGTTAAAGTTCACAAAAATATTGGGCTTAGTAGAAGACATCTGCGGAACATGAGAATGCCTCTTTGTTTTTGTGATGAATGTGCAACTGTTGTTGCCTTACCTACTTAACAGCTAGAGAGCACTTTTCTGCCAAGATTCCTCTCCCTCCATAACTGGATTTTAAATGTTGCTGTGTGGGAAGACCCAACTACAAGCACCTTTAATTTTGTTATACTCTGAAAGACCAGATGTGGTTTCTTTCATAGAGATACAAAGTCTGTGGTTTCCATACATGTGGAACTGTACAGGAAGGTCCTTTTCTTCTTATTATTTGTTGAACAAATTGTTCTTCCCCTTGAGTCAGACGCATAGCCAATTTGTAGCACACGTGTAACAGTATCTGAAAAATTGTATCAGTGCTTAAAAAGCATTCTTTGCCTAAAAGAAAAGCTAATAAGCAGCTGGAGTCCGAGTATTTTCCCACCCCTTTTGCATTTGTGTAATTACATGGATTTCAGTAAATTTACTTCTGATTTACATGCAAGTGAAAGGAGAATCAGGCCAGCACAAGAAAGCAGTCAACTGAAAAGGGAGGACAGAGGTGTTTGTGGGTTGAATATTCTCCGTTTTTCTCTTTTAATTTCAGGACTTTTGGGGCTTCTGTGGGTTCTACTTTGCAGGACTTGAAGCCTGCCCAGCAGAGCCTGCGAGACCTGAGGGCTCCAGTCCCGTGAAGAGTGGATTTGTCAGCCCAGGGCTGGAAATCTGGCAGGAAGCCAGGCAGGATTTAGCTGGAAGTTTGCTGAAAATGATACTTCTCTGCAAAGCATTTCGTTTTCGGAGGAGTTCTCGCTCGTGTTTCATTGAGGGTTTTCTGATGGGCGCTAGTGTGGCTTGGCAGAGGCCCTCCACGTTTTGTAGCTGAGATACCACTGGCAGTGGGTTTGGCGTTGGCAGGGGCTCCTGATCCTGTGCAGAAGGCAGCATTTGGCTGTTCTCACTGTGAGGTTTTGTTTTCTTTTTCTTTTTCTTTTTCTTTTCCTTTTTTTTTTCCTTCCTAACCATTTTTAACCCACTTGCGTACCAACAGTGAAGCTCTCATAACGTGCTTCTCCCTCAGCCCCCTTCCCGCCTCCCCTGCTGCACAGCTCTACAAATACCGGTTGTGAGGGGTCTCCTCTTGCGTGGCCGGCTTAAAGCCCACCCACAATTACAGGCCTTGAACTCGGAAGAGTGCAAGGTCTGCTAATAACATCTAGCCTTGCTGTCTTCTCCCCTGGCCAGCAGCCTGTTGGAGGAAAGGTCTACAGTAGTTATTGCTGCTGGCCTGGAACCGTCAAACGAAACTCCCGTGAACTCTGGAGACCCCAGATTAATTACCTTGTTAGAGTTTCACGAGCTTGGAGTGGTGAAATTTGCATATGATTTGCTTAATCTTTCTACAGATCTGCTCCTTGGGCCTAAATTTACCTGACTTACTGAACATAAGCTTCACTGTAAGTCAAAACTGTCTTTTTGGCCTGTTTAATATTACTGTTTTCTTTTCAACTTTTTGTTGCTTTTTTTTTTGTGGCCAGTGGACTTTTTCCAGAAGATGACTGTTAGAGTGGTCGAAAGTGGAAACCAGCTGATTTGAAACCACTGCATTAGAAACAAGCTTTGCAAAAGAACTAAATGTAAATTTTTAAAAAAAGTAGATAATCACTGTCTGGTGATCAAAGCTAATACTATTTGATAGCTGATTTCTGTCGCTGGTAGAAGTCTGCTGGCAGTCTGAAAACTTTTTTGAGCTTTGCTCTGAATTAGATGCCATAAATATCTTGTGTGTAGGTAGACAGCGGATCATTGAAGCTTTTTCCCAAATCTGGTTTTGCTTGTTTGGTAGAACTACAGGCTGAAAGTTCATGTATAGAGTTGCAATTGCATCTTTATTTTTCCCAGTCATAACTGAATTAAGATAGGTTTTCAGTTGTGGATTACTGCGTAATGAATGTACATTGTGGTTAGGGAAGACTGAAAACATCGGGTTTTGTTCCATACCACTGCGTAACATCGAGCAAAACCTTTAACCTGCTTGCACCTCACTCTTAATTACCTGGCAAATACAGTACTTGCCTCACAGGGATGTCAGAGGGCTTAACGACAGTTGTGAAGAGCTCTTAAAATCTCAGACGGTAGACTCGGTTGCAAAACCCAATACCTTGCTACTTTAAAAAGCTCTCTGTTGCTCTTCAGCATCTCATACGTACTAAGGAAGCAGTTTTAATTTTTGTTGGAAACTTTCTGTGAAAATATGTAGGTGCTACGTCAGTGAGAATGTTAGAATTCCGTAGATGCTTAGTGGTAAACCTTAGTGGTAAACCTTAACTGGGTCTGCATAATATTTATCTATTCATCTCTGTGCTGGTGCCTCCTGTACACATGGAATATTTTGACTGGTTGATACACATCATACCACAGTGGTCTGCTGCTGAGCTTAAGTTTGAAGTCTGGTAGCACAGGTCCAGGGGAAACACTATACATGTAGCCTCATGTTTTCATTTAAGTAATATTACATAACCATATGTGAATTTAATGCCATCCAAATATAAAATGTTAAATGAAATAAATGTGTGTCTGTCAAGCGATTGTGCTGTTGCTTGTGGACTTTTACAACCATGACCCACGGCAACACAAGTTGGAAAAACTAAACATTTCTATACCTACAGCCGTGTCTTTTTTCCAAACCTTTTGGCAGCCCCTGAGAGTGCTGGGCACTCATGTCTATTTGCTTTGTAACTCCTTTGCATCTGAAGACTTCTGGTGGAATTGTTCCGAGAGAGATGACTGAAAACCAATAGCTGGCCATCTGGCTGGAAATGACATTATTAAGCTTTCTCTTTTAAATCATTCACAAGTTTGAAATATATGTTCTTTTCAAAGATATTGAAGCAGGCTGAATTTGAATTCTTGCTGTGGGAAACGGTATATTTAATGTATCTCTTCACTAAAATTGAGGATTGAGAAGTAGAGCTTGAGATCATAGTTACTTAGATTTCCTGAGAGCAAAACGAACTCTGGATTAGTCCTTGTGTGCTTTAAATGGTTCCTTTCTATGAAGGACAACAATTAAGCTCATATGCTGTCAGCTACTCCCATTTAAAAATAAAACCATCTTTGCTGTACAATATTCATGGAGTCCTTTTGAAGACCTTTTCATTACGGTCATGCCACAGCCTGTTGAAGGGCCCGTGCACTGTTGAAGGGGGAGTGTTGGTGACCTCTCTTTTTCCTACCACAGATCTTAAAGTTCTTTGTAGCAGCAGGTTTTTTAGCCCTTTTTGCTGATGGGGAGAGTGAAGTCCTGAGAACTCGGTTGCCTTACCTGAGGCTCCTGGGGGGCAGAGGCAAAGCAACGATGAGGGTGCAGGCATCCGAAGGCCTGCTGCAGGGTTCCGTGTGCAAGACAGAAGGGACATTACTCTGGAGAGTGCATCTTCCCGTGCTCTCTATGGAAAAAAAGACGTCAATTTGAAAGCTGCTCTTTCTGCATTTTACCAATAATCCACAACATATTAATGATGTAGCATTGATAGTTATATTCAGAAAACTAATTTTCAGTTAAATATGGGAAGAGGCCTCTAGCGTTTTAGAATCACAAACTCATAGAATGGGTTGGGTTGGAAGGGACCTTCAAAGAGCATCTAGTCCAGGCCCCAGCCGTGGCCAGGGACATCTTTTACTAGACCAGGTTACTCAAAGCTCCGTCCAACCTGGTTTCGAACGCTTCCAGTGATGGGGCATTCACAGCTTCACTGGGCAACGTACACACAATGAAAGTGTGGAAGGGCTGAGGATAGACCTCCTGGATACTCAAGAGATGGTATTTCATTATGTGTGCGTGTTTTCCAGACTTGAGATGGGTACAGCTCCCTATTGTCTCGATTTTTCAGTACCTTAAGGATACCTAGCAATTCTTACTGGTATGTTTGAGGGCCAGAAGAGCAAGCCTTAATTAAAACCTATCTATAAGTATTGCAGTTCTGATGAATGCACTTGGAGAATATGTGTGTGAGGATATCGGAAGAACTGTGTAGCCATTTAGATACGTGGAATGAGGTACAGTCATGAAGGGGGAACCCTGAAATAGTGTTCTGGGTTAGAAGAATAATTTCATGTAAACATCCACTCCGTTTCCTTCCTTTAGTTCTCCATTTTTTGCTAATGGTGTCTGCTGTAAAACATTGGTGTGCCAGGCACAACAAGCCCGTATAGGCACGTGAAGGCCTTGGAAATTATGGCGTGAAACTGAGTTTTGTAAGTCACTGCTTTGCATGCCAGGCTCTACTGGTTTGAAAGCCCTGTTGAGGTAGCTGCTTCTAAACAGGAATAAAAATAGACTTTTAAGTGTTCTGATTTTAGGAAAAAAAAAGCATTTATTGGATTATGATTGGCTGATGACTTTGAAGCTGGAGACAGTTTTATATTACAGAGCTTCTCACTATGCTTATTCTCTCAGTTCCCGTTCCCCCCCCTCTTTTTTTTTTTTTTCCACTCTTTTCCTTTCTATTTTTAGGATGGCATTTCAGAGTTTCTGCTGTACTGGCAGGCCAGCTATTCGAGAAGAGAAAGAAAGAGGAAAGGTGGGAGGTAGAGCTAATGAACACCAATAGTCTGTTATTCAATTGGCTTTTGAGTGCTTATGTTCAAAATTTATATGTTTCCCATTTATCTGATGGACAGTGAAAGATCTGCTTGCACTTGAAGCCATTGCTTACATGCGTTTTGATAGTCTTTGTGCATTTCAGTAGAAGAGAGGAAAAGTATAAAATTTAGGACTGGAGAGAGGCCATTAGAAGTTTTAGGACAATTCTTTGAGTATTTTATAATTTTTTTTATATGTGTGTGTGTATTATTTTTTAGATATGTGTATATAAATTAAAAACTTGTGTCCAGTAGAATTAGCTTCAAGTAGAAACTGGTATTTTAATTAACCATTCTATGGAGGAAAAAAAAAAGAAAGTATTGTAACTTCATTAAAAAAAATGTTAATGGTCTATTAACATTTGAACAAAATATGAATAGCCCTTGTTCAGCATGTACATGTGCCTACATAAATGAGATAATGGGATAATGGTTTTCCAGTTAGCTCTAATGCTGATCGGAGATTTGACTTGCTTCAGGGGCGTAAAAGCAGGGAATTCCACAGGGATGGAGTGCTTAGTTCATATGGATGTGAAATTCCTCCATCCCTCCCGGGGAAGGGGCCGTGGTGCTGTGTGGCCCTGCTAAAACTGTNNACTCTCTGCTAATTTGTGCCTTGGTGACTTGCCTTCTCTGTGTGTGCGTGGGCTTTTCTTTGGTTGTTTGTTTAGGGGCTGGGGTGAGTTTGTTTTCTTTAAATATTATTTTTCTTCCTTGTGCAGTGTCTCAGAACCTTAAACAACAGGGAAGGATGGTTACTTGGAGGGCAAGGAAATGAACAAAAATGTTCTTTGTTATGAAAGCAAAAGGCAAGACTTAGTGTGACAATGCACAAAACAATCCAGGCATAGGTGTTCTTGCTTTTAAAGCCCGAGTGGGCTTTCATTTTTGTTATTAGTTCAGTAAGTCAAGTATTTTTTCATCGGTGTGACTTCAAGGCTGTCACTTTTGCGCTTGCAGAGCAGCTCTGAATTTATATCACTGTGAGGGAAGCATAGAAGAATTTCACTGGAGAAGCATAGAAGAATTTGTCACACTATTGCTTTAGAATCATATCTTTATTTTACAAATCATACAATATTTCATCCTTAATTTTGGTTTGCAGTCACTGTGCTGCTTGGAGCTATGAAGAATATTTCTCTAGGTTCATTTGAGGGTTGAGCATTGTCAAAAGCTGGCTGAAAGTTGGTGCAATGTAACTGCATATGTAATGTATTGCTATAAATTAAATCGCTGAAGATTTATTTTTAGAAGACAAGGATTATTTCAAAACACAGCCCATAAATTTTCTAGCAATGATTCAGTAACTTATTCCTGTTGGTTAAAAACTGCACCTCATGTTGAGTTGGATCCAATGCTAGCTTGCAGGTCTTTTTTTAATTTTTATTTTTTTACAGCAAGTGAGGTTGTTACTCAAAGGTACTCAACCTCTTTAGAGTAAGCATGTCTTTAGAATAAACAGGAGACAAACATGACTCCTGGTTCACCAAAACTGATAGGCCTAGTTTGTTTTGTAGCTATTGTGGGGACCGAGGTCTGCTGCTTGATCGGAAGTTGGCAGCCCTTTGGGAATGCAGTGTGCAGGCTGGCTCACAGGAGAACGTTTCTCTAGTTTTGCTTTTTGGTGTTATCTCCTGGCACAAAAGACTGGAGGAGGAGTAAGCAAGTGAAGTGTTTAAAATTTGCGTATGTTTATATCTGCTGCAATCCTTTTCAGAGACTGAACAAGAGGTGGCTGAGGAAACTCTGTTTGTGTGTGTTGTGCAGCACTCTACACGGACGAAACCGCTCACGCGGTCTTTTCTTTCGGGACATTTGAAGTAAGTTTTCCACAGGCTGAAGAAATGGAAAGCCACTGTGAATGCATGCAGTTGGCTGGCAGATGCATCCAAGCCAGCTTGTCGTAGCTACTGGCATTACGCTGGTGGAAGTTGTGATAGCAGTAACCTCTGCTTTTATTTGTCAATAATTTTTTGTCCTGTACTTTAACCCCAAATATTTTCTTAATATGCCAGTAAATGGCAGAGTGGGTTTGGACAGAGCAGGCATCTCGAGCTGTGCTCCTGGGAGTTGGCCTAGAAGATCCTGACCGGTCCTTTCCAACTTGAGACATTCTATGATCTTATGATTCTGCGTCTCGTTCGTGTGGTTTGGAAGCCAAGTTAATGTTAACAGAAACAACAACTCTGAATTATCTCATTTCCATGTACTTTTATGCATTCATATCTCTGCATATTATGATAATGATACATCAATAACATAATTTTATTTATGGTTTCCACTTCTACAAGCATAGTTCTTGTTACCTACAAACCACTGCAGGAATATTACTCACTGGGCAAACCGCTTGACTTTGAAGAATGTGACTATGATGAAGTGTTTTGTTTTCTCACATCCTACGCCAGTGACTGGTAGTTTCTTGTCGCTGTTGCTACCAGGGACCGTTCAATACGAGTTTGTAGCTTTATTAGCAAATAGATATGTAGTGATTCCTCGGTGAGGAGGCGTCTAACCACGTGCAAAGCCCTTACAGTTGGCCATTTGGTAACTGTCCTTACAAGGTGCCTCTGAAGTGACTAGCACTGAAACTGCAGACTCCCTTATGCCTTTTGATGTCCCCTTCAAAGAAGAGACTAAATGTTGTCTCATTGTGTAAGGTAAGTAGCCTGTTAGTGGTCATGTCCTCTAATGAAGAACTTGAGCTCATGAGATGTCCTTAGTCTAGCACTGTTCATGAGGGTTGAAAGCGTTTTGCACGCTGGAGCAAGGTGTTACAACGAAGCGAAATGTGGGTGCAAAACCGTCCGGGCAGTGCTGGACTCTGCAGGGTTTTGGCATTCTTCGTGTGGAACGTGAGCAGTGTGTGACCCTTGTGCGGCAAGTAAAGAGATGAGCAGCCTTTGAAATATTCCTCTGTCTTCTTAACCGAGTCCGTCTCTCTGCAATTTGAGCATTTGTTAGCACACAGATAAGCTAATTGTACAAGAGGCAACATTACCTGGCAGTTGCCTAACCTTCCTGTGTGCAATAATCTGCTACCCACACATGTTGGATAATGAAGATGTGAAGTGTTATAACTTTACGGGACTCTCTCCTTCATTGAAAATTAGCTAGCTCCCCACCGTGCCTTGAGTTGGAGATGAGACTGTTTCCGAACAGGGATGTGTAACCCTCATTGACAGCAATTGTGCCTGAGCGTACTGAATGAAAACATGCTTCTTAAAATCTTTTTCCTATAAGTTACATCAAAAGAATCTTACATAATGGTAACACATCGTTACCATGAGGTGCTGGTGTTGGTATGCGTCTCTAGTTAATGTCGCATTGCTTTCCTCGCCTTTTTGCCTGAGTTGAAGCCCTTTGTGTGATGATTTCAGCTTAAACCTCTCACTCTCTGGCATTTGGTCCCTTCCTCTGCAGTGCACTAGCAATGCTTCAAGTGATAGATCAGCACCTAATAAAAGTGGGATTATCTCTAAGCTGAAAATAACTAGAAAGAGCCTACTGTGGAAATCACAGGGTTTGCTCGTCAGTACTGATTCATTTCGTAACACTTGCAGTAACTCTCAGCGCAATACTCAGCAAGGTGAGGGGTCTGCAGAGGACTTTGTCACTAGCTGGTTTTTACTGCTTGCAAACTGTTTAGACTTTGGCTGTCCAAATTGTTCAGATGATCTCTCCCCAGGCATGCAAATATCACAAGCTGCTCAACTTGTTCATTTATTCTGTTGGAAAGGCAGAGGGGAAAAACAGCCTTGACTTGCACCCTGGAGGGACGCTGTGCAGAACCGGTCTAAGGCTTCTGGGGTGGGAGCTGTGGAGTCTTCTATTCTTTTGTTTATTATACTTAGCTTTCTGTCATCTCTTAGCAAATAATGAATAACAGTAATAGTACGCTGCGAGACATGAAATCTGGAAGTGTTTATTACAGTATGTGTGTGAACCATAGTCGTCACCAGAACTGATTTTCTCACGGACTGGTCTGGTAACTGCCTGGGGGAAGCAGCTTACAGCTATCTTTGTAATAAGGTCTCGGGGACTCCGGTATTTCTGCTTCCCAGGTTCCCTGAGCATAGCAATTACTGTCCGTGCTGCAATCAACACCTGTCTCTCATTTCCATTGGTAACAAAGGGCTCTGCCTGCTGCATAAAACCCTGGGCTGTTTGTGGGTAGGGTACTTTGCTTTTACAGTCAAGGGCTAGCAAACGCCACAGAAGCAGATAAAAGTGAAGTAAAGCAGTTGCTGCAGTGGGCCTAAAACAAACATAAAAACATGTGAGGTTTTTCCTTCCTTTCCTTCGTGGTTTATTTTTGTCTTTTTTTTTTAATGTGGGGGAGGGGTGTGAGTGGGGAAGATTTGTCTCTGAGCGTGAACACTGAAATCTTGTTGGTGTTTGTGCACTCTGTTTGTTGGGTTTTTTTTTTTTAATCACCTTCCCCTCCTTTAAGAACTACTCTGTTTAAATTCAGATTTCCATGATCTCAGTCCTGCAGGGAGCTTCCCATGGTCAGCCCTGTGTCCATGTAGAGCTGTAGGAAGGCCTTTGGCCCTGGGAACACTTAGGATGAGTAATAACGGTCCCACCAAATTCACACGCGCTTCAAGACAGACATGTTCTGAAGAGTCTTGCCAGACTGAGTCTCATGTAAGTCAGTGGAACTAATCACACGTCGAAGTCTAACCGTACGATTCCCTGCCTAAAAGCTGCAGCTGCTCGTGCATGGCTATGGTATTGCCCGAGGTGTTTTCAGATGCGTGTGCTTCTGGGTGAGCTGTTTTGCCTGCAGTAATATTTCTTTAATTTTATTTTTTACATTTCATAGCAGATCTGTTTAACAGTGGGGTTGCTGCTACTTTGGACTCTAAATGTATTTTGGAGAGGATTGCTTAAGTGATTTTTTGGCTTGCAGTGACTGCAGTCTGCTTACTAAATATATACTTGATATTATTCTTTGGGCTTTTAAAGAAAATGGAGCATCAGATAATCAGTTTAGCTGCTTGTTTCTAGAAACCACATCTCTACTGGCAAGCAAATGTAAAACCAGTTGGAGCATTCTGGGACTTGGGAAGGCTGCAGCTTCGTGTTACACCTCTGATTTAGTCTAACAGTAGGTTGCCATTAGAAGGCATAATCCCATTTCTGTCTATCTCTGTGTGAGTCTGCTGCCTGCTTGTGCAGAGTTTACTGTAGTTCTCAGAGTGTCTTTTTATCTTTATGGCAACAAGATCACCCAGTCTGATATCTTGTAAACTGTGCACTTTTAAATCAGACTTGTGGGTAGAGTTTTGACCTCTGTATTGGCATTAGTAACCTGTACAAGCGTGTCTTCTAGAAATGCACCCTGTCTTCATTTAGAGATACCAAGACGGAGATTCCACTACGTTCTCCATTTTTTTTTCAACAGCTAATAGTCTCCTCACATTCTAAGAAAAAAAAAAAAAAAAAGAAAGAAAAGCTACCGTCTTTCAGCTGCGATTGGCCTGGTGTCAGCTCACAGCATTGCTTCGTTGTACCTCTCTCAGCTAGACTGAAGAGTCCTTCAGTATTCAGTTTTTCCCCTCCAGTAAACATACTCTTACACTGCTGTGATTCAGTCATCACTCGGTCATCATCTTAAGAGAATGGACACAAATTCTTAGATCTTTTGTTTTAATACATTTTCTCTAGCCCTAAGCTGGTTTTGTGGGAGTTTATTTTTACCAAATATATATATATGCTTATATATATTTGTATACAGCCAGTTGCCTTAGAAAAGCCTAAATATACTATGTCTAGAAAATTACCTTTTATTAACCAAATTTCTGCTCTAATAAAGTAATGAAACTAAATTTTGAGAAAACCTTAAAACCAGATTGCCCAGAGTTGTGGTGGTCTTTAATTCTGCTGTGGTCTTCTAATTTTTTTCACTGGAGATAAAATTTACCCTGTACCTGCCTCTGGAAGTCCCCCACCCCTCAGATGAAGTCAAATTTTGTCCTGTGATGGGGGTTTTTTATGTTTTGTTTTCTGTGCCCTTGTAGCCCCCAGAAGCACAGCTTTTGGGTCTGCTGGCTTTGAGAGGGTCAAGGCGCTTGCGCAGTGTAATATATTGCTGACTTACTCCGAATGAAAGTTTGTGGTTGGCCTCATGATTTGCGAGGGGTGGGAGAGAGCACGCTGGATCAGGGCTGTCCCCGTGGCCTGACATTCTGACTCGGTGGAAACAAAACTTCACGGATTCCTCTGCAGAGGCAGTGGGAGGTGAGGCAGCTTGCCATGGGCCTGACATCTGACTCGAGAGCCTTGATTCTTTCCACCTGGAGAAGTCCAGTGATTATTTTTAGTACTTCTGATTCTGCTGAGAAATAGTTTTGAATAGCATGGGCTATTGTGGGAAGGTGGGCACGTTGCCCAGGAAGGTATCTGAAAAGGTTTCATTAAAAAAAACATATCTCCTGTGCTGGAGTAGACCAACGCTGGGTGCTGAACAAGCTCACGTGTGCGATGCGTATGAGCACTGGTGAAGCAAGTCGGAGTGTGGATTTGAGTGGGATTTCCGTAATTTTATGAAAAATGGAAATTTAAGATCTCTTATATTCTTTCCAATTTATCTTTGTTTTTATTTAAGATGCTAGTCTGATTTTAACAGTTTCAGGAGGGGTGTGGGAAAGGCGTATATTAACAACAGTTAAAGTATTTATTTTATGGGTAAACTTAGGACAAAACAGTATCTTGTTGTTTCAAGATACATTTAGCATTTCTGCCCTGAAGAGAATACGATTACACAGCATACAAGGCTTGCTTGGACAAGTTGTAATGAATGTTACATAACTGTTTGGTAGCAGCGCACGTGCTTTTAACTTAATAAATATACATTGTGGTAACGTTAGAGAAGACCTCAAGATTATAATTATTTGAAATATGCTTTACAAGTGCTTAGCAAAGCAAACTAGTTTATAGTCTCAGTCAGGAGCACACACTCTAAGGAGATGCAAGGAGTTTTCCTTCACCCTATGTGGTTTAAACCAGCAGAAGACATCTGCCTCGCTTTTGGCAGTCAGCTACTTTCTAAGGGCTGTGTAGTGCTTATCGCAGTACGACTGAAAGACATATTTAAATACTTGCCCAAACTGGGACTTCTGATGGCAGACTGATCTTCAGGTGGCTTAGGAATCCAAAGCATTGCTGAAGACTAGTTAGGCATGAAGTCACCAGACTGATGCTGAACTGGACCGATGCTCTGAGCTTCTTGCGCCTGAAAAGCTGCAATTCCAGGGAATAATCGGGAAGATGCATTTTGACTGCTTGATGGGCTCTTGCAAAGCCTAGAGACCTGGTGGGTGACGGGGACTGTTCGGCCATGAGCAGAAGGACGAGTAATGTGGCATTCACCTGAGGGGGTATGAGGGCCAAAAGAAGCTTCCTGTCCCTGTTATTTCTTTAGCTTTTAGAAATGCTAACAGAACCCTCTCCAGCGTTACTGGTTTGGGTAGAGAAAAAGGGTTCTTGCTACTGAACTGTGTGACGGAGGATGATGGCCATGTTGTGGAATTCTTTCTTTGCTTCATTCTTACCTTTACTTCAGTGCGGAATGAACTTGGACACTTTTGGGGAATGAAAGTAAATAGGATTATAAACTGTTGTGGTGGAAATTGTCAGAAGGTGATTAATGCTAGAAGCTCTTATTATTTTTTTGTTATTGCATGGGCAGTCTCCAATGTAGAGCTGTGTTGTTAATTGTTGTGGTGAAAACTCTGTAGGCAAAGCTTAAAGCTGATGGATTGCCATTCAGGATTTCTCGGACAGAAACGTGTGTGCATCTGCAGTATTACACACACAGAGTAAGTTTGCAGTTTTGGCAAGGTGTGAGACCCGCTGTATTGGGCTGCCCAGGTGTTCTCGCAGTGTGTGAATCGACTCTGCAAAAGGGGTCATAGCTGAGATGCCTCCTCAGGGTCTCAGACCTGCAGCTCACGTTTGCAGGTTGTTTGTTCATGGGTGTGCAATGAACATGTCTGGCCTTGCTGGACCTACCGCAACCTGTAGCTTTGACCAGGCTTCTGCAGGTCTGCAAAGCGTGAAGAAATGCAGAAAATCTTCAAGCTCTGCCCAAACACCTTTTTTCTTTTTTTGGATGAAAAAGACTGATGGGCCTGGGGAAATCTGGAAACGTGTTAGCTGGAGGAAAGCTGTTTAAAATGGCCATGTGATTAATTTCCACTTCGTTTCTTCAGCTAGAGTCAATACTTGGCCAAGAGTTGCACCCCGGGAACCAAGCATTCAAATTCAGGCTGAGAAGAAAGATTGCTTGCATACCTTTTGGCATGTTTCTTCTCAAAATAGCACATACAGCTGGAAATTGGTGCCCAGCTTCTGCTAACTGGGCGCTAAGTGGGCCCTGTTCTTTCTTTCAGCAGTGGGAGACTGTCAAGGCCCATTCCTAGGTAAACCTGTAGCATGATGTGCATTTAGTAATCTTGCTTTTCTCTGGGGGAATTTTAGGGTTGTCTTGTTTCTGTTCAGGGTCCCTTGGACAGACAGGAGAGCCCAGCCAGGGTATAATGCATGGACAACGTGCCCCCTCCCCAGAAGCATTCAAGGCCAGGTTGGACAGGGCTTGGAGCAATCTGGTCCAGTGGACGGTGTCCCTGCCCACGGCAGGGAGGTTGGAACGAGATGATCTGTAAGGTCCCTTCCAACCCAAACCATTCTGTGATTCTGTGACAAGGAGCAGGCGTTCAAGCATCTTCTGAAGCTCTGAGTTTCCTGGGCGTACGCACGCAGTAGCTTGTGGTGGCTCCAGCACTTTGTGGGAGCGTATTCCTCACTATTAATTGTCTGTACAGCACATGAGCCCGTTTCCTGTCGGCAGGCTGTTCCCCGCAGGGAAAAGCTGTGGTTTGAAAGCAGCCTGCCATTGCCTTCCAGGGCAGTATTGGGCCAGCTCCCAGCCGCCCTCTTCCCCAGCCGCTCTTCAGATCTAAGCGGGGGATAGGATGCAAACTGGATGAATTGCCTTTGTGGTAGCGACAGGCCATTTCCAGCCACCATCTTTCCTAGAGAAAGTTTGCCCTCCACCGCATGAAAGGGAAGGAGGGGGGCGAGGATCGGGCCGGTTGGCTCTTGGTTGAGCAGCCAGGGGTCGGCAGCCCCATGTGTGGGTGTGTTAACATCCTCCTCGAGAAGATGTCCAGACTCGTCGTGTGCTGTAGCAAAATTTACGGGACGCTCAGATGTCCAGGTTTGTTGGTTTTTGAAAGCAGGATCAGCTTGCAAAACATGAGATGTTGATGCCAGATGCATTTGGATGTGGTTTGCTTTGTTCTTAAACAATAGACGGTTTTAAAGAAAGAGGAATATTACTTGTGCCCATATGTCCCATTGTTTCCATCACGGGTGTAATCCCGGCTACAGAGTTCAGCATTATGCTGATTCTGTTTGTAGCGACTCGTCCAGCTGAACATTTGTCATCCAGTTTGTTGAATCTTTGATCTCTTCGCTTCTTTTCTGATCAAATCTGGAATTTGCATCCTGTGCTGTAGTAACTGCATGGTGTTGTGAAGCCGTTCTGAAGGAGTAAATTCCATCACTGCGCACCTACTAGGTGCTTGTACTGTTAGGTATAAGCATTTAATTAGTTCTGCATATTTCTGTCATGGTTTCTTCATGGCCCTGTATTTTACCAGTAGTGGTTTTAAAGGGAAACAATACACAGATTTTAAAAAAATATATTTCTAATGGCAGACCAACAACGTGCCTTAAAAAAAATATTCTGAATACTCTGTTAAAAAAGAATCAAGAAATCCCCCTGAGTGACACTTGCTGTTAATGTAAACTAGGCATCTTTTTCTTCCATGAGGCTAGATAAAAAGTAGTGTAAAAATGCTAGAAGCATTCAGAAGACGAGGCAGATGAGGATCATTTAGCTTTTTTTAATTTGGAATTCTCAGGTCTTAATTAATTTACCTAAGATATCAATGAGTATCTTTCATTTCTCTCTGAAGTGCAGGGCTGATCGCTGAATTTAAATAAGCGGTTATTGTAACACAGTTTCCCGGCTGTGTGAACAAAACTTGAAAAACGAAGAGTGATGAAACTATAATTGGATTAAATGTATTCCTTTACCCGCTGGGAATATGGATAAAATGTCTGTCTTTCAATAGTTCTGTTTTGACCATCCTCCTTACAGATCTTAGGCTGATGCCTTGTGTTACAATGGGTTGAATGGCAGATGGCAACTATGGAAGTGTAAATTAGCCAGCAGCTGACATTACTTGGAGAGCTATTGATTGTGTTAGTACCATTATATGAGGGTAAGTGCTAGATATTCAGTCAATCAATAAGGTGAGAAGAGAACTTACTTGGAATCATTTCATTAAGTTAACCCATCAAGAGATCTTACTTCTATCCAGATACACCATGAAACTATTTTTTTTTTCCCCAAAATACCTTGTTGCTTTGAAACTTGGACTCTAATTCTTTATGGGCATAAATTCCTAGGACTTAGAGTAGCAAATATTTTTATTTTTAAATATTTTGTTCTTACTTCCTGGGCTGTTCACATTCAGGCACGCAAAGGTGAGGGGAGGAAGGAGAGTGGGCCAAATCTTCCCATCGGAAGAGCCCGGGGGAATCTTTGTTTCTCTCGAGCAATTTCTTGCTGATCTGGGAGAGGTGCTGACAGGTTTTGCAGAAAGTACCATCCGGTTTCCTTGGCCAAGGGAGTACTGCATGTGATTCAAGGTTTTTCAGGGAAACAATGGATTTAGCAATACAGGATTATCATATTGGCTCCCCAACTTGGGTACCTGCCTTGGGTCATAGCTGGCGTGTGATGCGTCAGAGGAATTTCCAGCCCTTCCCGTAAAGATCTTGGCAAAGCTAGCAGCAAAAGAAAATAAAGTCTCTGTGCCTAGATGCAGCACACGGCACAGGATGATTGACTACCTTCCACAGCAAAAAAATTTACTCATTTTTTACTTGGTTTTACTCAAGTACTCAAAATGGCAATCCCATTTTTAAATCTATCTTTAGTATTTTATTTGTTGGCTTTTTTTTTTTTCCTCCAAGAGTTATGAAAGTCCAATCAAGGTGAAGCGTAACATGAATGCGGTGAGTAGAACAGCAAATCCAAAGCATTGGCCTCTTTCCGAAGCCTAATAAATAACTCAATGTGCAGCTTGTGGTACAACAGTGTTTGGCTGGTGATGCTTTACCCCATGACTCTTCCATAGCATGAAAATGTTACATTAGCACTAGACAAAAGGAAAATACAGGACGTAAGTTCAAGAGAGAGATCTGGCTTCCTGTTAAAGATCTTCAAATCCAGCTGCCGCCGGATAGGTGACTGATCTGGGAATTACTGTGGTGTGGTATAAAGCTTCTCTACCTGGTGCCCCCTCTCCAACCCTGGGAAGCATGGAGGGTAAGCGCTGTGCAGAAGATCAACCCTTACAAGACACTTTGGTGAGGCTTTGGTTACCATCCCTGTCCCGTGTCACGGGTTTGACTGTTGCTTGGCTGGCTTGCAGCAGAATGGAGCAAACGCAAGGTCAGAACTGACTCCGAACTTCACGTTAGGTAAAGAAGTGATTTTAAACAGAAGTATAACTTATCTGCATATTGTTGAGAATTTATTTGTGGCCTGCTTTCATTGTTGGGAAATATTTCTGTTTGCCCCGAGAGGACTGGCTCCTGGAGGGGGGGGGG
>Ga0065711_1033884_pt1 | contig 24655 bp, 21 predicted proteins | sample Hoacrofraction12_FD_59098 | JGI IMG/M metagenome (GOLD analysis project Ga0065711, IMG submission 59098) | Hoatzin crop microbial communities from Cojedes, Venezuela - Epithelial fraction 12 v2 (version 2) | ecosystem: Host-associated > Birds > Digestive system > Esophagus > Crop | place...
AGGCTCCGCGCCCGCCCGAGGGGCCCGGGAGGGGCGGTGTGCGCCAGCGCGCATGCGCGGTGTGCGCCGGGCGCGGGGAGAGAGGGCATCCCCGGGGGTGCTGGCGGGGGCCCGGCGGTGCCGGCCGCGCTGTTGTTTCCCGTCAGGCCTTTCCTCCGGTGGGCCCAGCCGGAGGTAGCGGCCCTTCAGCCTGCCTGCGGCCTTCCCGGAGGCCCGGGAGCCCTGTCCTCCTGCCTTCCCCCCTCCCCACAATGGCGCCGTGGCCTGCAGCCTCTCAGCCCCGGGGGCTGGTTTGTCCCCGTCCCCTCAGGGGTGACACGCGTTGGGTCACCCGGTGGTGAGCAGAGGGGTGGGGTGGACCTAGGGACAGGTGCCACCAGTGGTGCCTTCCACCTCCCAGAGTCCGGCCCCAGGGGAAGCCGCGCCTGCAAGGGCAGACGGACTGGCCACGGCCACTCCCGAGGAGCTCGAGCTCTCCGCAGCCAGGTCCCCCGGTTCTGGCAGAGCCCAGCGGTGGTGCGGGCAGGAAGGGCTCCCACCTCCCGGCTCAGCAAACTCCTCGTCTCGGCAGCGCAACCCGTGGGCATCTCAGCCATCCTGGCTCTTCAGGAGCTGCTGAAACGGCCTGGTTGAGTGATTGGCCTTGGGAATCCAGTGGGGAGCCCAGAGGGGTGGCGTGGTTAAAGAAACACCACTCCGTACTCATCCCGAAGGTGCGGAGATATGAGCAAAAGAAGATTTTGCTTCATTTTATTTACATTTCTACAAAAAAGCGAGGGGATTTCAGAGGGTGGAAAGGTTTTTATTATTGACAACATCAAGGAGTTCTTGGGCTTCATCTCACTGAAAAACACCTTGTGCACATGCAGCTGATGTCTCAGCAACAGAGGAATGTCAGGATCTCAGACAGCACATCTAGTCCCTACACGACAGAAATGCTGATGTATTCATAACACACGACAGGTTTCTGAAAGAGTGATGTTGCAATGAAACTGGCCCTTGTTTTCTTAGACAGAGCCAGTCAGGTTGCTATTAAAGGTGAACAGCAAAATCATCTGCTGCCTCTCTCGGGAAACACAGATCCTTTCATGACGTTGAGTTTTCTGCCGAGAAAACTTTATGCACTGTGGGAGCTCTTGGAGATGATTTCACGTCATCTATGCGTGATGAATGTCTACAGATCACTGCCAGATTCTGCCTCTGTGGCCTGGCAAAAGTCTGCCACGCTGAAAGAAAACCTGAGAGGCTTAAACTACTCTACGTGCTGAAGAAGCAGGAAAAAACAAACCTATGGACCTTAAGTGTGACAGAAGTCGTTACTGCTGCAGAGCAGGGCAGAACTGCAGGCAGGTGTGAAATACAATCAGTATGAGGAGGTAACTGCTTCTTCAGGAGTCAAAATATTAGAATGCAAGGGAGCCTGTGAATATGCAGATTAATGAACCAAACTTCCTGCTATGTGTGGGCAACAAGAGCTACAAAGGGTTGCCACAGCCCTAAGACATCAGGAACAGGCAGGGAGGGCCCTGCCTGGAAAGAGAGATTCTGGCCTGTGACAAATGACCCCATCTGACACCCACAGTACTCAGCCTGCCTGCTGGGGAGAGAACCTGCGTCCTTACAAGGGTCTCTCTTCAACATCTAGGAGTAGTTAATGGAACAAATGGACACTGTTTTTCTTTTGCTGTTCACCTTTGCGCTAGAGCTTTTCCTTGCGACATCACACGTCTAAAGCAACGGACGGACTGAGCTGGACTGAGGCTAGCGGGGAAAGTTCTGTGGCTGGGTGCTGGGATTCCTCTTGCTGCCCAGCTCTTTGATTTGAAGAAGGTCGAAAAGGTCTTGTGGGTTCCAGTTACCCTTTGGGGTCTTCACATACTGCAGCAAATCCAGCTGCTTTAACGGGGGGAAGCCCTGTTCTTTTTCCATCAGTTCCATCAGCTGCTTCATCAGGCCTGAAGTCTCGTCTCTGCTGATGCTGTCGTAGAGATCTGAGGAATCTTGGCTCTTCTGCGAATCCCACATGGCGTTCGAAAGCGAAATATCCCTGCTGCTGGCTGTGTGCACGCTACCGAGGGCATTGTGGAGCCACATCAGGCGCTTCAGCCCTTGAAACGCCCTCGCTTTGTCATGCATGAGCTGATGCTCCGTCACTGCTCTTCTGCTGCAACGGGAAGAAAGAGGTAGTTAGGAGACAGCACAGCCGGATCTGAGCTCCTGTTTCAGACGTGTTTGATCTGCCGCCATCAATCTGGGACGCTTCTCTAAGCTGAGGAAGGAGCACTGGTGATGTCCCCACACCATGTAGCCGAGGCCAGTAGTGCTGGTGCCCCAGCCAGCCTGAGCCTCGCGAAGCCCACAGCGGGAGCGCTCCCACGCAAGCTGGCTTGGGCAGCCGGTGATGCAGCCAGTTCCTGACGGTGGGAAGCTGAAACACCGTGCCATTCCCCGGAGGTACACCTTGAACCACCTTTTCAAAAAAAAAAAGTTTGTCACTGTTTCTCCAGTTGGGGAGACAGCTGGGGAGACGGTGACAAAATGACCTTAACAGGATTAAAGGGCTCTTAGAGATATTTGGTCTTTCCCAAATTTGGGTTCTTTTCAGAGGTTTACATACCGGAATAAAATTCCCTTTTCATGACCTTCGTGTTTTAGGATTATTGGGTTTGTTTCTTTCCTTGCAGAGCTGTAAGTCAGGAGCAAGTAAACTGAAGTCAGTGGTGTCCGTGAAATGAAAACAAAACCTTATTTTCTTCAGATATACCAAAAATGTTGAGCCAAATATGACTGGGGAGAGCTGGCTAACTCTGGGATGCAAGCATTTCTGGATTTCAGGCTGTTTAGATAACAGGTAACTACAGCTACGGGCTCCCGCTGCAGGGGAACCTAAATATGGAATTGCAGTATGTGCCATTTCCATGGCTTGCGTGGAACATCCTGGCATGGTTTGCTGCTCAGTGGTTAAAAGCATCAGCTGAAATGGGGTATACATTACGCATCTAAAAATGCAATTGGTCTAATTTTATACTGCATAGAGGGCGATGTAAAATGTTGTCGTATCAAATGTGTAGAATTTTCTTTCCACCATGCCCTGGAGTAAATGACAGCGTGGAGAATACAGTCCATTAAATCAAAGCCATCAGTCTTCTAATGATACTAAGTAAAAGGATGATATTGCTTACTTTTCAGTGTCTTGACACGTAGCAAAACGGGAAAAAAAAAGAATTGCCAGAAACGTAACCATCTGCAGAGATCTCGGGGGCAGGAACATGTTCTCTCTTCTTTGAATCTGCTCCACGGGACAAGAAGCTGACTACGATCAAAAATCTTTTTTTTCTCTGTTCTTTCTTTCACCTGACAAAATGAGTTTCAGCCGTTAAGCACTGGTAGCAGTGACGCATTGTACTGTGGTGCATCAATCCCAGGACCTCCCAGAACATCAGACATGTGGATTTGTACCTTACACCAGTAGAAGATTAATAGATTTCATCGTATGTTTCTACATTTCCTTGCTAAGAGTCCTAAATCTCCTTTTCCACTATTTCCTTTCAATATACTGCTTCCCACTCTTGTGCATTTGCAAGCACAGGAGATTATTTCTTTTAGAACTGGTGAGAGACCTTCCTGATAAAAAACTTAGAAGAAATGTAACAAAAAGATCAGGATCGCTGCCTGAGAAATCTGTCACAAAACTCAAAAAGGGTTTAAGACTGGAGCATGCAGATCAAGTTCAAAGGTGTACACAGCCGTGGGATTTGGACCTTTAATACTACAGCCTTTCCCACGAGCCATACAAGTGCTGACATCCAAATCTGCCACTGCACCAGGATTATATTAGACTGATACTGGATTTCCTTTCTGTAAAAAAATGGATTTCTGGCTTAAGGAATTGAAAACTAGAAAATACAAGTGTGCAGTGATTATTTTCATCTGAGTTACTACTGCATTCAGCTCTGTATCTGCTCCTGGCGTTTGTACACCTCTATCTACCCATCCTTTCAACCCTGCCGCTCCTTTATCACCAGATCTATCTTTAAAATTTCTGCATTTTTTACACTAATGGCTGTACCCTGCTTTTAGAATTGGCTCCAGCCTGTCCCTTTGGTTATTTACTAGCAAATCCTGTATTAATTGTTACATTAAAACCTAGATGGACAACAAAACAACAGTTGTAGCATTTAAATTGTTAGATGAGACTAGTAAAGGTATGCTCCTATATAATGAGGCCACTAATTTTTTTCAGAATTAATTTATTTTTGTGCAGAAGCAGCACCTCCTCAAATGACTTCTTTATGCTAATTTGAATATTAAATTGTCAATGACTGGATAGAAAAGCAAATTATATCATATGATATCATTTGATATATCATATGTCATATATCATATCAAATTATATCATATCATTGTAAAAATTAAGCTTGTTCTTAATCCACTAATTTGTGAGTAATTTCCTTGGACAATATGTTCCAATTAAACTAGACATGAAAGAACAAATAGGTATATTTCTGTATTTATACAGAAATTAAAATGTCTGTATTAAATACAGACATATAGACATAAATATATATATAGATATATGTGTATTAACATGGTGTATGATCTTTTAGGTTATGCTAATGTAGAACTCCGCTCATATATAATGGCTAAGCTATACTTTCCTATTGTGATCAACAGTAAACTATGTATTAATTAAAAAGCATCTTCCAGTTACAAAAGTAACATTCTCTACTTACTGATGGTCTTGCAGAGATCACGGTGCAGTTCTGATCTGCACAGATGTGTCTCCTTGCCAGGCGTGGCGTGACGTTCCAGTTGCAATGACAACGAGTGCCTGTCACCTTCTTTTATACCTGCCCAGAAGCCACAGAAATAATAGAAATGATCTCTACAGCACTTTGTGACTAAGACCTTTCCTCTCGTGTCAGTGAAATGAGACAGCTCCCCATTTCCAGTGATAACAAATCTTGGATTCTAAAATGTTCTCTTCAGCTATGACTAAGGAAAAGATCACAAATTTGTGGACAGTTTCTTACTTAATTGCTGTCTCTCCTGTTTTGCGAGAACTTTTTATTCTAACACAGCGTTCCTGTGCCCCAAGATGATGCAAAAGCGATATTCAAACCTGTTGTTCCAGGACTGATCAGGAAAAATGTCTCTGGTATGCAAAAGAGATCTCCCTCCTTTGCTCTCCTCGTGGATCCACGTATCGGACACTAATGTTGCGTAGGAGGAATCGAAATCAACAATACTGATGAACTCTGTAATGCCAATAGTCAGACAATTAGCAAAATGGGACAGTTACTTGCAAAGAATCTGAGGAACTGGTAAATAAGATCCCACTGGAATTTAATGTTCAGTACAAATTTCATTTAAATACATTGTTTGTACAGTAAACATATTTGTTTTAAATCTTGGAAACTGGGGAGATACGGAGAAGACTTACCAACTGACTAAACAATAAAAAATCCAGGTAGTAGCTCAGGCAAAAAGCCAAATTCTGATATGCTTTGAAACCCTACAAGTTGATGCCGTTCCAGGTTTGAGACTCATTTTATGATCTCTAACCAGGTAATTTCAATAGAATTTGGATACTCAGGATGTGGCTGGACCATTAGACTGAAACACCAGTCTATTGAAGAGGACCAATTCCTATTTCTTAGAGTGAAAGGAAGTGAACGTGTTTGTCAGCTCTGAGGAACAATTTCCTGGAAAGATTGAAAAGATCTGTCAGAAGCTACTGATTCCTTTCACATAGGCACAGCCATACGTTCCCATTAAACCCAGAATCAGGTGAATGCAAACCAATTGTCCGAACGGAGACAGGCCCTGTGAGCAGTGCGCGCACTACCTCATCTATTCGCCCAGCTTCTATGGACATCAAATTGCTTTTTATTATATCCCTCATGACAGCGTATTTTGAGCCCTGCTATGTCAGAGCTATCAAATAAGCGTTCCTGCTTTCATTACGCGAGTCCCAATTGTTAAGGAGAGTGTCACTCATTAAAGACAACAAAGTGTATCACCAATTAAAGATGACATTTGTTAAATGGTGGTGAAACAGGGGTCTGCGTCGCATCTTAGTTTCCAGGGTAGCACTTACGCTGCAGTTACACTGAACTGTCTACCTGTGAAAACAAGGTTTCTTAGTTACGTCTTCGAGGACTAATAAGCATTGGCCAAAGACGTGTCCAAAACATCTGGTCTAATTCATGCTTGAACTTTTCGAGTCTTCGTTATATAATGGGTTTGCATTGAGTGCTGTTACCGGCATCTCCACCGAAGACCCAACACCACATTAATTTGAGTGACTGCCAGCAGGCCAGAGACACCGGCATGGGGTCAGTCAATGGGCACTTGAAGCATTCTGTAATGGCCAGACTGCAGCGCCATGGCTACGCGCTTCCGCTGGATACTGCTTTCCACCCAAGGACTTAGAAGAAGTCAAAACAACCCTGGACGTGACTTTGTGACATCTCCCTGAGAGGTGTATGTGAGGACGGGCTGCACTGAAGTTATGATATGTCTTGGGGAAGCATCCGGCACAAAGACTTACTGGCACTAACAGCACAGTAGGGAAGAGATGCTTGCAGTGACTGATTTCCATGGTTTGCAATATTTCTAAAGGAAATACAAATGGGTTGATTGCACAGCTTATACCACAGCCACACACATAGTAGTTAATATTTCTGACTGTGATGGGAACGTTGCTAATTTGACAAGGAGAAATTGTAGGAGCAGCACTACTAGATGGTGGGTTTAGCTGGTATAGATTGATCTCTGCAAGAGCCCTGAACAGTGTAGAGCAGACTAAGAGCCCATTTTGCCAGGGGAGTAACCTGCAAACCCACCTGACTGGAATTTAGTTACCTCGGGGGCCTCCCTCCAAGCACACTTGGAGCCATCAAAGGTTTCAGCCTTGGCTTCAGAGCTTTGCTCCCACCCTCCGGCTTCTCCTGGGTGTAAGGCTTTACTTCGCATTGGAGGGTGCCTTTGCTGTGCAATCACCTTTTTCAGTGGGAGCCTTTGAGCGAGGAGGGCTGTGCAAATTACGGTTTCCCAGTGAGTGATTCTTTTGTTTTGCTTGCCAGTCCTCTCCCCAGGGAGCCAGGTGGGGGAGGAAGGGAATATGGCTTGCTGCAGAGCACGGAAGAGAAAGCCTGGGGGCCCAGCTGGGGGGGGAAGAAGGAATGGGGGGAGGGAACAGCAAGCAAAGCAAATGTGGAAATAGCCTCGTTAGGGCAAGGGGGATCCTCTTGCCTGGGATTCGGAAACTTAATTAGACAAAGGCTGTGCTGCATCAAAGGGATCCTCTTTCTGTAGGGACATGGGGAGACCTGATGAATTTTTTTCCACGTGCTCTTCTCTGTTGTTCACCAGTAGCAGGAGTGTGGGCTTCAGAAGGCTTCGTGCTTCTCTGATGTAAAAATCTACTGTGGCTTTTTGGATTTGTTTTTTTTTCCCCTCCCCTAACTGCTCTTAGCCTAACAGGCTAAAATTCATATGAGCTGTTCAGCGCGGTGCGTGGAAAGAAAGACACCGCCCTGTTGAGAGGAAACTGTTTGACCACATTTGGATGGTAAATATAGTTCCCCTGCGCTGCTGGTGAAGCAGCTGCTAATGAATGGCTGCTCTCCCTTCCTGGCCTCCCTAATTGAGAGACCCGGAGGAAATGACACCTCGCAGCAAAGCCGGAGGCCACCGAGAGTTTTGCACCACCACACCCGCATCATCTCTGGGCACTACGGGGGCTTCACCAGCCCTCTGCCCCTGGGAGGAAGGAGCCAGCAGCAGCATCGCCTCGGTCACCATTTAAAGGAGATGAAATTCGCCTCCTGGGGAGAGCAGGCTCCAGGTTTTCCCCTCGGTTTGGGTGCTTACAGCTCTTCTGTGTCCCCTTCTTATTGCTGGGGGCAGAGCCTTGAGCAATCCAGAGAGGCGTAAGCAGTCACGTTTGTGGGTTAGGCTCCAGGGCCAGCGTCTGGACTGTGTGCGCAGTGTAAATCCTGGCCCCTAATCCACTATGTACTGCATCATACCAGAGAGAACTCCCATCTTCCAGGGGATTAAAACTGAAGTTGAACAGCAGTGAGTCAGGCTCACTGTTTTAATTTTCCATTTTAAGCCAGATTTACAGAAGTGCCTGAGAGTCACAGCTCTGTCTGAACACAGTAGCAACGCTAAGTGTATCGTCCTGCAAAACCTGCCCTGCAGCCAAGCCTGGGGCTGACTTTTTCTTAGTCCTCCCCCAAATAGTCTCCAGATGGAATATTTTCTGTGTGCAAAACAAATTCACATGAAGCTGAGACAAAGCCTCCAGTCCCTTGCGCTGCTTCTGTAACACCCACTGGGCTCTCTGAGCTTATCCCTGGTTCGACAGCGTGGCAATACGCCTGGGGAATTCTGCGGAGAACCTCAACTAAGCAAAAACAAAATAAAAGGCGAGGTATCTCCCAGTGCTGTGGGGCCTGCCACCCCTGGACAGGAGCCCTCTGGGATGTGCCCCGGCAAGGGGAGAACACTGCTGTTGGGTGCCCGGACCTTGGTTTGGCTGAGCCGGGGAGGAGGTGGGCAGGACAGTGCTGAGTCAAGGGCTGTGGTTCTGGGGTAGCCCTGAGTCCTGCTGCGAAGCTGGGGAGCCCTGAGGTGACCTGGGAATCAGCGATCTCGTCCCCAGACTGGACGGCTTTACGCTAGAGGGGGTGCCCCATTGCTAATGTCTGTAGGACCAAGAAGGTGTTTCTTAAAGGGCCAAATTAGCCAAGAGCTGGTCTGCATTTCTTATTTCTTCATAGTGACAGCAAATGGAGTACGGGCCCTGAGGGAAAGCGGTGTGCCTGTCTGCCACCATGGGTCACGGGGCTCCCAGCAAGGGGCTGGGGTTGTAATCAACACCCGGCCCTCCAATGTAGAAGATGCAGAAGGAGGTGGGATCCCAGCAATGTCAGAAGGCTCGCACCTGGAAAGATGGCGATGAAGGTTGAGGAACTAAGAGCCTCCAAGTGACACGTCATTCAAGTAAGTGGACTTCTTGCTAACTCATCCCTGAGTGCTTCAGCCCTGGACATGCTGTGCCCCTGCACTGGGTGCTGTGCCGTAGTTTAGGTCCATGATGTATGAATTAGAGTCTGTTGTTTCACTCTCCCTTCACTTGAAGTCTGAGACACAGTTAAAAGCTTTCACAGTGTAAAAATATATACATTGTAAAAGTGAGGGAATAAGGGACAAGGACCTGTACCCTGTAAACAGAAGAGCAGTCGTGGTGGGAATACAGTTACACAAGCTGGTTGTAATATATCGAAAGATCAGACAATTGTTAAGTCTCTGTTTCTTTAGAAAATAGCCTGCATCAAGATTAGCCTGTTGGCAGGATGTGAAAATGGGTTGAATCCACAAGAACTTGATGAGCAGCTAGCCGAGGTATGACCATGTGCAGTCAGTTTTCTGGCCTGTCCCCTCAGACTAGTTCCTGTTGTGATCGTGTGATGACATTTCCTAGCAAAAGACCTTTCTGTAAATAGTATCATGCCAGTAAATAAGTATTTTTGGTAATGTCTAGTTTTGCTTGAGGGGCAACTGAGAGGTTCTATTGCTGATAGTATTCTTCAGTAAATATTGTTCTGTCTCCCGAAGTAGCCCTTAAATGTGGTTCACATGGCTGAGGTTTCTTACAAGTCATAATGGCTAGAATATATTCATTTTCTTATGTGAGATTTAAATCTCAAAGGATGGCAGCTTGAATGTAACACGTCATGTCAGTCTGGTCATCGATTCTGGTCCGGCCATGCTCTGAAACAGATAACTGTGCCCCACTGTAATGTGCAGGCGTTGGGTGCCTTCTCAGCCAAGGCTTGGCCCACCTGTTTAAAGTAGATCTGGTCTTGTTTGTAAGGTCCGTGTTCTCTCCTTCCTTCTGTGGAAGATCTGACTAATGTAAAAGTTCTGTACCTCTCATAAGTACTGGACACGAATGGTATTTTCTTACTACAAAGGCAAGAGAGTTGCAGTGCAGCAGGATTTTTCAAACACTATCTTAAGAGCTTGGAATAAGGAAGAAAGTCATGTAACACAATGCAGCTTTCATATGTGTGTATATGTACACATATTTAGCGCTGCTCAGAGTTGATTCAGGGTGTCGTCTTTCGGAGGACAATCAAAATGCTGACTTTGGAAATACTGAATGCTGTGTGGCCGTGTTGGGACGTCCTAAAACTGATGGTGGAAATAGGTTGTGTGTTTGGCTGAATCCAGTTGCCTCTGTTCTGACCTCTGCCTTTTGTCACAGTTGTGTGCCACATTTAGTTTCTTTACAATGCCAAAAGCAAACTCAAAATGGATTATGTTTGGATGATGTGCTTTTTACGGTATGTGATTTATAAAACATGGTGATGGGCCTAAGTCCATGTAAGAAGTGCCTTGAATAAAACAGGTAGAATGTCCTAGATGAGTGCTGAATGCCGTGTTTACTTTGCAGGAGGTGAATTTACTTCAGAATAAATCCTTTGTTGCCAAGTCTGTCATCTGTTATTATTTTCATGTGTCGTGGGTAACTTTGGTATGAAGGTAAAAGATCTGTTAAGATTACAAGGTTGTCAGAGTTGCTCTCTAACTAATGTTTGGTGTGGTTTGGTTTCTTTTTTTTAAATAATCATTATTGCGAAACTTAAATCATGTTTCAAATGTACATTATGTAATATGGGACAACAATATGAGGCAGGGTCTAGTTAATGTTGCAAACAGCAGTCAAGAAGGGAGGCGAGGATGGGAAATCATCATCTCAAAGAAGCCGTGAAATGGCTGAACAGCCCCAAGTAAGCTTCGGATTGTTTCCTTTGTTTGTGTTGCCTCAGGAAATTAACCATCAGCTAATTTTGATTACAGTGCATTAGATTTCTTTAATTAAAAGCAGGTAACTGTCAGGTAACTGTACACATGATAAAGAGACTTCAGTCAGTTACCTCAAAATCCTTGTTTTTCTGTCTCTTGGCCAATTTTGACCCTTGGGAGGATTTTACTGAGAAGGGGCCCTTGAAAACAATGAAGGATGCTGCAAAAGATTTTGGAAAATTCTAATGCATTTTACCCGCTGCTTGTCTTTAATTCCAGTAATTTTCTTTACATGCTGGTACAATTCTAGCAGACTGAGGACGCCCCATCCTCTGCACAATTTCTGCTTGGAAAACACAGTGCATGTGCGTTAAATTGTACTCAAAATGCCTTATAATATTACTCAAAGTATTATTAATTATACTGGTACCAGATAAATTTGTCTTGGCTGGCCCAAATCAGAAAGATAAAGTCTGGATTACACACAGCCTGGAGAGCAGCAGCCCTGGCTGGGTTTCTCACGTTACCTGACAACCCGAAACAGGAGGCAGCCCCTCCAGAGCAAGTTATTTTATTTAACTCATGTTAAAACTCACTTTACACGTCCTAGCTAAATGAATGAGAGTTTAGTAAAGCACGTCACCACCGCTAACAATGCCATCTGTAACTAGAATTCCTCAGTTCAAATCCTCTCGTTTTCGATTTGAGTGCTGAAAAAAAATCACTTCCCTCTTCTTGTGCCTCGGTAGGCGGAAGCCCAGACATAAAATTTACCAAAACCTATGGGTTAACGCTACGGGTTTGCTCAACACATTTATTTAAAGCCCCTGCCCATGGCTATTAGTGAATTCAAGCTTTCATGTGTGTAAAACGCTAACGATGAGGGGATGATGCTTAAAAAACATGGTCTGAACGTATCCCGCCGGGTCAGGGACACAACAGGAAAACAAAGCCACCTTTTTCCTTTCGGCCATCAAAGCAGCCTCCCTGGGCGCGCTGCCGCTCCCTGATCTCCCAGCCCTCCGGTCTCCCCTCGACAACCGGTTTCTCAAGCCGAATTCCGGTCGAGCGGGGCGGGGCGGCCCCGGCCTCCCGCCGCTGAGGAGAACCGCGCGCGCCGCCGCTTGTGGCCGCGCGCAGGCGGCGGGGTGAGCCGAGCTGTCAATCAGCGGGACGGCGCCCTCTGATTTGCTGCCTGGTGGCGTCACGTGGGAGTGGGCTGACCGTATATAAAGGCGGGCGGGGTAGGCGGCCGTCGCCATTTTGTCCAGTGAGGAAAAGCGGAGCGGGAGTGTCGTTGAGGGTCGAGTCGGCTACGAATTTAGCGCGGGCTCCCTTCGCGCGCCCTCCCTCTTAGCATCGGTGAGGATCTTCACCTCGGAGGGCGGGGGGGAGGCGGCACCCGCGGTCTCGGTCCCCGGCAGGGCGGATGGAAGCGGCGGGGCCCGGTGGCGGCAGACAAAGAGCAGCCGCCATTTTGTAAAGCTGGGCCGCGGGCGGTGGCTGCTACTACGCTGAGGAAAGCCGGGCGGGGAGAAAGCGAGTAGGCCACGGGTTGCCTTGAAGAGCCCGCTCGCCGCCGTTTCTCCGCGGCTGTGGCCAGTGAGGCGAGGTGCGGCTGGGCGGGAGGTGCCGTGGGGGTGGTGTGGCGCCTTTCCCGCCCGCTCCGGGAGAGCGCTGGTTCCTCACGCAGCGCTGAGGAGACGCTCTGGAGGGAGTCCCCGAGAGCTCACGGCGTGGCTTCTGCCGGAGATGGCGCTGCTTCTCCCCCCGGCATGTGCAGCTTCCCCCGAATCCCGGTCCGAGAACAATGGAGCCCTTCTCCCGCGCAGCGCTCTCTCTGCAGGCCCGGCCCCCGATGGAATCCGGGGGCGGGGGAGAGGGGCGCAGAGAAACACCCCTTTTTCAAAAGTAAACGAAATTCCCTGAAATACTGAATTTTAATCACGATTACGATATAGCAGCTAGCATTTGTGTTTGGTTTTGAACACTCTCTTTCTGCACCCCCACCCCCCTTCTACGCAGGTTAACGTTTCTGTCCTGTCAGATCATGTTGCTGTTGAAGTGCCTTGGAAAAGCAACGAACAGAATTACTTCTGTTGTAAGTGGATGAACACTTGCTGTGTGTTATGTATACATGAGCTCTTTTTTTTTTTCCTCTAGCAATGCATCGTGACTCTTGTCCTCTGGACTGCAAGGTTTATGTGGGTAACCTTGGAAACAATGGCAACAAAACTGAATTAGAGCGAGCTTTTGGCTACTATGGACCACTGCGCAGTGTATGGGTGGCAAGAAATCCTCCTGGTTTTGCCTTTGTGGAGTTTGAAGATCCACGAGATGCAGCTGATGCCGTAAGAGAACTAGATGGAAGGTAAAATGTGCTCCTTGCGTGTTTGGCTTGCTGGCTGAAAAACTAAAGAAATTGTGGGTAGTGATACAGTTTAAATTGGGAAGCTTCAACTGGCAAAACCAAGAACTTGATGTATTTGTTGTGCAATATTTATTTGTACAGTGATACAAGGGTAGTCTCTTAATAGTGCAGGGATAGCATTGGGACAGTTAGTTTTGCATTTTAGAATTTAATTCCTAGGTGAGATGTGAATTGAACCTCTTGGTGTGCAGTAGTTAAATTCAGGATGGTGTTACTATAAAGGGGCAGAACTCATCAGGGAGACTCCTCAGTTCCCTCTCTGTCCGCTTTCATAGCGTGGCAAGCTTTCAGAAGTGGTCAAACTGTTTGTATGTCATGCTGGAGTTTACTTTTTAGACTCTCAATAGTGCATGCTTTGATTATTGTGTATACATAAGAGTGTTTTTCCCCTTGTTGACTGTGTCTTTTTCCCCTCTCTTGATTCTGTAGGTTTTCTTCTGTCCAGGGAAATGCTAACCGATGTCAATATCTTTTCCCAGAACCCTCTGTGGGTGTCGAGTCAGAGTGGAACTTTCCAATGGTGAGAAACGGAGTCGGAACCGTGGTCCACCTCCATCGTGGGGCAGGCGTCCTCGAGATGACTATCGCAGAAGAAGTCCTCCTCCCCGTCGCAGGTACCCTAGGTCAAAGTACACTCATAGAGCTGTTGGAACTGTTACCACTTAGCGTCCTAGAAGCAGGCTTTATAAAAGCATGTTGATGGATGAGAGTCATCTATCTGATCACAATTTGGAGATGTCAAATGTTAAAAAAAAAAACCCAACCCCAAAACCCCACAAAATCGAGGTGAACTTAAGTTGTGTTGAATGTTGGCGTTTGTCTTTAGGTCACTGTGCAAGTTGGTAGTCAGTGCCCTCTGTCCTGGACTTACCCTCGTTCCTCCTAAAATCTGCTCATCTTCTAGTCACGCTTTCCCGTTCTTCCCCATACTCCAACTTAGGCTGTTCCTTTCTGTTATTCCATAATGGCAAAACATGACATACGGCAGCTTAGCATTTCCATACAGATGTGTTTCTCCGTTTTATTTGCACAATTTAAATACTATCCAAGTAGGCAGCTGTTTAATAATAGATTGAGTAACAGTTGCTCTAAAGATGTAGAATCTTTACACTTCAGTGTTAGTTTGGAATTAAAGCACCTGTTGCTTGAGGTTTGCAAACCCAGCTCTAAAATGTAGCAGGATTTTTGGTAACTGACCTGTTCTTGGACCCAGACTAGCTGGTCTGGCAGTTTAAGTCTGCAGCATGGTTTTTGCAGGACTGAATTTACCTGTTGCAGGTGAGTGAAGTCCTCACAAGTCAGGGTTTCAAGCTTACCCTTTTGCTGTTGAAAAATAACACATTAGGAGTATTTGTTAGCTAATAGACGGTTGTACTGATGGCTTGTTTTTCATTTTTTTTATGCTTTTTGGTCCATCTATTAATAAAAATGAACCCGTTACAGAGTCACCATCATGTCTCTTCTCACCACCCTCTGAGTCTGCATTAGCCAGCCAACTAGCCCTTTCAGCGTCATGTGACCAGCGCGCCCCATGCAGCTTGGCTGGTGTCGTTTCACATGACCCAGGCATGGCCAGTCGTCAGGTTGCACCGCCCTTTGGTTCCCGAGCATGCTGTTTTCTCTCAGCCTTCTCTCCAACCTTAACCAAATCGGCAGCAGCCACCTCGACCGCCCACACATTCCCGGCCAATCAGCTCAGCTGTTTATTTACCAAATGTCTTCACAACAACTACAGCAGCAGCCTTCGGCTAACAAAAAAGCAGGAAAAATCCACAACACCCCCTTCGCCAACCAACTAAATACAACGCAACATCTGGCAAAACCTTTTCAGCAAATTCTTCTTGGCAGTCAGTCCGGCAGCCTCACCTCACCATTTCTAGCTTGTTGAAACCAAAAACTAGTAAGTTTTTCCTGCTTATACAGTTTACTGCTGGTTAAAATAAGGAGTAAGCGGCTTATAAGTAATTACTTTTCTCAATCAAAGGCTGGCTGTGCATAATTGAGTGGTAACGTACATATGTTGCTTGAGAAAACTTTTAAGGGTGATACGGAAGCTCTTACACTGTGAATAACATAAAAAACCGGTATATTTGCATGTGAGATGCCAAACTAAATTTTTAATAAAGCTCTAACAAACTTAGCTTTTCCTTGCCAGAAAAATCCTATCACCTTTAAATGGTTTTACTAACAGTTTTCAAAACTTAAAACAATTACTTTTTGGGATGAACTGGGCCGAGCTAAGGTTATTTTTATTTTTTATTTTTTTAAAAGAAAATAGTCTAAACACACTATGGCATTAAAAATGACAATCACAGATATGCAGTTCTAATGTACCACTTAATGGCATTATCAATATTGACACTGAGCGCATTTTCACTTTTTTCCACTTGGTATCTCTTATGCCTTGTCATGGACCTTTTTGGCTTGCATGGGTTCCAAAACATTTGGTCTGTGCTATTTTTTTGGAACCACTTGTGGGACTTTGGTGTGATGTTCTGGGCAGTGTATTTAGTGGAAATGGAAAGTGTTGCATTGGACAACTCTGCTGTGAAGCATTCTTAGTTAAAGTGAATTCGTGGTTGGAAACGTGCTGTTCACACTGAGCTTTGTTTTACTGCCTAATCTTTCCATGCCTTTTGCTGGATGATGGATGCCAGTTATTCTTGGCACATTCCCTGGGCCCAACAGTGAGTTTGACAAGTTGGGAAATGCCTCACCCCATTGATGCTAACAGAATTGATAAAAAGCCTCACATTTATCTTTCTGGTTCTAGATCACCGCGAAGGAGAAGCTTTTCTCGTAGCCGCAGCAGGTATGCACCAGTTAATGATAGCCTGGACTACTTTGTCCAGGAGGTTTAAAAAGAAACAAACCGAAACGACTGAATGTTGGGGCGGTACGCGTTTAAATAGACTCTGGGGTAGGTGTGATTTGCTAAAAGGGAGAAATGGGTTTGCTTCTGCCATATTTACTGCTTGCCTGGAGGTAGTACTTCCACAGCTACTTGAGGTTGCAGGGTTATCAGTGGGAGGATACTAAGAATGGAAGTAAGGAGTGTTTGTGTTGTGCAGCTATCCAAGGTTCCTGCCAGTTTTTGACAGAAATTTCTGTGCTAGTGTGCTGCTCTGCTGCAGGTTCTGTGAGCCACAAGCACAGATTGTAAGGAAATAGTGTGTTCTGCTGTTGTGTGCTGCAGAGTGCTAGGTGGTAGTGACCCGACAGTGTAACACAGCTTTGTGTTGGGATTTTTCAAGTTTCCAGAGTTTGTACACAGTTCTTCCATTCTTGTAGCATAGAGTGCAGCATTGCTGTAGGGGACGCATAAGGATATGTGGACACGCTGTGTTAGCAGAGGCACAGTCACCTGCAGTCCGACTCTGAACAGATTGGAACTGCTGCAAAGGAATAGATGCCTGTTTACAATGCAATTTAAGCTGTGTTGTGTGGTGCAAGCTGATTATTCTTACCCGAAGGAGAGGCTAATACCATAATAAAATATAAATAAACAAACAGGTTTCCCCTGGTTGAATAGTTAAAAACCTTAACTTCCTGAAGGGAGGCTCTTCAGATAGCCTGGTTAATGTAATCAGTTCAGCTTTGCTTTGATGCTGTAATCATCTTGCTTTGTGATCTTTAACAGGTCTCTCTCCAGAGACAGAAGAAGAGAGAGGTCACTCTCACGGGAGAGGAATCACAAGCCTTCTCGTTCCTTTTCCAGGTCTCGCAGGTAGGATGAGTCTTACAGTCATTAAGTGTTTTGAGTAATCTGTGAAGTTAATTGTTCCTGTGTCTTGGTGATACTGAGAGAGGTTGTGGTGGAGAATTGTCTCTAGTGTCTAGTGAGGTTCTTTACCTTGAATTAAATACTCAGGTTTACTAAATGAACAGTGTTATTAAAATGCTTGAATGCCATCTGCTGATTTGGGCTGGGGGGTTTAAAGCAAACTTTGCTGCTCTTGGCACCTGGGTACTAACGTCTTTTCTTCTTCAGTCGCTCCAGGTCAAATGAGAGGAAATAGGACGATGAGAAGGAGCTGTGTACAGGAAGTCATTAGATCTGAGGACAGGAGGAGTATGTACAGAACATTGTTTTGTTTTGAAGCTTCATAAAGCTTGGTGCATTTTTAAAATGTTTTAGCTGTTGAACTTGCTTTGTTCCTTGTATCTTGTAACAGGTGGCAAATGTAAAGATGTGAATCTGTATATGGTTCTGAGCAGATCATATGATTTGTAATATTAATCGCTTTACAATGTACCATTATACATAAATTTTTGTTTGTGTTGAACGGTAATCAGTTTGTCTTGCATAGATAGAGGAATGTTTCTGGTCTTGGTGTGCTGGGGTATGTTTTGATGGGATTCAGCTTTTGGAAGGAAGCGTGCGATGAAGATGCGTTCATTGTGGAAGCGTGGCCATGGACGGTGTTTGTGCGGAAGAACAAGACGTAGGTGCTTCATTGTACAGCTCCCGAAGCAGTCGGGAACATGGAGCCAGTGGCCTGGGGAGGGAGTGGCTGAGCTGCAGTTCCATCCAGAGCTCCAGTTCTGACTTCCGTTACCTGGAACTGAGCTACTTCATATCATGTGAAATATAAATTTTTAGCCGTAGGGTCAGTTAATTTTGTACTTCGTGTGACTGTAGTACTTCTCAAATAGATGATTGATTGACCATCTATTCCAGAACCTCTGAACAGACCAAATACACAGCAGAACTGACAACTGGAGTGGATGTGTGGGGTGTGTAATGGTACATTGTAAAAGTTACGAATTAAACATTTCTTTACTGTACAAGAATTTTCATGTCACTTGTAAAATGTCTTTTGTGAGATCCTTGGAATTAAAGTTTTGGTTACAACTTGTGGTTTAGTATTTAACTGGAGCACCTGCTGAGCACATTGGCTTTGGAGAATGTGCACATGGGTCTTGTGGTGCAGCTCGGTTCAAACTAAAGGTGCTCTGTAGTCGGGGGTGGGGTGGCACTCGCCATGTCTCCCTGTAGCATGTTGGTGAACTGTTCAGCTGCTAGGAGCTGAGGGTGGCTGCCTAGGGGAGCTGCCTACCTGGTGCTGGCTTGACTGCTTGCCCAGTGGTGAGCTCCGTAATGCTTACTCAGAAAGCTGGCTGGAGACCCAAAGGTTCCTGGCACTTTTTGCATCCTGGATGGGGGCTGGTAGCAGCTTCTAAGGTATTCTTCACATCTCAGTTTTGAAACTGGTGTTCTGTAACAGAAGCTTTGCATGAATATTTCGCTTAGGAGTGTGAAGCTGAATGCAGTTAGAGCTCCCAGGCTCTGTCAGAGCTCTGTTTTTCCCTGTATGCAAGAGAAGATGGGCTGCATGGGTTTTGATTGTGTTTAGATTAAATCCATCCTGCTGAACAGCTGGTGGGTCGGTTTCCTTCACTTGTGTCCAGACGGGGACGAGATTATGGCAGAGCTGTAGTGGAAAGAAAGAAACGGCTGGTCCCCGCGCTGCCTAGAAATAGCGAACTACTGAAACCCACTTGTGGTTGGACTCGATCTTAAAGGCGTTTTCCAATCTCAGGGGTTCTGCTGCCGAGGATTTGACAGCCACAGGCCCAAAGAGTGTGCTGTGGAGCGAGTGGCACCGCCCGCGTGTCCTCTGCCAAGCAGGACGGCTGCAGATGGTGCTAGAGGCACGCGCAGCCCGGAATCATCTCCAGTGGGGAGCTGGAGAGGCACCCAGAAACACGTCCTCTGCTCCTCGCCTGCCTGGCCTGAGGAGGGATCTGCTGCTCTGCTGTGATGGGTGCAGGGCTGAGCTTTGTCGGTCAGTGCTCCTCGGCACGGACCCGAGCGGTTTAGTCTGGTGTGTGCGTTGCGCAGCGTTCTCGGCAAAGCGGAGTTTCTCCGTTGGCTGGGGCGCATAGGGAGCGTGGGGCTCTGCGGTGTCGCTGCGGTGGTTGCTGCCGCGGCTCCCGTCCTGGTGCCGAGCCAGGTTTGCTCTCAGAATGTTGCCAGACCAGCTCCTCTGGGGATGCCTGCGTTGCGTGGAAGGCAGCCGAGGGCTGAGACGATCCCGTGTGCCGCACGCAGCTGTGTTCCCTTTCTGCGTACGTGCAGCTCACGGGGTTTGATCTGTGGAAGGGCTGCAGCTCTCGCTGCCTGGGAGCCGGGCTCTCTGCTGGCACGTCGGTTCCTCTTGCGGTTACGGGGCGGGGGGGACAAGCAGCCGGCAGCAGTTTCAGCCACTGAGGGGAAAGGAGGGAAAGAAATCTGAAGCGCTAGAGGCGGCGCGCCGTGGGGAAGCAGGTTGTGGTTTTCATACGCGAGGGAGTTGGCAGAACTGGGAATGTTTATCAGTTTCAGGTTTCTGACATCACGACGCTCCTCAGCTGGCTGAAGGAGTCGGCGCTTCGGCTGGATCAGAGCTGCTGGTCCACGGCACGCTGCTGGTTTTGTGGAAGCAGGTGGGGGTTTTGGTGGGGAACAAAATTAGCAATTTCTAGAGAAAGATGGGAAATGTATAAATGCTGGCTGTGAACAGCCCTGCTCCCAGGGTGTGATTACCAAGGGCTGTTTTTAATGCAGCAGCACATTCATGGATTCACGGCTTCCAGTTTGCTCCCGCGCCGGGGTGACCAGCCTGCGAGCGCTGTCTGCAGGTAGAGCATTGTGGCTTGCATTTGAAAAGCCTACTCGGAAATTCTGTTTCTGAGGAAATGTTTGTGTGGACCTTCTAAGGCCAGGAGCATCCCTCACCTCTCCCCAAAGACCCTGACACCAGGAAGAGCCGCTAAGCAGTCTGTCCCAGCTGGAGGAGGACAGACAGACGCTGTGCCACGGTTCCTTGGCGGAACAAGGTGGCTCCTGCCCCATCCTCGGCCTCAGCCCTGCTCTGCAGGCTCCCGGCTGACGGGGGAATCTCTTCGCTCTGCCGCTTTCCGAGTGGTGTCAGGGCCAGGTTTCACGGTGCTCACGCCAGCGTGGTGAGCTGCGTTTCTGATCTGGGGAGGGCTGTAGCTGCCCCTGCCTTTGCCCGGCCGAAGCCTCCTGAGGTCAGCGCTATCTGAGCTCCTCAGGCGCCCGGCAGCGCAGTATCTCAGCGCGTCCCAGAAGCGTCGGACGGCGTAACTACCCTCTGTTTACGTGCGGTTTGTTCTTTTCTCACACTCCCCCTAGGGAGAGCATTGTGTGCAAATGGTTTTGCAAAGAAAGGGATTTTTTTTTTTTCTTTTTGCTTTTTACGTACGTGCTGCTCTTTGTTTATGGCAGAGAAGATCATTTTAAGAATGTGCCTTGCGCTTAAAACAGAAAATGGAGAGGTTAAATATGTTCTTCCTTTCAGTGGAATGTGTTCCACTGACCCTCAGAGAGGTTCAGCTAACCAGGGTCGAGCTTGGATGAGCAACTGCAATCTTACCGAGCACCGGCTGCGGTTCTGGTTAACAAAACCGTGTTTCAGGCAGGTTTGGGGGGCTGCTGCGGTTCACCCCCAAAATGAACCTCTTGCTGGAGCTGTGCTCTTCTGCACTCCGGTCACACCAAGCCCTCAAACATACTCTTGACAGAAGATCACCTCCATGCTTCGTGCGCTCGCTCTTCGCATTTCTCCTGGTCCAGAGCGAAAGGGGACGTGAGAGAAGCCGCAGCGTGCCCGTGGCCCTTCCCGCAGCAGCCAGCGTTGGAAGGACAGGTTGTGCCTCTTATCCCTGCACTTCTCGGGGCTGCTGGGGGGACCTGGCAGCGGAGCTCACCGCTGGAAGCGGCGCGTGCCCCAGCGCTCCTGCGGCTTTTTGCTCTTGCTGTTAACACGCCCTCCTCTCAGTTTCCAGTTCTACTTTCTTCTACTCATGATCCCACCACCACGAGGTGCCACAGTGTCTCCTGACGTGAAGATCCACAAAGCACCTGAAGATCTGAACATTTCTCCCGTTTCTGCTAGTTTTAATCCCCGTCCCCGCGCCCGTATTCAAATCACACCCTCGGAATACCGTCCCAAAACCGGAGCTGCGGTCGCTGTCGTGAAACGTCCTGCTCTGGGGCTGATGTAGCGCGGCGTCACTGAGCTAGAAAAGAAGCGAGAGAACTGGGGCATCAACCCCTTTTGCAAACAGAAGGCCAAAGGGCAGGAGCGCAGTTCCCGTAGCTCCGGTTTGACCTTGGATCCCACGCGGCGGCGGCGCGGCACCGAGACCTGCCGTAAGGAGGCGGGTCGCAGCTTCCCTGTTGCTGAAGTGCAGCCGGCTCCAACTTCACACCTCAACCTGCCAAAAACAGGCGAAATAAAGACAAGTTGCCGCTTGGCAGCTATTGCGGTCGTTTAGCAAAGCAGCTGCTGAAGCTGAAGCAGCATCCCAGCCTGCCAGCCCACGCAAGAAGCGATCTGACTTCCTAGAAATACTGTCACTGTCTCGGTTTTCTGTTTCATTTCGAAAATTTCACCGAGGGACTACCATTAGTCACATTCTGTTAGTGCCCTTCAGACAAATGCTGTTGTGGACTAAAATAAACGCCAGATTCAGACAAATATAAAATAGACTATGCAAGAGGAACGCTATGTTCCCAAGTGATTCATTCATCTATTATTTAATAATTTAGTAGCTGACATAATTTCTGGTTGAACAAATCTTCACATTGATTTCGAGTGGTGTTTCTGCTCGGTCCTCAAAGCAATTTTAGGGGTTTTCTGCAGCGGTAATCCCAATCGGAGGAGGGAAATGTGCCTCCTTCCCCGCTAGATTCGGCCACCGATTTCAGTGGTGTCACTCCCCAGCCTCCCTGGGGCACCCTGGGGTTCGTCCTGCTACGGCCGGAGTCGCGCGCTCCTGTCCTTGGGCACTTTGCCAGGCAACACGTGAACACGCTGACCAGTTCCGATGTACCCACCGCAGGCGCAGACGCCGCGCACAGCAGCCCGGCGCGACGTCCCGTGGTGTGCAGGGCCCCGGCCGTGGCGTGCCGCGGTGAGCAGGGCCCGGAGCCAGCCGGAGCCCTCGGCCGGGAGCGGCAGCGTCAGGGTGGAGCAGCCGTATCGGGGCGAGGCACCGTGTCACCCTGGGTGTCACGCTGGAGCAGGCCGGGAGATCGCTGCTGCCAGCTGTGAGAGAGAAGCGTTATCTCCGCCGCGTGCGGAGGCTGCTTTGCCCGTGAATATTCAGCAAAATTCAGCAGCGTCTCCGCGAGGAAGCCCCGCTGCTCGCCCAGCCTTTCCCGCGCCACTGCCGACGGCGGGCTTACTGTCAGGGTTCGCTATAAAATGTTCGCAGTCACTTGTTTCTGACTAACATCGGCGTTATTTGCCGTTGCATTAAAACACAGTCCGTCACCGCAGAACGCCCGCCGGCGGGGCTGGGTGCCGTGCTTCCTGCTGCGGGCGCGCGGTGGATTGATGGGCTTTTCATGCAGTGCTGCTATGAGCTTTTTGGGAGGAGGTTGCGGCAGCTGGGCAGATAGGCTCCAGGCGTGGCACGCTGCTGCTCCTGCCCGTGGCAATTCTTCCAGCGTCCCGCTCCGCACCCCGCGGCTGAGTGTTCGCCAGATTGGGAGTTGGGTTTCCCCCGCGCGGGGTGGGTCTGGGGGGGACTGGTGGGGTATTTTTTGATCTGTAGTCATTTTCAGGTTTTCATGTTTCGCAACCTTCCTCTCCTTCTTTGTCTCCCTCCTGCTCTTTGTGACACGTTACAGTTGGTCATCTATAAATCTTCTGGCCTTCTGCAGAGCCCGAGTTTGTCACGGGAGGTGGACGGGAAGGGCTCCGGCTGCTGAGGAAGCACAGGCCATGTTTAACCCATCTCCAGCTGCTGCCGCGCTGCTGACAGCAGCTCCACAATTCAGCGAATTTCTTTTCCCTGGTGTAATGCGGATGCTCGCAGGCGGGGCAGACAAACCGGGGAGGGAAGCTGAAACCAAAAGAAAAAGGCTTTATACTGGCACCTGGAATTCCCCGACTCAGATCCCCGTTTGGTGGAGCCGAGCAGAGCCACACCACGGCGTGTGGGCCGTGGCCATCCCCATCGTGGGTCTGGCACTCGGTGTCGAGGCCAGCGCTCGGTGTCGAGGCCAGCGGAGCTGCTCCTTCGGCCCAGCTCCAGGAAGTCCTGCCGAGCGTGACCCACACGTAGCAAGGAGGGTGCAATCGACCCTTACCCCGGCGTCGAGGTGGCGGCTGTCGTATCATCACCGATGGCTTTATTGGGAACTGTGCACGCCCAGCCCTCCCCTCCCATTACCTCTGCTCCACACAGGGCCGTGAGTCACGGTGCAGGACAGCTGTCCGTCCGTCTGGCTGTGGCGCATGGTCTGGTGACTGCGCTCCGACAGCTGCCATCGCAGGGCACTCACGGAGCCCTGGGGCTGCTCTGCCCCTGCCCTCTCCTCCGCCCCACACCCAGCCCCGCTCCTCGCCCACCGGCACTGGGGCACGGTGAATCACGACCCCCGCCCTCACCCGGGGTGACGGGGCTCCCGGAACGCGTGCCGTGAGCGGGGAGATGCCGGGAGACGCTGATGCACGGTGAGCCAACGCCTGGCAGTGCCAGCGGGCCCGGCATGGGCGAGCGGGCCAGCACGCGTCTCCCAGAGCCACGGGTTTGGGGTTCGGTGTTGCTGCCTCCACGAGCGGGAGCGGAGGGACTTGGCTTGGGGATGCCGCATCCCTGTGTCCGACTGCTCCGGGTTCTCCGCCGAGTCGGGGATGGTTTTTATAGCAGACGTGGTGAGCAAGCGTTAGTCAACAGCTCTGCGTAGTCACCTCCTCCTCGCGCACGGCTGTGGAGGGCCAGACACTGCTCCCGATGGATTTCAAGCATCGCCACAGCTCTGGGAGCAGCAAATCCCTTGCCAGCAGCGCTGACACGTGGTGTCCTTTGGGAAGAAGATCTGTTGGTCAACAGCTTCCCATGGGCCTGGCTGCACCGAGAGCTGCCGAGGGCTGGAGACCCCGTACGCCTCATGGATGGGAGCAGTTCTGCCCCACGCTCCGCTTGCTGATCCCCCCCCCGCACGGTGAATCCGGCTGTGGACGGTGCCGGTGGGCCTGGAGAAGTCCCTGTCCTCCCCCTGCCCACTGCCACCCCATGGGACGCTTCCCCTGCCCTGACAGAGGTGCCCGCGAGGGAGAGCTGGCTGCAAAATAAAACCCCGTGGATGTTTTCCATGGAGATTTTTCCCCCGCGAAAAAAAGCTTTGCGAAAGGCTGGAGCCGTTCGCCCCGGTTCCCAGTGAGGCGTCCGGTCCTGCCCTGCTCTCAGGTCATGGTCTGGGGTGCCTTAGGAGGAGTGTGGCCAGCAGGTCAGGGAGGTTCTCCTCCCCCTCTGCTCTGCCCCAGTGAGGCCCCATCTGCAGTGCTGTGTCCAGTTCTGGGCTCCCCAGTTCAAGAAAGATGAGGAGCTACTGGAGAGAGTCCAGCGGAGGGCTGCGAGGATGAGGAGGGGACTGGA
>Ga0065711_1005303_pt1 | contig 24653 bp, 12 predicted proteins | sample Hoacrofraction12_FD_59098 | JGI IMG/M metagenome (GOLD analysis project Ga0065711, IMG submission 59098) | Hoatzin crop microbial communities from Cojedes, Venezuela - Epithelial fraction 12 v2 (version 2) | ecosystem: Host-associated > Birds > Digestive system > Esophagus > Crop | place...
GCGGCCGTGCTAGTTCATGAGCACGACTGGACTGAAGGTGCAGACTGCTATTAGTGTATCCAGAATCGTGGTAGTTTAATATACGTATTAAACGTGACTGGACTCGTAGTGGCAAATTGGACATCACTCAGAATTTAAACCTAGCCGCACCTAGACTCTCACTTTGGTGAAGAGCGTTAGAACACAAGGGGGTTTATTTTCTGCCAAATTAACACAACAGACACTTTATCTCAAGTAGAAGCAGCAGAAGTCACTGGTTCTGTAGTCAATACTGTCTAAATAGTACATATGTCAGAGCACGATTACACCAGTCAAGAGTTCTGAGACCTGGAAAGAGGTTTTCTTAGGATATGTTAACAATAACGACCTAATTCCTTAGCTTCTTTCACCCTTCTCTGAAGTGTGGGATGTAGTCTACTTCCTAGGGTGATGAGAGCATTGCAAATCAATAAATTTGTTATTAAGGTGGGAAACATACACCCTTGTAATGCTCTCCGTTTCTCTTTCTCACTCCCTGTGACATATGACACATGGGATGTATCTATATTGCATGCTAAATCCTGATTCAAGACCTAATTACATGCTGCATATACAGATCTCACCCATGATGTCCCTTTATATGAAATCTCTAAAACCTCCAAAAGACTCAAGGGACAGATAAAGTCCAGAAGTCCAGCAAGAATTAGAGACTTGGTCATTAGTTTGGAGGAAGGGGATGTGGGTGATTTTCTTCTCCCAGGTGAGATCCACTGTTTAAACAGTGGATCTGAATGTAATCTAAACTTAGATCTGAATGTACAGATCACTACCATTCTGTACATGTGTTTGAATTCCTTGTATATATGTGTATGAATGCTGTGTGTGTGGAGGAGAGACTTCGTCATGAGAAGTGACTTCAGATGTCAGTGCCGTCTTGCCCCTGCTGTAGAGTTATTTCTGCCACCTCATAAGGTCAGTTCAGAAGAATCATAGTTGGCACAGGCTAGACATGGCAATCACTGTGAGAAATATATTGTAGATGTACTGTAAATCTATGTCTTGTTTTTTTTTTGAATGTGTGTAATTACTTTGCCTTTGGCAAATACAACCCCCTGTGCATAACTGGCTTCAATGTCCTGCAGTTAGTCAGACGTTAAATTCAACAGTGTGGGAGACCCTGCTGGGTCCTCACTTTAAAACCAGTTGCAAATACTAAAAATAGCATTGCCTTCAAACTTTATTTCATTTCACTTATTCAAGTGCAACCCTTTCCTGGGTCCTCTGAAATTATGCAAGAGTCCAAATGAGGGAATGAGGAGGGGAGATTAGGCCTCATTGTGATGTTAAACTAATAATTAGTCCTTGATTATAATTTTTTAGTTACATAGAAAACATTGCTACTTTAAGACAAAAAATAATATATTCGACAGTTCTTGTTCACTCTGCTGCTGCTCGCAAGAGGTTGCTTAGCAACCCCCGGATATGGGAGAGGGGAGATTGCAGAAGTCAGGCACAGGAAGAGGAGTGGGTCTGGCTCTTCTCTGGATGCTGAGCAAGCCAAGACACCACTGATGACAGGAATATAACTGCATTATGTATCTCACTGCCTGTGGGGGATCCACACTACTGTGTATGGTCAGCATGAGGCGTACCTGTGATGGAGTATACAGCTCCTTTAAATATCCAGTAGGACAATTTGTCCTTCTAGCTAATGTAATTATGCACCTCTAATGGGAAAGTGCCTGGAATGGTAGAAGCAATAAGGTTGAATTCCAAGTTTAAAGGTCTGAAAAACTTCCTGCTTAAGAGGGAAAAACAGAGTTCAGTGAAGGGAGCTGCTTCCCTGAAAGTAAGGGAAAAGCTTCAAAGGACGGTGATCCTATATTTTATTTTATGTTAACAGGGTAAAGAGAGCCTATCTGGAAGATTTAATTCTGAGATGCTGTGTAAGGAAGCAAAAAAAACCTCTATTACCTAATACAGAGTCAAATTTACCACCAAGGATACCTTGCGCGGTTCAGGTGGGTGGGACCTTAAATGGGAGTAGAGCTTGACCATCTGGCTAGAATCTCACCTTCCTTTGCATTCATTGATCCTTCTCCAGAAACCCCTGCAGTCCATTCCAAAGTTACCTGTCCCCTCCTGTCTAGTGATGCATTAGGATGAATTGCTTTTATTTGCCACAACCAACCATTCGTCTGTGCCAAACCCAGTACTTTCTCCCAGAGGAAGGAGAAGGTTTTGCTCCTTGCAAGCTGAAGTGAATCTGGGGCCCAGACAAAAGAATCGTAACATCTGTTTTCTCCACAGCCTTTGCTACCCGATTTAATGACCTTCCAGATCTGTCACTTAGGTCCATCTAGTACTACAGCTTTGTAGGAAAGACTTTTCTCCAAGGTCATATCTGGTACTTGGGAAGTCTGCAGTCACTTCCTACCTCTGACATACATTTCTCTGAGATCTTGGCCAAGCCAGTTAACATCCCTGTGCCTCACTACTAAAGTAGGGTGCAAGTACACTTCCTCCAAGTTTAGATTAGTCCTTTCTCTGTCAGGGACCTCCCCTATATGAACTAAACAGAGAACTGTCTGTTTCCCAGGTCAGAAGGAGGCCCTAATGCAATGGAGCATCCCCTTGGTCTGAAGCCCCTGGATGCAACTGTCATGCAACTGATATAGAGATATTCGGAATATTCACTGCAACAAGAGGAAGGTAAAGAGAAGCTGCGGGAAAATCAGATAATCTTTTACTGAGGTGTATGAGCAGAAATAATAAGGCTTGTAGAGCCCTCCTGTACGAGGTCTGACTGCTATTTCCACTGCCAGCAAGCAGAGTTTTTCCAAAGAAGCAGATTTCAGAGTACTCCTTACATTTTACCCTGTATGTCATAAGATGGTCTTGGCATTTTCTGTACTGGTGATGTTCCTGGTCACTCTGGAGCTTATTAATCCTGGAGCAACCTTCCACAGACACTCCTCAAACTGGGGAACATTTTAATACTCAATGAGAAACTTCTCCAATAAGTGGTACACTGGCATGTCTCTTAGCCTGAGAAATCTCTTTCTCTCTCACCTGCTCTCTGGGACTGAGGTATCACCCCCTACTTCACTTCAGGACAAATTACGATCTCACAGGATTTTATTTAAATCAAAGCTGAACTCCATCCTGATGAGGATCAGCTTTTGTTTCTATTTTTTCTTTTTCCTGGGCAACGATCTAGCAGGATAATAGGAGATGCTGATGATAAATTTATGTATCATCTTATGGCTGTATAGGAAAAAATGGGAGGAGAGTTAGCCCTTGCTTTCTGGCAGCCCAAGTTCAAGTACTCCTCAACTACTGTGTTGTATCCCTTGATGTGTCTAAGAGTTATAAGAGGCTTCCTTCTTCAGGTCCTCCTAACCTGATGTAGCAACACTGCATGACGCTACGTAGGTCAGGTCACCTGTCTCAGAGAAATCTGCTTTCTAGAGTACTCTAAAGCTTTCTTTTCAGTATAGTCACACTGCTGATGGTCCTGGCATTAAAAAGGGGACCAAAGAGTACGTCTAACATAACTGCAATGTGATGTCAGGTCCATTCTCATATCTTCTGCTCTGAGATATCATCAGGTCCACAGTAAACTTTTCAGAGTGTTTTAGAGTCCTTCTGAATGCATCTCGGTATGACTCCAAAAACCAAGCTCAAGGAACCATGTGCTATGTTAACATAGTAGTTTCAATATCAGTGCTTTTGCAGGGGAAATGAGAAGCTGTCACTGGGCATGTGGCTTTTAGTCTGCAGTAGCATGGAACAAAATAGCTGCTGTAATCTATCTTGGATTACTCTGCAGTGTGAGGAGCTAGGCATGCACACATGATCTGTTACTGTCCTTCAGGTGAAGGGGTGTCCTGGGTTTGGCCAGGACAGGGTTAATTTTCACCGGACTCCAGGAAGGGGCACAGTTTGGCTGACCCCACCTGGCCAAACAGAGCCCAGTATTCCATACCATGTGACTTCAAGCTGGGTTCCGGTGGGGGGGGCGGCGTGGCAGGAACTCACTCGCGGGTCAGGAGCGCGCGGTGCCGGTCTTGTCCAGGAGAGAGGGTCTGCTGTGCGAGTTTGTGTCCTATTTTCTTCTTATCTGTATCGTTGTTGTTACTGTTCCCTTTGTTTGCTGTTCTGTTAAACTGCCCTTATCCCGACCCACCAGTTTCTGCCTCTTTCTTTTCATTCTCCTCCACACCACGGCGGGGGGAGGTGTGACCGCATGGCGCTTTTGTTGTCGACGGCAGCCGAAACCAAAACAAGGGGAAATTCAGCTTCTAGCTAGTGGCTTTCTAAAACACAATGACATGACCATGTCCTAAATTGGATATGCACAGCATGTCTGTCATATTTATAATTTCTTCCTCTTCCCTCATAAAACCAAACTATTTTTCAGGCTGATTCCCATTTGCCCCAACCAAATCTTGGCTTTCCAGGAGCTGCTGTAAAACATTGAAATGATTCTCAGGTACTGCAGTGCATGAAGGATGGGTCCTGCAGCACTGCTGCTCAAAGAACAATGCATCACCTGTCTCATCTGAGATAAACTAGATTATGACTTAGATACGCCTCTCCTGAGCACATATCTCTAATGCTGCTGACAGCACTGCATCACACAGACCAGATAATGTCTACCTACCTGTAGCAACATGTTTTTGTCCTTGGCCTTTTGGAATCACATATCACACCCTTTGCATTCCAAAATATCAGGCAAATGGAGTGAGTCTTGTGCTGCTAAAGCCTTCCATCCAGAGAAGCCACGGATACAGAAGGAGTTGATGGGCATCTCAGTGGGACAGTGATGTACTAAATCGCTTGTAGCGTCAAAGAATCAATCAGCCTATACATGAAGTGGATGATCATCTCATTTTAGCAAGGCAAATGTTATTTGCTGAATGCTTCAACAGCAATAAAGGGCTCATAATCAACCATAGTGCCTTAGAGGACAAAGCCAGAGAGAGCAGGATGATCGCTAAAAGGGTGTATAGCTGCCATTCTCTGAAGGAGAATACCAGAATCGCCTAACCTCTTGGTATAAACATTACCAGGTTCCTGTTTAATCACTATATGTACGGTTTTGGTCCTTCATGTTCAGGATGGGGCACCCAAAAGCTAATGCATTTGAATAATCATGGCCACAACATTAATGAGCTTACGATTAACCCTGATGGACTGCATGAAGGGAACCACATTGGATTAATCTGTTACTGTGTTTGGTATAACAACCCTTATCTTGGAAAAGTAAGCAGCCATCTATCTAGGCATCTGGGAACAGCAAAATTGTTATTTTCACTCTGCAAAAGCCCTGGAAAGCCATGCTGGCTGCTGATTGCGTGAAGTACTGAATTCTGGGGGTGGCAGCTTCTGCTGAGAGACACAAAGATGTCCCATCCAGGAGCAGAATTTGCATCCACTGATCACCTCTACCTTGCTTGCACGAGCAGCAAACATTAATTAGTTAATTAAGCATGAGTTTCTTTGACTCTTTTGTTAGCTAGCTACCCTAATTCTGTCTCTTGCATTTATTTCCCTTTCCTATAACAGTCTGGGCCCAGCTCCTGAAGTATGTTGACAGCGTGATTTAATGTGGTCTCCATTACTAAGAAGCTTTTAACAGGTTCCACCCCATGTGCAGAACTGAATTTTCCACAGTCTAGTTGATCTAGGTTAGAAGTTTGTCCTCTGTGGAGCAAAATATGAAGTCAGAGGGAGATTATTTGACTTGCCCTAGGTGATATGATCAGTAGGATTGTTAACAGCCCAGATCCCCTTTCTTCTGGCCTTCTTTATACAGTTTTTCTCCATTGATGAATCTGTGAAGACTGACAAGAACTCAACAAGGTCCTTTGTTGCATCTCTAGCTCAGCTCCACAAAACCAAATTACTCCAAATCTGGTTTTGAGTGTTTTTTAAATAATCTTGGCCCCAAACATTTAGCATTGAAGAGCTGATCTCTGATGTAGCCTAACTAGTCTATCCTAATAACAGCCAGATTTGGCTTCTTTTAGGAAACACTGGTGTGCTTTGTCAGATCATGGGACTTGTAATGCCTCACCTGACTCTAATGGATTTCTTATGCTTGAAGATTCACAGAGCCACTGCAGATGTTACTCTTATTTTTCATGTGTCTCTTAAAGCCCATTTGCAATATCCTGCTGCAGAAACTTCTTTTTCTAAAACTGCCTAAGACCAATCTCAATGTCCCTGTTACTCCAGAGTGCTCACTGTGATCAGCTGTTAAATGTGTTCCTTTAAACCTTTTCCAAATCCACCTTTTTCCTACAGGTTTTTACCATTCAGTATTCCCAGATGGTTCACATGCATGGAAAACCCATTTGTAGTAATTAGACAAAATTGCTTACACCTGCTCAGCAACACACTGCATTTTTATCCCAAATAAATTACATTTTCCCAAAAGACTGCAGGTTAAATGAAAAAGGAATCTGAGACATTTTCCTCTCCTTGTCCTCTTCCTGTTGCCTCCCAATGTCACTTCTTGTTTGTGGCCTTTTAACAGTCACTCAGTAGTGTTTTTTTGTATTAAATCCAGAAGAGTGTTGGGTTGACAGGTCATCAGCTTTTTCAGGAGCCCAAGTATATTAAATTGAGTTTAAAGGTGAGTGTGGGTGGCACCAGCTACAGCAGTAGTCATGGCACAATTTCAGCCTTGCACCTGTACACCATGCAGGGCTGTGTCATTTAACACTAACAGCAAGTAGAACGATTCATGCTCAAAGTGGGCAAAGAGGGTTGCTCTACTGCATGGATAGGGTATACTTCCTCAGCATCAGAATCAGCACTATAAGTTGAAGGGTGTTTAAGCAATATGATATCTGAAGCTGCAGGAAGGCAAATATTAAAAATCAAGTAATAATTAGCTGGCTTTCCCAGATAAACCAGAAAGAATCACACCATAGGATCACCAATGTAACATCCATCCACAAGAAGGGCTGAAAGGAGGATCCTGGGAACTACAGGACTGTCAGCCTTACCTCGGTGCCAGGGAAGATTATGGAGTGATTCATCCTGAGTGCGCTCAATGGGCATGTGAAGGACAACCAGGGGATCAGGCCTAGCCAGCATGGGTTGGTGAAAGGCAGGTCCTGATGGACCAACCTGATCTGCTTCTATGGCCAGGCGACCCACCTAGTGGATGAAGGAAAGGCAGTGGATGTCATCTACCTGGACTTTAGTAAGGCCTTTGACACTGTTCCCCACAGCATCCTCCTGGAGAAACTAGCTGCCCGTGGTTTGGATGAGTGTACTCTTTGCTGGGTAAAAAACTGGTTGAATGGCCGAGTGCAGAGAGTGGTGGTGAATGGAGTTAAATCCAGCTGACAGCCAGTCACAAGTGGTTTTCCCCAGGGCTCAGTTTTGTGTCTGGTTTTGTTTAACATCATTATCAATGATATGGATGAGGGGACTGAGTGCTCCCTCAGTAAGTTTGCAGATGACACCAAGTTAGGTGGGAGTGCCGATCTCCTGGAGGGTAGGAAGAATCTGCAGAGGGATGTGGACAGGCTGGATCGATGGGCCGAGGCCAGCTGTATGAGGTTCAACAAGACCAAGTGATGGGTCCTGCGCTTCGGTCATAACAACCCCATGCAGCGCTACAGGTTTGGGGAGGAGTGGCTGGAAAGCTACCCAGCAGAAGAGGACCTGGTGGTGTTGGTTGACAGACGGCTGAACGTGAGCCAGCAGTATGTCCAGGTGGCCAAGAAGGCCAACACCATCCTGACTTGTATCAGGAACAGGGTGGCCAGCAGGAGTAGGGCAGTGATCGTGCTATTGTACTCAGCACTGGTGAGGCTGCACCTCAAATACCATGTTCCATTTTTGGCCTCTCAGTGCAAGTAAGACATTGAGTTGCTGGAGCGTGTCCAGAGAAGAGCAATGAGGCTGGTGACGGGTCTAGAGAACAATTCTTATGAGGGGCGGCTGAGGGAACTGGGACTGTTTAGTCAGGAGGACGCAGATGGGAGACCTTATTTCTCTCTGCTACTACCTGAAAGGAGGTTGTGGTGAGGCAGGTGTTGGTCTCTTCTCCCAGATAACTAGTGATAGGACGAGACGCAAAGGTCTCAAGTTGCATCAGGGGAGGTTTGGATTGGATATTAGGGCAAATTTATTCACAGAAAAAGTGGTCAGACATTGGAACAGGCTGCCCTGGGATGTGATGGAGTCACCATTCCTAGAGGTGTTCAAAAAACTTGTAAATGCGGCACTTTGGGATATGGTTTATCAGGCATGGTGCTGTTGGGTGGATGGTTGGACTTGATCTTAGAGGTCTTTTCCAAGCTATGATTCTATGGTTCTATGATTCTATACACAGCCCATTAAGTGCTTACATAAACTCAATAACTACTGAATCTTTCACTGCAAGTCATCAGTTTCCATTAAATCCAGTGTCGGCTTCCAGAAGAATGATGCTCACATGGACCTTTTTGAAGTAGTACCTGAATATCTCGTAAGCTTTAATGCATTTTTCCCCACAACAACCACTACTAAGTCACAAAGTGCTTTTATTCCCATTTACTAGGTGAGGATCTTTACACAGCAGTTGCTTCATTTGCCAAAGGTTGTGTAAGTAACTGGATGCTGAGACAGAAACTAAATTGACTTTGTCATATCCCATTATACTAACATAACCATTGGATTAATCAGTGATTGATTTGCACCTCTTGTCAGCCACTCCCTTTTAAAAAGGCAAGACAGTATCTCTGCAGTATGTCCCCACTGGACTATATACAATAAAACCTTCAGCATGTTGTGGATTCAATGTCCGTACCAACAGTTTCCAACTCCTCTGCTTTTTTTTTCCTGTAATCTGTTGTAGCTCTTCCTATACTGAGCCAGGAGAACAGACATGTAAGAGCTGTATATGTTCAGTCCTGGGCAAAAAATGAACACTTTTCTGTTCCAAACTTTGCATTTCCCACTGTATCTGCATCATAACTGACTGCTGACATCAGATACAGCATGACTTTGTACCCACATTGTCAAAGACAACACGAAAAAGGTGAATCCTTTAGGGATCTTTCTCCTAGCCTTTCTCTAGTCTGACGCTTTCCTGTGTGAAGACTCATACATATTCGCATTACAGCTTTCTTATCCATTCCTTGCCAGGGTAAGAAGGAGTTCCCTTGTGCAGGGAGGGCATCAAATACTTTACTGAGGTGCAGGTATATTACAGCCACAATGTATCCCATATCCAGCTAAAAAACAAAAAAAAACCCCCCAAAATTGTTCTTTTATTAAAAATAACAGAAAGATATCAGGTTTGTCTGATGCAATTTACTCTTGAAAAACATATACTGCATTTTTTCCCCTTTTCCACTAATGTGTATGTCTCTATTTCTTCTTTCTAGGTGTGATTCATCTATTTTGTATACTATTATATACAAATCTGCACACAATCTTCTGACTAATCTACTCCAGGAAATGACAATCTGGAGACCTCAGCAGCAGAGCAAGTGCCAGGAGATGCCTTTTGGAGCAGACATGAGGCTATTCCAGGCTACAGTGGAAGGCCACCTTTTTGATGAAGTTGGTAAAGATTTTCTTTCAAAACCAGGCCAGCAAGACCTATGGAAAGATCAGACTTTTTCAGAGTGTTTAAAGGATCTGATCTTCTGATATTAATCATAATAATTTTGGGACCTTCTGTAGCGCCTGTTCCATGTGCCTGGTAGAGTGTGGGAAGCTGTTGTTGACTTTGGTGGGAATTAATGAGCCCTTTTTAGGCCATCTGAGAAACCTACTCAGAAATAGCTTCTTCTACCTTTTTTATTTTTTTTGCTGTTACTTGAATAGATTTGATGTTTCTCCACAAAGGTGATAGGTACTACAGAGATAAAGTACATGCCATAAACATTCAGTACAAAAAAACAATGACAGCTCTGTAATGTAATCAGCAACAAGGTACTTAATTATGGTTATCAAGCCTGGCAGCCATAATAGGGTTTCTTTTATTTTCTGCATTCCCTTCAATATTTTCATTTGGTATTTCTTTTCTGTGTAGTATCTAAAAACAAATAATTACAAAACTCTTCTTCTGGCTGTCAAAAAAAAAAACCCCACAAATAAGTCCTGAGATGCTATAACCAGAAACAGAAAAATATTAGGAGCCTACAAATTCATTTTCTAATATTAGGTTCCCCAGGCACAACCTTGACTCAGAAAGAGAAGTCAAGTTACTGAGGGGTGTTTTTGAGTGTTGGAATAGGTTTTAGTTGTGCTTGAATTTTTTTTATGTTGTTTTTTAGGCTCTTAATGCCTCTGGGAGCTGAACTACCATACTGCATATTTTAAAGAAATGCAGTAAAAACAATTTACCACCTTTCCCTTGTGTCTGCATTTGTTATTTCCTACTCATAGGAGAGAATAAATGGTTAATATTTATCTGTTTATATTTATATGCATATGTACATACAGATATTTTTTTTTTTACTGATACAGTCAGAATTTGCTAAGCTAGAAGCAAAAGCGTTATCTCTAACAGGAGGAATCATTTTCTCAGAAACACTATTCGCTGAAACAAGTTTAGGATATTACTAAATTCAAAAGACAACAACTATTACCTCTGTAGTTTCTTTTTCCAGTACCATCACACACTACAGTCTGTAACATTGTTGATTTTTTGGAAATCAAAGTTGAGAGCTACTGTGGGGACAAGGGTCACCAACACCAAGAGTAGGAACTCACAGATTGTGTTATAAATTAAATCTTACCTTATCTGTACTTGTTATTGGTTTATATCTTTAGTAGATCAAATGTCAATAAAAGGTCCTCTCCTTCTTTCTTCTAACTTTTAAAATGAGCTGTGCCGTGAGCAAGAGTATTAGGAAAGTTTGATCTCCTAGTGAATTTTTTTTGTGGTTGTGTTCTCTGTTATCCAGCAGTGAGCTCCAGGTGAAGTTTTTCCATGCTTGGGGCTCTCACAGCTCTCTCCTACATATATTTGCTGGTTTGTAGTAAAACTCAAAATCATATGGCAGCACTTCCTCAGCTGAGGATACTTTCTGATTCAGGTTTCATAATACTTGTAGGAGTTTTATCTTGCAGATCTCTACCGTTTGACCTTTTGTATCATCTCGTTGTAGATGATCGTAGAACCATAGAATCATAGAATGGTTTGGGTTGGAAGCAACCTTAAAGGTCATCTGGTTCCAACCCCCCCTGCCATGGGCAGGGACTCCTTCTACAAGACCAGGTTGCTCAAAGCCCCATCCAACCTGGCCTTGAATACTTCCAGGGAGGGGGCAGCCACAGCTTCTCTGGGCAGCCTGTTCCAGTGCCTCACAACCCTCACAGTGAAGAATTTCTTTCTTATATCTAATCTAAATCTATCCTTCTTTCGTTTAAAGCCATCACCCCTTGTCGTATCACTACATGCGCTTGTAAAAAGTCCCTCTCCAGCTTTCCTGTAGGGTCCCTTCTGGTACTGGAAGGCTGCGATAAGGTCTCCCTGGAGCATTCTCTTCTCCAGGCTCAACAACTCCAACTCTCAGCTTTTCCTCATAAAAGAGGTGTTCCACCCCTCTGATCGTTTTTATGGCCCTTGTCTGGACTCACTCCAACAGGTCCATGTCTTTCCTGTGTTGAGGGCTGCAGAGCTGGATGTAGGAGTCTAGGTAGGGTCTCACCAGAGTAGAGAAGAGGGGCAGAATCACGTCTCTCAACCTGCCGGCCATGCTTCTTTTGATGCTGCCCAAAGTATGTAGTTGATGAATTAAATTAAATAAATTATTAGGGAGGATTGTCAAACAGATGGACATTTCATCCCCAAAGAGTGAATACATAAACCTATTTCATTAGGCAACCAATATAAAAATCAGTTTTGATTCACTGAAACAAAATTCATAGATTTATTCTTTTTATAATAAGACCTTAATTCACAACCCTGCTGTTCTTATCTGTTGAGTGCTGCAGCTAAGAGCAGTTTATCATAGGTAGACATTGCACAGAACTGATTTAGAAAATCAAGCAGACATTTAGCACAGCATTGCGTTGCACTGAACAACTTTGAGTCAATATGTCATATGACGAATTTTCATAGTATGTGTATAAACAGAGAAAATTATGTTGGTCCTTTATTTGGGACCTGAAAGGACAGAACAGTTAGTACAAGTAGAGAAAGAATGGGAAAATACTATAGCAGAAGTCACTGAATAATTTACGTTGGAAATGATCTCTGGAGCCCTGGAGCCCAGCCCCCTGTTCAAAGCAGAGGTAACTGCAAAGTTAGACACTGACACTCATGGCCTTATCCCATCCAGTTTTGCAATTGTCCACCTGTTTTCCAGCTGTTCTCGAACAGAGAATTGTGTCTCTGGGCAGTCTGATAAACTGGGCAAAATTGACAGATCCTATGTACGGATTTCCTGGTGAAGTCCAAGTCTGTTTACCTGATATCCAGGGTCTTTATGCTGTTATTTGCTCTCCTCACTTCCATCAGGATATGAAACTCCACTGTCACTGCATCTAATGCTTCCCTGGACATCACATACCTGACCCATTCTGCCTTGTTCACAAGGAATAAAATGTTCAAAATTATTATACATGACTGCTTCCTTTTGAAAGCTGCTGTTTTGCAATCTGTGCAGGACACTTACCTCTCTCCTGACAGGCTATTCCATTTCTTAAAAACACCTTTCACAGATAAACAAGGTTTTTTTTAGCTGGCATGGGAACTATAGGGTTGTCATGCTCTGGTAATGGATGTTCTCTTTATCACAGAAAAAGGCAAGGATGGTGCAAGTTTGCCTAAAATATTGGCAAAAGAACAGTTCAAAACATAGCTCAAAGAGGGAATGTAAGTAAATACTAGACTCAGTTGTCCCTAATTGACCCATGTCCTCTTCTTTGATTGGTTAGGGGGTTGGATCAGACAGTCCAGCTGTATGGGACAATTCATATCACTTAGAACTTCTTTTAAATTTTGTACCTTGCATCCTTGGGACTGTTTGTAGGTGCCCATGAACCACCAAGCCGTACTTTATATTATATCAAGTAATTTAGTTGGGTACAACAGATTTAAATACAATTTCTGGCCCCTTTGTTATCTCCTGGCCAGAAGCCGGTAACTCACTATGCCACGGTGTCTCAGGAAACAGGGATATGGGGACTTGATGTCTCAGACTGGGACAAAACACATATCTTATGCTTTAATGAAATACCCAGTGGCCTGGGAAATGCTCTTGCCTGTTTATACCTGTTATGATTGCATGTTATGCAATTAATGTTTTATGTTTTCCTATCCTCAGTGATGTTTGCAGCACCATACTGATTGATTGTTTCTATTTCAAATATTAGAAACAAATAGGTGAGGCCAGCCCATGTGAGCTTGAATGAAACCAGGTGTTTAGCTCCACTGATCTGAACCCGTAGTACTGACAGTCCATATTATTCCAGATCTGTCAGCTAAGACCATAGTAGCTACTGTATAACCCTTTAGCCAGAAAGTGTCTATTTTAAAGCTTTTTTACTCCCAGAGTTATTACTTATCTTTTAGATTATATGAACTTCAACTCACAGGACTGGTCAGAAGACAGAAGAACGATAAATATATTTGTACAACAAAGACAGAGTCTGAAGAAACCAAATCAGTCTGCATAAAAGAATATTAATAGGCTAACCCTGTGCATCTTCAAGGAGTATCTTATGGGATTTGTTAAATCATTGATAGCTACGTCATTGTATTTTCTGAAAAGGGATGTATCTGTTCCTCCATGGCAGAGGAAGGCCTAAGTGGGGAACTGAGAAGCTGTGAAATAGCTATAATGAAACATTCAGTGGCTCAACATCACTGGTCAATTTATTTTGTGATGAAAAAAATCCTTAATATACAAAGATGACAACTTCTGTGTATTTTTTTTAGAATGTGCAACATCGAGGTGTGTTAGGAGAGCAGCTCACTAAAATTTTCTTAAGACCATGTTATCATCCTGCCTACTGTGTGCTGCTGAACATACCTTTTTTGTACCTGGTTATGTCCTTCTGGCACTGCATTCCCAGCACAAAAACTTAGTTCACCCAAGAGATGACATTATGACGTTTATCTCATGAGAATAAAGTACACAAAACAGATAAGTACTTTTGGTGTTACCTCCCTCCACGGGATGTGAGAACACTGAGAAAGTAACAGTGGTAGGAAAGAAGCTATAAAACAATTTACTTTTTCTGCCTCGTTTCCTATAATCTCACAACTCTACTTGTAATCAAGTATATAATAATGTATAACTTCACATATGTGAACCTAAAAACCTTTCACTAATTATGCATAAATAAATAGAACTAGTGTGGGGCAGTGGGGGGGGGAGGGAGAAAGAGGAAGAGGGTAGTAAGAAGTTTTAAGTACATGAAGTAAGAAAGGGAAATTACTTAGGGTCTCCTCAGGGCTACTTTCATAGAAAATGAAAATGTGACCTTTGCTGTAAGACACAATAAAGGCTTAGGAAATCAGAGTGCCAAACCAAGTTCCTTGGATCAAGAACCGAGGGACTCAAAGTTACTGTGCTGAGCTGATACCAGTCTGTTTCCAGGGGGACTGTAACTCCTCCTTTATCGCGTTAGTCACATACTAAAACTGAAAACACTCTCCCTTTGTGTGGGACAGCATAAAGCCATTTGAAGTGCAGGGTATATCACCTTTCTTTGTGTTTCAGAAAGCCTTCCAAATGAAAACTGAGTGATGGGTGCAGGGATGGAAAAGCAGCTACCAGTCCTATAATCCGGCATATCTCCTCTAACCAACTCAAGACAATGTCTAGATGACTTCCCTGTGTGATGGATGCATAAGGATTGGTTTCAATCCTACACCCGGTAAAACCTTCCAAATTTTCTAGCATGTCTGCCTTGTAAAAAAGCAAATGAAATTGTGGAGAGAGTGGAGGAAATAATTTCAGACATGAATGAGAAATCTTGTGGGAAGACAGTCAATGGGAACAGTCTAATTAGTTTGTGAAATGTACAGTGGAGAGGTACCTTGTTTACAGTAAGAGAACAATTTTGTGAGAAGAAATATCAGATAGTAAAAAGCTTTTTATTGTGGTGGAGAACAACTAATAGGTGAAAATACATTCATTGAGAATAAAATTCTAAATGTCTTACACTTATGGTGGTAAAATATTGGAATAACTATAAAAGAACCAGGAGGTTTTCCATTTCTAGATGACTTCAGTAGTGTGGTGGCTGCCACCAAAGACTGGCTTTAACAGTCTGTCACGATTTCTAGTAGCATGGGTGAAATGTGTTAAGACTGCTGTGGTCATACTAGATGAGCTAATGGTCCCTCATGGCTTCACATTCTATCAACCTATTTATCAGCAGCTAATTAGCAGCTGGTAGCAATAATAGGCTATTATCTTGTAGCAAATCAGCCAGCAGAAGAACAAGTAATACACACATTTGGGGATTATATGACTGAGTAATACTAATTTTTAACAGCTTTACTTCTACTATTTATAATTCAGTGACATAGGTCCTCTGACACTTACAGATGAAAAAACAGCTTTAGCCACATACTAGAGTTAGCCTAACCTTAGGAGACCTCACGCTCCCCTGTTTTGTCCTCAAGTTATAACACAGACATGAAAGAAAAAAGCCATATGTAGTCTTTCCATTAGAAAGTGTTTGGGTTCCTTTTTGAAAGAGAAATGTAAAGTCCCCTTTAGTACTTTCAAATTAATAATAATCACAAGCTTAAAGTTTTGAGTTTCCAAGTTTTCCTTGGAAAAATTAGCAAAAGCACTTTTTTCAGTTTTATCAAAATTCTTTGGGGGAGAACACCATATTATTCACCCACGTCTGATAACAGATTCTTTCTGTTTGCTTTCTTTAATTAGAGTTAGCTTCTAGATACACCCTGTCAATTGTCATCCTGGAAATCTTGGAACAGACCCAGGAAAAGAAATCTTATCTTAAGTTACTCCCGAAATTTACCTCCTACACTCTCCTTTGTCAAGAGGAAGATAGAAACTCCCCAAAAGTCACCCTGAAAGCCCATGCTAGGTTATACTCTGGACAATAAAACAGATTTATATTATCCTTGTGAGAGCAGCCTTTCTGAATGCCTGTATTAATAGTCACTTTTCTCATCTATAGAAAGCAGAACTGATACTTTCCTCACTGGCAGGAGTAACTCCTCAGTCATTAATAGAAGTCAAGACAGATGTCCTCCGGAAGCACCAAACTGAATCCACAGTGCTAACGTACATTCAATAGCGTCCAGATGTTTTTCTGATGCTGCATTTGTGGTCTAAATAGTCCTACCACAAAAGCTGGGGTTTGTACACACAATAGCTCTGAATTTTGTGTGTAGACCAAGACAGACAGATTGATGCAGCTTCCTCATCTATTTTATACCCTAACCTTTTTCTGTATGAAAAGGGAAAGAATGAAGAGATAAGAAACAGAAGTCATTTGTGCTCAGTCCTCGCCTTATTGCTTTCTTCTAGGTACTACACATAATACACCCTTGCAATCCTCCTGCTAGTATGCAAGGGAAGAGTAAAAAAAATGCAACCCCCCCCCCCCCCCAAAAAAATCTATTACAGAGGCCACAGAGAGACTTATAAATGGATTAAAACACAACAGGAAAAGTCCTGAGCCAAAGGGGGGTTGCTTCAGGCTATACAACCCCTTTGACTTAGAGCAACAGTAAAGGAGTGACAAGCTAGTACGAAAAACTCTTTGGTGGGAAATGCTCCTGATCTCTAATACTAGTTATCTGGAAGATGTAGTAGAACTCTATTATTTTGTCCCGTGTAGTTTTAAGTACTTAAGACAATACAAAAGAATCTGTAGAGAGTTATTTTTCAGTGAATGAATACTCTGAATCATTAATATGCTTTTCCGCAGGATATTTTTTCTCTCCTCTGACTTCAAACTTGCAAGTTCAAGGAGAATCCATCATCTCTGTGGTTAGGAAAAATGGATTTAGACATTCTTGTTAATTTTTGGCTGCTTGTGCAGATTCCTCAAGTCCTTCCCAGTTCATAAGACAGCAAATAGAGTAGGTAGTTGCTTTAGTTGTGGGATCTGTCTGTCAGGTGTTTTGTTGGATTTCTCCGATAGACGTATATGTAATGAAGACTTAGATTTCTTCTTTTTTGTCAGTAAAGAAAAAAAAAACAAAAAAGCAATGAATAGTTTTTCATTAATCCACGTTCTGCTCAGATGTGGAAGTAAGATTCTAATTAAAGGCTCTGGGCAGTCCTGTCTGTCTTTCTATTAAGGTTCCCACCAAGCCTGAATTCTAGAGAGTAAATGTGAGGTGTGGGAGGAAAAAAAAGGAAGGGTAGAATGAGGTGTTTATTTCTCCTAGGTAAGGACTGAATAAAGCAAAAGAGAATATTTCAAAAGCAAAAGAGATGGAAGAAATGAAGAGAGAAATGAAAAAGTAAACACGAAGTGACAGGAAAGAAGCAAAAGTATTATAATTGCACATCCATTTTTAGTATGCGCAGCTACCATCATCTGTGTGATTTAAGGAAAATGAAGGCCAGGTTTCTAACTTTGGCTAAGAAAGATTGTCTTGTACTATTTTTAATACCAATAGAGTTCAGTTTCAATTGTGCTGAAAAATGGTATGATGGAAAAATAAAGAATGAAATTCTGAAAAAACAACAGACATTACAACCTCACAAAATTAATTGCTGCACAGCATGAAAATATTAAGCTAGACTATCCAGTGGATAGACTGGAGAGATACCAAAATTGTGAACACAATTACTCCAGGGTGAAAATATCAGAGCCTATTGTACTAAAATAAAAATTCCAGTGGTTATGGAAAATAATCACCAATTGAATCAGAAATATTGTGTCTATTATTCTACTGTATAAACACCACATTCATTCCATCATTCGAATGTATAATCACTGCCCTTGTTTACATAGCTTGTGTTGGGCAGAATGTGATTTTTTTTGCCAAAATATAAAGCACTACAGGCTTATTAAATCCTACCTATAAACTCTTTCTTGAGGAATAAAAACAAGCTGCTTTGAAAGGCTGAAATGGCTGTTGGCTCACCCGAAGTGATTTGTAGGGAACAAGGGAACATGCACAGAATGTGGTATTGCACAGAGAGCAGCACCTGCTTCCACAGCCGAGCCAGGGTTGGGTGGATGGGAGCTGTAGATCACACCGTAGTGAGGACTGGGCAGGACCAGGCAGACTCTACTGCTTCCTCAGAAAATTTCAGGGTAGATTCAGTGGTGAGCTTTACCTGAGGAACAGCCTTGCTACCTGTTCATGAGTCACTATTTCCCTGAAAGACTGAACAGCCATTTCTATTTGTTCAAGACTTCACTCATCCTAGCAAATTCATCATTTTGATTATTTATTGCTACAGCAGTGCCTGGTGGCTGGGAACTGAGGCGGCTGTTATTTCAAACCAGGCACATAAACTTTTACAATGAGAGAGATGGTCTGTGCTATTTCTGCCTCTTTCCGACTAGCCAAGACAGCACACGCTTTGGGTGGCATGACAGGCAATAGGCCATTTTCTGGCTTTCAATCATATTACAATTTCATCTGGCTCTGAATCACTCCTCTTCTTGTTACACAAAAGGTAGGAAAGGAAACAGAGAAGTGCCATTCCCAAGGTCAAACGATAAATCTGTGGCAGACTTCAGAATAGCAAGTAGCCTCCTGCCTGTTGGTCTGTGTTCACAAAGCAACACTGTGCAGGACTTTCATATCTTCATCATGAGCTTCCTAGAATATTCACTTTCCTACCCATGCAGTGTTGTATATCATAACGAAGCTACCTTCTGTGGTTACTGTCAATTCTGTCAAGCATCAACAGCTGTCTAAGCACAGAAGCATTACCACGATTGAGTAATCCCTGTCAGAGGTGTGGTGGATGCTATGTCTCTGGCATTGAGCTTCAAGCATGCTTTCCCGCCACTCACACTTCTTTCTACAGATTTCGCAGTTATAAACTTGAAATATAAAGCATGGAAAAGCAGTTCACTTATTCAACTATTTACATTCTGAAGTCTCATCATAATGCATAACATAAATCAAAATTGTTAATAAGATTTAATATTCAATTGGTTTGGCCTTAAGAATATTATATATTTCCTTTGGTCGTGGAAAGCTATGCACCTTTCACCTGAACCTTTGTATTAAAATAAATCATGTAGTGCTATGTAAAAGCTATGTAAAATAAAGATCACCGCATCAAGGGGCTTTGGCAAAGTCATGTTTCCTTGTGGTTAGTACTGGAGAATGGGAGGTGAGACACTCCCATTCTCAGTCTTGGTCTGTCATTTATCAGCACTGCTTGCTCTAAGACTCGGTGCTTTATCTCTAAAAGGGGATAATAATGCTAGTAGACCAGGAGGCTTGATGAATCTAAAAGTCCTTTGGAGCTTCTTGGATGCAAGAGACTACAGAAATTCAAAGTATTATTACAAAATCCCCTAGTGACTTCTCCACTGGGGAGCCTTTTTTTCCCTTCCAATCTGCTGTAGAGTAAGTGACTGAGCAAGAGCCTTCAAAGGGTGGAGTCAGCAGGTGAAAGAACTAGAGAAGGCCTTTGCAGTCAGTATGAACAAAGGAAAATGTCCTACAAGCTTGGCAGTCTTTGCAGCCTCTTCAAAGCAGGGCAGGGGTCATCTCAGACACACAGATAGGTCTCCCATCTGCCTGACTGGTGCAGTGTCAGGAGAGCAGCACAGAAAGATGAGCCAGGGCCTTTGGAAGAGGCAAATAAGAGGAATGAGTTGGGACTAGAGACCAGTGGGGAAGGCAAAGCTGTTATGAACAGATTTGTAACACTCTCAGCCACAGACTCTTTTTCTCGCCTGTGGGGTATCAGAGAAAAAAGAGGCAAGTCCCTCTCCCAAAATTCACAGACATCCTGCCTTGAGCCTTTCAGTCAGACTGAGGTTACCTGACTCACTGTTTTCTTCCAGTAGGATGATCACGTTGAACTGGTTGTGCACTGATTCCTGAACAGAGAACACCATTAACCTAACGAGCAAAAGTTTGCCTAGAAAGGCATACATATTTCCCTTTCCCCCCCACAAACAGTGCAGGAAATGAGTCTTCCACCCTGTATACGAGAAGCAACTTGCTTCGCATTGACTAATGAAGGCAGTCAAGTCACTATAGGGAATCTCCATTTTAAAACTTCAAAGCGCCTTTTAGGCTGAAGAGTTGGTTTATGCCATAGTGTGCCCTGATCATTTACCATGCTGTGGTATGCTCTTTTTGGAGTCATTCAACAGCTTTATTAAGAGATTCCTTTGGTCAGAGATCACTTAAACATGTGTAAATCTTGACTAATTCACACAAAAGCAATGATAATAAAGTATTAACTTTACAGCAAATTAGCTGCATTTAGAAGAAGGGATTTTCTGTTTGTTTATTCTCTTAATAGTAGTCAAAACTTTATGATCAGAGATAAACTTTGAACCCCATAGGAATCTTACAATCTCCAACAGAGTGCAGTGTTACAGAGTCCAAAAGTAGAGAGATCTTTAGCTGAAAATGCAGGCGACATTTTAGACCGACAAAGGACTTGTACTCAAATGTGCCTAAGGCCCTGGAAGTAGCATAGGATCTTTACTGATCACTAAGGCAAAGGGACTTTCATTTTGCTCCCCTCACCTCCAGCAGCAGAGCTGTTTCTAATGAAAGGCTAGAGACCCAAGCTAGGGATTTCAGAAATCTCTTTGGCTCGGACTCACAAAGGTAGTTAAGTTTCACAATCCTGAGCTACTTCTTTTTACTTATTGTGAATTGCTCTGGGCTGTTGGTTATATAAACAGCAACCTGATTAAAGCCTTTACATGTAGAGGTTGTCACATATTCAGCAAAAGGCTGTGGATTTCTTTTGATAATCTGAGAAACAGAAATCAGTTGTTCTGTGTGTGCAAACCCTCCTACTGGAAAGTATTCCTCACACCCTTCTCATCCACACCCATATGATGGAAAATTGTCTATGACAAGGTGACTGACTCTGTAGGCAAGGGGAGACCAGTGGGTATAACTCATCTCAACTTGTTTCCATGTAGCCAGATAAAGGCTGGGTGGGTCGACTACAAAATGGGTGCAAAACTGGCTGGACTGTTCCAACAGTGCAACAATTCAAAGTCTAAATGATGACCAGCTAAAAGTGGTGGTGTTCCTCGGGTGTCATGGGCCAATACCATCTTCACTGACGACCTGCTTGATGGGAGAGAATGCATCCTCAGCAAAGTCACAGGCGATATCTCATAAGGTGGGGGAGAAGGGGCTGTTGGTCACCTGGAGGGTAGGACTTTAGCAAGTCGTAAAAGTAGTCCAACAGGAACATCATGAAGTGAAGACATTTTGATTGCAAAGTCCTCCACCCAGCAGATAATAACTCCATGTAATGTGGTAAGCAGGGCACGGGGAACAGATCTGTAGAAAAGAGTGCACGGATCCTGGTGGGCAACAAATAGAATATATGTCAAAAAGGCATCCTTATAACTATGAAAGTTGAGTATTTGTCTATGTTAACAGGAGCATAAATAGATCCAGGGAATTTATTATTCCTACTACTTGGCACTTGTTGGGTTGGCCTCTGGAGTAGTATCTGGTTTTGGGCCAGCCATACAAGTGAGACATGGACAAACTAATGCAAGTCCAAGAAAGAAGATGTAGCTGTCAAATCTGTGCAAGGGAAGGCTAAGAAGAGAGGTAACTTGCTTTCAACAAGAGTTCAACAGCCATTGCTTTCAGGAGAAGAACGAGCCAGACTTCAGAGTGCAGATAAAGAACAAGAGACAGCAGTCACCAGCTGCAGCAATGGGAATTTCACTGATCAAGAGGGGAAAAGAAAAGCCACCGTGGCAGTAGTCCTGCAACAGACTGCCTAAGAAGAGGCACTGGATTATCCTTCCATGGTGACTTTTGGAACTTAGCTAAACAACACCTTGAGCCAGCTCTTCTAACTTTGAACTCCAAAGGTTTCTTCCAAGCTGAATTATTCAGTGATTCTGAAGAAAAAGAGACATTTTTCTTCCTTTTCATCCTGTTTTTTAGCTCAACAAACTCAAAGCTTTCAAGGCAAAATACTGCCATTAACAGAGACAACTTTAAGCATTAATTGAATAACTACAACACAAGCTCCATTTCTAAATCAAAAGATCATTAAGGTAGGCATATATTCAACTGTATGATCACCGAAGGAAGGGCATGAAATGGGAAGTTACCTACTCATGTGATAGCATCTTGCTCAATCCAGCATACAGACTTTTTTCTTATGTACAGAATATTAATATTTATGTGTAAATATACATGAGTCCCTGATGAGCTTTCCACTTACTATTTCACACAAGTTGGTATAAAATTCCCACTGGAACAAGGCAGGGCTTCTGAAATTTGAAAATTATGTTGGCTGACTATGATTTAAGCAACACTGATTTTGAACACATTGAATTATATTCTACTCCAAAGTAACTCCATTATTTGAGTATTATTGTACTCGTATGAAAATTTTTTCTTCTCAGAAGTAGAAATAGTTTGACAACATGGGCTAACCACAAGATACAAAGTCTTACATCTTTAAAAGCAGGCATCTATTGTAAAGCTGTTGTGAGGTGAAGAAGCTCTGTAAGTTGATGCATCCGATTCTAAAACAAATGTATGAGTTGAGAGGAGCCTACCCCCATTCACTGAAAAGAGAGCCTTGACAGCTAGCCATATTTTACACTTTAGAACTAGGTACCAAGCAGAAGTCTTACGAAGATAAACTTCACCATAATAGCATTGAAGTGGTTGATGAAAAAGTGAGCAAACCTACCAAACTGTTGTTCCTAAACAAGCAGTGAGAAGCTCTGTCTCCTCTATATGTTACTGAAATTAAACATGAGTGAGCTGCTTTCTTTTGCATTTACCCTTTATTACACCATTGATTTGATGTTGGTTGCCGGTGAAGCTTAATAATGAACTCCAGTATTTGTCACCAGATTAGAGTGAAATGAGTTCACTAGCTTTGTTCCAAACCTGGTTCATAACACACAGGTTCTCCTCGTTGTAATTTACATTATTTGCATTATTGGCAGTTCTCCCAACAACACTGTATTACTCTCAGAATTGCAAGTCAAGCATATATTTGTTTCAGTATCACTTAGGCAGTTATTCCTTGCAAGGCAGGATTTGCTTTCTTAGTTTAGCTATGACTGTGGTTTAAAGACTCTTAAAAAAAAAAAATCTATTTCAAACTGAACTGCTATCTTTACTACCAGGCAGAAGTTCAGAGCCAGAAGCTAAGGGGTTGATTCATGAATGTAAGCCAAAAATGGATACCCTTATATTGAGCCTGTTAAATGCATTGATTGTTTTTAACACGGTTTAAATCTTATTGAATAGGTTTTCTAATTCTTCTTTTTCTTTAGGTTTGTTTCAGGTTTTTTTCAATCCTCCATTGTAATCTGAAGCCACCACCTGTAAGGAGACAGCAAAAAAAAGTAAATCTAGGAGTTGAGAAATGACCATAAACAAAACCTCTTTTACTCGCTTTACATGGCCTCAGCTTTCAAGATGGGTTTGGACTAACAGTTTTCATTTGGAGTCAAAAAGCCAGTTCCCAGGTCAAGACCAGCATCTTCTAGTAAAATTCTGACAAGTCCATTCATCTTTGTTGCAGCAGAGGAGGAAAGTCCATTTGTTTCCCCACTGCTATAAGTTTTAAAGACCTAATTACCTCCTATGATTTAAGATTTGAAGAACGTATTCTGAGGGATGTGAGAGGACTAAGGGATTGTGTGCATAGGTGTCACCTTCTCCCACACTATACCTAACCATGGCTTCCAGTTGTCTTAGGACCTCTAGAATGACTGGTAAGAGTTTCGACCCACATCCAGGGCTTAATTTGGAAAGCTGCCGGAAGCTGTGCCCTGGCAAACAATTAAAGATTGTAATTAACTAAATCAGTAATCCTAACATCCCCATTTGTTTGTTTCCCTTATATTCCCTCCTGCACATTTCCTTCTGTGTAAACACAATATTACTTAATCAGGAACTGATTTACCTTGGTTTTCTTTTTATAATAGATCAGCATTACTGAACAAAGCGGAGGTAACAAATGAGTGTACTAATTGGAGTTGTCAGGACATTGGGGATTTCATTAATGGCTGAGAAATGGATGGAGAAACATCAAATACTTCCTCTTGCCTCATCGTGCTCCTTGTTTGTGGAAAATTAAAAGCTGGTTAAGCCTTTTTGTATTTTAGTAGCGTTTAAAAGTTGATACCAGAGGAGGCAACTGGTTAGATCAAGTAACATGGAGATTGAGTTTATTTTGTCAAGCCAAATATAAGAATAGAACCAAAAACAATCTGTGTGAGTGCTGTATTCTAAGACTGAATTTTATTCGGTCAAAATAACAAATATGTCTCCAGAGAAGAAACTGGCAAATAAGCTATCTGCAGTAGAATATATTGTAATGCTTTACAAACCTTTCAAAAGTCTCTTGGCCACCCATATAACTGAGAGAGAAATACAGGATTTCATACAGCTCTACTGAAGCAATGAACTGAAGCCACTGAGGGTGAAGGGCTCTGAAGCAGAGGCTCGCGCCGAGGGACCCTTTCTCCAGTGGCAAAACCGCAGCGGCGAGGCGGCAAAAAGCGCCGAGAGAGAGAGGAGACCCCAGCCCCACCCCCGA
>Ga0065711_1033885_pt1 | contig 24652 bp, 7 predicted proteins | sample Hoacrofraction12_FD_59098 | JGI IMG/M metagenome (GOLD analysis project Ga0065711, IMG submission 59098) | Hoatzin crop microbial communities from Cojedes, Venezuela - Epithelial fraction 12 v2 (version 2) | ecosystem: Host-associated > Birds > Digestive system > Esophagus > Crop | place...
CCTCTACTCTGCTCTGGTGAGACCTCACCTGGAGTACTGCGTTCAGCTCTGGAGCCCTCAGCACAAGAAGGACATGAAACTGTTGGAGCGGGTCCAAAGGAGGGCTACAAAAATGATCCGAGGGCTGAGGAACCTCTCCTATGAGGACAGGCTGAGAGAGTTGGGCTTGTTCAGCCTGGAGAAGAGAAGGCTGTGGGGAGACCTGATTGCAGCCTTTCAGTACTTAAAGGGCGCCTATTGGAAAGAAGGGGACAATCTTTTTAGTAAAGACAGCAGTGACAGGATGAGGGGTAATGGTTTTAAACTAAAACAGGGTAGGTTTAGGCTGGATATAAGGAAGAAATTCTTTATAATGAGGGTTGTGAAACACTGGAACGGGTTGCCCAGAGAGGTAGTGGAGGCCCCATCCCTGGAAACATTCAAGACCAGGTTGGACAGGACTCTGAGCAACCTGATCTAGTTAGTGGTGTCCCTGCTCACTGCAGGGGGGGTTGGACTAGAAGACCTCTAAAGGTCCCTTCCAACCCAAAACTTTCTATGATTCTATGATTCTATCCATTATTTGAAGGCAAAGGATAAGACCCACTCTATCAGCGCACTAGATCTTTTCCCACAAGATATAGGGCAGTCAGTCTGCACATGGGCAGAGAATTCATTTTTATAACTGGGATTATTATTTTTTTAATATTTCACAAGTGATTCAGTGAAATCAAGCTAGAATAAACAGCACAGGAAGGCTGCAGGCTGTGGCTACCTGATGGTTCTAGGTACTCACAGTGCCTCCATGAAAGCTAGCAAGTGTCAAACTGTAAGAGATGCTAATAGTCCAAACAGAAATGATTGTATTTCGCTCCTGCAGGTAATGCACAAGACAGCACATTCTCTAATGAGATACTTAGTGCTGTAATAAAGAAAAGCAGAGACCGAGGCTTGGATTTCCTGTTTGAAGATGTTTGTGATTTTTGCATGGGATACCATAAATGAAGAAGTTAATTTCAGCCATTTCATGCAAAAAAATCTGGATGGGGAAACTCTGATACCACTCATACTACTATATTGGGGGAAGATTTTAATCTCACATTTTAGTCAATACAGTTTTTGTCACCACCACTAACACCACCACTAATCCCATTACTGCGTCTCACTGCCCAGCTGCTCTTTTAAGGCAAATCTTTCTCTCTGTCTAGGCAGCTGTCAGGCAGGCGGCACAGGCAGCCTCTCTCCTCTGCTGCAGTTACTACAGCAAGCCTTGTCCTGTGGTGCTGAAACCAAGAACATCTCCCCCCGAAAGCAGGAAATTTATTCTTCTATTCACACCACATTTTCATTATTAAGAAAAAATATGATTCATAAAATATTACCCTATGGCAATATACTGACTTTAGTATTAATGCCATTTTATTAAAAAAAAAAAATCCTCTAAATCAGAAAAGATTAAACTCAAGCATGAATAAATACTAGTATCTGCCTGGAAGCCACATCTGTGCCCTTTGTCTCCCATCTTTTGACATCCCATGAACATCTCTAGAAAGTCACAGAACATTTTCTCTTGAGCAAAAACCCCTCATGGATATGGATGTGTTCAGCAGTTTTTTAGAAATGTCTAGAAGTCTTGCAATTTCTCACTCATGTAGCTCCAGGCTGGCTGTATTCCACAACCAGGTTTTACACAATGATTAGACAGTCGCTCAAATCATTTTTAGGCAGTCCTTTAGCCTCGGAAGACGTCCCTTCCACGTGATTCTGCCTGTTCTGCTGACTGATAAGAAAATACGTTAATTGGTCCTGCTTGTGAAAACTATGACTGACAACACTGCGCAATTTGAGAAGCGTAAGCCTTAGGTTATTTCTAGGTTCTTTCGAACTAGCATGAAACGTGCTTCTGTGCCAAGACGTCAGACCCTGTATTTTTAAGCTTCCATTTTATTCTTGGCAATCTTATCTCCGGAAGGCAGCATAACTGCTGCAATTGCACATCTCATTTCAGAAAAATAAAGAAACGTTCATTTTCCATTTTAATGGTTTACTGGAAACAAGTCCACAGGGAATGAAGAGACTGATAAGGTACAAAAATGAAAACCAGTGTGAACCCATTCCTCACCCGTGCTAGGCTGGTTCCAGAAGGGACTTTGTATGGGACGTACTTCCTGTAGATATGGCCAACTCTAGAGCAGGGAACATCAAACATGCCACCTCCGCACATCCACACCTGGAAAGGAGACAGAAAGCAAGGAAAAAAATGATTCCTGGAAACAAACGGGGCAAAGAAGGAATTTGAAGCAATGGGTGTGTGGAAACGACATCTGGTTCCATACTGAGCCCTCCCAGAGCTATCAGTGTGCCTCCCTGGGATGCTGATAGCTGGGATCAGGTAACGGGGTAGACTCTGCTACCTGGGATCTCACCGTGCACAAACAGAGTATGTTCAAAGTCAAATCATAAAATGCATTTAGGGTATCTATCAATGGTCCTCCTGCCACACAACCAAGATGCTATTGCGTCTGCTTTTTAAAACATACAGGATCTAAATTTCAAAAAAAGGCTATGTGAGTAAAGTAAGCCACCAATCGGAAGTAACTTTTTCCCCCCCCAAACACCTGGCTTATGTTTTAAGTAGTGAATACAGAGTTAAGATATTAAGATGCTCTTCATTTTGTGAGAATGTTCTTCATTTTGTAAAGAAGAAGGAACAAACCCCGATTTCCTTCTGAGCAAATTTCTGTAGGCAGAGGAAGAAGGGCATGCCACTCCATCTCATCATTAATACTCAAATACTGAAACAGATGGAACCATCTGAAGTACACAGGTTTTATGCTTCAGGTCTGAGCAACCAAAGCTCAGATGACATTGATGGGAGCTGCAAGTACTTCCCAGCTCTAAAATTCAAGATGTACCTTGGTGGGCAGCAAGTGATGAACTCTTCACAGTTCCTCACCTAGCACGATTAGATTTTACCAAGTGTACGTGACAGCAAGGTGGTGTGTCCTGTCAGAGGAACTATGGCAATCATGCCAACCTATGGGCATGATTTTCTGTGCTCTGGCAATGCAGACCCACTGCACCCCAACTAGGCTACTAGACAACTTACGTAGCATACTGACAACATTTATAACTTTCTGATTTCAAAAAAAGCAATCTGACTTTGCAAATCAGGGAAATGGAAAATAACAACAAGACAGCTCCCAAAAATCCCCAAGAAGAACTCTTTAAGTGTCCTAAAAGCAATCACACAGTAAGAATTTTAAATTAATTTAGAGGGAAAACGTCAATATTATAAAAATTATTTCCTAATCCTGGCAAAATAATTTTTGGTTCTCCGTGAACTTAGAACAGAATGGCTGTTGTTCCATGTAAGGAACGCTTGTGGTCTCAGCTTTCAGCCTTTAGACTGAAAACAAAAAACCTCCCAACCCCCTCCCTCCCAGTTTAAAAGAAAACCACACCAAAGCTGAGAAAGGGCTTGTCCTTTCCACATCTCTTTATGTGGACATACATAGAGATGCTTCATGAAATATCTCCAAGAATCTGGATGAGAATTTAGGTCCATGTACTACATATACAAAGGAATTTTATCCATATTTAATGCAATCTGGAGCGAAAAGGCGTGAAATAAATTTGTGGCTGAGGCTAAAGCAGAGCAGAACATCGGCAACTAGAAGTTTCACTAACAATTTCCATTTCAGAAAGGAACTAATGCAAAGGTTGATATGCTTTGAATTTAAACAATAGTAACCAGACTCTTAGAAGAAAGGTATTGGAAAATATGATGTGATCACAAATACTTGACGTTCTGCATGAAGCCCGCAGAGAACAATGTGCATCTCTACACTTTTTTACCATGCATTTCTCACTCCGTCTCTTTTGTCCTGCCCACCAGCAGGCTGTAGCTACTGGTTTTTGAAATCACAGGAAAACAAGATGATTAACTCCATTCATTTAGAACAATAGTGAAAATGGGCAAGAGCTTGGCGTCTCTCGCTATGCTTGCCTGCTTGTGTAACAGTGGGTACATCTGCCTGGTCCTGGCAGTGTGGCTGTGAGCTTAGGACTAAAGTTTAGTTATCCGAACATGCAGATGCTAAACACTACAACATGGGATAACGTGGTGCTTGAGCATGACTTACAGCACTTGCTGAAGGTAGCATTCTGGAATTCAGCCCCTGAGATGGATTGTGCTGAGATGGTTTGTGTATTAACCCTTACAGTCCCTTAGTTGTTAGCCATGGCATTCAGCTAAGACCTGGTAATTAAACGTTTGAGGATCTACACCACGTTACAGGACAAACCTATGTGCACTAGTGTAAATGGTTAAGGAAGGTTTAAAGCTATCAAAGGTGGGTCAAGATCACACACTTGACTTTGTCCTGAAATCCCACGGACACCCGAGAGCAGTTGGGTACAGCTAAGAGCTACTTGGGAAGCTGCTACTTACCACCTCCCAGCGCGGTTACTTAACTCTTAACTAAGGCACAGGAGCTCTGGGTAGGTGCTTCAGGTGCACGCTAGCGTCTCAGATGAGGAGACAAATTTTGCAGGTGAGTGCCACAGAAAGCAAAGGCAGCTGTCCTGGGGATCGCTCTGCCAAATGGAAGCACGTTTGTTGACAGAATCAAGAGTATTTTGGTACCTATTTCTGTTGTGAGGATATCCCTTCTGGTCTCCTAGTGAGCACAGTCCTGCTCAGGGAGGAAATTTGCTGGTGGGTTGGAGATGGAGACCCAAATGAATGCTTCTCCTGCATGCCAAAACAGCTCACTGAAGCCCAGAGGAGGCTTGCTACACCATGTAGACATGATCATTATTTTCTTTTCAAAAGCATTTTGTAAAATTTGCTTCTTAAAGAAAACCTTGAAATCCTCACCTGTTTAATCCCTTGTCACCTAATTCACTGGAAAACATGTTCATAAACATATTAAAAAAATCATAAACAAGATAGCGTTAAAATAATTTGGATAATGCCATCATTAAAAAAAATGTGATCCACCTTTCTACCAATACTCTGTTTGCATGCTACATCACTCATACATTTTTTAGCGGAAACCTCCTCTCTCTGGCTGTCTCCAAACAACCCAGTGCACCAATGAAAGTGCAAACCTATATTTAGTATTTATTCTTGTTTTCTAAATTAAGGTGTTGTTTCAAAGGCTAGGCAAGATACTACAGTGATTAATCAAGGTTTCGTAGCCTTCGAAGAGTAGACATCACAGCAGTTTGACTCAGACGAAGGTCAGCCACAGAACAAATTTAGAAGACAAGCAAGTAGAAATATATAGAGAGGCCAGTATTACTTTAACTCAGACAAAAAGAGCTGAAATAGGCATACATTGCATTCCCTCTAAAGCAGCAGGATATCAGTAAAAAAAATAAGACAAGAAAAGGAGAAAAGGAATTAGAAAAAAACTTGTCAGATATGCTGAGGCAATAACAAGTGGGAGGAAATAACACTGTGTTAGGCTTCTGTCTGCTAGATATAAAACTTGAAAATGCTGTGCTGCACCTGAGGTGTGCTGTGCAGGGTAATTGAAATGAAGCTTGGGCTGCCTTGAAGGACATTCAGCAGCTGCTCCTGTTTATCTTGCAGCTTCAGAATGATTTTAAAAGCATTTTTTATATTTTCCTGGGAAGATCAATTCTGGCAACTTTGCCTTTAAAATGTGCGTTTTTCTATCACCTGTGCTAAATGCAAGTAATTGGGGAACGACTTTGGTGTTAAATATTGCAGACCTCCAGTGTGCCATGAAAGGAATTCAGGTGGTGTGGGACATTTGGCGAAATGCTATCACAACGCTGATGCCTCGATGTTTATCCAAGGAGCAAGTAATGAAATTCTCAAGATTGCTAATGTCTCCTTCTTACAAAAGCAATGAAACTGGTCTGCAGCTGAGGTATAAAAACCAAAGACAAAACCAAAACGATGCCATTTCAGCTTAGAAAGATTGAAAGAAGAGTAGTTTATGTGTCAACTATATACTATATCACAATTTCTCTTTATTTAGCTCCTTCCAACAGAATGCTGCAAAACACTTTAAAGGGATAGTTGAAATTGAACGGCAAGCATTAACGCAAGCTTTAAAAGTGACTAAACTGTGGTTATGTGGCTCTGTTCCTGACTGGAGCTTAGATGTCACAGATGCATTTTTTGGCTCCGTTGTACAGCTCTTGCGGGATTTTGGGTGAATCACCCTCTTTTCACACCGCTTCTTTGTCTTTAAAATTGAATTCTGCTTGCTCTTCTGGTTATTTTTCCTCTGCCTTATCTATCCAGTTTATGAGAGCTCCAGGCTGGGGACTATCTGGAAAAAGTAAATACTGTGCACACAAGAATGAGACTCCGATCCATATGCTACACTGTAATCATAATTACTGCAGTAAGAGACTCAAGATTTTTGAAGAGTGGAGGAAGTGTTGCTGTGGAACAGGAACATAAACATACAGCAAATTATGTAAAAGATTGAGGGGGGACTGAATGGATTTTGGATCAGGCTTCAAAACTAATTGAGAAATATACTGCTGCTGAGAGTCAGTAACAAGACAGACAACAGTGAGAGACGCCGAAATGGATGGAAAAAACAAACAACCAGTAAACTGGTGGAAGAGGAATGTAAAATATGTCATGCAAAGCTGTCAGCTTGGCGCTCTGAGCGTTGTGCAAGAAGTATAGGCTACAAACAGGAGAAATGTATTACCACAATGGGGCTGAAAAAGTTGTAGAAAATAAGAACATAAAAACCTTATGGGATTTTTCAGTCACTCTTGCTGAAATATAAACCCAAAGAACAGATTTAGCAGTTGTAGAAAAGGAGAGAGAAGAATACTTTCCTGTGAACTTTTCCATGGAGTGAGAATGTTCAGTTAAATGCGAGAAAAAAATGAAAAATAGGATCACAGACTGCAAATGTGCAGTCAATGGGTTCACACACAGCAAAACCATTGACTTGTGGTGCAGTGGGATTTCCTGTCAGGGATATTAAAACCGTACTGTGTAAACTGGGAACTGACGACTGTGCATATTTCAACAAGACTCACCAGCACCTCTGAAATGTTGAGAAAAGTGGCAATATTCCATGTTTGTCAGTTCTTCATAGAGATTTCAACTGCATTGACAAGCGGTAATGCTCCCCCACTCCCTCTCTCCTGCTGAGATTGCCAGCAGTGGAGGGGACTAATAATGATAATGACGGTAAAGAAAGGGATTAATGAACTCGGAGGTGTGTGTTGGAAAACAGGGATGAAGAGCATCTGGAAGATGTGTTGGCATGGATAAAGGTAAAACAATTCTAGATATAGGTGACTCGCTAGGATAGCACCATTAACATTTTTGTGAAGGTATGATTTATAATGCCTAAGGAATGTCCGGTGTGACGGATCTTCAGCAAACACAGGAAATGAGTATCTTTTATTGCTCTATGTTTTGGAGATTACAACCTAAACTGTGCCTTTTTAACATTTAAATTTAGAATTTCCTAAATCGTGGCTTCCCCGGTTACTGAGAAGAGATGTTATTAATTAGGTCACTTCCAGAGCTTTTGTCAGCTTTCACAAGTCTAGCACGCGCTGCACAGTATTGTCAGCAAGATACCATACATCTTTTTAATTAAAAAATTGATCCTGAGGTTATGCTGCCAAAACATTAAAATGCTGCACATTATTTCTCATGTACAAATTAATCAAAGAAACTATTTAATGAAGAGGTGGTGTTTTGAGACACGGGTGGTGGCTGCCTCGCATCCATGGAATGTGCCGGAGTGTGCTCTGATGTGGGAACAGCAGTCAGTCACCAGGGCACCCCGTGCTATGCTTGCTGATGTCCTCTGCAGCAGTGTTAGCAAGCAAGAAAAGAACAAAAGAGAAATATGTTGTTTTCTGTAGTCAAGGAAATAAAGCTCAAGCAAATTTTTAAGCAGCACCTTTTTTTTTCTTTTAACCTCTCTCTCCGTGTTCCTGACAATTCAGCACCTGGACTAGTCATGCCTGAAGTCTGAGGAAGTTTCCTTTCCTGCTATGGCACAATTCCAAATGTCACAGAAAAATTCTAAAGCATACTGTATTTTGGAGGAACTTGGTGAGTTACGCTGCAGTAAATTTAGATTCACCACAGACTCACTCTCTGTAGTATCTTTCTTTTTCCATCGAACACTTTTCCCCCCCAAACACACAAAAGCGTTTATTTTTGCTCACACCACCCACCTTCTGTGCCTGTACAATGAGATAATGCAACCCTCTCCCCAGAAAAACACTTTTGGTTAGGACTATGCTCTGCACTGAAGCCTGGTGTCTGTCACCCCAGGTCACATCCAGTGAAACAGCCAGAGAGAAACGTCAAAACCGAGACTTTCCCTCCAAATTTCCCAGCCTGAGTATCTTTCCCAAATCTGGTTCGACCTCTTCTTGTCGGCACTGCTGCCTGACTCCCCAGGCAACCACTTGTCCAGCTAATCTAGTTTTTAGTCAGTCCTTGAACTCTGTCTTAGCAACTTGAACTCATAAAGCAATATGGCTTTGCTATTATTAGTGATTCCTTTGAGCTTACACGATGGCCCCTGATCCAGCACCAGACTTTAATGCACTGCATGTCTGGGGTTTGCAAAGCTCAATAGAAGATTACAGTGAGCAGAGTAGAGTAGCTGATACTAAATTCACGATGAAGAAGCTAATAATTCCTTAAGTCAGAGGACTTTAGACAAACTATTTCATTGAGTCTTGACTAGCACAGATCTAGCCATCATGTTTTTCTGAAAGATCCAGTTTCTCTGGCTCTCTAAGCCCACACTTGGCACTCACAGCTTCCCACCTGCTTTTCGCAAACACTCCTGTAACTTGAGTTGTGGAGGTGACTGTGGATGTCTCTGGTACAGTAATGCCGATGCTTTTGGTTGATAAGATGCATTTCCTTAATAGGATATTGATTTTCAGGTGATCTTTTCCCCTCAGTGTGCAAATGTTTCTGTGGGGTGAAGTTTCATTCCAACATATAGCAAATTCCTCTCCAGACAAAATTAGGCCAGAGAATGTCAAACATATACTATTTCTTAAACACGATTCCATGTTTGCTACCAGTGAATTTGGACATATAAATACCATATCTGACACACACATCTATCAAAAATATTCTTTAACATACCTGTAAGCTTACCTTTGCATCAAAATATTAGCTAATCAGACACACATACCACAGCTTGTCTATTCTGCAGTACTGGACCTACTGCTAAAATGTCAAGCAGAAGGGTTACAGTAGTCTGTCGATTCATGGTGTTTAAAACACACCACCGAGTAGAGGACCATAAACAATCTGCGAGCACTCCTCACTACAGCTCAAAGAGCAGAGCAACCAGCTCAAGATCAACCAGACACTCTTTCATCTCAGGGAGCACATGGCAGCTCCCGCTCTGGCACGCGTCCCTTCAGAATTACACCCCTGATTTGCAATTAGCCACAAGGATCCCCAGTCTGACACCGGGAAGGTCGCATCATCAGCATGATCACTGTTTACAGTAGCTAGGTGGTTTATTAATTTACCTTTAAAGAGCAGCTTTTGTACAAAGGGATCTTGAAGTTGAAAACAAGATGGCATATGAAGAACATAAAAGGAACACTGTGCCTGTCACTGAGGCTGAAGATCAGCCTGAAACAGTCCTCTAAATACAAACTTCCTACAAGTATGAGGTATTTCACATCAGCTGCTTTCTACAACTTTTCAGTGAAAACCAGTCATGTTCTTACAAAATACTTAAGAATTAATGGAGTCAAAGAAGAAATGAGAGAGAACAGCTAAATGTTTGGTGGTTAGAGATGTTCTTGAGGCAGGATACTCCAAATAATTATTTGCCAAGCAAAATACCATTAACGTGAGACATGGCATCAACACAGGGCACCTATCCTATGACACTTCCATAGGAAGGCCGTAGATGCGGACACTCTAAGGAAGGTAAGGGGTAGTTTCAGACCCACTCAACAGCCAAGGAAAGTGAACAAGGCTGGTCGTCTGGCTGTTTCATTGACTTTGTGAATAACAGAGAGATGGCAAGTCCACCATCGGTGATTCTGACATAATAAAACCCAGTCCTTTCTGTTTCTCCCTCCCGCCTCTGTGATTTTTCTCCCATTTTTTGTCATTCCAAACAAAACAGCAGTGTCCTTTTTAAAACTTACATCTTTTAAATTCTTGCAATAAAAAATTGTTCCTATTTGGCAATTATTTCTAAAGAGTATTATTTTCTTCTTTTAACACTAATAAGAACGGACAGGGACCCTAAGGTCATTATATACTAATGAGATGGAACAGGAGATATGACTGAAATGAGACCCAGTGTGACACAGCTGCCTCCAAAAAAATCTATCACTTGAGCAAAACACACTGGGACAATCTAGTATCTCAATTTTCCAGTGCTGTTACCATGGTTTCTACACAAAGACTGAAAAGCATGACAAGTATATTCTTTTTGATGACGAATAAAAGGAATATTTGAAATAAGATAATAAAATCTTGGGTGACCTGTCAGAGACCACTGTGACAGCTACTAGTGACTACTTGCATTTACCTCTGAAACAACCTAAATAGACAGAAGGTAAATCAATATATTCTAAATACACTGTCTAGCTATTGGGTTTCCCCTGCCTTCCTGTTTTATTTTGCTGGGGTATAAGAATGATTCAGAGACACATGAGAGTAGCACAGTTAATACAAACCATTTTGCTGTTCTTGATAACTCCTGTAAAGACAGCCTGGCAGTCCAGTGTAGGGTCATGCTGTATGTTTTGTTCAACAGAATGGCTTCAGCTCTATTGTTTTAATAACTGCTGAAACTCAGATGCAGCAAGATGTATGATATTAGTCATGGCTGACATACTAGATTTATTTACTGAGCTTTGGAGTTTGGAAGTAAGTTGGAAAGATCCTGAAGCTAAATGTGAATACTAATTTCAGTTCCAAGCTTTATCCAAATATGCTTGACTCAATTAATCTGTGTCATGAAATTCTATTGAGTCAATCTGTGTCATGAAATTCTATCAAGTCATTGAAAATCTTTGTACGTAGAGTTCTAATGTCTTTGGGTATACTGGAACATAATAAACTCCATTTTCAAAATTTGATGTGTTAGTCCTCATCAGAATAATGCAACTCGACACGTAAGAGCCAAGTCACTGTTCTGAATATGCATGTTGGCATGAAGGATGAGGATATACCATGGCTGGCTGTACCTAACCTGAGCATTTGAAAACTCCCCATATGTTTTGTCATTACATTTATTTAAATGCAACTAAAATCAATTTGATTTTGAAAATATGGCCAGCAGATAAACACCTCACAGCAGCTGATCTGATCCAGTGATTCACTGCTACTGATAGGGGTCCTTCTTCCTATGACTTCCTCTTTCCATTTCCACTCCTTTCCCTGAGCTGACTCCAGGGGAGCCTACTCCCAGAGATGATTAAAATTGTTGATCTGGGCCGAAAATTATGTAATTTTCTTTTTTTCTGGATTAGTTCTCTCTTGTCTTATTGAGCTGATCTCAACACTTGACCTTCAAGTAAATGCAGTGTCTGAGAGAGGGTAAGCGGAGAAGATTTGATGAAAGGAACAAGGTAGAACTTCATTCTTTGGTGGGGGGTAAGCTACCACATTTTCAGAGGGAACTGCACTCAGTGTGATTTTTGTATGGCTTCTGGAGCATATGTTTACAGCATAATTCTCTGTAAAATTAGTGGCAATTCCTAAAGAAAAAAGTGGTATTGTACTAAATTAATTTTAGTTAAAAGACAAAAGCCAGTATGAATGAAAGCATCATGATCACATGAGTCTTGCACCAAACAAGTAAGGAAGTATCGTATAAATTGACTTGATGACTTACCTTAAAGGAGATTTCATACTGCTCTCCTCCCCATATTTCCAATCCTGGATCATAGCCTCCCAGCTCCCAAAACCATTTACGGTTAACGGCAAATAGACCTCCAGCCATTACAGGAGACCTGAAGGAGGAATAAAACAATACAAACAATAATGAAGATGTTTGGACCGTGTGTGTGTGCGCTTGTGTGTGTGTTTGTGTGAATGTGGGTGGTCTGGCTTCCACAATTGCAAAGCTATGGAAGGTGTGGAGAAAGGGTACTGTAAACAAACAACATTTACCTTTTTTCACCCCAAAATGGACTCTAGATGAGAAATAGGCAATGTAATAGATGTGTAGATAGATATGGAGCATGGTAGACAGTCATAGACAGTCATGCACAAACTCCTTTTTAAAAAAAGAACAAATTCTGTTCATTACTAAATAAAACCATGTAACAGAAAAAGAAAGGGACTCTGGAAACCTGCCAGAGTATTTAATGCAGTCTCAGTACACCATGTGAAGTAACTCACATTTGAAAGTTAGCAAAACTTTTCAATTCATTTCAGTCTCACTCAGAAAGGTGACAGCGGATGGCTACAGAGCAGCTGTTGGGAGTTAAACATCTGCTTTTCTACAGCAGCATTTAAAACTCCTAAACTTCGTCTCACAGTGGTAATTTAACCCATAGACGAATAATTTGCTATGTTTCCAATATTTCCACTTATTCCATGAATAAACATGTGGAATTTACTTGAAATAACTCAGCCTTTTCCACATCCACAGACAATATAGAACACAAATGAGATATTTAAAGTTAGTGTTAGCATTTTAAATTTACAAGCAGGAATTTTATACTGGAAACCAAGTGATTTGTTTTTTTTTTTCCCTACCAAGACAAGCATGTTTCTAATGCAGTAAATACAGTGACAGCTCTCAGGATTTAACTGTTGCTCACTGATTCCTTGAAGTTGTGGGGTTTAAAAGGGATCTACACTGAACAGTGTGGAGATGACAGGCAGAAGAAAGTCCACTCCAACTGTTTAATTCAAACAATGCACATCAAGGTTCACATAACGAGTTTTAGACAAGAGGCTAGAGGGACACGTTCCCGTTGATGGCTGATCAGCATGAGAAAAGACACATAACTCTCTCTATGTAGGAGAGACCTGGATGGCTTCCAGGCAGTGCTTCCTTATCGGAAAACAGACATGAAATTGGATCCCATGCCTTGTGCTTTGTAACACTGCAGGCCCTGAGGGAAAATTATCCCATCTAGGGGCATTTTTTTGTCTGAATTACTCTTGGTGGTTTCTCTGGGGCTATGGAACCAGACGGTACAATCCCCAAAGAACTGACAGAAAAACTTCCCCCTTTGCCACTTATTTAGGTTTGGTAGTGAACTCAGGACTGGTAGGCATCACAGGAATCTATGCATAAGTCAGAAGCTTGTTAAAGAGGACATCAAGTTAATAGAACACCATGCTGCCTTAACACTTTTTATGTTGCTATCTTTTATCCAAACCATTGGAGAAGATAAAATAGCAAGAAGACAGCTGAGTGGCCTCTGCCACCATTAGGATGCCAGCGAATCCCCACACGCATGAATGATAGAAAATGATCCTCTCATCTGCATTCATGGTGATGAAAAACATTATGGATATTTTACCTTTCACTTCTATTTTATAGTTTTTTAAATATATATATTTTAGATAATATCTTATATTAAACTATCCATTTTCACGACTAGGGAGCTCTGTTATTAACAGACTAATTCTATTTTCCTTTAGAGATTATATTTTTAAAAGCACATAGAAGCTTTGTGAAACAAAGCTGCAATATTCTGTGAAGGCCATGCACTGTAAGATACACTGAATGCTAATACTTTTTTACTTTCATTGACATTTCATACCTCAAATATTGACTATTCTTTCCACATATGAATAAATTCAATGGAGATCTTATTAGAAACATTCCCTTGGGGATTCTGACTACTACAATACATTTTCAATTCCTACCAAAGTAAATCTAATTACAACATGCCCTTTTGTGACTTCAAGTTCTTAGTAATCAAAACACAATGTCCTTTTATAAAGATGGACTTGCATGGAGAATGCTTATAACTAAATTGTTACTGGCAGAAGAAATGAAGTCCCAGAAATGACTGAGGAAATGCAGGATATCTCTAATTTTCTTAGGTACAATATCTTTCAGGAGCATTTCTCCTGACAGAGAGAATGACTTATGAAAAAGGCAATCCCTGCAAGTGAGTCAGATGGAAGATGAAAAAAATCAGAGATTTCAAATTGTAAAACAATTGGCAGACACTTACAAACAATACTTTATAGCTAATCTGTAGATTTTCCAGTGATAATACTAAGTAAAGAAACCCCTTGTTATCTAGATGTGAAAGTTCAAAACTTTTATTACAATTAGCAATACTGCTAAACAACGACTAGAACAGCAGCACAGCAAACTCATAGCTCTTGCACTGACTTAAAAAAAAAAAAGTAATGTTGCTCCTTTCATTCTTATTCCACAACATGTTCTGACATCTGTTGTTTTGCAGGAGGAGCAATGGAGATGACAAACAGGACGGCTTTTTGGTTTTTATTGGAGTGGGATGAGCAGTAAACTGTGTGAACCTGACCGCTTGGCACAGGACATGTATTCCACTCCATGCTGAACAGGCCTGAAATTGTCTCCAAAATATGAAGACAAGAGCCCAGTCCTACAATCATGACTGATATGAAAAGTCCTTTTGTAGTCAATAGGATCGCTCACACAGAGAAGAACTGCACTGAGCCCAAAGGAGAAGAATTAATCTCTTGTTTAACGGCTTCCATATAGAAATGTCAAGTACAATGCTACGTTTGTAGTAGTCATTTTTCATGAAATGTCCTACTCAGACACTTAAACAATGAGACTTGAGCTATTGTAGCATAATATTATGTGAGTAATTACAGTGGGAAGCCGTAAGATACATGTAGTCCAAAACTTGAAAGGACAAAGACTCCAAAAACATCAGAAAATCTGGAAGGCCAAGGCTGCTAAACTTAAAAATAGTTATAAGACCCTTCTGCATGAGAAGTACTGCACAGACTGACTGACTATACCTGCAAGAACAGTACTGCAAGTAAAAGCCAGCTGATCCAAAAATGGCCCAAGAGGTCACAGATGCCTGTGCTGAGGCAGAACAGGAGTCTGAGTCAGTGAGAGTGCCAAAAGCCCCCAACCCAACAAAATTATTTCTTGCAAAGCAAGATAGACTGAGAAAAAAGGCAGGCAAATGCTTAATGTGAAAAGATAGCTCACAAACAAATTTAAAAAAGTGCACTAAAAGAAAGGTAGCAGTAGCTTGACTGTAGCCAGCAAAGAACTTTGTAACTTCTCATAATTTGCATGCAGAGGAAGAAAAGAGATAATCTCACCTATGGATTTTCAAGGTACAAGGAAGAATGACACAGACTTAAAAGGAACGTGAAGTTACTTGCATTAGGAACAAATGTGTTATATTGCAAACAAATGAACTGCATAGCAGGGTTTGGAATTATTACGTTGCAAGAGTGATACATACAGTGGAACGAAAGGAGCTTTGACAGCACGCAGAAAGGCACTCAGGAAATGAGAATGGGCAAGCGCCCGTGCTAGGTGACGTGTGCAGTAGGTACGCTGATGTTCAGGCTGGAAGATGCTCGATGTATGACACATCGATTTAGTGTCATCTAAGGTCAGTTGGTGAAGGTAGCTTTGTGTGATCTATTATTCAATATAAAGAAAACATTACACTGTGCATTGATCACTGTTGAATTGAGATGCTGCTGCATACTGGGGCACTTTGGACAGGACTGATAGGAATCATCTGCCTGAAACAGCTGAAATTTGGTCATTATAATCGTATCCTGTGAATGGCATCTGGCACATCTCTTTGCATAATCCAGACTGATTAAATGCTCTGTGCTGAACAGAAAGGGGTGAATGCTGGAAAAAGGCATCCATCTCATGCAGCATACGCTGGACAAGCTGCCTGTGAGTGCCAGCCCAGTGGCACGCAGTAGAACGACTGGGGTAGGTGTCAGCCCGCATCGGGAGTCGGTGCCGAGCCCTGCGGACTCATGGACAGGACGGAGGAGGAGGAAGTGGGCTGCATTGCTGCTGGCACAGTGACAGCCCCAGAAATGACTGGCGACCTACTGAGCACAGCTTTGAGCTGGGCTTATGCACTTTTCATAGTGAATTTCAATGCCTTGGCATAATCAATCGTGATACCACACGAAGGCCCCTCAAAAGAGTAAATAGATTCAAATACTGCATCTCAGTGGTTACTGCTGCTGGTGCTCTCCGCAGTGATTCCTGATATTGCACCAAAGCTTCTTAAAGCAAACAGCAGAAGCTGATACTGATCCTTTATAAGAAAAGGTTCTAATAAAATTAGAAATTAAAATCTATGTATGTGTAATGTAAGAGACAGACTTGGCAGCTCACATGAAGTGAATAAAGAAATAAAAGAAACTGAAATGAAGGTGAAGAGTTGATCAAATCACTAGGCAGTGATATAGATTAATAAAATAAATAACAAAGATATGAACTTATAGGTTCTTTCAGCTAAAGAGATATGAAGGGGCAATTTCGATACTGTGCTTATAGAAAGATGTTGATGTGGTCAGGAGGAATGTGGATCGGGCTATCACATCACTTACCAAATTTTTCAAGAAGTAAAATAAAAAGAGGAATCTTTTGTATACTTAACCCCTTATCAAATATATAAAAAAATTATTTTTAAATGCACTGACGTTTTTATCTTGAATATTTCTGCAAGGCATTGTTTCATTTTATCTTTTAATATCCACTCTAACAACATGGGTAATCTTCCTGTTTATAAAATCATCAAAATTTAAAAATTAAAATCTGTATCCGTGACATTAACTTATGGGATTTACTCTTTCTTTATTTCCCAAGAACAAAAGTCCAGTCTTCCAAATAACTTTTCCCCTTATTTGATGAATTTGGCCTCCTGTCTGTACCAAATGATCACACAGGTTTTGCAAACCACTGCATTCCTGATGTCCACATCATTATCTCTTTAAATAGTCTAGAAACAGTATCTTAAAATACACAGCAGATCAACTAAGGAAAAGTCTGTCTTAAAGTTGATTTGTTCCCCATAAAAACTGCCTCCCCCCCAGTAGTTCATTCACTGTACATTCAAAGCTGTCACTGCAGTACACTGTGGATTGTCGGCTGATTTTTTTCTCTGTTAATGGATGCAACCCTGAAGTTCTAATTATTTACGGTAAGGTACCCCAGCAATTTTCACAAAGCAAACTGAAGCTTACTCTCACACAAATTCTACTTTGTAGAGCTGTATCGCACTCTGCAGACTCCTTCTATATCCTCCAGTTGGTTTCAGTAATATGTATTCTCTTATTAAAGTGTTGTGTAATTTTATTGTCACTCTTAAGCAGTTGGGATATTCTTATGTTGATTTTTCTTCACTATATCTTTCTAATGAGTTGTTTGCAGAATCTATAATATGTTGATAGACTTAATATGGATGCACACCGTCTCCATCTTACCTACAATAAATACCTGCATATATGCATGCATATTTCTTACATTTCTACTCACCATCTTCCAGTCAACTATTTCACAGGTGATAAATTATTTGTGAGACACCTAACATTTAAGAAGCATAGCACTGTAATTTCACCCACGTTTGTTTCTGTGCTAAATGTTCTCCTGATTTTTTTTCCCAAAACAATCTCTAAAATATTCAGGCTAAAAGAGCCCTCACCCCCAGGCTAGCACAAAATGACGAACTATGCAATGAGAAATATCTTGCTTTATAAGCAGTTCCACTCAAATTCTATTCAATGTTGACAACAAAATAATTCCTTCTTCCACAGGACAGTTGTATTCAGATTTAGCAGAGTCCTGTTATGTTTTAACTTAAAGTAACATCTTTCCTGGACAACTCCAATCTGTGAAATGTTCATGTGGCAGAAGAGCGGGTATGTACCCATCAGTACCCACTAGTGATAGTAGCTGCTTGTGACAGGTCGTGACAAAGTCACACAAGATTCTCCTGACTCTCTGCTGCTTCCCAGCACCGCAGGCACTGTTATGCAGAATGGAGAGCAGGGCTAAATTATTTGGCTCATACTTTTGCAGCCTACATCTCCACATAATCAACAGTCTCTCTACCAAAACTGCAACAAGGCCTCATTTTGATGCCGAATATAGCAAATTTCTCATGATCAACAGCATTCAAAAATTTTTGAAAAGAATTTGCGTTCTTCTGTAGTGATTGTTGTTGGAGATTATGAAAGTGCCACACAATCATCAGTTAGTTTCTTTACATGAAGCTTCTGTAAGTGTTATATACCTATCTCATTCAGTTTAAGTTTAATTTGAATAAATAATTTAATTTAAAGAAATAAATATATTTTCTATTTTTGCATATATTTTTACAAGTATGAAAAAGAAGGAAAAAGGCATCAGGCTGAGTTTTTACATAACCTGTCAGTTCAAATCATATTAAAATAAATCATTGTGCTGAAACTTGTAGCAGCCAAGTTGTATTACTTAAAATTAACTCACAAGTCTATGTATAATGTATAACTACATTTCAATTTTAATTAGATTTTTTTTTTTCCTGAAATATTAAGATAAAACCTCATTTGTCTCCAACGGACAGCCAGAAAGTCAGCAGCAGAGAGTCAGCTACAAAGACAGCTCTAAAAATGTTGTAGGTTCAGTTTATAAAAATCTGCACTATGATTTCATCACACGGCTTCTTTGCATATTTTGCATAGTTTTCTTAATATATTGCTAAATTTCACTGAAAAAAATCATATTGTAGAAGAGTGATGGGCCCTTGTGTAAGTAATGATGCTGAGGCTCATTTAGCCTTCCCTCCCATATTTAGGAAATCAATGAAGCTGCAGAAGAGGTGAGTCAGTTAGGTAGAGATGGAAGACTGAAGGGAAGGCTTCTCCTTTGCATAATGACATCTCATAATCCAAGGCAAATCTGTCTGAATTATTGCTAGAGGAGATCTACAGGACTTAAACTTAGGAGGTGGGTCAGCAGAAATGACCATCCTGAAACAAAAAACCGAAAGATTCTGGAAATGTTCTACAGGCAAAGGCATTCAGAAGCATAAAACTGAGGAGCAAAAGAGCCGCTGGAATGCTATGCCACAAGTTGTACTGAAGAGACGAGTCCAACACATGAGCAGTCGTACAAGACTGAGGCCTGAGTGCTCTAACAGCATGAAAAGGGAGCTGTGAGCAGTGCTTCAGCTGAGCCACATTCATGTCACAGGACGGGGGATGGATCTTGGACACATGGAGTGCAATTGCAGCAAAAAAATCTTCAGCCTATTTGTAGGAAGTGAGTAAGAACCGCTGGGGCAAAAAAAAACCAACCTCTAAGCAAAATCTGAAACTTCTCTGTCAATTTAGTACCTTTTCACATTGATGGGTATCATTTATATTCAGGGTTGTCCCTTGAAAATACAATCTTTGAAAATTAAATGTAGAAATACAGATTGATTGGAGGCAAAATATTACCAACTGTCCCTAGAATAGGAACTTACTTCAGCCCTCCTGGCTTTTGGTAAGCTTCAGTTTGAAGCATATCTAGAACTAAACACAAAAACACATTTTGTTTTGTTTTATTTTTTAAAGGATGTAGTCTTTGTCAACTTGTTTAGATTCTCAACTATACTAGATTCTGCATTTAAAGTAAAGCCAAGGTCACAATTCAAACAAATCAATAGTGTTTTGCACAGCATAAGAATTTCGGAAGTGTAGGAAGTCACCCTGTTTCTGGTTCTTGCGAAAATCTAATTATTTGGATTATAAAGGCACAATGAACTTCCTACGACCATCTTTTCCCTCTGGGTTATTATGAAACATGAAGGTGGAATTTTAAGGCAATGCCAATGCTCTAACCTGAGTGTACATCTTACCTTTAAACAGGAAAAATCTGTTCAAGCTAACAAGTAAATCCGTGTCTATGGAAAGTAACACTTAGGTAAATGGACATCTGATTTGAGATTAAACTCCTATTTTGAAATAAGGAACAAGGCCAGCAGCATATCTTTAGATTATCCACCCTGGCTGTACAGTAACTCCATCACCACCTCCCAAGCATTAGGGAATAACAACAGTTCATTAAATTCCATCACTACCTTCAAGGATGTTCTCTCAGAATATATGGGGGCAGTAGCTGAACAGAATTACTATCCAATTACAAAGCTATCTTCCCCTCTTTAGATGTAGAGGTATAAACCAGAGAACTATCTTCCTTTTCCAGTGCTTAGTTTTGCCTTATTGATTAACTTAAGCCCAGCACAGCATCATAAGCAAAGTTTGAACTCAATGAGAAATTTTAAAATTTCATTAAAGATGATAAATGATTCCTGTTAAAACATACCCACTGGCCCAAACATAGGTTTTTATTTCAAAAACAGTCCTTTAATTCAGACCTTGTCCTCCCAACAGAGATTCCTGGATAGGTAACGGTAACAAATCCAACTGGTTAGCAGTCTGCTGGTAGAAGTTATAGGTGATCGTGATGAAGATATTCTGATTCCTATAACTCTATGACTGTGATTTCTGTAACTCCAAAGCATTACACACTTAACTTCAGATGAAAGTAGATTTAAAGGCACAGCCCAGATAAACAGCTTTACAGATAGCGTGTAGAAGTGACCTCAGCCTAGGGGATCACAGGCGGCTGCAGGGAGAGCAGCCATTTCCCCTCGGCTCACGCCGACCAGCCCAAGCCCGGCAGTGGACCGAGGTGGCCAGCCCAGAGCTCCACTCCGCAGCCGGAGCTGCGGGGCTGCGTCCAGCCCTCAGGGCTGCCTTCTCTCCCGCGTCGTGGGCACGATGCCGGGGCGGGGACAGCAGCTGCCTGGGTCTTTGTGGGGATGCCAGGTGAGGAACAGGTCATTCTGCTAACTATATGACACCCTACTGTATGGCACCATATGCATATTTGCAACAGTTGGGAAACTTTGAAAAAAGACAAAAAAGGCAGGACAACTACAATCACCACCATCAACTCCACACAAAGCAGAAGCCTTTTTCTTTCTGGCTCTCCTGCCACGTCTCAGGGCGAAGCTTTATTTGTGCAGCACTGAGTGCCTTAGCTGGGCAGATGTGAAGGGTTGCTACTGAAGCCCTGCAAGGGAATGGCAACAGCTGTTTCAGTGGGTTTTATTTTTTGTTCGCCCCACCGTTCACACGCCAGATCAGACTGAATAGTTGGTGAAGGCCATTTCCAGAACATTTCTGAGTTACAAAGATTTTAAATAAGTGGAAGTATAGTTGCAATAACCTGCTCCTGGTTCTTTAGCGAAGTCTTTTAATATACTGCTGCCTAGCATGCTGATGGAATCGGCTTTTCTTCAGGGTCTTGCGAACTACCCGTAGCGATTCAGATCCAAGCAGACAGAGCCCTCACAGTTGGCTAAGTGGATGAGACACACAGTTAATGATATGGCCTGTGATCTGCCGCAGAGCTGAGGATGTGGATGAATATTATTCCTTTGATCAGCTCTTCAGCAGTAGTGTCAGCAACTGCCCCCACTCTACCCTGATGCACACACGCGGCTTCAAACTCAGGCAGGAAATAGGGACAAAAGGTAATTTTAATATTTCATTTATAGCTGTCTTTGAGGGTTAATGCAGAAGCCTGAAATGCTTACATACTGACAGGGAGGAAGACTGGAGCCTGTGAGCCATGCCATTGCTACAAAAAGCAGGTCATCCTTTCGCCAGTGGTGAACGATTTCAAGAACGTTAGCATTAAGTTAACATTAAGCATTAATCCCATAAATTAACATTAAGCTTATAAGTTAACATTATAAGTTATAACTTATAAGTCATATTATATTATAACTTACATTATAACTTATAAGTTCACATTATTATATTAATAACAGAAGTTACCATAAGTTAACATTAAGCATTAATGACATAAGCATTAAGAGAAGGCAAAAAAAAAGTGATGCCTGAATAGGCAAATAAGCAGTCAAAAGTATTCTGGGATTCTGGAAATGTGCTCCTAGATGCATCATTGCTATTTATTAAAGCTCTATAATTTGCTATGTTACCCTATTATGGAGGGTAATGGGGAGGCAGGAACTTAACTGCAACAAAATTAGATTTCTCCTTGTCTGCACCAGAGGCACAACAATATTTTCTTGTAAAAACTGTGAAACAGTGAAAGTAGTTTTTCAAAAATGGAACTGACAGAAAAACACTGGAAAGCACTTCATGATGAAGGAGCTGAAAACTGATGAGGTTGAGCACTTCTTCATCTCATGACAGCATCTGCTTTTAATTTGATGTTGTTGTAAAGATGGGCAGGCAGGGCTGTGGAAACCCAGGGAAATGAACCTTCCTGTTTTATCATCATAGTAAATCACATAAAAAAAAAATCTCTATTTGCTAATAAAAATAAAATGAAAGTCTGGTCTATGGATAGCCCTCCACATTTGCATAAGCTCATTCACTCTGTACTAAAAGTGCATGGAAATGTGCCTTAGCAATAATGAGCTAGAGAGAGAATATCTACATTGCGATCTATGGCAGATTAATATTTTCAAGGTTTTCAACAGCAAGGCTGTCATGAATTGCAGAAGATACCCAATAGCTTATTTTATTTCCTCAAAAAAGAGTTCTAGCCAGTGTTTTGCTTTCAGACTTTGGATGTGAACTGGTTGTTTTCAAAAATAGGGTATAGACAGTTTTCATTAAGTGTCAGTAAAATGTTCTGATGGCAAGAGCTGCTGACTGCTGCTATGAATGCTCACTTCTCTTACAAACTCTCTCAGCCATGTGAATATTTTGATATGTAGCTGAGAGGAAAACGGTTTATCCCAGTTGAAATAGCACATTTTTCTTTTATTCTAAAAATAAGTGCATATTTACATCAGTGTCACAAGTGCACTTATTACACTCTCTGCACTCTCTGCTGATAAATGGTCACATCTAGAGGTGAAGCACTAGAAATCTGCATGGCTGAATACATGATCCTGCTTCCAACCAGTGTGCTTTGCAAACCTGCAGCTGGGTCTTGAGGTGGTTTAAGCGTATGAAGAATACATTGCCAGTGAAATGACGCTGTTGTACATGAACTCTGGACCCGACCTTGAAGGCAAATAAGGAGAATGAATTTGCCATACAGTTCTGCTAATTTGTACAGGCCACAGTGCAAACTATTCTGAACAAACCACGTTGATCTCAGAGCTGGAAAGAAGAATCCTTATGTAGTGTAACTACCCTCCCCTCCCTGAAGAGTACCTCCATCTCCCTGACCCTAGGAGTTGCACACTAAAATTTTCATGTAGCTGCAAGGTACAAAATATATTTCAGAGAAGAGCAAGCAGAAGGGGACCTCTGGGAGTAATTCAAAAGCAGGATAATGGCAGTTCCCCAAAAGTAATCCTGCATCACATGGGACAGGGCTGGACTGGGTACATGGCTGGCTTCTGGGTGACTCACTGACAGAGACTGCAGCTGCCTTCCAGATTTTCTCCCTCCTGGATCCAGAGGCTCACACAGCCCAGCTACTCTCATGCCAGCATTGTCCCACTGCCTGCCACGTGACAGTGCAAGGATCGGGAGGGGTCACCCTAACCTATACGTATCTATAATGAAAATACTGCCAGAAAAAACTGAGAACTGAAAACAATAACATATAAGCACTGCAACTGCATTAACTCAAATCCCAAGACTCCTGTCTATACTCGCTTCCAGGAAACACTATTATATCACATTTATCTAGACAATGGTATACGGACAAAATAAATGATACGGTTATTTTAAGAAACATCTGAGGAGCTGGAGAAATTTGGGGCAATCAGGCATCCCTGAATAATTTCCCAAAATTTGCTAGTGAAAGCCCTATCACTTCGGAATTAAATTAGAAAGCATGCAAAAGGCATATCAAATCCTGAACTGGCAGGAAGGTAAGATGGGCAGTAATAAGGACTCTTGCAACTGACCTATAAAAGCTTTATTGTTAAGAGTTTAAGAAAAAAAACCCCAAACCCACCAAAAACCAACACAAAATACACCACAGAAAAAGCAAATCCTTATAACAAATAATCAGAATAATCTTTGTTAGAAATGGCAGTTACCAGCCCCAACGAAACTGTCATTTCTTCTAATCTCCATCATGGTCACATTTACCACCACGAACAAATGGGCTTTATATTGCCTAGATGGTTACTGACAGGCTCGTTAAGTAGATGATATTCATAGGAGGGAACTGGTAATGCTGTTATCATTTTACAGACTGCACAAAGAGTGCTCAGTGCTTCTGATCCAACAGGTTTCTTAGCTCCTCAGGGAAATACTGCAAATACAGATCCAAAGAGGATTGTCAGCAGCTGCTTTCAGGCCCCAAGTCCACACTTTGAGGTGATTCCACTTTCCCCCAGCTTCTTGGCCTCAAATGTGGAGGCTGTCTGTGGAAGTGCAAACTGAGTCTCGGTAGGAGATCAAGGTGTTGCTGTAACCCAGGCTCAGCGTGGGCGTATAGATGGGCTTCACACCTCTAATCATCTGTTTTCTCCAAGGAGTCAAACTGCTCTATCTGCTCAGAAACTGCTCACCATGGGATATCGCTTCAGCCCTGCAGGTACTTGTATCACCTCTGCTTGGACTGCTCAGTAATCTACCCTTTATCTTTGAGGTTATCACAGAATCACAGAATCACAGAATAGTAGGGGTTGGAAGGGACCTCTGTGGGTCATCTAGTCCAACCCCCCCGCCGAAGCAGGGTCACCTACAGCAGGCTGCACA
>Ga0065711_1004283_pt1 | contig 24651 bp, 15 predicted proteins | sample Hoacrofraction12_FD_59098 | JGI IMG/M metagenome (GOLD analysis project Ga0065711, IMG submission 59098) | Hoatzin crop microbial communities from Cojedes, Venezuela - Epithelial fraction 12 v2 (version 2) | ecosystem: Host-associated > Birds > Digestive system > Esophagus > Crop | place...
GCGCTGATGTTACCAGTTGGAGGCTGGTAACTAGTGGTGTCCCCCAGGGGTCAGTACTGGGCCCAGTCTTATTCAACTTCTTCATCAATGACCTGGATGAAGGGACAGAGTGTACCCTGAGCAAGTTTGCTGATGACCCAAAACTGGGAGGAGTGGCGGATACACCAGAAGGCTGTGCTGCCATTCAGTGAGACCTGGACAGTTCAGTGAGACCTGGACAGGCTGGAAAGTTGGGCAGAGAGGAACCTGATGAAGTTCAACATGGGCAAATGCAGGGTCCTGCTCTTGGGGAGGAACAACCCCATCCACCAGTACAGGCTCATGGCAGACCTGCTGGAGAGCAGCTCTGAGGGACCTGAGTGTCCTGGTGGACGACAGGTTGACCAGGAGCCAGCAGTGTGCCCTGGCTGCCAAGAAGGCCAATGGCATCTAAGAGGAGTGTGGCCAGCAGGTCGAGGGAGGTTCTCCTCCCCTTCTACTCTGTCCTAGTGAGGACCCATCTGGAGTCCTGTGTCCAGTTCTGGGCTCCCCAGTTCAAGAAAGATGAGGAGCTACTGGAGAGAGTCCAGCNNAGGGCTACGAGGATGNTGAGGGGACTGGANCATCTCGCCTACAAGGAAAGGCTGAGGGAGCTGGGCTTGTTCAGCCTGAAGAAGAGAAGGCTGAGAGGGGACCTTAGAAATTCTTATANATATCTGAAGGGTGGGTGTCAGGAGGATGGGGCCAAGCTCTTTTCAGTGGTGCCCAGCAACAGGACAAGGGGCAATGGNCACAAACTGANGCACAGGAAGTTCTGTCTGAACATGAGGAAGAACTTATTCCTTTGAGGGTGATGGAGCACTGGAAGAGATTGCCCAGGGAGGNTGTGGAGTCTCCTTCTCTGGAGATATTCAAGACCCGCCTGGACAAGGTCCCGTGCAGCCTGCTGTAGGTGACCCTGCTTTGGCAGGGGGGTTGGACTAGATGACCCACAGAGGTCCCTTCCAACCCCTAACATTCTGTGATTCCCTCTCACCACTGCATAGTCTGTTTTAAGAAACAGTTGCTGTTTACCACAAGGTTACTGTGACACCTATTTCCTATTTATAGGCTTGTTAAAGGAAACAGTATGTTAGCCTCTCCTAAATACATAAGAATTTGAAAGTCAGTTCCTTGTCTACTGTACTGCACTGTTTTATAAGCTAAAGTGTGTTACAGTAAGTTGTTTCTTCTTAAAGGCTTGTGAGGTTTTTCTCAATAATAAAAATACTATCACAACACAGTTATAATCAATATAAAGCCGTCATACTGTAAAGCAATGGCTAGTTTGGCCAGTACCAGATGCTGATCCTACTGACAACAGCAAAAATAAGTTACTTTTATTTTTTAGCACAGAAGAGGAAATACAGGTAGGGAACAAACTTGGATTCTGTTGTGGCTCACAAATCAACAAAACCCATAAGGTCTACTATTCTCTACTGCAGGTAAAAATAACAGTATTTAAAGTTGAAATAAGAAATTTTACTTCTCAGTCACCTACTGGAACACATGCATGCTGATACACATAGAAATCCTGGTTTCAAGCTCCCACAGGTGCAAAGTGTAGTATTTTTCTAGTTCTGAATCATTTAAATATTACCAGAAGAATAAAAAGAAAACCTTCAGAACATAAAGTGTATATTTCTAAAAAAAATTTTTAAAACTAAAATTCCTTCTGAGCACATATTCGTATTAACAATCCTTCTTTTTCTGGTATAGAATGCAATAAATAAGAGAAAATTAACATTACCTTATGTTAACTGCCTGACCAATATTAGTCATAGCTGATGTCATTATTTCAGTAGTAAGGCTTTCAGCAAAACTGACTCCATCTTGTCCAATACCACTGTCAGCAGTCAGACTTGTGTAACTCAGCTCTCCTTCTGCTTTTTCTACGGCCGCAGTAGCCCCCTTGTCAGAAAACGCTGTCTTCTGTTCTACATCAATGTGAATTTTAGGAATATCAAGCTGAAACACTCTTGATTTTTGACAGGCACCACCCAATCCAGAAGGAAGAAAATGTCTCACTGGAATGGAGGATTCCTGCACGGGTAGATGATGAGATGTGCTTTCTGTACAGTATCGATGTTCTTTCATACTGCAGCATCTGCAGACAGTTCCAGAAAAAGGAGACAGTTTTTCAGTATACGAGAGCCTCTCCCCATTTTTTCTGTTTTCAGCCACATGGAGAACAGCCGACTCTAAACTCATTTCTAGAGTATCATCTGCTACTTTCCTAGCATATTGTTCTATAGCTTGAACTATGCCTTCACTGTAGCCATTTTCATTTAAACTGCCCGTACTATGATACAGTTTATGGTCTGGGGAGAAAGGAAGAAACGTCCTAGAAAATGTTGTTTTAATCAGATCTCCTGTGACTTCATCAAATTCAGTCTTTTTATATAGACAGGAATCCGTTAGAGACTTTGGCAAACTCACTCCCGACATTTTCAGTTTCTTCCTGACATCACAAGTGATACTGCGAGCAAGGGATTCTGAAAAATGTAACAAGTCTGTACATTCTGTTCTCTGTGTGCTGATACTCCTTTTGTATGCTTGGTCTTCACAGCGATGAATGCTTCTTTTCACTTGCTGTACTGTCTCTTCATTCACGGTTTTGATCAGCTCCAGCTTACCATTCACCTGTGCGTTTTGCCCAGGAAATGTCTTTCTGTTGTATCTCAATTTGTTTTTTCTAGCAGCTTGCTGTAAGCCTGATTTGATAGACCTGTAAGCAAGCCTGCTAGCATACTGATCCATTAACAGCTCAGCATTACCACCTTCTCTTTTCAAAACTCGAATAATATGATCTGCGTATTCATCAGTCACGCTTTCACAGCTTGGGTATTTGGAAGTCAAACCTGTCACACCTGAACCTTGTGGTAAAGCAAGTACAGATGAGTCTCTCTCCCCCAGCCCCTGGTCTCGCACTGGACCGCACTGTTCTTTGGAACTAAAATCTTTATCGCCTTTTCTGAGGTGAAGGCAATCCACCTGACAGTTAACCCGCTTCAACCTCAACAGTTTACAATGCCTTGATTTCACTATTTTCTTGGCCTCATTGATGACTTTTCCTGCCATATCACCTGCATAACTCCATAAAGAATTGCACGTCTCTTCTGGGATATTTATAAATGCAGTATATCCACATCTCTTGTTTTGCATACCCAACTGAACCTGTCTATCAGCTTCTCTTTCATTTGTTTTACCATCTAAAAGGGACGCAGCCGTTTCAGTCGCTACCAAAATTATACGGCTAGCTAAGCAATCTGCATACCGAATCGTTTTTTCTGAACGCTCCTCTTTCTCAACAGGCATTTCAGAATGATCTTCATCTTCGCTACTTTCCACTTCTTCAGAAAGCGACCGCATGAGTTTCAGCATAAATTCCTCATTTTCCAAAGAGTCGTGTTTAGTTTCAGACAAACCAGAAACGGATGGATTGTACGGTGTAGAAGGTGGTGTTGCAGGTGCAAATTCCTTTGCTAATTCTCCCTTGAGTTTCTTCGACAGTTTTCTTAGGTTTCTTTCAGAACTACCTTGACATGGCACTAAAGGAGTTGGTGGGGGTGTATCAGGCATTACACAGGTATTTTCATCTTTGAGATTTGATTTATCTTCCATCTGCAAAGCATCTTCACTACCAAACATCACTGAAAAGCTATTTGCATGCAGAAAACAATCAGCCTGCCTGTAAGTCAAAGGTCCTGACGATGGTTTCTGAGTATCACGGGATTTTGAAGGCTTGTTCAAGCATGTTATTGAGCAGCTTCCTGTGTCAGTAAAGTCCTCGAGAACATGCCTAGCAGAAGTCACAGTGGAAGAAGGTGGTGGTGATTTTGAAGAAAACCTGTGTCCTTTTTGTTCCTGCCAACAATCTTTAGATTCTGAAAAACACTGAACAGAATGAGCTGGAGTAAGAAGAAATTTACATGGATTATTCAAAGACATCTGTTGTTGTTCCGCAATTATAGAAACATTACTTTGTTTCTCAGCCTCCTGCTTCTTTATCACACATTGTTCTTTTCTACTGATACCTGCGCAAGTCTGTGAGCTCGCATTACATGCTAAATTCTCACTAGTGCTGCATAACACAGTTTTACTTTCATCCACAGATTGTTTTATGACATACTTGGCCAAGTGATCTGCAAACATATTCTTGGGGAAATCTTCACCAATACATCGCACGTTAGGTTTTTTATCTACTATTTTTCTTGTTAAAAAATCTGTACACTCTTCTACCGCCTTCGTTACTCTAGATGAGGTTATGGCTTCATAAGCTTCATTTACTATCATATCTACCATAGTTCCAGAGAAAGTATTAATGCCTTTTGACCCAGTTGTTAACTCTGAATTATTGTTCATTCCAGATCTGTTATTTTTTTGTTTGGTATCATTTTGGTTATGTAAGACCGCTGGATTTTCAGTACTTTGATTGTGATCTGAAGTTAGGTATACATTTCTGAAAGCAGCAACTTCCTCCTCTCTCTTTCTGCTTGTGAAAAATGGATGAGTGGAGTCTTTGTATATTTTCATATTGTCATCAGAATTTGGAGCAGTGGGTATTTTTGCTTTATAAGCATCAGAGGAAACCTGACGTTGACAAAGAGCTCTTCCAGCTAAGGGCACAGGTATTGAACTTACAACACCAGAGGTGCAAAAAAGAGCTTGCTGTACTGTATATTCCTTCCTGGAATCTTGGATTGGCTTCACCGCTATCCTGTCATTAAAATTAGGAAAAACTGTGGAAGTCCGCGTTGACTCTAACATACTTTCTGCACTCACATATTTAATGTTGTCCATGGAAACACTAATGGCTGCTTGTGTTGTGAAGGTCACATCAACCTGAGATAGTTCAATAAAGGCCTCCTGAATGACAGATTCAGACAAATCTCTGGCATAGGATCTTACCACTTTGTCTTCATAATCAAATGATGAAGGCTGCACCGCTGTAGGTGTCGATGGATACGAAAACTGGCATACTTCCATGATTCCTTCAAACACAAGTTCTTCAGCAAGGTCCGCCGCAAACCGTGCAACGGCGTTGGTAAATATTTGTTTCTTTACGTGCCGCAGTTCTTTCAAAGCGCCAGTTATAGCTTCACTCACCAAAAAGTTTGCTATCCCATTAATGGCACGCTCCTTCAGGGAGATTGCTCTACGTCTTCCAATCTCATAAAAAGCCATCTGAAAGACCGAAGAAGTCAACCTAGCAGCCAACTGACAAAGTGCATTGGTGCACGAAGAAACGCCTTTCTGCAGGTCTTTAAATGCACTGCCAAAACTTCTCTCAACTAATTCAGCTGCAAATTTTTGAATGCTATCTCTAATCATTAATGACTTATGTTTAGATTTCGCTTGCTTATCTGGCTCCTTACCAGCTTTCATTCCGAGACCTGCAGCTTGACCTTTTTCTTCTTTGAAAGCAATCCCTTTGTGCTTCGAATCATTACCTGCACATACTTGTTCTGATGAGGACTCAGAATGAAAAACAGAACCCAGTATTTCAAATGAAACACTATCAGCATATGCTGAATAACTATTATAAACTGCATCATGGTGATTTTGACCTGTCCCGTCTCCACCAATGTTAATTCGACATAAACATTCAGAAGAACCACAGCTCCCTAGTGGACTGAAAGCCGATGATCTAATAGGGCTGAACAAGCCTCCGTTCTCTTCCCCTGATGTTTTAACTGGGCGAGGGGAATCCGGGACATCAAAGACACTGCTATATGGTGATTCTGGTTTACGAGGAGTTGGTTTCCTTACATTAGCTGGGAGAGTGGGACGATCAGACTTGAATTTCTGAGGATTCATTGTAACGCTTGCAGAAGACAATTGTTCGTGTGCAGTCCTCCTTTTCTGGGAGGGATTCCCTAGGATGGGATCCCTAATAACTTTACAAGAGTTTTCCAAGGCTTGCTCCAGCTCAAACTGATCAAAACTATCAAAAAATTCACTTACTTCTGAGTCTGAATCCTCTATACCGTCTTTCACTACTGGAATTTTTGGCAGCTGAAGTTTTGCCTTCAAGCTTTTTTGATACCCTTCTTCATCTAAGAAGATGATGGGGCTTGGGCTGGAGCAATCTGACTCAGAGGATTCAGCTGGAGAGGAAGAAAACAATGTTTTACATAAAAAATTAACACTTTGACCAGAAGGATTATATGGCTTATAAAAACTCCTTTGTATCCAAGGATCAGAAATTGAGGTTGTAACTGAATTTTTCACTGAGGACAGTTCCTTAAGTCCCAAAATATCAATCAAAGTAGAAGATCTGGCAGATGATTTTCGACGTGCAGAACCCACAGGGATCTTTGAGTCAACAGCTTCTAAATATTGAGCAGGCATGGTCTGTGAAGCAGCATCTCGATGGTTTCGAGAACTCAAGCTGCACGCACCTGAAAAGAAAAAAAAAGAAAAAAAGATTGCTTCAAAATCAAATTCCACAGAATTACAGAAAACTGGGGATAGATTTTAACAGAAACAGCTTGGCTTGTTATTGTTGCAATATTCTAGCAGATCTTTAACGATTAAAGCAATCTTTCATTTTTTTCAAGTCCTATTATACTAATCTAATCACTGACAAACATTTTTTAGCATATGCAGTAGAACAAGATTCTATTTGATCTGCATCTGACATCAAGACTAGAATCTTTGGTTTACGAGTTCATAAAGTGTTGTGAAACGAACAGCAAAAAACCAGAAATTTCAACTGCATAAGACCCCTTTGCAAAACACTATTAATGTAGAAAAATAACTATTTATTTACATTTACTTTCTCATGAAATCCCAACAGTCTAAATTTCAGTTAACAATTTCTGCAATCAACAGCATGCAAGAGCTTTACCAGTACTTTGTATCTTTGAAGGCTCATCTTCATCTAAGTGTTCAAAAGCAGTGACAAAATCATCCTCAATTGAAGAAACTGACTGATTAGTGTCATCATCTTCTCCGTGGGATGTCTCCGCTTGATGTTTTTGCGATGAGTTTATCTCCACTGTGTATCTTATGCCTGTGGTATACTTGCTCATCAAGGTAAATATATAACCAACTTTGATCCTTGGGAATGAAGGAGACAGTCTCATCACACAGAACACTTCAGGAAGTCGATTCTTGAAAAAGAGAGCAAAAGGAAAACAAACAGAATAATCTCAGAATGATTTCCACTGTCAGGAGTAGCAAGGGATTCCTTCAATGCATTTTTATGAACAGTAACCTATTTTCAAGATAAGAAAGCGAATGGAACAGTTTGTGTAGAGTGACAGTTAAAATCACTTATTTTCATAACTTCTGCATTCTAAATAAATAATTGCAATAAAACAAACAAAAAAAAAAGTTGTGTAATACAACCCTGATAATACGTACTCAATAATCCACTAAAGAATGCATGTTAAAAATCTGTAGAGCAAGACAGTATTTCAAAGCATGTTTATGTTCAATAGTACTTCAGTTCACAGGATATTTGTTTCTTCAAGGTATTTTTTACCTTGTATGCAACATAGTTAAGTTTAACATGCATGATTAGTCAATATGGCTTTAAAAAGTTTGCTTTAACAACATTTATAACTGGAAATGATATAATTAACGTAATAATAATATTGGAAATCATATTGAAATAAAAATAATGGAAATTATGTAATTAATAGCATTTATAGTTGTACATAATTTTGTAGGAAGAAAAGAGCTCACTGAGTTTTACCAACATCTGACATTCTCCTAATTTTTGGCACCTCCATTTCAAGAAGAGAAGTGTGCCGAGGATGAAAGCTTTGTCTGAGCAGAGCAGAGAGGTAACCTGACAAGTTTCGTCTTCTTTCCAAATTGGCAGCGAAAGGGACTATAATTGCCTAGCAGAAGCAAGCGTTCAGCACCATAATTAAGTACTTGTTAATTTTTTTCTGTTAATAATACAGCATTTGAAAGCACCAAGTTTATTTTGAGATTTTTCTAACATTCATTTTAAAGAAATTGCAGAAATATAACAACATTAATACTACTGTGGCTAAGATGGTCCAAAGACAAAAGCAAGACAGGGTGTGATATGACTGAACTCTTTATGAGGCCAAATGTAATGCTTCTTTAACCAAGACACACAAGAAGACACATAATGCTTACCTGATGTTTCACAACATAAGGTTTTTCCACGGTTTTCTTTACATCTTTTAGAAATATAACCTCATTTTCTTTTAGTTTGCACAACTGGAGCGATTTCAGAACATCTGGGAGCTCTGCAGAAACAGCTGCCAACTCCTGATTTAAATACACAAACACAATGAGAATACAAAGTGAAAAAAACAACATGTAAATGATAGTAGGTTTGATCTCCTATTCCCCTAAATAGTAACAGTTGCTGATTTTGGTAAAGCTTCTCTTTTCTTCCCTATTTCTTGCCCCGTCCCCCACTTATTCTCTCGAATTGTGGTGTAAAGCTCGTGTAAACAAGCTTTAATTCAGTCCAAACTCATCTCCAGCTCACTCTTCTACCAGAAGAAATTCCACCGTTTCTCACGGGCCAGAAGAGGCTTAGAAGTCACAAAGTAGAATCTTGTAAGCCCTGAAAAGCAGCTGCACATCCTAAAAGGTACACAACTACAAAGAGAACACTGAACTTGGCTAATAATGATTCCCAGTGGATCTCTACATGCTCTTAGTGTGCTTAACTGGAATGGCTGTTTTGCCCCCTGTTACAAACACAGCAACAAAGCGCTGCTTTGAGCATGATCTTGGATAACTTTTAGACTTATCTAATATAGGAAAGGCCTACGAAAGATTTACAATTTTTTTTAAACAGTCTAAACACTACTGATCGATATGGTACAAAGCAAGTCCCCGTAAACCTACTCAGCCCAAATTTCTACAAATTCTAACTCTAGACAATCGAATAGTTCTTACCCATACTTGAATGTCTAGCCCTATTATCATTTGATTAATTAGCAACATTGATGCAACTTTGAATATAAATGGATTCAGAGTTTGTTTTTCTTTTTTTAAAGATCAAACTATTACAGCAATCTCTACTAAGACCTAGACAGAGTAGAAGTGTGGAACTGCACTGTAAACAAGTATGTAACAGATTATACTGATGTGTAAATTGCACAGGAAAGTTAAATCCTCAGCTTCTTAAAATGGCACAGCACAACCCCACTACTATGCTATGCTTCCCCTTTTAAAATAACATTTCCTTATCTAACTGTCCAGAATAATATCTTAAGGCATAACTGTAATACTAACTCCTGGTCCCCCACCAGCAATTCACAGCCAGCAGTCAATTCAGTAAAGTTTTAGCTTTGCAGATGACAATTGTACCATATTAATAAGCACAACTCTACTAAGGAGAAGGTTACAAACCAAAATGCTTTTACACACAGGTTTTTAACAAAAAAAAAAAAAAAACAAAAACAAACAAAAAACAACCCACACCACAAAAAACACTACCAACCCTCCCTCCCTGAACACCACACACACGAAACAAATCCCCCTCCATTTAAGTAAGTTGTTCCAGACCATTCTAATACAAAGATTGACCCAGGTAATATTTTAAATATATATAAAACACCAATGATCACATTAAAATAATTATTTTCAATTATATTTAAAAACTTAAGTTTTTAAATGCTCGATACATATATTTTGTTTACATATAATACCAAAATTCCTCCATCTAAAAACCAGGTACTATTTAGAAGAAATCACCTGTGCTAAAGAACACTGTTTTCCAATATAGCTAGATATGTACCATACCTGCAAATGAGCAGTACCCATCTCTTCAGCAAAAGCTATAAATGTAAGCTGTAAAATAAATACATGAACATATTGAAGTAAAGAACTCTTTGGTTTTCTGCAGACATTTAAGAGTTAAAAATTCCGCAGGCTTTACCGTAAAGCTTCATTCTACTGCCACAAAAACTATACCTTAGGGTAGCATAGCTTGCTGAAACAGTAGCACAGTGTTACATACAGAATAGTAACGCTACACTATTTGACCTGTGACAGGTCAGATCAGACTAAAGAGCAGGTGCAACATTTAAAACTGACTACACAGAAATTTTTCTAGTGGACTACTGGCTGGTATACACTGAGCAACACATACAAGCTTCATTACATCTGTTAAAATAAACATGATTTTGCCAAGAGTGGTGCTCATCTGTCCTTGCTTCAGGCTGGACACATATAAAACAGTTCCAGTCTGAAATCTGTCTATGTTAACAAACTATGATACATTTGGATATACTGAAGACAGCATAATGCCAACACATTATACAATTTACCATGTAAATTGATTAGCCTAAGGCCAAAACACAACAGACTACTTACACCGCATGTTAGCATGTGACATCCAAGCAGACAAAACCCGAAAGTAAAAAAATTAAAATATTTAACCTCAGAAAAAAAATTCTTGGTAGGCTCAGGAACCTGGAGTATGTCAGAAATATCAGCTTTACCTTTTGTGCTTGTGGACACTGGAGATATTTTATCACATATTGTCCCTCTCTTCTGTCTACAGGTGTTTTGTAACGTTCAACATGAACAGACCAAAGAGAGTCAGTATTTTGTCTTACCTTCACTCTTCAGTGTCACATCATGATCTATTTCACATCCACTACTCAAACTTCGTTTCAAACACCAGATCTCCTCAGTTCTCATTTAGTGTTTCACTAATGACAAATCAATAGGGTATCTGCACGCTCCAAAAAATCCCAAGGCATTTGGTTTCAAAACAAGGTTATAAGAAAATAAATTTTGCTTCCATTTTGTAGATATGGAATAAAGCACAAAGATTAAATACTTCTACTGATGTCTGGACTTCAGTTTGATATGGCTCGGATTCAATTATTTCAGAGCACTATGCAACAGGCTGAATTTTATGTATTCAAGCCACAGATCATAGTATATTTCTAGCAGCTACTCCCTGTTACTGAAGGTATTCAGCTGGTTCTCAAGTTTAAAAACAGCAAAGAATGTCACTATGTTTATAATCATTTACTATTAACTGGTTCAGTTACTTGCTTGTGCATACACAGAATCTCTAAAAGGGACAGAGCTAGAAAAAGAAATGGCTGAAGAACAATTCTGCTTTGAATTGTATTTAAGTTTTGAATGTTCTTTCAATGTGTGACCAAAAAAACCCTCAAACTTTCTTTTAAACTGAAATTATACTAAAATATGAAAAATTCTGACTTGTTTATTTCAGGGGGTCTCACGCAGGGAAGCTACTGTGCCCTCAGAAAATATCTTCCTGTTTACATCCACTTATCCTTATTTCAGTTATGGCAACATCATAAATGAAACAGTGCTTCACAGTAGCATTCCAAACAGCTCCAGACAAATTACAGGTCTCCAGCACCGTATTTACCGTGTTAACTATGAAACAATCCTGTTTGAGCCATGTACTCTTCAACTGCTACATCTTTTATTCAACTCCTAAATCTTTCATCTGCATGATACCTGCAAGACACCTTTAAATGTCTATATCTTTTTATCTTTACAGTACCTACAATATGAACCAAATTCCTCCACAGAAGAGGCAAAACAGCAAACAATTTAAAGGACTTGGAAAAAAACTAGTTCTCTGAAGAATATTTTGGGAGGCTTTAGGGTTTGCTGCTGTTGGGATTTTTTCAACAGGTTTTGTTTTTTTTTTTAATGGTTATTTGCTCTTAGGTCTTCTTACATGCCCGTTCCTCTTCCTCAAGATAAGGATTCCAACCCTTTCCTTCTCTCATGGGATAATTCATCGTGCAAGATAGGGCAGTGTGCAGGAGTCATAGCTTCACACAAATGAAGGCAAACCAGTCCATCTGTACACTGACGGGCCAGCAGACTGCTGTCAAAGAGATCACATCACTGCCGAGTCTGCATATTTTTGCCTCAGTGACAACACTAATTTGGATTTCTTTATCGTGACCAAACTCCAGTTTTCACAGAAAAATAATCACCTTTTTATACCTCGAACACATCTGAAGTTAGTACACCAATTCAAAAGGTATTGATGAGTAAGCCAGGGAGATAGCAGGGTCACCAGTGGGTGACACAAGTCTTTTCTTTAAACTAAAAATAGTGTGAGGCACTATATTTGAAGATTATCATAACCCATGTGTACAGAGGAAATGAATTAAAATGGTATACGAAAACCTAAATTCTGGTTTTCATAAGTCTGAGTAATTATCTTTGCAATCCTAATAACGTTCTTTTAACATTATTCTGCATATAGGTGTCTTTCCCTATATTTTCATAAAAAAAATACCAGTTCTGTGGCAGGATATTGACCCTCTTGCATTTCAGCTAGAGGGCTCTTAATTGCTTGACCTAATAAGGTAACTCAATATACTCAGCTATCTCTCTCCATAGGGACCATCATTATAGGCATATAAAACACACTGCCAGCTATTTGTCAGGTATTTGTTACAGGACAAAAAAAAAAAGGGGGTGGAGGGGGAGGCAATGTTTGAGGGCTTTTGTAGATTCTAGAGCATGGTCTGTCTGAACAGACACAGACAAGGTTTTGCCCACTCCTCCACTGCTTAGCTCTTCTTCCTTATTTCTGATCTGCCACAGCTTTTCATCTGTCACAAATTCAGCTTCTTGCCTCTTTCCAAACATTTCATACATTCACAACATCACTATGCAGCTAGTCCCCAAAAAAACTGGTGTTATCCAGACAATCCTAACTCATCTCTGCTGGTCACACAATCTGCCTCTTCCCTTCTTCCTGCTACTCCTTATCCAACTACCAGTCTTCCCTAACCTCTTCCTGAGTCTTTTTTGCTCATTTCTCCACCTGGCCAGTTCAGCTCATCCTCTCCTTCTCAGGCCTGTCAACTACTACTAAGCAGTCTTCTAAGACACTTAATAATGAGATATCTGGTACACATTGCTTCTTACTTTTTTATTTTCCCTTTGGAGAAGCTGCTGCTAGTCTCGTAACTCAAACAGCCCTAATCATTCGTCCTCACAGCTTGAGATTTACCTATACAGCCCTGCATCCTGCCCAGGTCTACTTCTCTCCAGACCTTGTGCAGCTTTTGGCCCACCTATACCCATGTAAAAGAAGCCTAGATCTACCTAGATCAACAATGCCGAGGCTTCAGCTTTTAGTGCTGAGCACACGGCAAACGAGCAATCACTTTTATCTTCAGACCTGGATCAAAATGTTCTGCTACTTTGTTAAGATACCACCCATACAACCTCAATCACAGAAGCACTCACAAATGCAGTACACCCAGTTGTACAAGGCTTACAAAATCATCTGTCTACATGTTTTTGGTTTTCAGTTTCACAAATCCTACAAAGCAGAGAAATGTCATCTTGAAATGTCACAGCTCTTTTCAAGACTGCAGTGACTGAATTCAGGAATGACAACAGGGGGTACAGATTTTATGGCCAGTACCTTGCAGCACTGTTCACATTTACTACCCTGCAACTTCCCTTACTGCTTCAAGCAAAATCCTTCGCTATCATAGACACAAAATATATATAAATGGTCAGATTATGCCAAACCTCAATAAAATCATCATGTTCCTCCCGATTTGGACATTCCTCTGCTGATATATTGCACAACTCTTTCCTGCTGTGGAGCAGTGACTTCATAGAGTGCAGTACAGCTTCACCAAAACTCTGAAAAACAATGAAAATAACATAAGAAAAAAAAAATGCATTTTCAGTTTTGGATATGGGGTCCATCCATCTATCCCCTGCTCCCCATAGGATTCCCTACTCTAATTACTATTTCAAATCACCAGGTCTGAAGTTTAAATTTACTTCAGGATATGGAACTGAAACAGCTAAGTTGTTTTTTTTCCATGTAATACTTTTATTCCAAAAGAAGTTGGCCATTCTGTATTAAAAAAAAAGATAAAATGCAGACTCTGAAAAAAAGAAACCAATGAATCCATGAAGAAATTCAAGTTTCATGTATTCCTTGCATCAAAGTCTGTATATGGAACCTTTCCATCAGCTTTTCCTTAATAAGGACGAAAAGGAAATTTAGCCAAGAAAAGTAATGGAAGTGGCTTAAAAAGTCAAAGGGGAAGAAAACAAACAAACAAACAAACAAAACTCCCGACAAAATCCACACACATTCTCCTTTCCCATTCCTTGAAGAATATGAAACAGCTGTAACTTAATCCCATGTAACTACTTCTTGTAACATTTCTTATATTTATACTTCTGGTCACACACAAGCACCCACAGATGGCTAAAAAAGGCTTAAGAATCTAAGACTTTCTCCCAGCATGACAAAGTGCAGCAGAACAAGAGTATTATCATCACTGGTATCTAAAGGCAAATAAAACAAGGTGACAGAACAACAACAAAAACTGGTTCACTCAGCTTGTAAAAAAGACAACATCCTCTCACTTGTTATAGGAAGTTAGCACCTTTATTTTAAAATTGTCATCTTCTCTAGCAAGTGGTAAAGTTAAGAAGAAAAGTAAGATCACGATATGTTTATAAATTGTTAATCCAGTTATTTATTCTCTACACAATGTTTAACAAGTTATTTCAAATTTGCATAGCTTCTTAAACAATAGAAAAAATGTTGGACAGCCAAATTTAGTCAGAGAACGTTTTGCGCTTCTGATACTTCCCATGGCAAAAACAATCCCGTTATGGTAAAAAACGATCTTAGGTTTTACAGTTAAACTTCAACAAAGATTGTATTTTTCCCCCTGTAGAAAAAAATGGTATCAAGTACTACTACATGGGAAGCCAAATTATTATAGCACTGCCAGTGTCACCATGCTTGTGCTCACGGCAATGCGAAATTAGTAAAGCATTTCTAGAATGAACAGACAAAAGTAAAATAGAAATCTTACTTCAGAATCCTTGGAATTACCAAAATACATTTCAGAATGTTAGCAAACAAGGCTCAGAATACCACCCTGACAGCCAAGGCCAAGTGACACTAAAGCAGTCATATCAGTCATTTTTATGGAAAAGTAACAGCTGAACTATTTTAAAATGCATTTTAGACAGTTATTGAGTCATTTGAAACAAACTAATTAAGAGTTCATTTAATTTCCACTTTCAGCTATCCCTTTGTCCCCACATGTTTAGTTGCAATTCACCTCCACACTTCAGTAATGTATCTTTGTCCTTTCCAAATTATGCTGACAGTGTCTTTCTCTGATTCTCTGGATCTTCCAGATTTACAGGTGGCTGCAATACCTCAAGCCTGCTCAAAGAGTCTTTCCCAGTAATTTCTCCATTCATCTCATACAAAAGTAATTTGTGAAGTTGAATAAGCACATTGAAATGCCTCATTTTCAGCTTCTACAATAATTAATCAGTCACAGCACTGAATATAGTAATTACAAAAACAAAAGTCATACAATGTGACCTGCTAATTTTTCTGCAGATCAACAGTGATCCAGTTTGAGAAGGGCTCATCATTATTCTCTAGCAGTTAGGTTTTTTAAGGGTACAAACTATTACATGTACCTTATTTATAAGCATGTACTTTTCCCTAGTTTAACATCCTGAAAGGCAGGATGGATAACTAGGAGTATGGTATTAGGAACTACTGAGGTGAAACAAAACTCCAGATTTTGGAGAATACTAAGTTGAAATGGGAGAAAAAGGAGGATGCAGCAGTTAGAAGAATCTCCCTCATGTATGGAAGATCCAGCATACAAGACTATATGTAGGTCTGGTAGCACAATGATGGTGGCACTACATAACTGAAGAGATAAAGTATCCATATTTAAAAATGAGGAGAAAGGAAGTGATGCATGATTTTAAGATCATATGAATGAATATAAAAAAAGTTCAGAGCATGGGAAGAATTTTCCCAAAAGAAGATAGCAAAGGGTCTGGGGTTTTTTCGAGGATATAGTAGATGTAGGTCAGTAACCCAGTAACTGACTTCCTCAAACTTATCTTCAGACTGAAGTCAAGCATCATCATCACCAACAAATTTAATGGGGGAAAAAAAAGTACCTACATATATGAACTCTGATAATTCAAAGTAAGCGGGTGTCATCAGTTAAGAGGAAGAACAGCAAATCACGCAGAAGGAACTTGCTCAGTGTGAGAGTATTTTAAAACGCAACCATATCAAGTACAAAGTTACGTCCTTAAAAACTAAAAGCAAGCTTTAAAATAGAACTGCAAATTCACAAGCTGGGAAATTCAAGACCTGAGTTGACTTCTTGATCGTGGTATAGCAATGAATGGTCAATATGACACAGCGCTGAAAATAGCAAACATGACCCTAGTACCGCATCCTTTAGTGAAACGACTGACATCAGAGTCACTAAGAAGGACATCCTGTGTAATTGCACAGACAGTATCATCCACATGTAAAAAGAAGATTAACGCACAACAAGCACAGAAAGTAGGACTATGAAGGATAATCGCTGGAATGCAGAGGCTTTCAATACAAAAGCAAACTAAAACCTTAGTTTACACAGTTTCCAAAAATCAAAGCTAACAGAGGACAGATCACCAACTGTAAAAACATCACAAGTGTGAACACCAGTGAGGGGAAAAAAAACCCACAAAACAGTTTCAGCTGAATAATAATGACATCCATGAACAAACTGTTATAAATTTGGTGTGAATAGCTTCAGCCTGGACTTCGTAAGATTCTCAGCTATCAGTGTGGTTCAAAAAGACTAAAAAATAGCAGTATTTTTTTTTTAATTTCCCATCATTAATTGTGAGACTATATTTAATAACTTTCTCATGTTCTTATCAAAATTCTGCTTCTGACAACAAAGGACTGGACTCAGTTTCAGAGAAATCCTCCTGTCCAACAGAAAATGAAAACAAGTTGTCTCACAACCCCAGTCTAGGAGACACGCAACTACAATAAAAACTGAAAACCAGCAAGTTCCCAAGACTATCAGCTCAGCTTAGGTAAGGACAAGACATCATCTTCAACAAAAGGATGTAATTTTTATAAATAGTACAACTACTTCCAATATACACCCACGTGTAGGCAAAAAACCCCAAGCAATCTACAAAGCTCTACTTGCTAGGCCTGCATACTCCTTCCTTGCAGAAAATCAAAAGTGTCGTCTTGCAATAAATCCTATTTCAATTGCAAGCACAGATTTTGAACTTACTAGGCCACACTAAGAGAAAAACACAAATGTGTGCAGAGCAAGACAGACCTGAACAATGAAAATCCTTGTCACGCCTCTAGCTCAAATGAGCAATTTAAAGTTTTGCACTGTCTCCTTTGTGGCCAGCAAATCAAGAAGCCATTACCTGTGGATCCTTCACAGCACACTGGAGGAAATCCTGTACTAATTGGTCTCAGGAAGTATTTTAAACAACTGCTCTCTAACATTTCAAACAACCCACAAACTTGTAAGATGCCATGATCTGCAGAGAAATCAAATCCAGTGCTGGAGAGTCATGGTTACTCTGCTCTCAAGTAACAAGCCAGCTCTTCCTGACTTCAGGTGCTGTAAGGTTTAAATGGGCTGAATATTTTGACATCATTTTGTAAATACAGAAACTTAGGCTTTAAATGTGTGTATTGCAACCATGCACTGACTTGTAAGAGCTACAACTGCAACAATTCCTGTCAAATATTACAAAGTAGTACGAAGACGACAAGAACCAGACCGCAAGCTGTGAATCAACAGCAGATGAAACATAGTACTATTCTGACCACCCTAGTGCCTAGCTCTGCAAGAAAGAATGAAAATTCCACACTATAATCTAAGTAGCTGCCCCTCAGGGAAACATCAAGAGGAGGCAGCCACAGATCAGAACACTGGAGTCTGGCAGTATGAAGATGTAGAATTCTGCAAGACACCCAAGAAGGGTCGAATTCACATTCCTAGAACTACACAGTCTAGAATGCCCAATGGCAATTAACAGAGCAGTTCACAGAGATAATTTTAGGCAACCATTAGAATCAATGAGGAATCACTGGTCACTGTCATTATTAGAAAGATGTTTCTGCAACCCAAAGGTCTAAAAACCTAGGGGGGTTTGTTGGTTTGTTTGTTTTGTTTTTCAAAGTGAAGAGAAAAAAAACAAGTAAAAGGCAGACTAAAAAAGTCCTCTAAAATCCTGTTTATGTTCAGGTTAATAATGCAAAATGACTTGACTGTAGTTACACAACTCTATTTGAGCTGGAGATTTATCATAAACCAATAAAATTAAAGATTTTATACCATGTGTCTTAGAGTGAAAGAATATCGCTTGTAATTACAAACCACTTAATGTATGGTAGTTAACATTCCTTACCAGGACCTGGAACAACAGACTACCTGCCAGGCAGTGCCACAATGCTTACCTTTGCCTTCAACCAGTTTCTGCAGGACCTACACCACAGACACTGTTTCCTTAAAACAAGAAAACCTGCTTATTCGAACAAAATAATCCAATTTCGTGTGACAAGATACTTCCTAGCTCAGTTACTTTCTCTTAAGCGTTGCACACACTTGCAAGTAAAGAATTTGTTAGCAACCAGGAAAGACCTAGGAAAATACTCATCTGTATTCAACTACTTCGAGAAATATGATTGGATAAATACATTTGCTCCTTCAGGATAAACCGCAACTCTCATTTGAATAAGTGCTCATAAAAATTGCAAGAAAATTTGAGGAAGAGTATTTATGTTCTCCAAGCTATAGTGAAAAAATTTAAAGGAATAAATACATAAATACTGTTGAAAAAAAATCACAAATAACCTTCATAAGTGCTGGACACATTTATTTTTTTGTTTTTCACCAAAGCACTGCCTAGAAGTTCACGTAAACACAAGGATAAGCCAGTCAAGCAATCAAGACCTAAAGATATTATAGTAAACCGTAACAGACTTCACATAAGTTATCAATGAACACTACATATTTCTAATTTACTACATATAAACTGGAAAGAATCTGTGCTCAAAATAAAAGTTATGTTCCAGTAAAGAAGGCAAATTTTAGCAAATAAATACATCATGATTTCATCACGTCACCTTAAAACAAACGGCAAAGACAAAAGGAAAAAGCATGCACCCATTCCCTAAATACGCAAAAACATAAAGCAAAGGCAATTTCTTTGCCTCCCTGAAATGTCAGACAATCAAAATTCAAACATATAAAGAAAAAAAAACCAAACACCCAAAAAGCCCCAAACCTAGCAGTTCATTTGGTTCATTGTTAGACTGTTGCAATAAAGATTGAAAAGCTCTGAAAAAAAATTTTAAATACAGATAATTACCTTTTTCACAGATATTCTTGGTTTCCTTCGATTGCCCTGAGCCCTGGTATACATATCCATGATTTTACCAATCTTAGTATTCGATGAAAGAAGTCATGTCAAAAATACCTATGGAAAGACATTTATACTTGCTTATTTTATGTTTCCCCATTTAGTTTGTATACATTTTGAAAATGCAAGTAGACAAAACAAGAAGGACAAAAAAAAAATTAAAAAGCATTCTAAAATGGAGAAAGATTAAACAGCACACCATCCATACCGATTGTTGCCTTTCTAAAAGTACTGCCTTAACAATTTTTAAAACAACGCACAAAATGTAAACCACACAACTTACAGTTAGCTGCAACATTTTTCTTTAACTAGATTTCAAGAGTGGACTGGAGGCACAGGAACATTACCTTAAATATTGCTTCACTATCGCTGCCACTCTGGTGAAGTTTATCAGCAGACGCTGGTACCATACAATGCACTGGAACTGCCCTTCAAGAATCTTGAGCAGAAAAGGTACTGCTTACTCAACCACGTGGCCTATTTATTTCTGTCAATTACAAGTCCTACAGACAAACACATGTGACTCCTGTTTAGACTAACATGTATTAACAATCTTACTCTCTGGCACTACTCTGTGCAGTCCCGTCCCTGCTGGCAAAACACGGGACCAAAGATGCATTTGCCAGCGCTCTTGCTTGACCAAAGTAGGTCAGAATAAGTTTCTGCTCGAGTCAGCTACCCTTATTGATGTTAAGTCTAAATCTAACAAAAGTAACCAAAAAAAAAGGCAATGAAATCAAAACAAGTTTTTCAAGTTGCCCTGTTTAATCAGCAGCAATGGAAAGCAACAGAGCAATCTAGTTTGTTTCATTTATCTCCACACCCCCGAAAACAGGCAATAAATATAGAGGATTAATAAAAACAGAAAGCACCTGCTGGGCTTCTAAGCCCTACAGAAGTTATCATACTTCATCTTTTCCCATGGTCACACAACTTAGCCTTGAAAAAGAACTCCTAGACTATACGAAATAAACCAGGTAAGGAACAAATGCATGTAAAAATGACTGCAAAATTAAAAAAAAAACAAAAAACAATACATCAGAGTATAGGTCTGCCTTGCACAACTGACTGGCTTGGTTTTCTCAGTCTCATCTCAAACACATATTTAACCTTTACATGGGAAAGAAATCTTTATCTGGGTTTGTTCTTGAGTATACGTAATTCAAATAAGATGATGAGCAGTGGCATCAAGTAATTGTATTCTTCGTCTTTCCCTCACCCAGCACCTATAAAACTTCCTCAAGAATACACTAGCAAGAGATTATTAGGTACATCTATTCACATTCCACCCTGATTTCTGCTTTCCTTCCTAAAGATTAACTTGCTAGAATCTTAGAAAAAAAGAGTTACACCTATGTAAACAAACTGCAACACTTTAATCTCTGGAGCACAGCATCTCTCTTGACTGGATGTCTGAAATTTGGAAAATTAAGACAATGACATGAAGCAGCCAGGTACATGTTAGACAGATTCTATATAAATATAATAAATACAAATAAAAAACTCGAATCATCACAAACTTCTGTGGGTGGAAGATTAAAAAACACAATGATGCTTCCGTTTAGACTCATGTGTTTAAAAAAAAAAAAAAAAGACATGAAACTGTATCAAGCAAGAAAAAGAAATCCACCTAACTCGTCCCTACTGCTCTATCTTAAATGGCTAACGCACTCTGTTAATCTAATCATATCATAAACGTTCTTAGACACAGGCTTGTCCTAAGAAGGACCATCTGTGGGAAGAGCTGGTTTCTCACATGGGGTCAAGTCAACTACTCGAGCTCCACATTTTTGGACTGATCGCTCCTTGCGGCAAAAGCCCGGCACAGCAAAATGACGGAGGTGACTTCATAACCATGTTGGGTCCCGCAAGTCTTTACTCAGGTACAGCAGTCTACCATTACACGGCCTTCAGATAGTAGGTTAAGTATTTTCCTGTGGCATCAGCTAGTAAACTCTGGAGACCCGAGCATCAACACAGAGCTACCTGCAGTATCACCTACCTCTTGAAACTAACAGCCTTGTACAATCATCCAACTCTGAAAGTTACTGGACAGAAACTGTATGGGTTTATCAACGTAACACCATAACCATTTCATCTTGCCAGCATCCTGTACCTCAGTACCTGAACTATACCGACTCTTTGCACCACCTATAGCATCTCAGCTCTCCATCATCCATTTCAGAGAAATCTGAAGGGTCCCACTTGTCCAACAATGCAACAAAACCTGAAAGTGTTCTTTTTTAATATATAAAATTATTACCCATTTTCAAAAGAACAATGGTCCAACCATCTGAGAAGTACCCAAACTTCAAAACTAACTGGAAAGGAAGTGAAAGCACCAACGAACAAACCAGCCTGGAAATAGCTCGTTTCTTGTGTAAATAAAACCTACCTTTAAAAATTATTTTTACTTCTGCATAGTGTATTTGACTATTAAATTTCATTTCCTCCTACTGTAAACTGAACAAAAAAGGGGGAATAAGTGGTAGAAGTATCAGATGTAAGAGGAACAGGACCTTCCTGTTACTGAATAACCACCAGCAGACCTCAAAAAAAAGAAAAAATTGATCATGAAAATAACTGCTAAACAACCATATTAAGTTTAACCGTCTCCACCTTTCTTTTAGATCACCTTAAATCAATTTTCCAGTGGTTTGCTGAGGAACACCTTTCTCAGACCATGTAATACGCATCCTGTTTGAATATATGTAACGGGCAGAATTAAACAGTGAAATCAGCTTAAGGGTATTCAACAAGAATTTTGCCATGGATTTCATCTCTATATAAATTTATCCTATGCCTGAAGTCACTAAAATCAGTGTGTACTGACAATCATCAGCTGACAGAAAGGAAGAAAATTTCTCCCTTATCTGTAAAGTGCAAATGTGCTCAGTAAATCTTATAGCTATACAGGCATATGTGTACATGTGCACATCCATGTTAAAGGCATACAAGGACATGAAGAATTTGAACCACACAGGCAATAAATTTTAACTACATGTAATATGTTCTTATTAAATTAAATTTCTAATAAAAGATTCTAGATTATGACAACAGTATATCTAAGATTATGGTGCAAAAAAGTACTGTTAAAAAAAAGGACACCTTCCTTGTACTTTTTTTTCCCCATCTTCAACACAATGACCTGAAGCAGCCAAAAGAACTTTGCTGATGATTTGCAAAAGCCAGGTTTAACCAAATACTGAGCTTTGACAGATTCACTCCAAATACGAGATTTATAGTTACCTTAAAAAAACGATACGCACTCTTCTATAACCTTAGCAAAACAATTGTTATTGAAAACCAAATGAAACAAGCCCACACTGATAAGCAGACAGAATCACCTAATGGATCCTTCTCTATTTCTTATTTCTAATGATTTATCACTTTCAGTAATTGAGCTGACAATCTTCAAAAGGTCCATTTATAAAATGAGAAGTTGCCTTGACCACAGCCACATCCACACTAAGAAAAGGGCGGGGGGGCATAGGGGTGTGTGTGGAATACATCATTGTTGGTCCGCATTAATGACAGTTATAAAAGGTTAGATCATCTTTTTATTGTTTGGTTCTAACTGTTTTACACTGTATTCTTGCCACATAGAAGCATGACAAGAATACCAAGCTTCACGAATTTCAAAAGAATCCTTCATTTTCTCTGCCTACATTATCGCTAAAAATCACCACTCTTGCCTTCCCTCCAGTCCTGGGTCCGGGTTCTCAAATATGTCCTGGGAAAAAAAAAATATTACTCGATGTACCAGAAACGTCCATTAGTCTAGATTTTGTGAGTTGTGCAATTAAGTTTCTCTACTTCATTCTGCTGTGTGTTTCGTACATAACACATCTAAACCAATGAAGCTGGGGGTGAGGGGTGTGTAGTATTTTCTAAGCAGTAGCATCTTCTCATGTAATCTTATTCCCCCTTAGAGAAAACTTCACCAGAGAATACTTTGTTTAGGAGGTACTTTGGGGGGTTTTTGGGGGGTATTGTTTCAGATTACATGGCACCAATTAACAGAAAGAGGGAATAATCTGATCTATTATTTTTCCACACTGAGTAAGACTTTCCACCACTGTACTTCTTCCAACAGCCAACAGCTTTTAAAGAATCCCTGAAGGATAAGAAATTAGGAGGCATCAAACAAGATGGCATAATTCAATTACCAAGCCGCAAAAGAAAAAAAAATCACTGCGCCTGCAGACTAAGAAATTCCCCTGGACAAATGGGACCAACATCACTCAAAAACAGTTTCTCAAGAAGCAAATATTGGCAGTATCAACCTCTGAAGGCTAACTGCACAATTCCGGAATCATCTTGCAAACACGTAAGCAACATAAGACTCTTCCCAAGTGTTATATGGATAAATTATCAGTATTGTGTTGCCATTGATTTTAGTACCCGTGATCTTTCCCGAATACACTAGAACTCCTAGGGTATTTTTTATCCCTATGTCAATCTGGCAACCTCTCAGGGCTTCAGCAAGGCGGCTATTACACCGGATCTATATTTCATAGACCTTTTCTTTTTCCACCCCATTGGATACTGGGGGGGAAACAGAGAAAGGCACTTCAGCCATCATCGAGAAAGCCCCTCAAAAGAGCCAAGAAAGCAAACAAGCAACACCCGCTGTTCTTCCTCGCTTCAGGGAGGAAAGGAATTGGGAGGAGGAGGACGTGCGGAGGGACGGGGAGGAGACACTTTTAAGCAGCAAAATGTTGAGAACGGGGTGAACTTCTCGAACCTGTGCACGCCGACCAGAAGCCAAACAACGCCGGAGGAGGGAAGGCGAACTCACCGAGCCCCCCCGTACCCCCGACCACACCGCGACGGGCACGGGTCGGCCTCCGGCCCAGCCCGCAGGCAGCCCCAGCCGCGGGGGCCACCGCCGGCCCGCCGCGGGGGCTCTCCGGGAAGAACGGGCGGAGAGATGCCGCCAGCGCCGCCGCCCCCGCTCCGCGGCTCTCGGGGCCAAAACGATGCGTTACCCCCCGCCCCCCCCGCTGCGGTACCGAGGAGCCCGGCGCGCCCCTCCCCGCCTCAGGTGCGTGCGGGGGACCCGCGGGGAGCTGCGCCGCCACACGGAGCCCGCCGGTGAGCCGCCTCCTCCCCGCGGGGCAGAGCGGCGGCAGGATGCTGTGCCCCCCGGGAGCCGGACACCTGTGGGAGCGCGGCCCAGCCGGGCGGGCCGGGAGGCTGCCCCCACGCCCTACGCGGGGACGGAGCCGGCGGGCCCCCCGGCAAGGCAGCAGGGGGAACGGGGGGGGAAGGGGGCGGCCCGTACCTGACAGCCTCCTCAGCACCCGGCGCCCGCGGCCATTTCACCGCCACAAGCAACGGAGGGAGCGAGCGACCGCCCGCCCAGCCCCGGCTCCGCCGCGGCGCAGCGCCCCTCACCCGGCCCCG
>Ga0065711_1004670_pt1 | contig 24650 bp, 23 predicted proteins | sample Hoacrofraction12_FD_59098 | JGI IMG/M metagenome (GOLD analysis project Ga0065711, IMG submission 59098) | Hoatzin crop microbial communities from Cojedes, Venezuela - Epithelial fraction 12 v2 (version 2) | ecosystem: Host-associated > Birds > Digestive system > Esophagus > Crop | place...
GGGGTCTCAGCAGAGCGGGGCAGAGGGGCAGAATCCCCTCCCTGGCCCTGTGCCCACGCTGCTGGGGATGCAGCCCATGGGACATCGTCGGCTCATGTCCAGCTTTTCATCCCCCAGCACCCCCAAGTCCTTCTCGGCAGGGTTGCTCTCCATCCCTTCACCCCCAGCCTGTATCGATACCAGTGGTTGCTCTGACCCAGGTGTAGAACCCTGTCCTTGGCCTTGTTGAACCTCATGAGACTCACACGGCCCCACTTCTCGAGCTTGTCCAGGTTCCTCTGGATGGCATCCCGGCCCTCAGGCATTTTGACCGCACCACTCAGTGTGGAATCATCACTCCTTGCTTTTGTGTGTGGTGCATGGAAAATAAAACGGCTGTCTGTTTGCAAGGTGATGGTTTCACTGGTACCTCTCAGCCCTGGTGTTGTGCTATGTACCATCACCTCTCTCAATGGCTGTCCCAGGTCCTCCAGGGCATCCATCATCCCCACATCAGATCACAACGGCCTCAGCAGCTCTGATGCATTTTTGCCACCTATCAGCCAATAGACCAGTTTTAGAGAAGGGACACTGAGGAACAGAGAAGTCCTGTCTCCCACCTGGGTGCCAGCAGCGCACAGGTCCCTCGCTCCTCTCTGGCAGTGGGACCCAGCTGCGTGGGGCAGGCTGGGGGGAGCTCGGGGCTCTGCACTGTCCATGCCCTGGGGCCAGGGAGGGCGATGCTGCAAAATTCAGGCATGGCCAGGGTAGCCAGGTTACCTTCAAGGAGCCAGCGCTGCCCCGGAGCTGGGAGAGCCCGGCTTTCTCATGGCACCAGTGCTGCAGAAGGCATCCCAACCCCAACCTCAAGGCAGGAGCCCCATCCTGCAACTCCTGCCCATCCCCGGGAGATTCAACCGATGTGCTGTTTGCATTGGAAAAGGGGGAAGGAAAGGAGAAAGCACATTTCCAGCTGTGCAGATTGCAAAGAAAGTCTTAAAATTCAGCCTCTTTCTTTAAATAAAAAAATCAGAAATTAAAAAAACCCCAGACATTCCTCCCAAATAACCCACCTGAAGCTCTTTTCCTGGTTTCACAGTAAGTGCCCTTAGACATTGTGGGGAAAGCAATGCTGAAGGAGCACTGGAAAGCCAAAGAAACCCCAGCCTGCGTGGCTCTGCAGGTGCAAGTCCTTCCAGGCCCCTTGATGACCCCCATGGCTCTCCCTCCCAGGGCAGACACACCCAAAGCCTTTGGCAGAGCAGGAGCTTGCAGGGGGAGGGGGCAGGAGCACGGAGCCCCTCAGCAGCGAGCCCAGCTCTCCCTGCTATAAAAAGCCCCTGGGGGGGCAGGTAGGCAGGCTGTGCTCTCAGGGAGGTGCTTGGGCTTGTGCAGAGGAGCTCAGAGCCATGGTGAGCAGCTGTGGGGCTTGCCTTTGGTCTCTGATGGCCATGGCTGATGCTTCCCAGCTCTGTGGGAGGGTGAAGCTGGAGGTAGCATTTCCTTCCAGCCTCGGGAAGGTGTCTTGCCCTTGGTCTGCAGGCTTACTTGGGGATGAAAGTGGTGGTGGGCTCTGGAGGAGCATGTAAGGCTTGGAGAAGGGGCTCCTGGGGGTGTAGAGCTTGTGCTTGGGAGCTGGTCTGCAGAGCTGGGGTGGTCTGGCAAGCTTGGTGTCTGCCTCTTCCTGGCCTGGAGAGGACTACCCTGCTGGAATGCCTTCAGACCTGCCTGTCCTGCTGTGTGAAGAGTCGTTGAAAGCCTTGCTGGTGTCATCTGAGACTGAGCTAGGTGCCTACCTGGTGCTGGTGTGGGGCTGAGGCAGACCTGGAGCAGGGGGTGAAGGTGTCTGCTTGTGAAGACTGGCCCTGGTGTGGGTGGTGGCTAAGGCTGTTCTGGGACTGTTTGTGTAGGAAGAGAAATGCAGTGGTGGCTGAGGGCTGATACATCAGACACCCGCCCTCAGGGCAGGACCCTCTGCTCTAGGGTAGGCTGTTGCTGTCCTGTTTCTGGGCTTGGGAGGGGTCCTGCTGTGCCAGCCTTCCTGCATGAAGAGAGTCTGAGAGTTGCTGTGCTGGGTCTCCAGCCCAGGCCACAGCTAAAAGCAGGTGGGGAGGGCAGACCGAGCCTTGGGGAAGTCCATCTGAGACTCTTCTGTCTTGCAGTTCAGGCCTTCCTGAGCTGGGTGTGTAGTTTGTTGGTTTTTTTTTTTCCCCCTTAGTAAGCCTCAGTGGAAGTCTCTAGTCCAGTCTCTGTGAACCCAAAAGCCTGGTTTTCAGAGCCTCCTGTGTCAAGGAGTTCAACAGCTCAACTGCACTTTCTGCACAGGGACTCTTCCTTGTGGCTCAAGCAAAGAGCAGGTGCTTCATGGGGTAACTGGAGGTACAGAATTAGTCCCTCCCTGTGCTCTCTAGCTGCCTCCAGCCAGCTGATCCTGCAGGTTGGCAGGGCTGAATGCTTCCCTCTTCCCCAGCTGTGAGCACCAGGGGAAGTTCCTAGGAAGGCTGGCTGTGCCCCATCTTCTGCCCCAAGGTAGCATCAGCAGAGCAAAGAGAAGACCCCCGTGAGCAGCTGCACCTGACAGCCATCAAGTGCTCTAGGTTCAGCAGGTGACCTTGGTAGCCTGCTCCTGGGAGCAGGGCTGTTGAGACCTGTGATGACAGTGGTGGGATGCAGAGGGACCTGCTGCGATGCCCTCATCTCTGCTTCTGCCTTGGTGGGAGACTGCAACAACTCTCTGGAGGGCTAATGCTTGGCTGTTGTGTGTTCAGCAGCTCTTGGGTGCCTGCTGTGGAGAAAATGCCCTGGCTGCCACCAAGCTGGGCTAAAGCTCCTGCTGTCTGTAGGCTGTTGGCCAAGTGCTCCATTAAGAGACCCAGAAGTTCCAGCTTCAGTCTAAATCCTCATTGCACACTGATAACCTCCCCTTCTCTCCCATCCCTGTGCAGAGGGAGTGTATTTCAGTGCACATTGGCCAGGCTGGTGTCCAGATGGGCAATTCCTGTTGGGAGTTGTATTGCCTGGAGCATGGAATCGAGCCAGATGGCATCATCTCCTCCACTGCATCCTCGGCACAAGCAGACTCCTCCTTTGGGACCTTCTTCAGTGAGACAGGATCAGGGAAGTATGTGCCCAGAGCAGTATTTGTTGACCTGGAGCCCACTGTCATTGGTAAGTCATGGAAGGTCTCCACACCTCTTGGAGGGAAGGAGGTGGGGGTGGAGTACCTTCTCTGACCTGAAGTGTGGTGTTGACTGCTGCTGAGGCTGTCAGCTCCCTTGTGAGACTGCATCTAAATTAGGGTAGCTTGGCAGACAGTGACTGTTGTGCCAGTGACATTCATGAGATCTCTATTTCCTGCAGATGAGATCAGGACTGGCACCTACCGCACGCTCTTCCACCCGGAGCAGCTCATCAGTGGCAAAGAAGATGCTGCCAACAACTATGCTCGGGGCCACTACACCATTGGGAAGCAGATCATTGACTTGGTTGTCGACAGGACTCGTAAAATGGTAAGAACCCTAGGGAGGGTCTTCTGCATCAGCCCTCTGGTTGCTTTTGCCCTGGCCATCCAGAGGTGCAATGGGTGGGAAGGGCAAGGAGCTTGTGGTCAGCTTGACCATGCCGCTGTGACCTGGAACAACAGGAGGGGATGTCTGTGGGTGTATGTGGTGCTGGCTGGGATTTGAGGGGAAAACCAGGCACTACAGATGTCCTCAGCTGAAGCAGGAAAACCAGCAGCTGTGATTTAACTGTCCAGGCAGGATGGCTTTCTCCTGATGGGTGTAGTGTCTGCTGTGTCAACCCTGAGCCAACCTCGCACCCCAACCAATGTCTTGGCTCAGCTTCTGGCTGCTGTGACACCTTAGGCCTCTCCTCCCTTCTGTGGCTGCCTCTGGAGTGTGAGGTTTCACCCCTGTGGGCCCTCGCAAGTGCTGTGATAACACTAAGATAGTCTGGATTTAGGTGGGACCTCTGAGTGGCCTGCAGACTTTGCCTGATCTTCTTGACTGCTACCAGTATCATCCGTCTCTATCTGACCCAATGTGTCACCTTCTCAGGCCAGGCCTCTCTTCCTGCTGAAAGAGGGGATAATTTAGCAGTAGCTGTCTTGGTTGTGCCTAACATATCTCACTTGGTGGGAGTAGGGCTGAGAAGGTGTGTGTAAGCAGTAGTTAAGGAGAAAAAAAGAAAACCTTAAGCTTGGTGGTTGAACCCCGTAGTCTAGATTATTGAAGTCTAGCGAGACCAGTATAACTGGAGTAACTTGGTGCTTCTGGCTCTTTCCCTGGTGCTGCAGACTGAGCAGTGCAGTGGCCTCCAAGGGTTCCTGGTCTTCCACAGCTTTGGGGGAGGCACAGGCTCCGGGTTCACCTCCCTCCTCATGGAGAGGCTCTCCGTGGAGTACAGCAAGAAGTCCAAGCTGGAGTTCTCAGTGTACCCAGCCCCGCAGGTCTCCACAGCAGTGGTGGAGCCCTACAACTCCATCCTCACCACCCACACCACCCTAGAGCACTCGGACTGTTCCTTCATGGTGGACAACGAAGCCATCTATGACATCTGCAACCGTAACCTGGACATTGAGCGTCCCACCTACACCAACCTCAACAGGCTGATTGGGCAGATTGTCTCATCGGTAACAGCCTCATTGAGATTTAATGGTGCTTTGAATGTTGACCTGATTGAGTTTCAGACCAACCTGGTGCCTTACCCTCGGATACACTTCCCGCTGACCACCTATGCCCCCATCATCTCAGCAGAGAAAGCCTACCACGAGCAGCTGTCGGTGCCAGAGATCACCAATGCTTGCTTTGAGTTCTCCAACCAGATGGTGAAATGTGACCCGCGCCGGGGCAAGTACATGGCCTGCTGCCTGCTGTACCGGGGTGACGTGGTGCCCAAGGATGTGAACGCGGCCATTGCAGCCATTAAAACGCGCCGGTCGATCCAGTTTGTGGACTGGTGCCCTACGGGCTTCAAGGTAGGAATCAACTACCAGCCTCCCACGGTGGTGCCTGGGGGAGACCTGGCCAAGGTGCAGCGGGCTGTCTGCATGCTGAGCAACACCACGGCCATTGCGGAGGCGTGGGCCCGCCTGGACCACAAGTTTGACCTGATGTACGCCAAGCGAGCCTTTGTGCACTGGTACGTGGGGGAGGGCATGGAGGAGGGGGAGTTCTCGGAGGCCAGGGAGGACCTGGCTGCCCTGGAGAAGGATTATGAGGAGGTTGGAAGGGACTTGGCAGATGCAGAGGAGTATGATGACGAATAATCTTGTCACCTGTGGGAAGGGAGCTTGTGGATGAAGATTTTTGTATGCCAGTCTTGCAGTTTATTCCAGAGAAGGGACTGGTGGGCTGGGTCTGAGGAGATGGCACTTGGGAGCTCTGCAGCTTGGCCGTAAAGCAACTTGGTCAATATGTGTATGCACAAAGCTGATTGAATAAATGGTGACCAGCAAAGCATCTTCTCCTGCCTTGATGTGCCACCCTGGCAGCTGGCTGATGGTGGAGTGGGGGTGGTGGCTGCAGGGTGGTTCCCATGGTGCATTGGTCTCTTCAGCCCTACCTTCAGGGCTCTCATGCCTGTAGATGCTGGGCTGAGCCCTGTGAGCTGGGCTGGGTGACAGCATGATGTGAGTTGTCTGACCTGGGCTGTGGAACTGCTGTGTCAAAGGGAACTCTGGGGAGGCAATCCCACCAGGACATGGGCTGCCCATGGTCTGTCCATGTGCTGAAGCAGCCAGCTTTGGGGTTTCTGTGCTGCTCTCTGCTCCCAGGTGTAGCAGGGAGTGGGGTCAGCTTGCTCTGGTCCCTTGCTGCTGTGCAGAGCCCTGCTAAAGCAAGCCATGTCCTGCTGCCTGGGCTGGGCCTGCCTGGAAGTCTGGCTGGAGTGGAGGTGAGAATTCAACTATCTTGGTTGTCTCTTGGACCTCTGCAAAAGCATCCAAACCATGTCCTGGCTCACTGTCAGCTCCAAGCCAAGAAGCTGTCTCCCCAGTTAGCCTTCTTCCCTCTGGTGCTGGGTGATGGCTGCTCTCCAGACATGATGCAAAACCCCTGCAGGCAACAGATGAGCTGGAAAAGGGGGACTTAGCTTGATCTCTGCAGATCTCCTGGACTGCAGCAGGTGATTTCTCCCCTGGGGAGTCTCCTCCCAGGAAAGGATCCAAGAAGAGGAGCTGGCTGGGCTGTGCTGGGGAAGCTGGGTCCGCAGTCAGGCTGTGATTAAAGGGCTGACAGTGTTGGCTCTGGGTTGCACTGGAGGAAAGTTTAAACACCCTGAGGCGAGGGTGGAGGGGGGTTGGTTCTTAGGAAAGCTGCCTCCACTTGCTGCTGCTCAGCTGGGCTTCTGGGGGAAGTGGGGGGGCCAATCTCCTCAGGCTGCCCAGGGAGGTTGTGGAGTCTCCTTCTCTGGAGATATTCAAGACCCGCCTGGACAAGGTCCTGTGCAGTCTACTGTAGGTGACCCTGCTTCAGCAGGGGGGTTGGACTAGATGACCCACAGAGGTCCCTTCCAATCCCTACCATTCTGTGGGAGCTCCTGAGCGCTGTGTCACCTCCAGCTGCCCTCTGCCTGGGGGAGCAAGGCTGATGGGGCTGGCAAGGGGCTGGCTGCAGAAGAGGGGATGTGCTCTCCTGTGCCTCCTTTGAGCCTCCCAGGACTTCTGGACACAGCTGTCTGTTCTGGGGAATGCCTCTTTGCAGAGGGCTGAGGTAGACCCCAAAGGGATGCCCAAACCACCCTCCAGCAGAGGAGGAGGGTGCAAAACAGAAGGACAGCAGCTCAGACAGGTCCAAGGCCAGCCCTGCCTTCCCCTCCTGGGTACCTGGCCTGGAGCTGAATGAGGGTGCCTTGAATTTTTGGTTTGTTTTTTTAGGGGGAGCTTTTCTTCTGCTCAGCATGGATGTCCTGGGATGGAGGGCTCCTGTTCTAGGGGTCATGGTCTGCCCTCCTCATGGTTCCCTAGCAGAGCAGGTCATCTCACTACCCATAGCTGCAGGGGCTGTACCCTGTCCGGTGGCCTGAGGTCACATCTAGACCATCCCATTTTATGACACTGGAAGGGCTTCATCTCCATGGATCTGTTGAATGCCCTGTTTGCTCCTTGGAGGTTCAACATCCTGCTTTGAAAAAGTACCTTTTCAATTTTTTTCTTCTCATTTTTAAGTCTTCTGCTGTGCCTGATAGCTCTTGAATGCAGAGCTGTACGGTGTGAGCTGCTGCACAGCTCTTACCCGTGCTGGGAGTGGAGGAAAAGTCTGGCTGTTGGGGCCACGCACATCTCTGCAGCCACAGCACGGTCCAGCCCTCTGCCCTGACAGCCTGGCAGCTCCATCAGGGCGTTGTGGGGAATGCCCGTGAGCTTCAGGGTTGTCTCTTTGCAATGGCAGCAGCTTTTCAGTGCTCATCCAGCATTGCTTTCCCCACAATGTCTAAGGGCACTTGCTGTGAAATCAGGAAAAGAGCTTCAGGTGGGTTTTTTGGGAGGAGTGTTGGGGGGTTTTCTTAATTTTGTTTTTTTCTTAATTTAAAGAAAGAGGCTGAATATTAAGACTTTCTTTACAATCTGCACAGCTGGAAATGTGCTTTTTCCTTTCCTTCCCCCTTTTCCAATGCAAACAGCACATTACTTGAATCCCCTGGGGATGGGCAGGAGTTGCAGGATGGGGCTCCTGCCTTGGGGTTGGGGCTGGGATGACTTCTCCAGCACTGGTGCCATGAGAAATCCGGGCTCTCCCAGCTCCTTGAAGGCAACCTGGCTACCCTGGCCATGCCTGAATTTTGCAGCATCCCCCTCCCTGGCCCCAAGGCATGGACAGTGCAGAGCCCTGAGTTCCCCCCAGCCTGCCCCACGCAGCTGGGTCCCACTGCCGGAGAGGAGCGAGGGACCCGTTGGCTGCTGGCACCCAGGTGGGAGACAGGACTTCTCTGTTCCTCAGTGTCCCTTCTCTAAAACAGGTCTATCGGCTGATCGGTGGCAAAAATGCATCAGAGCTGCTGAGGCTGTTGTGATCTGATGTGGGGAAGATGCATGCGGGAGGCATCTCTGCTTTCCCCATCGCTTGCTGGCCCCATCTCAGCTTTGCACGTGCAAGCACAGCCTGGTGCCAGCAAACACCTTGGCTTATCTATTCCCGTGGTGTCACTTCCATTTTAATTGCCTTCATTAAGGGGGAGCAGAAGAAAGACCCTGTGTGAGGCCCAGGGATATGATGTTATGATTTGCGTGTGCTTAGCATGGGTCTGAGATGTTCCCCTTGTCTAACCTGGTGCTGGGAAAGGGCCCCAAGCAGGGCTGATGCAGATCCCTATGGCGGCTGATGGTGGGGCCAAGACTGTTCCCAGCCTGGGCCAGTGCTTTACTGGAGCTCACTGGCCAGCACAGGGGAAAAATCTCTTCAACTTTCTGCTCAAAGCAATAATTTCTCCCTTGGCTCTGAGCAAATCCCTCTGTTGCTCCTTGCTCTTCTAGGCAGCCCTGTGCATCAGAAAGGCTGAGTCTGGACAACCTCAGGGCTTTGCCTGACCAGAGAAGAGTGTGCACGTGTGCCTCAGTTTCCCTGAGTGTAAAATGGGGACAATGCCTATGTTTGCTGACCTAGAGCTCAATATGCCAGTGGGGGATGGATGTGCAGGCTGTTGGGCTATAAAAACGTAGAAAGTTATACATAAACAGTCACGTAGTCCAAGGCTACAGCAGACTGCAACAAGGAAAGACCTCAGCCGTACACGCTGGGAGCTGGAGCAGGAGGAGGTCACAGCACAGAGATGCTGGGGCCATGCTGGTGTGCTGTCTGCTGCAGGTGTGTGCTCTGAGGGGAAGATGCTGAAGGACCTGGTGGATTCTTTTGGTTTTGCTTTTCAGGCTTCAGTTGAGTTTGGGTCCTGGACTGTGGGTCAATTAGGAGCCTTGGCCACACAAGCATCAGCTTGCTGGGGCTGAATTTGGCTATGTTGCCTTCTCCTGGTGCCCAGCGGTGTGGAGAGGAGATGCCTCCAGCTACATCTCTGCAGATGGCTGGTGGGTCCATCTGCCACGTCTTCAACCGGAGACCTGTCCTCTCTTACTGTCCCACCTGGAGTGTTCCCCATGGCCATGCCCTGGACAGGGCTGGTGGGAGCTGCTTCACTGCTCTTGGAAAATGTCTCCTGGGGAAGGAGGGCCAAATTTCTCTCCACCTCACTTGCCTCCTACACACAGGGATGGAGGCCAAGAGATGCAATTTCAAGTTGGAGCTGGGCAGGGAGGTGAGGAGAAAGGGAGATTTAAAGGAAGGGGTAAATAGTCCAAGGTGAAGAGGTAGGAGCTTGGTGAGCTGAGACTCAGTGGAGGGTGGAGAAGAGGGGGATGGACATTCTGTGTATGGGGAACTGAAGCTGTACCAGCTGGAAGACTCGTACAGAGGTCGACTGGGAAAGGGAGAGAGGCGGAAAAGTGAGCAGGAGTAGATTGGCCAACAAGGACAAACCCCACGGGGTGGATCTGGAGCAGCCAGGGAGGCATCTGTAGTCTTAGGGTCCAAAATCACCTGAGGGGACTGGGTGGCCCTGGCCAGGGCCAACTGGTGACCTGGGGACACTAGTGAAGGGCCACGTGCATGGGGAGGTTGATGCTGCCCCAACTGTGACTGCTGAAGGTGCCAGCGTGTTAAAGGGTGGTTGCAAGGCAATCTTAAAACCTAGAGAGTCCCCAGGAGGAGAAAGTGGGAAATCTCTGCTGAGGTGCCCTGACCAGTCTTGCTTTTCCCTTCCCAATGCAGTGATGATTGTGTGTAGGGACAGCTTGTGTAATGGGGTCTTGGAAGGGAGTAGGGTCTGGACCATGGTGGGGACCAGGCAGTGAGGCTGAGCTGGGAGAATGTTTTGGAAAAGCCATGGGCCCAGACAGACCCAACCGAGCACCCAGTGGAGGTGATGGGAGAACAAAGCATTGGAAACTCAAGAGATCGTAGCTTTAATAGGGACCTTCCCGAGGTGACACATCCTCTTGCCCTGCTGTGGACATGAGCCTCTTCCCCGCGTATGGAAATGTCCAGGAAGAGGGACGGAGGAGATCAGGAGGGAGAGAAGGAGGAAGAAGAGATATGAAAGTTAGGTAGCTCGATGGGTCAAAAATATACAACACTGATATCATACACGGCCGTCAGTCCCCTCTGGCCGGCAGGATGGGGCAGGTGGTGGCCCCACGCAGCCAGCCCTGCTCTGAGTCCCCCCGCCCCATGGAGGATCACTTCCTCCGCCCGATTTGGGCCATGAGGTGTGCGTTGGCAGCGGCCTTTGCCCGCAAGTTCTTGGCTTTGGCGATGTTGAAGAGGATGTTCATGATGTTGGTGGGGACATCAAGGGAGAGGGTCACCTTGGTGCGGCGGTCACTCTTGGCTCGGTTTTGGTATGTCTTCCCCTTCACCTGGGCCTGGGAGATATATTTGTAATGGCCTTCCCCTGGGAACGTCCTTTTCCCCATCTCTTCATCCACCACATCCTCCCCCGCCTCCTCCTCAAACACCCCCTCTGGTGATGGGGATTCGAAGCTGCGTTTGTCCAAGATGGCGTTTTCCTCTGGGCGGCTCTTCCGGGCTTCGGCGAGGGCTGCGTTGAGGCAGCTGAAGATGGTGGCAGTGTTGTAGAGGTGCAGAGCCCGGCCGGTCTCGGTGGCGCAGAGGAGAGCGAGGAGGAGCAGCAGCCTGGTGTGGGGCATTGTGGTGGTCTGCCTGGTGGAGAGAGCGAGGGGAGGGCAGAGATGGACATAAGCTTCCCACGGGGCCCGGGGCAGAACACCATCATCCCGCCCATCCTCCCACATCCCATGGTCCTGGGTTCACCTCCCAGGTTCCATCTGCTCATTAGGGAAGGTGGGAATGAGTTGCCTTGGGGCCTCTTCCTCCAAGCTCCAACACCCCAGCCCTTGGTTTAGGGGTACTGGATGGGAGGTGGGATGTCCAAGGTGATTTGCAAGGCTTCAGCTTCCATGGAGGGGAGGATTTGGCCGTCTCTTTGCTGAAACTCAAGTGTCTGCTGCAGGAGAGCTGGTTTCTATCATGTGCCCTGCCCAGCAGTCTCATTGCAGTCCCCAAGCAGCCCTCTCTACCTTGCTAACACCTCCACAGAGTAACTGTGTGTACCACCAGCTGCCATCGAGGTGGAATTTCCGTTCAGCTCCTCTCTAGTCAGCCTGAAGCCACCAGAGATATCTCTGTTCTCTTTGAAGCCAGCAATTACCCATCCACCTGGTCACCAGACTCTATCTGAAAAGAGCATGGAAAGTGGGCGACAGTCACCCCCAGTGATCTGCCACCCATCCAGCATGATGGTCCCATGTCTCCTCTCCAGCCCTGGCCTTGGGTGCTCTGGGTTTGCCTGTTACTTCACGGCTCCATCTCCAGGACCCCCCTCCACCCTGTGTGCAGGTTGCTCCATCTGATGGCACATTTGGGGTGCATTCCCCACCGTGGACAGCCCTGCCTGGGGACCTGGGGGTCACCTCCAAGTTCACAGCACAGCAGCATCACTCCCTGCTTGAAATTTGGTAATTTTGGGGTCTTGAGAGGGCTGAAAACCTCAGGAAAATCCTCCTGCTCCGTGAAACCTCCTCATCTCTCAGTTCTGTCTCTTTGGGAAGCGACTCATCTCCCTGTATATCCACCCGACTGCTCAAAAAGGCCACCTAAAAGGCCACAAGGGACCTCCCGGTGAGGGTCTTTGCCCATGTCTCGGTCGGACAAGTGTCCCCGAGGCCAGCCCCGAGGGCACACGGGTTCTCCAGGCGCCTGGAGACGTGCTGGCATTGCCAATCTTCGGGCCCCATCTTGTGGCAAGCAGATTGCACGGCAAGCCCTGGCTGGGGGACAGTCCCCAGGGGTGAGGGGACCCTGCCTGTGGCTGGGGGTTTCAATCTCAGGCTTGGGGTTGTGAGCCACCAAGTCCATATCCCAAAGGGACGTGTTTTGGGACCGCTGCTGGGGAGGGAGGCTGTGCTGGGGAGGGGCTGCTGGGTGGGGGAGATCACAGAATCACAGAATGGTTGGGGTTGGAAGAGACCTCTGTGGGTCACCCAGTGCAACCCCCCTGCTGAAGCAGGGTCACCTACAGCAGGCTGCACAGCACTGCGTCCAGGTGGGTCTTGAATATCTCCAGAGAAAGAGACTCCACCACCTCCTTGGGCAACCTGTTGCAGTGCTCCGTCACCCTCAGAGTGAGAGATGTCCTCAGACCCATCCAAAATCAAATCAAATCCCTTGTCCCCAGGAGCTGTCACCCCTCTTCTGCCATGAGCCACAGTCCCCGAAACTGCTGTCACCTCAACTCTGCCCTTTGCCATCCCTCGGAGGGGGAGGTTGGGGCAGGGCGTACAGGCAGGGTTTGAGGGAGCCGCTCGATTCCCACTTCTTTGCCTCGCTCACCCCTGCGCCAAAGCCCCCCCAGAGCTCCCCCAAAGCAACCACCGTCCCCTCAACCGCGTCCAGACAAGAGAGGAACAACGTGCAGAAGTCGTTGCACGACCCAGGCAGCACCAGCAAAGTCCTTGCTGTAGGATGGGGAGGAAAACCCTCCCCAGGCACACAACCCCCATGCAAGGGCGATTCGGGGCCCGAAACTCTTCTTCCTTCAACCCCAAATCAGATATTTAAATCCCGGGACTTGGTTTTTACTTGCAAAAGCTTAGCAGGACGAACACGTTTATCTCGCCCCAAAGCCTCCCCCTTTGCAGCTGTGATTTAGCCCCAGATGAAGCAGCCCCTCCGTCCCCCCCCAGCAAACTCCTGATAGCGGGACAAGGGGGTTTGGGGCATGAATTTAGAAATTGCTAAATTTCTCGCCCCTGTCTGCAGCCCCTGCTCTGCTGGGGATAGTGTTTGGCCCTGAGCTGCTGGATGGAGAGCGGGAAGGGCTGGAAAAGCCCTCGCAGAGCCGGCACGGCTGCTGGGAGAGAACTGAGCTGGTCCGAGCTGTCACGGAGCAGCATCTCCACCTCGCCTCTCCCCGACAGCTATTTCACGGGCGTCTGAAACGGATGGCTTGACCCCACAGCCGGCTGGGGCTTCTTCCACTCGGCAAAACTCTTCGGGGAACCTCAGCCAAGCAAGGGAAAAGGCAGAGCAAAGGGGAAACACGGCTGAAACGCATCCGCACCCAGCGCCTGGTTTCCTGGTCCTTGGCTGCGGGGTGGATATCCTGGGGAAAAAAAGCAAAAATCAAGGCAAAGCAGCGAGGAAAAAGCAGCTTCCAACTGCGCTGGCCGGACAGCTGATATTTTTTGTTTGGGTTCTTTTTTTTTGCATGGGGGTTTTGTGCTCTGGCATGCCAGAAAGCTTTTTCGGACCAGAAAGCAAGCTGGAATTGGGTTTTCCTCCCCCCCTAAAAAAAAAGCAGGAAAATAAGAAAAACCACCCGTGGTGGATCTGAGGTAGTCAAAGCTAAAACTGCTGCTGCTGGAGGGTGACCTGCGGGTGCCGTTTGCTGCGGGTGGAAATTACCGGGATGCCCGTGAGCAATTTACGGGCATTATATCGAGACGGTGCCGACAGCCGCGGCAGGACCATTTGTATCTGCTGAAGATTTGCCGTAGCTTTGAAAGAGAAAAGTCAGTCGCTCCGGCAAGGCAGCTCCACAAACTGGGGGGACAAAGCTACTTGCTGGTTATCACGGGCTCCTCGGCGGCAGAATCAGTGGATTAAGCTAATTTTTTCCCTGTCAAAAAGTAAGTCTGGAATAAAATAATACTGCGGGTGAGACCTGTGGACTTTTTAAACTCTTTCTGCCTGGTGCTGCCTCCACCTTCCTAATGACTCTTTCCTGACAATGCTGATTCCCAGGGCTCCAAAATTCAAGCTAATCCTGTGGGGATGGCGCTGTGCCCTCCTCTCCTCCCCATCCCTCTAACCACGGCAGGGATTTGTCCCCCCGCTTTTAGTTTTCCCAAGATTTCCAAGCCCTTCCCATGCTGCGCAGCCTGATCAGCCTCCGAAAATTGTTATAATAATAACAAAGGTATTTCTTTGCTTAGGAGGGAGGGTGGGGGGAGTCTCTTAACGCCGTATCTTGAACCGCTTTTCCCTATCCTGCCTATTTTTTCTTTCTTGCAGAGAAACGTGGAACCTGATCTCCCAAGGAAAGCACTGAAATATTTAAAGTTTGTGCAATCGAAGCCGGCTGCTGGTCAATAAATGAAATCCAGGCACTCACCTGGTAGTCCTCGTTGGTCGGGATGGGAAGGGGTTGCTGCAGTCTCACTCCGAGGAGAGAGGCATCAGGTGCGTTCCCCTGAACTTCTGCACCCTCGCTTTTCTTTTATTGTTATTAAGAGGGCTGTGATATTTTTTCTCTCTATGGAAACGCTTTTCCCCTCCCTTGTGTATATATAAAAATGAGCGATCACGGGGTTTGAGTCGTAACTCCAGACGTGGAGCCTTCGTTTGGGCATGATTTCATTAAAATGAAATCAGAGGGAGCTGGCAACGTCACGGGGCTGCGGTGCCTCTCCCCATTCAGAAGGAAAAAAGGAGGGGGGGTGGGAAAAAGACGTCTGAACCCGACAGCCTGGTGGGAGTCACCCGAAAAACGGGCTGTCGCCTACGCCGGGACTTTGCGGGATCACGCAGACACGCTTTCCCCCCCTGCTGCTCCAGGTAGCCACACGCTCGGTGCAAGGATACTTTAAAAGCAAAAGTTTTTGTGCTCCCTAAGGATGCCTGTTGGGGTTTTCAGCGTTGATTAACAGTGTTTTCCCAATTAACGTGTTACTCTTCAAAGAGTGGGTCTGGTGCAGCGACTTGGCAGGGTTTTGCCCCAGTGCTCGTAATCCCCACCCATTGCCCCGCTCACACTGCTCTGCCCGCTGCCTGGTTTCCTATCTCTGGGGGCTTTTGTCCTCCCGTGCAGGCAAGGAAATCCATGGGAGATCGAAATTTTGGGAAACCTCTCCCAGGATGGGGTAGCATGGTCCCAGGTGCAGCATTTGAAGAGGTGGGTAAGGATAATTTGTGTCTTGGAATCAAAACAACCCTCAAACTCCACTGGGATCCCACAGAATTAAGTCAGATTGCCCCAAGACAGCAGCCAGGGAGGAAAACCCACAATCTGGGGTCTCAGGACCACTCTGGTCCTGGTGTGTTCAGAGAGGTCTCCTGCGATGCCCCGTGGCACTGGTTTGCAAGCAGAAGTGCTTTGTGCTACAAAGATGATGGGGATGGAGATCTCCCTGCTGGAAACTGGTGTTGCTCCGTGTAATCTGGGGCCGAGACATCTGAAGGAGTCTGGTCTGTGGTGGAGGGTCCCTCCAATGGCCACCACAGACTTGTGGCTGGGCTGGGGGCTCCTGGTGGCCCCAGGACCCAGCTCAGAGCTCCTATCTGAAACCTGCTTGGAAATGCCTTTGCCACCTTCTTCTAGCAAAGGGCTGATGGTGTGCAGTTATCCCTGGGAAGGGGCAAATCCTACCAAAGTGGAGAAAAGCCTCTTAGCAATCCCATGAAAGGTAACAGCAGCCAGTAGTGACCCTGCATGGGCTCCAGGTTAGGATGCGGAGATATTCTCACTCCTGGACCACACCAGTGATGGTCACAGCTGCTCCTTAAGAGAAAAGGAGCCGTGACTGTGGACATTCTTGGACGAGCAGCTTTGAACATCTCACTCTGCCTCTGAAGATGCTGGCCGTTGTCTGAGAGGCAGTGACTGATAATGCTGAGACCTCCCCTTTGGCTTCAGTCCTGTAGACTGTAGGGTAGAGCATTCTCCTCGTAATCACCTCCAGCTGTTGGCTGAGACGCATCAGGATCCACCACTCCAGCAAGTCACTCCTCTTTCATTTTCATTTGAAGCTTGCATCTCCTGGACTGATATTTTCCTTTCCCCTCCTCCACTGAGACCTGGAAGGTGGTTTGGTTATACAAATTTTTGGAGCCTTTGGACGTATTTTTGGGCAAGCAAACCCACTTGCAGACTTCAAGACAAAGAGCTTGGTGGGAAAGTCCATTAGAGGGACTTCTTCCCAGCAAGAGCAAGGGAAATCACCATCTGGCCCGCAGTTCTCTCTCCTCTCCCTCTGGCAAATGCTTGTGGACTCATTTATTACAGAGGGATGAGCTTTCTCCAGGGACCATGCAGCCCTTAGAGTTGATGAAACTCTTCAGCTCATGCTCTCTAGTGAGGAAGCAGTGATAGATGAGATCTATTTCCAACCCATCCGCCACAGTAGAGGTCCATTAAAAATGATTTCCCCTTGTACTCCTTGTAGATGCGAGTGCTGATTCTCAACAACCTTTGGCTTCCCTCCACTTGGCTTATGTCCTCCCTTTCTTCAGCCTCCACAGGGCAAGAAGGATTTGAGTCAGCACTGTTACCCGATGGCTTAATTAGAGTAGGTGGCCAAGTGACATCGCAGGGCAAGGCCTGAAGCTTGGCAGAAGGCATCTAACTAGCTTTTTAAAACATATGCAATTCCTTGGGTGGTGCTAAGCTCCACCCAGGTTTGATTCAACTCAGAGTGATTGCCCATGGAAGAAAGCTTTGTGCCTGGGGTGGAGAGTGAGTTTTTTGTTGGCATTTCTATCCCATTGTGCCTGCTTGGAGAGATGTCTTTTGCATTGTTTTGCTCCCTGAGGGCTGCAGAAGTTGACTGTTGTCCTTGCAGAAAGCTCAGGAGACCCTTGGAACCTGTTTGGCTCAGACCACAGATAGTCCTGCATGCTTCAGAGCAGGTTAGGGATTCACTTCCACTGATTTTGTTGGTCTGGGGATGGAAGAAGGGAGTTGAACATGTAAATAGATGTGGGATGGGAGCTCTGCGTGCTGGCCTGCCCAACAAGAGCTTCATGAATGGTGCGTGGGCTCTCAGAAACTGGGTCCCCCTCTGCCTACCAGAGGGAGATGACATCATCCCCTGCCTTGGCATCACAAACCATTGGGGTGGAGGAGCACTTTAAAAGGGCTGGGGGAACTGCTGGAAATGCCTCCAGCGGCATTTCAGACTCAGTTTTCACCTGCTCAGAGGAGATCAGCCAAGGAATATAAAGGATGTGGAAAGGTTCTGGCATGGGGTGTGGGTCTGGCATCCCCCCGCCCCAAAGGTAGGGCAAAACTGGTACCCCAGAATTCAAGGACGTGCTTGAAGGACTTACATCAAATACTGATCACCTCCAGGAGCTTCAGGTCTTCAGACCAAAACTCAAGAAGCCCAGCTATTGCCAAAATCACGGGGAACCTGTGGTTCAGTTACTTGGGGAAGGGAACATAGGTTGGGGAAAGGTGTGATGTCAAAGTAGATTAATTAAACCATCCTAAAGCCCACTCTCTCTTAAAGGTGATGAGGTCTTTAACTTATTTCAGTGCATCTTCAAAGTGAATTAAACTATACGAAGATTGTGGATTGGGACAAAATAAGGTCTACTTAGCTACATCCACGCGCAAGTGATGGCTGCTCCACCTTTGCAACCTTGTGGTGGGGTGGTGGTCCTCTCTCACTGAGACTTTGCTGAGGTTGAGAGGAGAGTGTGCATGATGGAAGGAGAAGGTGTGAGTGGGCAGTTTTTTATCCATTGCAGCTGCTGCAGGCTGTCCCCATGGGCTGTGTGTACTCTGAATGGTTGGACATGGGGTGTTCAGCCTTTCCTGGCTGGTGGCTGCAAGGAGATGACTTGGGGTGTTGTGAAAGGGCTGACCCACATGACAGGAGGTCCTGTAAGAAGGACTCTGAGGGGGTGTTGGTCAGTGCCAGCTCCCACTTGGGCTCTTTGGTGTCTGCAGCTACTGCTGCAGCCTTGCACAGGAGGGAGACAAGGACAGTTACCCACCTCCACCGTGGGTCCGTCTTCACATGCTTGGGACTGAACCTCACCCCGTTTCTCTGAACTGTGTGGCAGTGGATCCCAAAGGTCTCAGGGAACCAGGGCACAGGAGCAGACTGAAAGGCAAGGAGGGACTTTAGTACTTCACAGGCTGCTTTCCTTGAGACAGATCATTCCTGTGGCTGCAAAGGTGAAAAGCAATCAAAACAACCCTAAAAACACGCTACATGTTAAGGAATGGAGTCCACCTCAAAAGTCAATCCTGCTGCCAGAATGACCCACGTAAACGCGAGTCTATTTTTTTCCTGCAGAGAACAAAACTACCTAAGAGCAAAGCTGTAGCGTGGAGGCAAATACCGTTCCCGTCATCCAGCACGTCAACACTGGAGCTAGGCGGTTAAACCCATCTCTGTCTCCTGAGAAGATATTAGGTCATATTTCTGTGTTTTATTTACCCATTAAACGCTTTGCTGTTGGGAAGGGTTGGTGCAGGACAACGTCCTGGCAGGAGGCAAACCCGCACGCCAGACACGGAGTCTTCACGGTGATTCTATTAGGGGAAAATAGGAAAGAGAAAGAAAGAAAGAGGAAAGAATTCAAACTGCCTGGTTCATCCCTATCGGTCTGTTTTAAAAGCAAACCGCACAGTTTTAGCTGTCACCAGCTGGCTAGCGTGGCTCGCAGATCCCTGCTTCAGTCTGCTTTTGCAGGGGATCGGAGAGGAGATTTTGCTGCAAAACTGAAAATGTCACGGCATGAAAATAAGCCCAGCTGACCCCGGGGAAGGAGGGAGCCGTGCTACAAAGAGCCTGGGGCGCTCGTAGGAGCTGGCTGGTGGCAGAGGGGACTCAAACTCCTAAAAAGTTTCTCTGAAAAGTATCAAACTTACAAAAAAATACAGGCTTTGTCATGAGCGTCCTCGCGCGTCTCCCTCGTGCGTCTGTCTCTCCGGGAGCAGGACACCTTCCCACCTCTCCGCAGCCTGCCCTGACTCTCGCTGAGCTCAATTTCCTTCTCTGAATCATCATTTAAAGCCCAAATGTGGGCAGCTGAGGGGGATCTTATTAAAGTTTCATCGCTACCACCATTCTGCTATTGTGAAAAATAAGACACAGCAGCTCGTGGCCGTATCTCAACAAAAGCCTTGAAAGCAAAATACACGCCCCAAATACCAGCACAGAAGTTTTGCCTGGCCCGGGAGGCAAAGGCAGCATGAAGTCAGGTCCTGCTCAAAGCTTCCAGCGCAGAATTGCGTAGAGGAGCCAGACACGGGTGCTCTGTAGGTCCATAGAGGGGCAAAAGGGAGTTTCCTGGTTTTCTTTGTCCCTTTCTTAATAATCTCTAAGACTCAATTTGCATTTTCAAGGCTGTGGAGAGGGGAGAACCTCACCGTGACACGCGACTGCCAACCTCCGATCTCTCCGTAACCCTACAGCAAACCTCTCCCCTGGGGCTGATTTTTGGTGGGTTTCTCTTCCTCACAACCCCATTTTGGGGGTGATTTTCACTCCTTCCAACAGCTCAGCAGCAGCAAGTCCCTGCATATGTCTCTGAAGTGGCCATGTAGCGGGCGCTGAGGACTTGGAAAGCTTTCAGCCAGGATCTCGGTAGAGGGAGGAGAGAAGCTGGAGACGTGGAGTTTGTGGTTGAATGACTGTTTTGCCTTTCTTGCCTTTTCTTCACCTTCCTGGGCCCCGCATCTCTTGCTGCTGCTGCAGGCTCACAGGGGATTTACAGCCCCAGTTGTACGCGAAGCACTCGGCTGCCTGTAACGAGCAGTTACCCACCCCACCTCCAGTGTTTCATGTTCCTGGCAATTAATTAGCTCTGCTTCGAGATTTTGATGCAAATGTGATATCAGATAGCCTCTTTGGGATAAAATGGGCTGTTTTGCAGGTTGCCACATATGCTTCTCCAAGCATTGCTTGGGCCAAACACAAAGACCAACTTCACCGCTGACAGCCTACAGCCACGAAGTAAAGCTTGGTTCTTGAGGCTTTCACTCCAAAGAAAGAAAATAAAAAAGCAACGGAAGAGAAAAAAAGTCTTATATCCACCAAAATGTCTTCCCCAAGTGTTTTCTGCAATGTTTTTGTCTGCTGTCTCTTTGTTGCACCTCCTACCTCTTATCCAAAGAGGTGTTTGCACCTACCTGTACACATGGCATGTGCCTGCAGCTATGTGGGCATCACATTTCTGGTTGGAAGGAGACATCTAAAATCAAGAAAAAATGTAAACGGTGGCAGCAGGAGCCTGGATCCATGCACAGGAGAGGCGCTGGCCTCAGGATGTTTATCCTGACAGTGGATTTACACATAAAACCTATTGATACCCCATGGAGTGAAGTATAAAAAGAGTTGCTTCTCCTTTTTCTTGCCTTCGCAAGCAGGGATCGCTCCCGCTGGTGAGGCTGCAGCAGCTGGACAAGGCAGGTGGGAAAAGCATTTCTTAAGAAACGTGAAGCTTGCTTTTCTACAGCTGGATTATATTGCTTATTGCTCCTCCATCATATCTTTGCCACTGGGATCATGGTCGTAGGTTGGCCTCTTGGCTTCACGATCCATGGGAAAGTGCTTGGGGTAGCAGGGTGGGACACATCTGGGGGACGCAGGGCCCACCGGTGGGGCTCAGGGTGCTGGGCTAAGGGATGTCCAAGGCAGGGGATGGGTGAGGAGCCGTCCAGAGGAAGCCTGAGGGGATCAAATGGGATTTGTCTGGGTGGTTTGGTGTGCGCAATGGGGCAGGACGGACAGACTGAGGCAGCTTCTGCAGGAGCACTGGCTCCCAGGTGGGGAGAGTTTCTTCTTGGTTTTCCTCCTAACCCACATGGCAATGGTGTCAGTGGCAAACCCATCCCCAGTTTTGCCCCTGCTTGTCCCAGCTTGGATGGACAGCGCTGCCTTCCTGGCACAGAAGGTTTTCCAGGCTTTTTCAACATTTTCCCTCTTTCTTAAGGGTGTTGTGGCTGTTGGGTTGCAATTCTACCCTTGCAGTGGGCAGGGGAAGGTACGCACCAGTGGTCTCCCAGTGATGGTCGCAAGAGGCTGTATATACCAATACAATGATGTAGCCACTACTACTGCTCTGAAAACCAATGGATATCACCCAAAAAGTCTGCGAACAGGGTGCAAACCTCCAACGTCTCCCACAGAGCCCAAGCACAGGGGATGTGGTAGAGGGTTTTGCAAGAAGGACTTGCCGGTGCTGAGGTCCAGCCCTGCATTAGCTTACGGCCATTTGCCTCCGTGCTATCTCCAGAGCCTAAATTACTCCTGCTCTAAAAATACCGCGTAATTAATTGACCTAGCTGAGCACAGTTCAGGCTGGTGACGTGGCGATGAACTTTTTTGTTGCTTTTGTCTCTGGCAGTAGCGAAGATGGGGGCTTTTGTCAGCTCCCTCCCAAAGAGCCTGTCCGCTCCAATCTGCCGGGCGCAGCCAGAGGACGTTGGATGATGCTCAGGGCCCAGCTGTCAGCACTGGCGGCCATTTCAGGACTGTATCATTATCAAATTACTAAATTACACCGGCCCAGCCTCTTCATCTCTCGCGATCCATTTTCTTTTGTCAGGGTTGCTAAGGAACTGCCCGCGGGCATCGGATGCCGCGATGAGGCGAGTTTCTCCTCTCCACACCTCCTTGCAAGACTTCACGGGCTGGATGCAGAAGAAATCCCCTCCTGCAAAGGGGCTGAGTGTGTTCAAGCTATAGGTGCACATATATTTATAAATAGAGACCCATGGGCTCAGCTCCGGAGCCATGTGAGCCGTACAAAACAAATGATGGGGTCCCTTGTGCTCCAAAATCACCCTCCACTTTGCAAAATCCACGAGGATTCATGAAGCTGGTTTTATGTGCATTAAAGCCCCAGCTTCTCACATGCTCGGGCCTGACTGCTTGTAGCGATGTTCTTTGCTTTCTGAGGCCGTTCTGCAATGTGTGTTCAGGAATCTTCTGGCTTCGCGCTGCTTGGAGCTCCCTGAGCCTGGAAAGCAGCCGGCTCGCCAGCAAATCGTTCAGCCCTAAAAGTCTCCCCCACCCTGCAATCAAATAATTTCAAGAAACTCAATTAGAGTGACATGACATTTCCAAGGAAACACCGAGGATGCATTCCGGTAATATTTTGGCCCTGCCAAAGTGGTTCAGATGGCAAATCAATAGTAAACATTTAAGGCTAGATGTATTAAAAAAAATCAAGTTATCAATTTCCCCATTATGCCTAAGCTCCCAGAGCACTGATGGGAAATTCAAGCTGCATTTAATACACCTAGCAGAGGACTGAACAGCTTGATCTTATATACTTGCCCACAATATTGGTTATCACTTCTCAAGCCTTCCAGCAGCTTTGCAAATCTGAATTAAGTCACCTGGCTCCCTGGTGAGCTGCTGCTTTGGCCTGTTCCATAAACATAGGTTATGGTGAAGGGTCTTGAGCCATATCACACCCCCCCGAGAGACTCTTCCCTTCTCCTTTGGCTATACCTTGACCATGAAACCAGGTGGCCAAATTAGTCCCCCAGACTTAGCTTTGGGATATGTGCACTCCATGCCAAGCCTGGAGCCAAAAGCTGCCAAGAAATTCTGAACATGGGAAGGCGAAGCCCTATTTTAAGTGATGGCACTGGACTTAAAAGGAAACATGAAGGTGTTGTCCCGTTTGTTTGGTATCTAGGAATAATGAGGCAGGAAGAGAAATTCCTCATGTTCCTCTGGAGGCCCCAGATGCCCCAGACCCATTTGCTCACCCCCTGCTGCCTCCAAACCCTCACTGTGCTACTGATTCACAGCTATAAAAGTGATCTTCATGCAATTACTATTGCTTATTGTCTCCTCAGGTTTGGTGTCAACTTAATATGCCTACCAAGTAACTCACTCGCCCACAGCAATACACCCTCCTCTTCTCTAATGCCCTGGTGCAGTTGACAGTAGGAGGGGGTTGGTGAAATGCAGGGCTGGGGTCCCTGGGAGACCAACCACGGGATGGAAGAAGGCCTTCTCCTCTGTGTTTTGGTGCCACTTTGAGTTATTCATGAACTGTCTGGTGGCAATGGTCCCCAGGAGGGATGCTGTTGCACCGTGAATTGGAGAAAGGCTCTTGGGAGCATCTCCATTGTCTTGGTGGAAACCCCACACTGCAGCACACAAGGAGGGCTGAGACAGGATGTGGGGGGAGATGACGGAGAGGAGATGTGCTGGGAGGGTTTGGGGAGCCAATGGAGGTAGGGGGAGCGTGTACTCTGCAGGGCACTGCAATGAGAGCCAAGCTGTGGAATAGTGACAGGCCACCCGGTGACTCCAAGCCATGTGCTGGGGACATCGGGGGATTTGCACACCAAATCCACACAAGCGGCAGGTCTGTACGGTGGAGATACGCCCCATGCATCACCGTGTCACCAGAGACAGTGCAGCCACACATGGGCTGGCTTGTTAGGATGAGGCAGGCACGAGCACTCTGGCATTTCCTCTGATGGCCAAGCCGAAGGCTTTATTCTCAAACCCCACTCTTTGGGAGAACATCCATACCTTACTGGGCCAAACCCCACAGCCCTGGACAGGGCTGGCCAAATGCTGGACCCTGGGCAACATGGACTCTTGGACACCCCAAGAAGAGCCAAGGACAGGGAGGGTGGTTTGTGGGGACGTCCAGAACTGGGTCAGAATAGAGCTCACCCAAAGCTACTGCAGGCCCATAAGTTTTTTTGGTTTTTTTGACACTGCTAATAAAACACCACGGGCTTTGCACTGACCTGACACCTTGAGTCAAGTGGTGGTGGCCACTCCAGTATGACAACCCCACATTTCTACTGGAGACCACTGGTGCCTTCACTGGAGGGATGCTGGCAGGGTGAGCACTGCACCAGAAAAAAGGAATATGGTCGGATGGTTTTCTTCTTGTAATAAAAAATATTGTTCATGAGCCTTTTCTGTATTAATTAAATAGTGGGAACAGTTTACAGTGGGTCCCCTTTTGCCCACACGGATACTTTTGCTCCAGTCCAGCTGTGGGCTGCTTTGCATTAGGAAGGATCATTTGGGGAACAGGGGTTTGCAAGCAGAGGTGTCCAAAATCAGATCAACATGGGTGAACCTTTCTGGAGGGGCATTCCCAGCCCTTCATATGTCTGAGTTCCTCCTGCCCGCTTAAGGCTCTGAAACGTAGTTTGCTCTGCAGAGTTGTGGGAGTTCAAAGACTTGTGGTCCTTGGCAAGGTCCCACCTAAATGAAGATTTTCATACCAGGGTGCCAAATAAACTTGTGGGTCGTGCACTCCATTAGGTCTCTGTTTTCTTGTGCACAGTGATTATTTTTGTCAATGCAATTTAGGAAGGAAGGTTTTTCCTGCTGGTTGCAAATGCTTTGCTCCCCTGGATAGTCTCAACTCTCCTGGGTTGATGCAGGAGCTGGAGGTCAAGTCACTCCACGTGTCCTGGGCTGCCAAGGCCCAGAGGCTGCAACACCTCCACCGCCGGGCACCCAGATAGCTCCCAGCCCGGCCGGGGCTCTGCAGACATCGACATCCTGCAACCTTCCTCGCAGAGTGCCCCCCATCACAAGAAAAATACGGAAATGTGGGGTGTTTCTCAGAAAAAACACCTGTTTCTCAACACTGTGGCCTCACCTGGAAAAGCAGAAATGCTTTCTTTTGGGTGATGCTGCTCCCGCTGTTTTGCTCAGAGAGGAACATTTTGTTTCTTTTCCAAGGGAATATTTTTCTTGCCATGATACAATACCTGAATGTTTTGTTTTTTTTTGCCAAAGTACATTTCGATACAGAACATCATTTGAAGAGGAGAGGCTGGTAATGTCAGTCTGAAAATGTCACTTGTCTCATTGCCAACATTTACCAAATTCTTTTTTTTTTTTTTTTTTTAGTAGAAAAGATTTTAGC